>Ga0316626_10001372_pt1 | contig 10806 bp, 7 predicted proteins | sample OWC_Aug_T1_C1_D5_FD_207656 | JGI IMG/M metagenome (GOLD analysis project Ga0316626, IMG submission 207656) | Wetland soil microbial communities from Old Woman Creek delta, Ohio, United States - OWC_Aug_T1_C1_D5_A | ecosystem: Environmental > Terrestrial > Soil > Wetlands | place: USA: Ohio...
GCCCCTGAAGAAGGTCCTCGGCGTGGACATAGCCATCAACTACAAGATCGGCGGCGGCGGGGCCCTCTGCTGGTCGGAGCTGGTCCAGACCAAGCCCGACGGCTACACCATCGCCGGTCACAACCTTCCCCACATCGCCCTCCAGCCGCTGGAGATGGGCAATGCCGGGTACAAGACCCTGGATCTGAAGAACATCTACATGTTCGAGAGCACGCCGAACCTCCTGCTCGTCCGGAATGACAGTCCCTACAAGACCCTGAAGGACTTCGTCGAGTACGCCAAGAAGACCCCGGGCGCCGTGACGGTGGGTGGCAGCGGTACCTCATCCGCCAACGATCTGGGGACGACCATGCTCAACAAGGCTGCCGGCATTCAACTGACCTATGTCCCCTTCGGCGGGACCGGCTCCGCCGTCCCGGCGCTCCTGGGCAGCCACGTGACCGCGCTGATGAGCTACTCGACGATGGCGATTCAGTACGCAGGCAAGTTCCGGGCCCTGGCCGTCGCCTCGGAAACTCGGATGGAGGTCCTCCCCGACGTGCCGACCTTCAAGGAGCTGGGATATGACATCGTGGAGGGGGCGTACCGGGGTGTGGCCGCACCTCCCGGGACCCCCGACGATGTGATCAAGATCCTGGCCAACGCCTTCGAGACGGTGCACAAGGATCCCGAGGTCCGGAAGAAGATGGACCAGAACGGCTTCAAGACCGAATCCATGGGGCCTGAGGCGTCCCTGGAGCTGGTCAAGAAGAAGATGGTCGAGTACGAGGCCATCATGAAGCAACTGGGGCGAATAAAGTAATCGTCGAAGAGGGCGAACCAGGCGAACTACCGGAACCCGCGTTCGAGCAGGTGCTCGGCGGCCAGACGCCCGATTGCCTCGTTGTCGCCGAGCACGCGCGGCAGGCGGTGCGGACGATCTCCGCCGAGCCGATCCACGCCGCGCGGTCGGGCTGGATCGCCGCTTCTCTTCATCTCTCGTCTCGCAACAGCGGATCATCGCGGCCTTTAACCCCAGCGGCTTGCCCATCGGCTTGGAGGAGGCCCGCCCCCACCGGTGCAGCATGCTTCCTCGTTGCGAGGGGCAGCCACACGCACCGGCAACCGGCTCGTGAATTCCTGAAAGGAGAACAGGCCATGGCACATTCCCCGAAGGGCAACGTTTCTCGCCGAGACTTCCTGCGGGCGACCACCATCGGCGGCGCCGCGGTGTGTGCCGCGCTCGGGCCGGCGCGCTCCGCCCGAGCCGCGGCGGCCCCGGCCAGCGCGAAGAAGGTGCTCCGCCTGGCGCACGTGGCCCCCGCCAACACCGCCGATGACAACGCCTGCAAGAAGTTCGCGGAGCTGGTGGCCCTCAAGACCGCGGGGGCGCTGGAGGTCCAGGTCTTCCCCAACGCCCAGCTCGGGGCCGAAAATCAGGCCTTCCAGCAGATCCAGATGGGGAGCATCAACCTGGGCTACAGCGACGCCTCGACCCTGGCGCAGGCCAAAGTGCCCGAGTGGCAGATTCTCTCCTTCCCCTACCTCTACCGCGACATGGATCACCTCAAGCGGGCCCTGCAGTCCCAGGCGGTCAAGGACATGTCGGCGAAGCTGCTGGCCGCGGCGGGATTGCGCGTGCTGGGGCCCTGGGGCCGGACGCCGCGCTACATGGGCACCACCGCAAAACCCATCCGCAAGCCGGCGGACCTGAAGGGCCTGAAGCTGCGGGTGCCCCAGAATCCGCTCTGGTTTGACATGGCGACCTTCCTGGGAACCAATCCGACCCCCATCAACTGGGGCGAACTCTACACGGCGCTCAGCCAGAACACCGTGGAGGGATACGAGATCCACTCGGGCTGGATCACCGGTTCGCGCCTCTACGAGGTGAGCAAGTACCTCAACTTCACCCACCACCAGTACGGCGGCTACATCCTGTACGCCAACGAGAAGCAGTTCCAGGCGCTTCCGGCCGACCAGCGCAAGGCCATCGAAGAGGCGGCGGCAGAGGCCGGGGAGTGGCAGCACAAGGCCATCATCGAGGAGGACAAGCAGGCCATCCAGATCTGCAAGGACAAGGGCATGACCTGGGTGGAGGACGTGGATCGCGCCGCCATCGCCGAACTGGTGAAGCCCATGGTCCCCAAGTACGAAGGCATTTGGGGGGCCGGCCTCTACGAGAAGATCGCCAAGGCGTAGCCGGCTGATGACCACGGCGCCCCCGGGTGGCCATCCGCCGGGATGGCCACCCGGGGCGGGTCGCAGGGAGGACGGAGGGGATGAGCTCCATCGGGTCGCAGGAGAACGGGGCCACGAGTGACCGCTTGGCCCAGGTCCTGAACCTCGGGAGGGTGGTCAGCGTGCGCCCGGTGGAGTGGCTCGTGGCGGCGGGCATGCTCGCGATGACGGCCGTCGTGTCCGTGAGCGTCTTCTGCCGCTACGTGCTCCACAACTCCCTCCCCTGGGCCGAGGAGATGTCCCGCTTCCTCCTCATCTATCTCTCCCTCTTGGGCGCCGCAGTGGCGGTGGAGCGGCGCACCCACCTGATCGTGGATGTCCTGGCCCACTACCTGCCCCGCCCGCTCCAGCGGATGGTGGTGTTTCTCAGCGACGGTCTGGTGGCGGTCGTCCTTTGCTTCCTGGTCGTGGAGGGGTGGCGGCTGGCCAGCACCTCGAACTGGTTGAGATCCACCGCCATGGGCTGGCCCATGGGGATCTTCCTCGCCGCCGTCCCGGTCGGCGCCTTCCTGATGCTGCTCTACATGCTCCAGCGAGCGCTGATCGATCGCCAGGAGCGGGTGCGGGGTGTGGCCAGCCTCGCGCTCGGACTCGCCGCGTATGCGCTGGTGGTCACGGTGCAGCCCGCGTTCCCCGCCGGCAATTACCAGCTGGTGCTCCTGGGAGTGGCGTTCGTGGTCCAGGTCGCCGGCGGCGTCCCGGTCGCCTTCGCGATGCTGTCGTCGTCGATCACCTTCATGCTCTTGAAGGGGGACATCCCCCTCATGGTCTCCGCTCAGGTCCTGGTGGGGGGCATCGACTCGTTCCCGCTGCTGGCCATTCCGTTCTTCATCCTGGCCGGCGCCCTGATGGACACGGGCGGCATCTCCGCCCGGCTGGTCAACCTGGCCACCTCGCTGGTGGGCTGGATCCGCGGAGGCTTGGCCATGGTGGTCGTGGTCGCGGAGTACATCTTTTCGGGCATCTCGGGCTCCACACCGGCGGACGTCTCGGCGATGGGGTCCATCCTCATCCCCTCCATGAAGCGCGCCGGGTACCGGCAGGAGACGGCCGTCGCGGTGGTCGCGGCGGCCAGCTCCATGGGGATTCTCGTGCCGCCCTGTATTGCCATGGTCGTCCTGGGGGTGCTGGCCAACGTCTCCGTGGGGGCCCTCTTCGTGGGCGGCTTCCTGCCGGCCGCGGTCATCGCGCTGATGCTGATGGCCCTGATCTACGTCCAGGCGGTGCGCGAGGGCTTTCCCCACGAGCCCCGGCCCACCCCGCGGGTCTTCCTCCGCACCTTCGCCCAAGCCCTGGTTCCGCTGACCATGCCCGTGATCCTGTTCGGGGGTATCCTGGGCGGCATCGCGACGCCGACCGAGGCCGCAGGCTGTGCCGTGGTCTATGCCATGCTCGTCGGGATGGTGATCTATGGCGAGATCCCCCTCCGGAAGGTGCCCCGCCTCTTCGCCGACGCCGCCGTGACCACCGGCGTGGTGATGTTCCTGATCGGCGCCGCGTCGCTCCTGGCCTGGAACCTGACCCGGGAAGGGGTGGCGACCCTGCTCGGCGCCGCCATCACCAACCTCTCGACCTCTCGCACGATCTTTCTCATCATCAGCAACGTCATGTTCATCGTCCTGGGCGCCGTCCTGGAGGGCTTGCCGGTCCTGATCATCATGGTTCCGCTGCTGATGCCCCTCGTCCTCCAGCTGGGCCTGAACCCGATCCACTACAGCATCGTGACCATCATGGCCGTGGGCATCGGCGTCTTCCTTCCGCCGATCGGCGTCTGCTTCTTCATCGCCTGTTCCATCGCCAAGGCGCCGCTCATGCCCGCCGCCCGCGCGTTCCTCCCGTACCTCGCCGTGCTGATCGTCGGACTGTTCGTTATCACCTTCATCCCCGAAGTCACGCTGGTCTTGCCGCGGCTGGTCTACGGCCGGTGACACGGCGGCGGCCCCGACTGGGCCGCTGGAGGAGCGCACGCGTGGAACCGATCGGAGTGGGGATCCTGGGGTGCGGGTTCATTGCCCGCGCGCACATCCGCGGCTATCTGCAGTTTCCGACCCGAGCGCGGATCGTGGCGCTCTCCGACCGAAGCGAGGCGTCCGTCGCCTCCACGCGGGAGTTCATCCGCGCCGAGGCCCTGGCGCGGATGGCGGCGCTCGATCTCGTCATCGCCCGGGGCGGCCCGCCCGACCGGCTGGCCGAACTGGAACGCGACCGGTCCGCCCTCGGTGAGGCCGCCCGGCGAGACCTCCGCGTCTCGACGTCCGGTGCGGGGCTGGCCTGCGACCCCGAGGTTGCGCTGGTCAGCAACACCACACCGCCCTTCGCCCATTACCCGACGACGCTGGACTGCCTCCGCGCGGGGAAGCACGTGCTCCTGGAGAAGCCGCTCGTCGGCAGCTTGCGCCATGCGGATCTGCTGATCGCGGAGGCTGACGCTCGACGGCTCTGCCTCTCCGGGGTCTCCCAGGGGCGCTTCGCCGACGACCAGCGGCGCATGCACGCCCTGGTCCGTCAGGGCAAGCTGGGCCGGGTCTTCCTGCTCAAGGCCGACACCCACTGGTATCGCCAGCCGGACTACTACGCGCTCTGGTGGCGGGGGAACTGGGCCAACGAGTGCGGCGGCGTGCTGCTGAACCATGCCTGGCACCTCCTCGATCAAGGCCTCTTCATCCTCGGCAAGCCGGTCGTCCGCGTGATGGCGGAGATGGGGACTTTCCTGCACGCGCCGCTCCGCGAGAAGATGGTCGGCGGCGTGCCCATCGAGGATACCCTGGTCGCCCTGCTCACGTTCGGGGATGGAAGCCTTGGCGAGGTGACGGGGGGAGTCACGCTCCACGCCCAGCGCGCCCAGATCGAGGTGTATGGCGAGCGGGGCGCGGTGCTCATGCAGCCATGGGTGCTCGAGTCGCAGGACGCGGCGTACGGGGCGGAGCTGCGCGCGTGGGCGGCGACCTGCATCACGCCGGTCCCGGCGGAATGGACGCCGGCGGCAGCGGCGCGCGACAGCCTGGACGGCGTGCCGCAGTACCGGGACCCGACATGGACCCACACCACCCAGGTGCGGGATGTCCTCGACGCCATCGCGGACGGCCGCCCCCCCGCGGTGGCCGGGGCGGACGCCCGAGCCACGCTCGAGGTCATCCTGGCGGCGTACAAGTCCGCCATCACGCATCAGGCGGTTGAGCTGCCCCTGTCGCCCACGGATCCCTATTACGATGGTGTGCTGGCCGCGCTCGCGGGCGGCACCGCGGCGGAGTGACGAGGATGGCGGATCTCTACTTCACCGTGAAGACGGAGGTATCGGTCCCGCAGGTGCATTCCGCATCCCTGCCGTGGCCGAGCGATGCCCAAGGGGGCGCCACGCTCTGGCGCCAGGAGGCCCGGGGGTGGGAGCAGGTGGCGTGCCAGGTGGATACCCTCGGCCCGACGCTCCGCCTCTCTTGGATCGGCGACGGCCGCTCGGGCCGGGTCCGCTATCGCTGCTCCGACGCCGCACCCGCTCGACCCCCCCAGGCATGCGGGCCGGGATTCGCCGTCCAGGATTGCCGCTACCGCTTCAAGGTCCGCTGGAACGGTGCCATCGTGGGCGCCTACAATTTCATCGGCCAGCGGGACGCCGGCCAGGAGGCCGGCGCCGTGCCGACGATTGTCGACCCCCGGGTCAACCTCGCCTGGGTGGGGTTCAAGCCCTTCTGGTACCCCCTGTACACCCCCGCCGGCCTGCGGCTTACCGAGAACTCCCCCGCCGACCATCCACACCACCACAGCGTCTGGTTCGGCCATGCGAAGGTGAACGGGGTCGACTGCTGGGTCGAGACCGGGCCCGTCGGCAAGATCCTCTTGCGAGAGATCCGCGACGTCGTCGCCGGGTCGGTGTTCGCCGGCTGGACGGAAACCAACTGGTGGGTCGGGCCCGATGGCACCAAGCTCTTCGAGGAAGACCGGACGCACCGGCTCTGGCATGTGGGGCCGGGGTACCTCCTGGATCTCGCGTTCACGTTTCGCGCGACCGAAGGCGCGGTCCAGTTCGAGAAGGAGAAGGACGCGGGACTCGGCATCCGCGTGGCCGACAGCCTGGATGTGGAGGACGGCGGGCTGATCCTCAACAGCCACGGCGATCGCAACGAGGCCGGCACCTTCGATCGGCCGGCGGAGTGGCTGGACTACTCGGGGCCCGTGGCCGGGCGCACGGGCGGGCTCGCCGTGTTCAATGGCCCCGAGGTGCCCGCCCATCCCTGGTTCACCCGGGACTACGGACCGCTGCTCTCCAACTTCATGCGATTTCAGCCCTATCTCCTACCGCGAGGGGAGCAGCTCCGATTGAGTTTCCGCCTGTACCTCCACGACGGGGATGCCGGCGCGGCTCGCGTGGCCGAGCATTCCAGGGCGTTCAAGACGCCGCCCCGGGTCGAGATGGAGCCGCCCCGCTGAGGCCAGGCCCCGCCATTCCGGGCGGGTCGTGCACCGCGGCGGCCCCTCGGCCCCCGTGGTCCGCGTCCTTCCTGTCAGGCCCGGCCGTCTCGTGCTGCGTCGGATTCAGCCGCAGGTGATGTGTGTCACATGGATCCGGCGGATGACCAGCACTCTCCCGTCCAGCTCGACTTCCCCGACCGCGTCCGACGACAGCCAGGCCTCTCCGGCCGGGGGGCGCAAGACGCGAGCCCGCTCTCGGGGTCCCTGGATCTCCACAGAGAGGACAGGGGTCAGTCGTAGCAGATGACGACCGTGCCTCTCGCGAGCCGCGTCGAATGGCAGCGCGGACATCGCGGCGGGGCGGCGAAGGTAAAATGCCCTCCGCACGGACACTTCCCGGCGACCTTCTCAACTTCCCGGTGATACGCCTCTGCCGAGATCGCCTCGGCGTGGGCGCTCCCGCGCGCGCATGCATTCAGTGACGGTCGGGCCGGCCTCGGAAGGCCCGCGAGATAGCGGAGGTGCAGATCGCCGAGCGCCGCGAAGCTGACGGCGGTAGTCCTGCCGCACGTGTCGCACCCGAGCAGGTGAAACGTGAAGCCGCCACCGCGGCTCATCTCGAAGGGCTCACCACACTCGAGACACGACGTGCGAATGACCTGGCCCATCCAAGCCCTCGGCGATCAGCCGTCAAGGTTTAGCAGGAACCTGCCGGCCGAAGAGCAGCTACACACCGTTCACCTTGATCGGGCCCGTCGGTCGCCCCAGGCTCGAAACGCGGCCCAATCCCGCCCGTTCGCCAGCCATCCCGTCACCCCCGCAGACGACGGCGGACGCTCTCGTGGGTCAGGAAGACCCGCTTCCCGTCGACCTCGATCGCGTCAGCGCGCTCCAGGCGATAGACCTCCTGGGCGGTTCCTATCAACGCGTGCACGATCAATGCGTCATCACTGGCGGTCAGGTAGGGCCGGATGAGGAACGGTACGCCGAACCCAAGAAATGCTATCGGCGTCAGCACATCCACGAGCGAGACGTTGTCGGAGAGGAGCGCGAGGCAGCCGAAGAGGATGCCGGCGACGAGGCACGCGACACCGATGAGCCAGCTATGTCTCACGCGCATTGCCTGCGCCTCCGTTGCGCGCCGGCCAGTCCTCTCAGGGCTGCGGCCTGCCAGTCTCGCCTTCGAGCTGCGACACAACCGGAGCAGGAACCCATGGAAGCAGGTGCTCCCGTCGAACATGAGCGATGCTGGGGTCACGGAACGGACGCTACCTCAGGGGCGGAAGGCGATCAACCGAAAACGTCGCGGGTACCACAGCCGGGGGGCGTTCAGACGTCGAACGGGACAGGAGACGAAGCGTGGAGCCCCCGTCAAGAGACGTCAGTAGTAGAATCCCCGAGAGGTCGGGAGCAGGTCGGTCGTCACGTTCATCTTGAGCTTCCGGAGGCCGTGTTCGTCCCCTTTCCCGATCACGTGCGTCGAATGCATCTCGCACCCCTCGAGCTCCTTCAGCATTCGCACGCAGTGCTCGCTGGTCGGGCTGCTGGCGGCGCTGATCGACAGGGCGATCAGTACCTCCTCCACGTTGAGACTGGCCGCCTTTCCGCCGAGGATCTCCTTCTTCAGGAAGGCGATGTTACTGATGATCGACTGGGAGAGGAGGTCGATCTCCTCCGGGATACGGGCGAGCCGCTTCACCGCGTTGAGCACCGCCGCCGACTCGGCATGCAACAGCGGGGTATTCATCCCCGAGACGATCGCGCCGTCGCTGAGCTCCACCGCAGCGCCGCAGTAGACCCCCTTGTTCCCTTTGCCGCACTCCTTCGCACGCTCGGCCGCGCAGCGGCTGGCGGGAACGCATGGCCGGTCGGTGACCTTCACGCCGACCTGCTGCATCAGCCGCTCCACGATTGCCACCGTCTCCTTCGGCTCGATCCCCTGCGCGCATTCGCGGCAGTACCGGAAGTATCGTCGGATGATCTCCTGCCGCGCCGCCTCGCGCACCACGGCGTCGTCGACGATCCCCTCCCTCGCCATGTTCACACCCATGTCGGTGGGCGACCTGACCGCCGCGAGCGGGGAGCCCGCATCGCCGATGCGCGCGATGATCTCCTTCATGATGCTGAAGTTCTCAATGTCGCGATTGTAGTTGATCGCGGTCACGCCGTACGCATTCAGGTGGAACGGGTCGACGACATTGCGGTCCTGCAGGTCGGCGGTCGCCGCCTCGTAGGCGACGTTGACGGGGTGCTCCAGCGGGAGGTTCCAGATCGGGAACGTCTCGAACTTGGCGAACCCCGCCTTCTGCCCGCGCAGGTGGTGGTGGTACACCTGGGAGAGGCAGGTCGACATCTTCCCGCTCCCCGGTCCTGCCCCGGTGACGATCACCAGGGGTTTGGTCGTCTCGACGAACGGATTGCGGCCGTACCCCTCGGCGCTCACGATCTTCTCGACGTCGGCGGGATATCCCTCGATCTCGGGCTGCGTGTAGACGGGGATGCCGGAGGACTTGAGATTGTTGATGAACCGCACGGCGCCCTTCTCGCCATGGTAGCGGTTGACGATGACGGCGGCGATGGAGAAGCCGAAGTCACTGAGATCGTCGAACGTCTTGAGCGACGCCGCGTCGTAGGCGAGACCGAAGTCGCCGCGCATCCGCCCGCGCTCGATGTCGCCGGCGTGGATGCAAAAGATGATCTCCAGCATGTCCTTGAGCCGTTGGAGGAGCTTCACCTTCACGTTCGGGTCGTACCCCGGGAGCACGCGCGCGGCGTGCATGTCGTGAAGGAGCTTCCCCCCAAACTCGAGGTAGAGCTTCCCCGAGTACATCTCGACACGCGTGAGGATCATCGCAGCCTGCGCCTCGAGGTACTTCTCGTTACTGAAACCCGTCTGCATGCATTCCCCCTCTGCGGGAGGTCAGCTGGCCGGCTCGCAAATGCGTGACGTGTGCTGAGAGGAGTTGGTTTTCCCGCGCCCCGCGCCGACCGCCTCCCGGTCCTGCCTCGCCGGATCTCCGCACCACCCGCCTCGAGGATTCCTGATCCGTCGGCGCCGGTCCGACGGGTCGTCCTCGTAGATACTGCGGGCCTGGGTCGCCTGTCAAGCGGCACCCATCGGCATCAGAGATGACACCGTCTACTGCACGGGGTCGCCGCGGCGGCGGCGGTCCGGCAGGAGGCCTGCCAGACCGAAGAGGGTGCCAGCTGCCGCCAGCGGCCACATCACCCCGAAGCCCCAGTGCTGGCTCACCACGCCCAGCAGGAGGGAGCCGATCGAGATGCCCGCATCGAATCCCGTGAAATAGGTGCCCGTGGCGAGGCCGCGCTGCTCCGGCCGAACCCGGTCGATGAGCAGCGCCATGGTCGCGGGCTGCGCCGTGCCGAACCCGAAGCCGAAGAGGGAGGCCGAGACCACGAAATAGGCGAAGCCGTGTGCCAGGGGAAGCAGCGCCAGGGCCGCGGCCATGAGGATGATGCCCGGGATGATGACGACGGGGCGGCCGAACTGATCGGCCACGCGGCCGGCGAACGCCCTGGAGACCAGCAGGGCGATGGCCTGCACCATGAAGTAGAAGCCGGGATTTTGGACGCCCCGTGCCTGGGCAAAGATGGCGATGAACGCGGTGACCGCTCCGAAGCCCATGCCCATGCAGAGTGTCGTCCATGCCACTGGCAGGGCGTCTACCGCCACGATGCCCGTTCGCAGGGACCAGGGCTGGCGCTTGATTTCCCGGGGCTGCCGCCTCTCCCGCGCGCAGAGCGAGATGAGGAAGGCCGTGAAGGCCAGCCCTCCCGCAACGTAGAACAGACGCTGGAAACCGACCGACCCGATGAGCATGAAGCCGATGACGGGGCCGACGATGAGGCCGACGGCCTGTGCGGCGGAGAACAGCCCCACGGCCTCGGCCCGCCGTCTGAGCGGGGCGATATCGGCCACGTAGGCGTTGGAGGCCGTGGTGTAGCAGCTCAACCCGAAGCCGTGGATGACCCGTCCCACGAGCAGGAGCGGGATCGAACCGGCCAGCAGGTAGACCACGCTCGCCAAGCTATAGCAGGCCGTGCCGATCAGGACCACGGGGCGGCGGCGCCAAGCATCGGTCAGCCAGCCTACAAGAGGGCGGAAGAGCAGGGCGGTGAAGGCGAGCGCGCCGCTCACCAGACCAGCGTCGGTCTGGCTTC
>Ga0316626_10001373_pt1 | contig 10804 bp, 7 predicted proteins | sample OWC_Aug_T1_C1_D5_FD_207656 | JGI IMG/M metagenome (GOLD analysis project Ga0316626, IMG submission 207656) | Wetland soil microbial communities from Old Woman Creek delta, Ohio, United States - OWC_Aug_T1_C1_D5_A | ecosystem: Environmental > Terrestrial > Soil > Wetlands | place: USA: Ohio...
ACTGTGAAAGAATTAACAAGAGCTTTATATTCTTCCAGCGAGAGGATGTTGTTCCCGTAGAGATAATGATTCTGAAGATATGACAACCAGAAATTATTCTCCTTTACCTGTGTTTCGCGTTCTCTGATCAGGGTTTCTTTAACTTTGTTGAGATCTGTTTCCGTCGGACCTTCCTTCTTTATCTTTTTCATCTCATTCAAAACAGTCCGGGAAAGAGTATCAATCTTTTCCGGATCACAGCCCCACGTCGATGTTATGGAAAATTTTGGTTCCGGGAGTTTTGAAGATGTTCCGCTGATACTTACGCCATATACACCACCCTGGTCTTCGCGCATCGATTCCCTGCATTTTATTGACAGGATATTCATTAACATAGCAAATCCCTGCCTGTCTTTGGGCTTCCACCTGAAATCGTCTTCCCAGGCCATTGCTACCCTGCTCTGTGGTTCAGAGTTTTTCGGTACATTAACAACAACGAGTCCTTCAGGGAAATCAGGTGAAACATCCTTCCAGCTCTCCTTTCGCTTGATTGAAGGAAGCCCTCCAATATATTTTTCCAGGACGGGAATCACTTCATCAACCTTAAAATTACCAACCATTAAATATGTAAAATCACTGGCATCGGCAAAGCGGTCCTTAAAGATGGTGATCATCCTGTCAAGGTTAATCTGGTCAATCTGAGCATCCGTCGGGATCGCAATTACCCTGGGATTGTTTTTTGAAACAATTTTTGAGAGAGTATCAGTAAAAATAACCATAGGAACTGCTCTCATTGGCTTTATCTGGTTTCGGATCCTCGAAATAAAAGATTTATAAGCATCTTCGTCCCTGCGTATCTTTGTAAAATAAAGGTAATTCAGCTGCAGCATCGTTTCCAGGTCCTTTGGAGAACAGCTCCCCCTTATCCCTTCACGTAATTCATCTATATACGGTGTCAGTTTTGCAGTGTTACCCGAAAGTTTTTTCTGGAGATCAGTCATATTATATTCCCCGAGCCCGCTCTGTGTTATAATTGTTGCAGCCAGTGTTGCTGTCAGCACATCCTGGTCGGGATAAAGTGATAACCCTCCCGGGCTGAAAGCCGATACCAGGATTTCATCATTCTTGAAATCAGTGGGTTTCAAAACCATTCTGACATTGTTGCCAAAGGTCAGTTCGGTAAAGCCGAACTCAGTATTTTCGCTCCTTTTGACAACAGGGGACGGGGACGGTTCCGCTGCCAGCAGCGGTGCATCTAAAGCTTTATCAACATAGGCTTCGACTTTTTTAGATCTTACTGACCGGATTATTTCAGCAACCTGCTCTTCTGTCGGGATTTTGACTCCTTCTTTTTCCTGGGCAGTAATGAGCGTAAGCATGTTCTTATCAGTGGCCCATGACTGACCCAGTCTGTTTATCTCCTCCAGCTTAATGCCCGGCAACAGTTCTTTTACCAGCTCATATTCCTTCTGATAACCCGGGATACATTCCTTCGTCATATAGTTCCTTATGAATTCGTCGGCATATGTTGAAGAAACAGTTTTATCAGCTTCTTTTGCCCCCTGTTCATAATATGAAAGAATATTCTTTTTCTCTCTTTCAAGTTCAGATTCGGTGAAGCCATACTGACGTACTTTCTCATTTTCAGAAAGGATTAATTCTATGCTCTTTTCAATCTGATTTTCCTTTGCTCCCACATACAATGAATAAACATCAACAGAACGTCCTATAAAAGAGCCATATCCGGATCCTCCATATATGAACGGGGCATCAGGTTTCTGAGTGATCTCCTGGAGCCGGGTGTTAAGCATACTTGTATATAAAGTTCTCATCTGACTGTTCCGGTAATCCCTGTAAGTTATGGAATTTGCTTTAGGCTGTTTGAACATTATCTGTGCATCAAATCCGGATGCTTCCTTATCTGTTACCACACTTATCAATGGTTCTGAATTATCAGGTACGGCGAATTCAATCCTATTATTACCACTTTCAGGTTTGGGTATTCTTCCAAAATATTCCTTCACTTTTTCTTCAGCCAGTTTCGGGTCGATATCGCCGACAACCACAACAGCCATCAGATCGGGTCTGTACCAGGATTTATAAAAATTACGTAATGTATCGTGCTGGAAGGATTTGATTATCTCAACTTTTCCTATTGGCAACCGTTCTGCATACCTGGATCCTTTCAGGAGGACGGGCAGGAATTTTTGCATCATGCGGTCATTAGCACCCAGTCCAAGGCGCCACTCTTCAACAATAACCCCGCGCTCCTTGTCAATTTCACCATCATCCAGGGTTACCTGGTGAGCCCAGTCTTCCAATACCTGAAATCCCCTGTTGATCCATTCAGCTTTATCAGTCGGGACTTTTAACATATAGATGGTTTGATCGAAGCTAGTATAAGCATTCACCTCCGCACCGAATTTTACACCCATCTCTTCCAGCATATCAACAATCCTGTTGCTGGGGAAGTTTTTTGTACCGTTGAAGCACATATGTTCAACGAAATGAGCCAGTCCCTGCTGACCATCTGTCTCACAGATTGATCCGGCATTTACTGCAAGCCTGAGTTCTATCCGTTGCTCGGGTTTTTTATTATACTTGATGTAATAGGTAAGCCCGTTATCGAGCTTTCCGATCTTTATATCCGGATCGGAAGGAATAGCCTGGTCAGGATTCTGTATCTGAGCAGACAGATTTGTGAAAATGAATCCACAAAGAATTAAAAGGAACAGGAAGTTTAGTTTTTTCATACGTTTATTTTTTCATTTTTAATGGTCGTATGGAACCGCATTAAAAAAATAATCATTCTTGTTTGTGTAAAAAATGATGATTTTTTTAATGCTTGTTTCATAGTATAATATTTGATATTTTCTGGAAAACCAGGATTTAATTACTATGCATTATGCAGCCGTGAATGGTATCTTAGACAAAGTTACAACTATTAAAGGATTCTGTATATGTAATTCTTTAACGTTTTTTAATACCTTAAAAATTGATCCTTTTACAATTAAATTGTAAATTGGCCGTCTTATTTCAAAAATTCTGATATGACTTCAACACGCAGAAATTTCATAAGAACAGCATCGGTCCTGACTGCAGGTTCAGTACTTCCGTTAGGAGCGTTTTCAAAAACCGGAATGATTGTCGCACCTTCCGATAAAGTACGGGTCGCGCTTATTGGCGGTAACAGCATGGGCTGGAGCGATCTTGCTTCCTTTCTCAAGAACCAGGATGTTGAATGCGTCGGCCTGTGCGATGTAGACCGGAATGTTCTCAACCGACGCACAGACGACATAGTGAAACTTGGACGTCCAAGGCCAAAATTGTATGTCGATTACCGCAAGATGCTGGAAAATAAGGATATAGATGCCGTGATCATAGGAACACCGGATCATTGGCATTGTCTGATTCTTTGCGATGCCCTTGAAGCAGGAAAACACGTGTACGTCGAAAAGCCGATCGGTAATTCAATTACCGAGATCAATATCATGCAGCGGGCAGTTAAAAAGCAAGGAAAACTGGTCCAGGTAGGGCAATGGCAGAGAAGTCAGCCTCATTTTGTTGATGCAGTCCAGTACTTAAGATCAGGTAAGCTGGGACGCATCAGAGCATGCAAATCGTGGTCTTTTGTCGACTGGAAAGGTGCTGTGCCGAAAGTCCCTGATTCACCCACACCTGAAGGCGTTGATTACACCATGTGGCTCGGACCGGCTCCAAAGCGCCCGTTCAATAAGAACCGTTTCCATCAGTCATGGCGCTGGTTCTGGGAATATGCAGGTGGTGTGATGACTGACTGGGGCGTACACCTTATCGATTATATTCTCTACGGTATGAACAAGGCGGTTCCCACATCAGTGATGGCAATAGGCGGTAAATATGCATTCCCTGATGACGCCATGGTTACTCCCGATACAATGACTGCCGTATATGACTTCAATGATTTCACAATGACCTGGGAACATACAATAGGCATTGGACTTGGCAACTGGAAAAGACCTCATGGAATGGCCTACACCGGTGAAAACGGAACACTTGTCCTCGATCGTAACGGATGGGAAGTGTTCCCCGAAAAACAGAAGATTGAGGCTGTCCCGATTCAGAAGAATATAGGAAATGGCCTTGACCTGCATGTACGTAATTTCCTCGACTGTGTAAAGAATAATACACCCCAGAAACTTAATGCCGACATTAACATCGGGCGTAATGTAGCGCTTGTGGCACAGATGGGCAACATTGCCTACCGGACAGGTGAAAAAGTCTTCTGGAACAATGAGAAGCAACTCTTTGGTACCAAAACGGCAAATGCCCTGATCACTCCTGTATATAATAATGGCTGGAGCCTTCCGAGATATTAAGGTTCAAAAGTGATCCACTCTGAATAGACTTTTCTCAAAGTTTCCATCTTTGCAGGATTTTCTGCAACGGCATTGCCAGTAAACATCATTATCCCCGTTGCTTCTGCACCTGTACCATAACGGAGAACCTTTTCAAATTCCTCCGGAGAAATGGTATGCGGATCATCATATGCCTGCACTATCGGCCAGACTTTGGGAAAAGAACTGGTTTCTATATCAAGGTTCCTGCAGAACCAATCCAGATTTTCTTTTACCCACTCAGCTTCTCTTCCCATCCGCCCATGATAAACCATTGGGGAAAATACATCAACTGTCTCTTTAAGCATCCCGAAATCAAGGCCAAGGATCCGGAATCTCGCTCCATTGAAATCGGTATCATTCCAGGGACAGTGGAATATCCCGAGAAGAGCGTTCTCCCTTTCCTGTCTCAGTATCATTTTGGTGTCCCTGACCCACCCTGCAATAACTGAACATCGCCATTCACGCCAAACTCTGTCATGACCGGTCAGGATCCATTCTGCCTGTTCTGATGTGCTTAATTCAGGTACGCTAATACCTGTTGCCGATTTGAATTCAGTGATGCAATTCTTGCAGAAACAGGTCTCAGGAAGTATCGGTTCAGGTTCTTCGAACTGGGCATGCCAGTGAAGGTAATCCATCCATATTCCATCAAGTTCAAATCTTCTGAGCAATTCTCTCAGCTCTGTCATCCTGTATTGTCTGAATCCCCGTTCGGTAGGACATACACCCATAAACCAGGACGCAGGCTGTACTTTATCGCCATTCCTGTCAATAGCCCATGCTTCGGGGTGCTTTTCCACATATCCTTTCCCGTTCAGAACAGGAAATTCGGCAAAGATCTTAACTCCTTCACTTCGTGCTCGTTCTATCATCTTTACATTGATCGCCTTCCAGCTAAGGAATATTGCATTCACATTGATCTGATCAAGCCTGATATTTTTATCCCAGAACGAATTCGGGCTTCCGTAAATTCCGCGAATCTCTATCCTCTTTGAATTTTCTGCCCGGAATTTGCTTGAGTTGCATCCATCTGAGTTGAAGATAAATTTGCCCGCAAAGACAAAAATCAAAATTTTAAGAATGTTTGTCATATTAGTATTTTATATAGATAAAGTTACTAAAGAATAATATTTTTGTCTAAAGAACTTAATTTTTAATATGTCCTAAATTTATCAACCATGAAAAACAGACTTCAAAAAAAAGGTATTCTTTACAGAGTTTTTTTAACTCTTGTCCTTGCTCAATTTCTGGTTTTTCTGAATGCCCAGGAATTATACACTCCCAAAGGAGTGAAGATGCTTGATAATAAAACCTTTGATAACAGCGATAAAGCCAGGAGAGAGATTCTTGATCTTTATAAGGAGCTTCGCGTTACTGATGTTCTCGACGGGATGGATCTTATCGGTTTACAGGATATCGGCCTGATGGATAATGATATCCGGCCTTTATGGAGGGATCCGGATAAATTTAATCACAGGGTGGTCGGATTTGCTGTAACAGTGAGATATGTTCCCACCGATACCAGGGTCGGGGAAAATTCATTTAAGACCATTGAAGCTGCAAAGGCCTGGAAAGACCAGCAGTATGGTCGTGCCAGTGATGCAGGCTGGGTAAAATCAGGCAAACCCGGCGATGTGGTTGTTATGGATGTTAACGGGATTTTCGAATGCGGAAATATCGGATCCAATAACAGCCTTGGCTGGGCTCAGAATGGATTTGCAGGTGTCATCTCCAATGGTGGAGCCCGGGATACGGACGAGATCATAAAAACCGGGAAAATTCCAGTTTACTGCCGCGATGGATATAGTACCAGAGGTGTAAGACCCGGCAGGCTGATAATCGAATCGTATAATTTCCCGATCAATTGTGCCGGTGTTCTGGTTTATCCGGGTGATCTGATTGTGGCTGATGGCGACGGTGTTATTGTTGTTCCCCGTGAGCACGCATTACAGGTTGGAAAGCTCGCTTATGAAATAATGACAGGAGATCAGGCCGGCAGGGCACAGAGGTTAGAAGATCTTGATAAAACAACAAAGAAGTAAACGCAAAAACCTTGATGACTCGTTCTACGAAGCGGAAAGCTTTTTTACTTTATTTTCCGTGACAGTGTCAGCGGTTATTCAAAAAGTCAAAATCTTGTCTTGCAGGTGTTAATCCTGTTAATGTCAATGATATCTGCAATCCCATACTTGTCAAATCTTCGAAGCAATGCATCCGTTCCATGATTTAATTTATATTCCATTTCTTCTTTAAATAGTGGGACCATCAAGTAAATATTAACAGTCTTATCCTCTAACCTGATTTCCGAAAATTCTTCCGGTAATGTAACTGATCTTAAAAATATTACTCCTGCAAATTTATTTCCATGAGTCATATATTCATGAGGATCTAAACTGGAAATTGCATACCCGCCCCCGAACCAGGTATTATTTAAATGAAGGAATCTGGCCAGATATTTAAGCTCTCTGATGGGCCAATAGTTGTTTTCATCTCCCAAATCCTTCTCTTCGAGGGGCCAGTCTTTTGGTAAAAGAGCAACTAACTCAGCATATTTAAGAGTATCAAGTTCTTGAGGAACATTCATCGGAAGGCTGCTCAACCCGCCAGTAATGATGATATTATATTCTCTTTCTTTATCTGGTTTGATCCAATAAATGTCAACAGGTATATTATCCGATGCATTCTCCCGATATACTATTACATCGGTATCTGCAAAAAACTTCGAAATGTGATTATCAATATATTCAATTGTTGCCGGATCACCGGTTACAGGTTCTAATGAATCTCTTTCTACAGGTTTGTAATGAAAGACTGTATTTCCTGAATTTGAGAATTCTGCAATGGTCTTATCTTGTGATATTATGCAACTGATAAGTGAAAAAAAGATTATAAATGTAATTATTGTTGTTTTCATGTTCAAACAGCTCTGTCATCTGGTATTGTGAACCTGAATGCCGATCCCTTACCCTGAGCTGATGTAAACCATATCTCGCCACCGAGTAACTCAATGTAAGCCTTTGCAATTGCCAGTCCCAGGCCTGTACCTCCATAATTCCGGCTCGAACTGCTGTCGGCCTGGTAAAACATGCTGAATACACCTGCCTGATGCTCCTCCGGTATACCTATCCCCGTGTCGGAAACATAAAACTCAACTTTCTTATCCCTTAACGAACACCCGAACTGAACCTGCCCCTCCCCTGTGAACTTTACCGAATTACCGACAAGATTAGCGAGTGCCTTTGTCAGCTTATAACCATCTGTGATAATTTCCGGATCTCTGTCCCCGGGAACAGTCTCATATTCTAAAGTTATGCCCTTCCTGCCGGCTTCATCACGGAACTGATCATATACTCTGTGGATCACTGAAGAAAGATTCACTCCGCCCTTGCTTATTTTCACTGTTCTGGCTTCAATCTTTGCCATTTCCAGAATATCATCGATAACCTCGAGCAGATGATCGGCATTGGCGGTTATGGTATCCAGATACTCCTGCGGGCTGTCCGGCCCCCGGAGATGCTCCCCGAGCAGCGTGGAAAATCCCACAATGGCATTCAGAGGGGTTCTTATTTCATGGGATAAGTTGTGAAGGAAGGCAGCTTTCAGACTGTCACATTCATCTTCTTTAACACTGAGCCTGCTAAGCCTTTCAAGGTTCAGCCTGCTGCCGGTAATGTCGTGAAATATCCCGAAAGCACCGGTTACCCTCCCTGTCTCTTCATCACACAAAGGCACAGATGAATCCCTGATCCATTTCTTTTTGCCGTCTGCAGTCCTGACGAGAATTTCTGCCTGTAAGCTCTTAATTTCCCCGTTGATGAATTTCCGGCGACACTCCGAAATATCCTCAGGGGTATCCATGGAAAGGATAACCACCTCTTCAATCATTCCGAGAAGAAGGTTTTCTGTGAAATCCTCTGGTGGAATTCCGAGGAGCTGCTTTATCCCGGACCCGACTTTAAGGTAATATCCTTCCAGAGTCTGAGGTAAGAAAACAAGCTGATAAGGTACACCATCAGCGTTTTCAATAGCCTGATAATAAATTGAATCGTTACCAGGTGTTTTCCTGCTCTGATCCCAGCTGACCTGAGAACTTAATTTGTCCTGAGTCTTAAAGATCTTCATCTGAACCCGTTATTCTGATTATTTCAAAGTTTAATTACTCTTAATGAAATAAATAACCACCCCACCGGTCCATATACATGCTCCGACAAGGCGCTTAATATCTGTTGTTTACAAAATCATGTTCTTACTTCCCTTTGTAAAAACATTGTTTAATACCAACCGTAATGAAATTGTTACCCTCCGGGATGAGTTTTTTACCGTTAATTCAAAAAATATCTTAATTTTGATCGCAGCTTTGTGTCACTCAAAGAGTAACAGCTTCCGTGAAAGAATACAGCGATAGTGAGATTATTGAATGCCTGCGTAACCGTCAGAGTTATGTGGTGCGTTACCTTTCGGACAGGTATCTGCCGATGATCAGGCTTATGGTAACACAGCTGGGCGGCACTTCGGAAGATGCCAGGGATATCTTCCAGGAGGGATTGATGATTATGCTCGAGAAGCTTGACAATAAGGAGTTTGCTCTAACCTGCAAATTCAAGACATTCCTTTATTGTGTGTGTGAAAATCTCTGGAAATCGGTTATTGTAAAGCAAAAGGCAGAGGCAAATTACTATAAGCGAAGAGTGGAAGCAGATGATGATGATGATTTTACGGAGCTTATGGATAATAAGCTCTGCCAGGAGATTTTCTGGACTGTATTCGGAACACTTGATCCTGCAGGTAAAAATATACTGAAACTCTACTGGGAGGAGGTTTCGCCTCAGGAGATCGCTAACAGGCTGGGATATACTTACGGGTATGTCAGAAAGAAAAAATGCGAGATACAGGCTGAGCTAATTGCGAAAGTGAAAAGGCACCCTGACTATAAAAGGATAATGAAACCTGAGGGAACAGGAAAAACGAATGACCGGCCCTCATCAAAAATACAGCAGGCTATACAGGCAACCGGCAGAAAATGAAACAACAGGGAAAATATAATTCGGAAAATTCCGGGGTAATGCATGGACGCGGTTCAGGGAATGATCCTGATGATGATCTGCAGCTTACCGCCGGGGATTCTGCTCTGCTGGAAGAAATAAATTCATATTTTAAGGGGTATTTTGATATAAAGGATGCATTAAGTGACCCGGCTTATTCCAAAACCGTTGATATTACAAAACTGATGATCTCAGAATATCAGAACAGTGCTTTACATGATAAACATGTTGAAGAATTCATCAGGGGTAGTATGACCATGAATGCATCTGAAGAGAAAACACTGGCAGAAATAGACCTGATAAAGCAGGAGATAAAAGACAATAACCTGAATGATATTTCGGCAGGGTGGGTCAGAGAGTGGACCGGCAGGAAGCAGAAAGCAGGAAGCCGGGACAAAAAAACAGAGGAGATCAGGGAGTTTATTAAAGGATCCTTCAAACCTGAGGAGAAGATGACCGTGAACAACAGGGGAATAATGAGGAAGAAGTCAGGATCAGGCAAAATAAGTATTATCAGTTATATATCACTGGCTGCAGCTGCAATAATTGGTTCAGTATTTATTATAAGGTCGCTTCTGCCATTTTACAATCCGGATAAAATTTTCAGTAAATATTACGAACCTTACTCTGCTGTTTCATCCGTGACACGAAGTCCTGACGCCGCAGAAAATAATATTTTTACAGCAGCTCTGGAGAGTTACAGGAAAGGCAACTACCAGGCTGCCGCAGACGGATTTTCAGGAGTTATGCTTAATGAGGAAGCCACGGATTCACCACGATTTTTCCTTGGCATAACACAGATTGCCCTGAACGATTTTAACACGGCTGTCAGTCTGCTTGAAGCAGCAGCAGCCGGACAGGGAGAGTTCGCAAAAGAAGCAACATGGTATCTGGGACTGGTCTTTCTGAAAACAGGCAATAAAGCCAAAGCTTCGGAATGTTTTGAGATGCTTGCCCGGACTCCCGGATTCTACAGGGACCGGTCGGTAAAGATCCTGCGCCGCCTGAAATAAAGATACAGGATAAAGGAAAAGATTATCACACCAGCACTTATAATCAGGACCAGAGTACCGAAATTCAACGCTACCGGAGCATTGTTACCCAGTACTTCATATGCAGCCCAGAAATAAGGGCTGGCAAAGGCAGGAGGAGAAGTCTTCATGTAATCGAGCTTTGCCTCACGCAGAGCGACATCCTTATGTCTGCCTTTCGCCAGATAGTAATAAAAGCGCGATATTATTTTTGCGCTTGTTTCATCATTGACCTCCCATGCAGTTCGGATCACCGACGATGCTCCGGCGAGTGTGAATCCGCGGGCAAGGCTCATAAGTCCCTCGCCGTAATGAAGTGTCCCTGTTCCTGAATTACATGCGCTCAGAACAACCATCGGCGATATAATCCTGG
>Ga0316626_10001374_pt1 | contig 10798 bp, 8 predicted proteins | sample OWC_Aug_T1_C1_D5_FD_207656 | JGI IMG/M metagenome (GOLD analysis project Ga0316626, IMG submission 207656) | Wetland soil microbial communities from Old Woman Creek delta, Ohio, United States - OWC_Aug_T1_C1_D5_A | ecosystem: Environmental > Terrestrial > Soil > Wetlands | place: USA: Ohio...
ACGCTCCTCGGGCGCCTCGCGCCGGGGCTCGTGGGAGCGGTGGACGTCACGCCGGAGCGCGTTCGCGACTGGGTCGACGCCTTCTACGGGCGATGCACGCTCTGCGGCCGCTGCGCGGTCAACTGCACGATCGGGATCCCGCTCGCGATCCTCTTCCGCGCCGGCCGCGGCGCACTCGCGGCCGCCGATCTCCTCCCGCCCGAGCTCGAGTCGGCGATCACGACCCACCGCGAGACGGGCAACAGCATGGCCGTCTCGCGCGAGGAGTGGGTCGAGACGGTCGCCTGGCTCGAGGAGGAGCTCCGCCTCGAGCCGGGGTGCGCGACGGCCCGGCTGCCGCTCGACGAGAAGGGCGCGCGCATCCTCTACACGGTGAATCCGCGCGAGGCCAAGTTCTTCCCGCTCTCGATCGTGGCGGCGGCAAAGGTCTTTCACGCTGTGGGCGAGAGCTGGACCATGTCGAGCGAAATCGCCGATCTCACCAACTATGGCTTGTTCAGCGGCGAGGCGGCGCTCGCCGGTCCGCTCTCGGCCAAGCTCGTCGCGCTGATGCAGGAGCTCGGCGCGGAGGAGCTCGTCATCGGGGAGTGCGGGCACGGGTTCGCCAGCAACCGCTGGGAAGCGCCGGAGTGGCTCGGCCGGAGCAGATTCGCCGTGCGGAGCGTGCTCGAGCTCTACGACGACTACCTCGCGGCTGGGCGGCTCCGGCTCGATCCGGCGAAGAATGCGGCACGGGTCACGCTCCACGATCCGTGCAACCTGGTGCGCACGGGCGGGGTCGTCGCACCGCAGCGCCGCGTGCTGGCCGCGGCGGCCAGCGATTTCGTCGAGATGGCGCCGCACGGGATCCAGAACTTCTGCTGCGGCGGGGGCGGCGGGCAGCTCTCTCTCACGCGCTATGCCGACCGGCGCATCGCCACCGGCGAGGTCAAGGCCGATCAGATCCGCGCCACCGGGGCAAAGGTGGTGGTGGCGCCCTGCCACAACTGCATCGATCAGCTCATGGAGCTCGGGAAGGTCTACAAGCTCGGCGTCCAGATCAAGACGGTGGGGGAGATCCTCGCCGACGCGCTGGTGCTCGGCGAGTAGCTGCCGCTGCCGGTTCTGCGCCGCTTCCGCCGGCGCGGCTCAGCGCTGGCGGACGAGCCCTCTCCTGAACTCCGCGATCTCGCACACCGCCTGGATCGCCCTGTCGATCTCCTCCGCGGTGTTGAACGGCCCGATCCCGAAGCGGACCGCCCCGTGCTTGTCGGTGCCCAGTTGCTCGTGTACGAGCGGCGCGCAGTGGAGCCCCGTCCGGCAGGCGATCGTGTGGTCCACGTCGAGCATGATGCCGGTGTCGGCCGCCTCCTGGCCCTCGACGTTGAACAGCAGCACGCTGATGTGGTTCGCGAGGTCGTCCTGGCAGTAGAGGGTCACCCCCTCGATCGCGCGGAGCCCGTCGCGGAGCTTGGTGAGAAGCCACATCTCGTGGTCCTGGATGGCGGCGAGGCCCTTGGCCTGGACCCACTTGAGCCCGGCATTCAGCCCGGCGATGCCGACCAGGTTCGGAGTCCCGTACTCGAGGCGGTAGGGATATTCCGGGAGGTGCATGCGCTCGGCCGAGCGCACGCCGGTGCCCCCGGCGCGCCGGATCCGGATCTCGACCCCCTCGCGAACGCACAATCCACCGATGCCGGTGGGGCCAAGGAGCGATTTGTGGCCGGTGAAGGCCACGACGTCCACGCCCTGCGCCGCCATGTCGATCGGGATCTTGCCCGCGGTCTGCGAGACATCGATGAGGAAACGGATCCCGTGCTTCTGGCAGCGCGCCCCGATCTCGGCGATCGGCTGCACGGTGCCGATGACGTTCGATGCGTGATTCACGGCCACCAGGCGCGTGTTGGGTCGGAACTTCTTCTCGAAGTCGTCGGGATCGACGAAGCCCCTGTCGTCGAAGGGGATGTGATCGATGGCCACGCCTTGCCGCTCGAGATGGTAGAACGGGCGGAGCACCGAGTTGTGCTCGACGTTGGTCGTGATCGCGTGATCGCCCGGCTCGAGCATCCCGAAGATGGCCAGGTTCAGGGCGTCGGTCGAGTTGGCGGAGAAGACGAGGCGATTGGGATCGGTCCCGCCGAAGAAATCGGAGAGGAGCGCCCGGGTCTCCTCCACCATCTCGCCTGTCTCGAGGCAGAGGTCATAGCCCGACCGCCCCGGGTTGACCCCGTGGGTCCGGTGGAAGTAGTCCATGAAGCGGTACACCGGCTCCGGCTTCGGGAACGAGGTGGCGGCGTTGTCGAGGTAGATCAGCTTCTCCATGCGGTGTCTCCCTGGCCGGGCTATCTATTATCCGCCATCGGAGGCCGGCTTACCACGAGCTCACGAGCGGGCCGACCTCCGCCTCGACCCGGTCGAGCACCTGGCACGACTCGACCGCCGCCGCCATCGCGTTGTGATCGGGGAAGAGCGGCCGATCCTCGTCGAGGTGGGCGACGACGTGGCGGATCGCGGCGTGCGCCGCGCGGGTGCCCTTGCCGGGCGCGTGCGGGCGGAAGTCGAGCGCCTGCGCAGCGCCGATCATCTCGATCGCGAGCACCGCGCGCGCGTTCTCGAGGATCTGCCTGGTCTTGAGCGCCGAGTTCATGCCCATGCTCACGAAGTCTTCCTGATCGGCCGCCGCCGGGATCGACTGGATCGAGGCCGGCATGCTCAATATGCGCTGCTCGACGATCAGCATGTCGGCCGTGTACTGGCTCAACATCAGGCCCGAGAACATGCCGGCGCCCTTGGTCAGGAACGCGGGCAGGCCGACCGAGAGGGCGGGATTGACCAGCCGGTTGAAGCGCCGCTCGGCGAGCACCGAGACCATGGTGACGCCGGCGCCGACCATGTCGAGCGGCACGCTGAGCGGCGATCCCTGGAAGTTGGCCCCGGTGAGCACGCGATTCTCCTCGGCAATGAAGATCGGATTGTCGGCGACCCCGTTCAGCTCGATCTCGAACTGCCGCCGCGTGTAGGCCATCAGGTCGCGGAGCGTCCCGATCACCTGTGGGGTCGAGCGCATCGAGTAGGCGTCCTGCACCTTGGTCTTGAGCTTTCCGGTCAACAGGTCGGAGCCGGCGAGCACCCGCGCGAGATTGTTGGCGCAGGTCACGGCCCCGGGAAATCCGCGGAGTTCGTGCAGCTTGGTCACATACGGGCGCATGTTGGCCATGAGCGCTTCGAGCGTCATCGCCGCGGCGATCTCCGCCTGCTTGATCCAGCGCTCGATGTCGTGGAGGAGGAGGCAGCCGATCCCCGTGATCAGGTTCGAGCCGTTGATGGCGGCGAGGCCGTCGCGGGCCTCGAGCCCGGGCACCGGGATGCCTGCCTTGTCGAGGGCAGCGCGGGTCGGCATCCGCTCGCCTGAGTAGAAGCTCTCGCCCTCGCCCATCAGCGAGAGCGCGAGCTGGCTCATCGGCGCGAGGTCGCCCGAGGCGCCGACGCTCCCTTTCTCGCAGACGACAGGCGTGACGCCGGCGTTGAGCATGGCGGCGTAGGTGAGCGGGATCTCGGGCCGGCAACCCGAGTAGCCGAGGGCATGCACATTGATCCGCGAGAGCATCGCCGCGCGCACATGCTCGATTGGCGCCGGGCGGCCGATCCCCGCAGCGTGGTTGTAGATCAGGTAGCGCTGGAAGTCACGCACCTGCGCGTCGGTGAGAACGACCTCCGAGAACTCGCCGATCCCGGTGTTGACGCCGTACATGATCTCGTGGGCATCGATCTTCCTCTGCAACATCGCGCGGCAGGTCTTGATTCGCTCGATGGCGGCGGGGGCGAGGGCGACCTTTTCGCCCTCGCGCGCGACGCGTACGACGTCCTCGATCCGCATGTCGCGACCGCTGATCTGGAGGGGCATGTCTGGCTTTCCTCGGGCCGCGCCCGCACTGGCGGCGGGTGGGCCAGCTGGGGATAGACAGCGGCATCTTACCCCAAGTGGGTGCATCGCCGAGGCGGCGACGCCGGTTGCCGCCCATGCATTTGTTTAGGGGCAAGCACAAGCGCATGCCAGACCGTCAATATCGAGACAACGGCGGCCGATCCATGGACAGGAGGAATCTCGCCCATGGCGCACCCGGCCGAGTCCATTCCGGTCCCGCTCGGCGCGGATCCGATGCAGAGCCTTCGCCCTGGCCTTCGCCTCGCCGTCATGGCTCTCCCCGCCGTGGCCGTGGCGTGGATGCTGCTCCTTCTTTGGGATCCGGATACGCGACCCGGTGCTCGCTGGATCCTCGAGGAGAACCACCCGGTCGAGCTCCTGACCTTTGCCTTCCTCGCGGCCGGCGGGGCCCTGGGCCTCCTCCTCGCGGGGAAGGCGCGACGGCTCGGATTACCGGCCGCGATCCCGGCGTTCTATCTTGTCTTCGCGCTCGGGCTGCTCCTCGTGGGCATGGAGGAGATCGCGTGGGGGCAGCAGTTCCTCGGATTCGAGACGCCCGCTGCTTTCAGCACCTGGAATAGCCAGAACGAGACGACACTTCACAACCTGCGCGGGATGCACGGGCGCACCGAGCTGCTCCGCATCGCGTTCGGGCTCGGCGGTCTGATCGGCGTCTTCTCCTGCCCGCGGCGCTTCGCCCGGCTCGCAGCGCCGCGCATCCTCTGGCCGTGGTTCGCCGTGATTCTCGTGCACGCCAGCATTGACTACTACGGGGACTTCGTTCGCTTCGGCCGCAACATCGATTTCTCCATCAAACGCACGTCCGAGCTCGTCGAGCTCCTGATCGGGGCCTCCGGATTCCTCTACGTGCTCCTGCAGTGGGTTCGCCTCGGACACGAGAGCGGCGGGTCCGACCGCGATCGCCAGCCTGCCGCCGGATCGTCCGCCGTCATCCGTTGATGTCGAGGCCGAGCGCGAGCCGCCCCGTCATGCGGAGCTGCACCTTCTCCTGCAGCGGATGGTAGCGGGCCGCCTGCACGTCGCGGAACATTCGCTCGAGACCGAGGGCGCGATAGAACGCGGCACCGCCGGCCACTTCCATCGCCTTCTCCACGGTGCGGATCGCCGCGTTGCCGGCCAGTGTGCGCCGGATGCAGATCGCGCTTGTCGTCTCCGGGCCGGGCTCCGCGTTCGCGGCAAGATCGACCATGCTCGCCAGCGCGAGCTGGGCCATGGCGAGCTCGTTCTCCATCTCGCCCGCGAGGAAGGGGAGATGCGGGTCAGTGCCGGACGTCTCCTTCTTCCTGGCCGCGGCGAGGGCGATGTCCCGCGCTCCCTCGGCGATGCCCACGTAGACCGCGTAGATGAGCGGCAGGGCGATCCCGGAGAGAACATGGAAGAGCGCGTTCCACTTGCCCGGCTCACGGCGGGCGGCGATCGCCGTCTCCGGGACGAAGACATTCTCGAGGACGACATCATGTGACCCGGTGCCGCGCATGCCGAGCGTGTGCCAGGTGTCGAGGATCGTCACCCCCTCCTGGCCGAGCGGCAGCGGGAAGTGGAGGACAGCGGGATCGGAGCCCTCGTGGTCGACGATGGCGCAGGTCATGAACACGCTTGCCGCGGGCACGCCGCTCGTGAAGACCTTGCGCCCGCTCACGCGATAGCCGCCGTCGACCTTCTCCGCGCGCCCCGAGCCGGGGAGCCAGTCGGAGCCGCCGCTCGTTGCGAGCACGAGCTCCTCGGCGGCGATGCGCCGGAGGAGCGGTTCGACCTGGGCCTGTCCCCTCCGCCAGCGCCACACCGGGAGCATCACCTGGTGCATGTGCATGGAAAGGGCGAGCGCCGTCGAGCCGCAGTGCCGGCCGAGCACGCGCAGGAGTCCGCACAGCTCGGCATGGGAGGCATCGCCGCCGCCGAGGGCGGCAGGAACGCCGGCCGAGAAGACGCGCTCGGCGCGCAGGTCGGCGAAGTTCGCGGCGACGAAGGTGTCGGCGGCATCGTGCTCGCCGGCGCGGGCCGCGAAACGGGGACCGAGGGATTCAGCTACCGAGAGCCAGCTCCGGGCAGAGCCGGCGGTGGATGCAGTGGGTGCGTGGGACATGGGCGGCTCCTCGCCGCCCGACCTCCGCCACGAGCCAATCTCGTGGGCGCCGGGACCGGGACTGCCCTCACTATGGCATCCCGCCGCTCAATGCGCTACTGGCCGCTGCCGCCGCCGGGCACTACCCGCCGCCGAGCGCTACCCGCCGCCGAGCGCGCGCATGGTGCCGCCGATCCAGTCGATGACGAGGAAGTTGAAGCGGCCGATCAGGAGCGAGACGCGGCCCATTACCGTGTAGCCGAAGGCCGCACCGAAGCCGAGCATCAGGAACCAGATCCCGAGCCGGCTCACGCGCCCGACCACGCCGTCGTGCGGCAGCGAGAAGAAGAAGTAGATGAGCACCGAGATCACGCCGACGAAGACGACGACCGCGTTGAAGGCGGCGAGCGCCCCGTTGCCGCCGCCCGTCAGGTCGACCATGGTCGCCGCGCTCTGCGGCAGCACTTCGCCCTGGAGCTTCTGCACCATGTTGATGCCCACATAGTAGCCGACGTAGACGGCGAGCGACAGGCGCGCCAGCCAGGCGATGCGCGGGATGTAGCGCGTGTACAGGTTCAGGCCGAGGAGCCCGGCGAACAGGAGGTGGAAGTTGGTGGGGGTGACGCCGTTCTGTGCCAGGGGCTCGAGGAGGTTCGGGCGGAGCGTCTGATCGAGGGTGATCCCGATGTAGTAGCCGAGCGACACGCCGGCGAAGAGCGCCTCCGCGAAGCGGAAGAAGGGATTGTCCTTGTAGAGAAAGCTCATCAGGAAGAGGGTGAGGAGCGCTGCCACCCAGGTGCCGATGAATGCGTACGCGGGCATCGTTTCGTCCTCCGTCCTCGGGTCTATGCCTGGCCCTTGCCGCGGCGGCTCGCGAAGTAGGCGATGTTCCCGATCACGATGAACGCGATCACGATCAGGTGGTCGATGGTCTGCGCGTCCATCCCCTTCGACGCCGTCTGCAAGAGCGGGTTGGCGTAAGCCTCCCGGGTGGCCGGGTAGCCCTCCTTCACCATCCGCTCGTACTCCGAGGCGCCCTTCAAACCGCCGATCAGTCCGATCATCTGCTTGGCTTCGAGGTAAGCGTAGTACTTGGGAGCGGAGACCGCTGTGCAACCGACCGCCACCGGCAGCCCGAACTGCGCATTGATCAGGTTCGCCCACCACTCGCCGATGATGCCGGTCGCGATCGAGACCGCGAGCTTCGCCTCGCGGGCGCCCTTGATCTGCTGCATGAGCGGAATCTCGGCCAGCGGCCGCCCGTTGGTGTCGCCGGGGAAGGCCTTGGCGAAGTCGTCGGCCAGGAGCTTCATCGAGGCCTGCCCGCCGTCCTTGTAGCCCAGGTTCACGTAGTCGACGCCGTACTCGAGCTCCGGGAACTCGGCGGTGACACGATTGAGCGAGTTGGAGAGCGAGGTGAGGCCGCCGAGCGGATAGAGGGCGAGCGCCACCACTTTCACGTCGCGCGAGAAGCAGTGGCGGAGGATCGCGTCCGCCATCGGATCGTTCTCCGCGCCCGTGGTCGGCCCGTAGTCGTAGGAGAGGATCACCACGTCGCCGGGGCCGAAGGTCTCGATCAGGTCGTAGATGCTCTTGACCGGCGGCGTGATGGTGACCGGAAATCCGATCGGGAGCACGATCGGGATCAGCGTGCCGAGGGCGATCAGGAGGAAGATCCAGCGCCGATCGATGGTCTGCAGCTTGGCTATTCCTTTGGCCATGCCCGGTTCCTACTCTCCCTTGTCGAGGCCGAGGTACGAGCGCTCGATGCCGAGGATGACACGGAGCGAGAGCGAGGCGGCACCGAGGGCGGCGCCGATGATGATCCCGCGCTGCGCCGCGCCATTCGGGATCTGCATCAACCACTCGGTGAAGCGACCGAAGACCCCCTCGCCGACCGGGATCCGCCCGAGCATGACGACGACCGCTGCGACGAGGAGGATGGTCGCCGCCACGTTGCGCACGCGGAAGGCGCGGAAGGCGGCCGAGGCGATGTAGAAGGCGAGGAGGCTGAACATGGTGGCCTGGAGCGGCGTGAAAAGGTAGTTGGCGCACCACGCGAAGGGAGTCGGCCGGCCGTCCGGGTAGTTGCCGATGCCGGGGAGGCCGCCGATGCGGAAGGCCCCGAGCGCGCCGACGAGGCCGGTCACGGCCATCCCGCCGAGGAGCACCACCGCGAAGAACCAGCCCTTGTCGCGCCGCTCGATCTTCTTCATGTTGCTCTGCACGACGTTGACGACGCCGAGGAGCAGCGCGAAGCCGGCGACGATGATCATGTCCTGCTCGAGCCAGCTCGCCGGGGCCTTGACCGCGCGCGCCTCGTCCTTGAAGAAGAAGGCGACGACCGGGACGAGCCCCGCGAGAAGGGTGAGGAGGAGTGGCAGCCGGAGCCGGAGAAACATCGGGGCCCTCGTTACTGGATGGAGAAGAACGCCTTGAAACCGGGGAAGAGGTGCAGCGACTCGAGGAGGACACCGAGGATGATCGCGGCGCCGACCGCGGCCTTGGTCCAGTCCTGGCCCTTGATGCTGCCGAGCATCGCCGGCTGGCGCGACAGGTAAGCGCCAGCGGCGTAGAGCTCCTCGCCGATGAGGGTGTAGTCGCAGGCGCAGACGAAGAACGGGAGCTGCGCCACCTCGGCGGTGCCAGCGATCTGGATGGCGCCGCTCGCCTGACCGGTCTCGGCGAGGAGGAGCGATTCGGCGTAGAACGAGCCGATCAGGAAGTTGGCGGCCGGGCGCTCGCGGACCATGATGCCGGAGACAGCGGCGGTAAAGGCGAACTGGTCGTAGGTCACGTAGTGGACCATCGACTCCTGGTAGAGATCGGGCCGACCTTCCAGCGTGTACGCTTCCTTGACGGTCTCGCGCGCCGAGGCAAAGGTGAGCGGGTCCTTGTTGGGAACGTCGAGATCGGTGGCGTAGCGCGCGGTCATGCGCGCCACGTGGGCGAGGACGGCGAGGGAGGCGATCGTCTGGTTCTCGTCGATCGACATGATCCCGGGGATGTAGAGCACTTTCTTCCCGAGCTCGGTGGCACGGCCCACCGCCTCATCGATCGCATTGAGGCCCGCGATTCGCCGGATGTAGAGGTTCCGGTCGGCGCGGGCCTTCTCGATGAAGAGGATGACCACGATGCAGAAGAAGATGAAGAGGGTTAGCGCGTTCACGCGCGAGATATCGAAGTAGGCCATCCCCACTCCTTCCCGGTCCAGACCGCGGCGCTCGCGAGGCGGAGGCGCCGCGGGCGGCAGCAAGGCCGGGCATTGTACCCCATTTCGCAGCACTATGGCGGCGGCATCTCCGTCATTGGATGAGGATGATCTTCCGCGTCAGGGCGGTCGATCCTGTCTCCAGGCGGCAGAAGTAGACCCCCGCTTCGAGGGTGCGGCCCGCCGCGTCCCGGCCGTCCCACTCGATCGCCTGCGTCCCGGCGGCGAAGGGCGCGCTCTCCGCGAGCGCCCGCACGAGACGCCCCGCGCTCGAGTAGACCCGGACCGTGGCCCGGGCCGGCGCCGGCAGGTCGAAGGAGATGGTCGTCCGCAGCTGGAACGGGTTCGGGTGGTTCGGGTGGAGCGCGAGGGCGGCGGGCGTGCCCGCCGGAGCTGCCGCCAGCACGTGAACCTCGCCGAGCGTGAAGAGCTCGCTCCCACCGCTCCGGTCGACGGCCTCGAGCCGGTACTCGTAGGCGGCGCCGGGCGCGACACTGCGATCCACGAACTCGTATGCATGCACGGGCGCCGGCGGAGCGGCCGGGGCCGAGATCAAATCGGCGGTGATGCGCGTGAAGTCGTTTCCCCCTTGCGTGCGCCGCTCCAGGTGGAACCCGGCATGGTTGCTCTCGCGCGCGATCCGCCAGCGGACGATGACAGTCCCGGCCTCCGGAGTCAGGCTCGACGCGGCGAGGGAGACCGCCGACGGCGACTGGACCTCGACCATCGTCGTCGCCATCGCCTGCACGTTCAGGTTGTCGATGACGAGGAGCACAACGGCGTAGTTGCCCGCTATCGCATAGACCGTCACCGGCCGCGCTCCCTGTCCGAATGTGTTGTTTCCGAAGTCCCAGATGTAGGAGACGATCCGGCCGTCCGGGTCGTAGGAGCCGGTGGCGTCGAGGGTGAGCGGCGCGCCGACGTTCGCGACGTAGGGTCCGCCGGGGATGGGGACCGGGGCCTGGTTCGCGGGGACGCCGACGAGCACCGCGTCCCATGCCGCGAGGGTGGCGGCGGTGAAACCGCCCGTCGGATCGAGATCGGCGGCCGCTTCGAGGCTCCCGGCCTTGGCGTCGACGAGGGTCGAACCCGCTGTCCAGTAGAAGCGATTGGCCCGATGCATGATCCTGAACGCGGCGTCGATGCCGATCCCGGCCACCGTGCGGCCGTTCAGAGAGCCGCCTGCAGCGAGCAGGTGGAACATCTTGTTGGGCACGCCGCTGTTCGTGTGCACGCCGCAGAAGTCGTTGTTCTCGATCGGCGAGCAGTGGACGGCGTCGATCCAGCCCGGGCACTCGTAGCACTCCGGATCACCGAAAGCGCGCGGGTTGGCGAGATCGCGGAACCCGACACTGTTGAAGTGCTCGCCGATTCGCCAGGTGGGGTCGCCGGCGGCGTGGCGAAGGCGGATCCCCAGCATGTCGGAGTAGGACTCGTTGAGCGCACCGGACTCGCGTGCGTAGACCAGGTTCGAGGCGTGCTCGGTCACCGCGTGGCCCCACTCGTGGGCCACGATGTCGAGGCTCCCCGCCATCGAGTGGTAGGCGCTGGACACCGTGCAGTAGCTCACCCGGGTACCGTCCCAGTAGGCGTTGTTCTG
>Ga0316626_10001375_pt1 | contig 10783 bp, 2 predicted proteins | sample OWC_Aug_T1_C1_D5_FD_207656 | JGI IMG/M metagenome (GOLD analysis project Ga0316626, IMG submission 207656) | Wetland soil microbial communities from Old Woman Creek delta, Ohio, United States - OWC_Aug_T1_C1_D5_A | ecosystem: Environmental > Terrestrial > Soil > Wetlands | place: USA: Ohio...
CAGGGCGCGGACGGAAAGCTCGCCCATGTGCTCTCCTACCCGCTCCCCAACGCCCCGGCCTGGGTGGCGGTCGGAGACCTCAGTTATGACGGGAGGCCGGACCTGGCGCTCGCCTGCCCGGCCAACAACACGACGGCCCTGATGTTCCAGACGGTGGATGGCACGTTCCTTCCCGCCGAGGAGTACGCTGTCGGGCGGAGCCCCGAATCCGTGGTCTGCGCCGACCTCAACCTGGACGGCAAGAGGGACTTCGCGGTGGCCAACCGGGCCGACAACAACATAGGGATAATGCTCCTCCGCCCGACGAAGGCCGGGACGCTCAACGCGATGGTCACCTACAACGTCGGCCAGAGCCCGGTGGGGATGGCCACGGGCGACCTCAACACGGACGGGCTGGACGATCTGGCGGCGGCCAACACGGTCGGTGCGATGGGATCCAGCGTGCTGCTCCAGAACCGCGCCGGCCTGATGGCGGCACAGGTCCAGTACGGCGTCGGAAGCCCGGGCCAGGCGCTCCAGGCGGTTGCCATTGCCGACTTCGACCGCGACGGCCGCCCCGACATGGTGTTCGCCAACCCGGAGGCCGCTGGCGCCACGGTCTTCCTGCAGACGGCGGCGGGGGATTTCAAGGGGACGCCCACCACTTATTACACCGGATTGCCCGACAGCGCGGCCTATCTTGTGGCCGCCGGGGACCTCAACTCCGACGGCTGGCCGGACGTCGCGCTATCGAACACCCTGGCAGTCTCGGTTGACCCCGACGCTCTCAGCGTGTTCCTGCAGGACCCGGAGAACGGCACGTTCTTCCCTCCCCAAAACTACACCTGCGAGGGCTCCAAGGGCGTGGCGATAGGCGACGTCAACAGCGATGGCCGTAACGACCTCGTTGGGGTGGCTCAAAGCACGTACGAGGTCACGGTCTATTACCAGAACTCCGACGGCACCCTCCAGGACACGCCCACCCGCCTGGCGACGGACGCCGACCCCCACGGACTGCGGATAGGGGACGTCAACGGCGATGGACGCAACGATGTTGTTGCTACCGCCTGGACCGCCAACAACGTCAATGTGTACACCCAGACCCGGGCGGGCACGCTCAACGGCAAGGTCGCATATTCCGTGGCGAACTGGGCGGTGGACCTCGAGATAGTCGATTACGACGGGGATGGCCTCGAAGACCTGGCCATTTCGCATTACACGCGCACCAACACCGTGAGCATAATGAACCAGACGCGCGAGGGCACAATGGCCGCCTCCACCACGATCAACACCGGATCCGTGCCGACCTTCCTTGCCGCCGGGGACTACAACTCCGACGGCAAAGCGGACCTGGCGGTGTCCAACCGGTTGTCCAACAATGCCGGGATCTTCACCCAGAAATCCGCCTTCGACATGAACGGGAGCTACACCTCCGGCTTCACGGCGCTCCCGTACGAGGTATACGAGGCCACGGCGACCTGGAACCTGTCCCTGACCGGGCCGGGCCAGAACATCACGGTGGATCTCTCCAACGACAACGGCCTGACCTGGCAGCGCGCCGGTCAGAACCAGAGCATCGACTTCCAGACGGCCGGGAACGCTCTCGGCTATCGCATCCGGATGACCTCCGGCGCGCTCAACCTGACGCCGGTGCTCCGGAGCATGACCCTCCGCTACACCATGCATAGCTACCCGACCGACCCGTCGCTCGACGTGGGTTCCCGCGGCACGCCTATTTGGACCTGGACCGGACCGTTCGGCCTGAGCGGCCAGACCGTGTCGGTCGACTTCACCGAGAGGCTCAACGCCACGCTCCAGGACGGCGTGCCCGACGAGCAGGGGTTCGTGACGGTGCTGTTCGTCCTGGAATCGGGGACGCTGGGAAGGCTCAGGCTCTCCAACATCGTGGTCGCCTACGACCTGGCACCCCAGCTGCCGGAGCTGAAGAACTTCCAGGACAACGAGTTCACCACGAGCCCGACACCCTTCTTCAAGATGACCGCCTGGGACAATGACACCATCCTGCTGCGGTTCCGGATGGAGATAAGCCAGGATAACTTCACCACGGTACGCTCGAGCTACAGCCAGCTCGTCTCGACGGACAACTGGGACAAGCCGGGCTACCGGCCGGGGGAGATCGCCACCTACCAGCTCTCGGTCTTCGACAAGCTCGCCGTCGACGGCGAGTACCAGTGGAGGGCCTTCGTGTGGGACGGCACCATCTGGTCACCCCCGTCCGCCACCGGCCGGCTCCGGGTGGACACGAAGGCGCCGTCGGCCCATGTGGCAACGCTCCCGGCCTACATCAACACGACCAGGTTCGACGTGAGCTGGAGCGGCTCCGACCCGGAGCCCGGCTCGGGGCTGGACCCGGTGGCTGCCTTCGATGTCCAGTACAAGGACCGTGAGAGCTCGCCCTGGACGGACTGGATAGTGGGCACCGACCAGACCTCGGGCGTGTTCACCGGGCAGCAGGGGAAGACCTACTATTTCCAGGCCCGGTCCCGGGACGCCGCCGGCAACATCGGGACCTATTCGATGGGCCCCGGCGACACGCGCACGATGGTCGACGTTTCGCCGCCGTCGGGGACCGTCGCCGACGACGGCGAGACCTCGACCAACAACACCATCCTCCATGCCACCTTCTCGTTCAACGATTTCGAATCCGGCGTCATCCGCTACGAGTACTGGATAGGCACCAGGCCCGGGGACAACGACACCTTCGGGCCGGCCCTCACGGACCGCTCCGACGTCATTGTCGGGGGGCTGTTTTTGAAAAACGGGACGCGGTACCACTTCAGCGTGCGGGCCCTCAATCGCGCCGGTCTGTGGTCGCAGGTCAATACCTCGGACGGCATTGTCGTGCGGTTGAAGCTTCCCTACGCCTCATTGACATACCAAGGCGGCACCCAGGCCGGAGCGGAGATAGAGCTATTCCTGGGCTCCACCAACCCCAACGATCTGGAGCTCACCGACGCGGACCTTGAATGCCGCGTGGCGACTATCCGCAACCGGCTCCCGGCCGACTGGTCGGACTGGCAGGATATTGGCGGGACGGACTGGGGGGATAAACGTCCTTCGCCGGACCCGTTCGTGTTCACCGGAGAGCCTGGCAAGGCGTACCGGTTCCGGTACCGGGTGCGGGACCGGGCCGATACCTATTCGGAATTCGTCGAGCCGGGCAACATCACGCGCATCGACCGGCCGCCCGAGCCGCGCATTGTGGCTCCCCTGAAGGCGACCAGTGGTCGCGCTCTCGTTTTCAACGCCGCCACCTCGACCGACCCGGACGGCGATCGGCTGGTCTACACCTGGGACTTCGGGGACGGAAGGTCCGCAAGCGGGGTGGAGGCCCGGCATTCCTTCTCCAGGGCCAAGAAGTACATTGTAACGCTCTATGTCGACGACGGGATAATCAACATGTCGGCCACCCAGGCCATCGACGTGTCGTCGCCGCCCACGGCGCTGGACCTTACGTTCCTGTACGTGTTACTATTGGTTGTCCTCGTCATCGCAGCCGCAGCTGGCGCCTATGGACTGTCCCGGCGAAGGAAGGCCCGGCCCGGGGAAGCCCCGGAAGCTGGGACACCGGAATCCACCGCCGAGTACGCCCCGGTGGTGGTGCCTGGCTCCGAGAGGCTGCCGCCCGCCCCGCCGCCGCCCACCGCCGCCGAGGTCGAGCAGCAGATATCCGCTGCGAAGGCCGAGGTCTCCGACCTCGAACAGCTGGGCATCGAGATCGTCCGGACCACCAAGATGCTCGGGCTTGCCGAATCCTTCCTGGCCGACGGTAACCTTGAGATGGCCTCGCAATACGCCAAGAAGACCGTCAAGCTCGCCCGGGACCAACGCTCCCGCAAGGAATCCGAGATCGACGAGGACGCGGCGCGAAAGTTCATCAACGAAACACAGAAGATGCTCGATGGGATGGACGCCTCCGGGATCAATGTCAAGCCGGTCAAGAAGCTCATGGGCCTTGCCATATCGTTCATGGCCGACGGGAACTATGTGACCGGCGCCCAGTACTCCAAGAAAGTGCGCAAGATGCTGGACGAGATCCGGCACAGGCAGCAGTCGCCCCCGGTGACCCGCGAGGCGCTAGATCATGAGATCGACTCGGCCGCAGCGATGATAGACGCCCTGCGGAAGGCCGGGGAGGATCCCTCCACCCCGGAGGAGGAGCTCGGCACGGCGCGCATGTTCCTGGAGGAGGACGACCTCCCTCCGGCGCTGGAACATGCCTCGAAGGCCCTGGCCCTCGCCCGGGAGATGAAGGAAACGGAGCGGCCGCTTTCGCCCCAGCAATGGAAGGACAAGCTGGCGGCGGTCAGGGAACGGGTCGAGAAAGGGAAATCGGATGGCCTCCGGGTCGCCGAGCCGGCCAAGATGCTCAAGTTCTCCGAGAGCTTCGCCCTCCAGGGCAACCTCGAGATAGCGACCCAGTACGTCCGCAAGGCCGAGAGGCTGCTCGACGACATGGACGCCCGGGCCAGGGTGGACGCGACCCGGCCGGAGCCCGTGAAGGGCCCGCCCACCTGCCCGCGCTGCGGCGAGGAGATCGAGCCCGAATGGGTGGTGTGCGCCTACTGCAACCAGAACCTGAAGATCGGCGGCAAGGAGGTCCGGGTGGCCAAGCCCGTGGACGACGAGGAGGCGGCCTCGGGCAAGCTGGCGAAGGTGGCTACCCCGGTGGAGGAGCCGCCGGCCGGGCCTCCTGCGGTCAGGCGGTGCCCCGGCTGCGGCGACGAGGTCGAGCCCCACTGGAAGGCCTGCCCCTCTTGCGAGAGATCGCTGGAGTGACGGACGGGGCAGCCGGGGAACCGGGGAGCCCGGGAACCGGTGACGACCGTCCGTCCCCGGCTCCCCGGCTCCCCGGTTCCCCGGTTATCCGTTGATTTTTCCGAGACGCAAAATTCATATCCGGTCCGGGGATTCGACCTGCATGCATGAGCCGGCCGAGTCCAGGCAGGAGGCGGCGGGCGATTTTCCCAAAGAGCTCATCGATTTCCTCAAGTCGGCGCCACGCCTCGTGGTGGTCAAGGGCCGGCCCCGTACGGGGAAGACCGTGTTCTGCCTGGGGCTCTCCGAGGCGGTCTCGCAACCCCAGAACACATTCATCGTGAGCACCCGCGCCCTCGAGCCGGAGGTCTACCAGGCCTTTCCCTGGCTGCGCACCAACGAGGCGCGCGACAAATCCTTCGAGGTGCTCGTCAAGATCGCCGCCCCGCCTCCGAAGAAGGATGAGCCCCCCAAGCCGGCCGAGGAGGAGGCGCGCATCAAGAGCGCCCGCGAGATGCTGCAAAACATCCTGGGCGACATCCCCCGGGCGCCGCCTCCCCCCGAGGAGGAGACCAAGGAGGCAGCGCCGGACCTTTCGGAGCTTGCCGGCCTGCGCGGCGCCATAGGCGACAAGGACCCCCGGGAGCTTCTGCGCATCTACCGCGGGCTTGGCCGCGTCCCGCAGGGCACGCCCGGCGTGCTGGTCCTCATCGACCGGGCGGACCGCCTCTGCGAGAAGAACTCCCTGGACCTGGCCGCTCTCGCCGCGACGATGAAGGCCGACCTGGCCCAGAAGCACGCCGCCCATCTCGTCTTGATCCTCGACCGGCCGGTTCCGGACCTCGACGGGGTCGCCGATGCGGTCATCATCCTCAAGGAGATAGGCCAGGGAATGGATTTTCTGGGCCAGATCGAGCTCTTCAAGCTGGACGGCCTGAAGATAAAGAGCCCCCGCTGGATGTACAATCTGCGGGGCGGCCGGTTCAAGGTGCTGCCGGGAATGCGCGTCTGGGGCTAGCCCGGGGTCGCGCCACCAGGCCGGTGTACAGAAAAATTGATAGTGCCTGAGGGGGTTGATAACGCTAACCTCCGATGCACGCAGCGAAGAATCTATCCATAATGTTGGTTGCGCTCGGTCTCCTGACGCAGGCAGTGCCCACGGTAGCTTCCGACCCATCCATCAGGGTGATATCTCCCCGCCCGGACGAAGTGGTGCTCACACGGGAGGTCAATGTAACCGGGACCGCCTTAGGCTCGTACTACTGGCTGAACCATACCGGGCCTGAGGATTTCAATGGAACTCACAATGGCACGGATATCATCCCGGACCCGTCGGGCGGAATCGGCCTGTGGCGCCACCCATACGACGATTTCCAGGACGGCACGCTCGACAGCAGCCTCTGGAGCGTTCAAGGCAGCGACCGGATATCGGTGGACGAGACCGGCGGGGAATTGGGGCTTGCGGGCACCGGGAATAGCGACTATTTCACAGGGACCTGCGAGATTCTGACGAATGCCACCGGTTTTTCGGATTTCAGCGCCGATGTCCGGCTCGAATCGTTCAACGGCGATTTCAAGGCCGGAATATCCTTCTTCAAAGACAATGGCGAGTATTACCATTTCGGCATATATTATATTTTTAAACGGGATGTTTTTTATGTTGAATGCAGATCATCAACTGAGGGAGGGCAGTATAATAATTTAGACACTCCTCCCCATTCCTTGAGGATTACGTATGATCCGGCCGGGAACGGTTTCCATGGGTATGCCGATGGGAAGCATATTGTCGGATTGCCGATGCAGTGGACCGATTTCCATTGCGGGATCTTCCTGTCTATCCTGAACGACACAGTGACCGTCGACGCCCGGTTCAGCAACGTGAGTGCAGGACACAGCACGGGCAGCTATTTCTCCCCACCGATCGACACGAACATGGTCTCGCCCGGGCTGTGGGACGTGAACTGGACGGCGTCCGCGCCCGATTACTCGAAGGTGGAGGTCGCCTTTCGGTCCAGCGCCTTCCCCGACATGGTCGATCCGTCGAATTGGACGAAGGTTAACAACGGGACCAACTGCTCGTTCATCGGGATGGACCGGTACATCCAGTATAATGTATCGATATCGATGGTCATAGCGACCGAGGAACCGGGGCTCCGTTCTATTCATATACAAGTGCACAAGCCCGTGGTCCAGGTGGAGGTGAGCCCGGACCGCCGGACCTGGTTCCCGACTTGCGGCACCCTGGAATGGTGGGCCATTGTCCCGGTCCCGGACGGCTCTCAGACCCTCTTTTGCCGCGCCACCGACGCCCTGGGCGACATCGCCGAGACGAAGGTCCCCATCACGGTCGACGCCACCCCGCCGGAGGGCCGGCTATCGATCAACGGGGGGCTGCCATTCACCGCCGGCCGGGAGGTCGGGCTGTCCCTGTGCTGGTCCGGACGCATCGAGGTCACCGAGATGCAGCTGTCCAACAACCCGGACTTCTCCCTGGTCCAATGGGAGCCGGTCCGGGATAATGTATCGTGGATTGTATCGGATGGGGACGGCCAGAAATGGGTCTACGCGCGCTTGCGCGACCGCTACCGGTTGGTCTCCGGCATGTTCAATGCCAGTGTGACGCTGGATACCAGGCCGCCCACAGGCAATGTGACCATCAATGACGGGTATGCCTTCACGGACTCTCCGCAGGCAAGGGTCCGGCTCGACGCCGAGGACGAGAACGGGATAGCGTTCATGCAGCTCACCGAGGGCGATGTGGAAACGGCCCCCTGGATTCCGTTCCAGCACACGGTCGGATGGACCCTCACGACCGGCCATGGCCAAAAGACCGTCCGCGCCCGTTTCAAGGACGGCGCAGGGCTAGTCTCAGATGTGGCCTCGGCGACGATTCTTTTTATGGCCGAGGAGGACGGTTCGATGCTCCCCCAGGTAAAGATGGTCGTGAACAACGGTTCGGGATTCACGAGGAGCCCGGAGGTCACGGTCTATTTCCACATTTCCGGGGGGAGTGCCTCCAGGATGCGCCTGGATGACGGCAACCCGAACTCCTCTCGAGCCTGGCGCAAGTACGAGAATCCGATCACCTGGGGCCTTTCCGGGAGCGACAGCCCCAAGACATTACGGGCCTGGTTCGCCACGCCAGATGGTCTGATATTCAAATCGGAGGCCAACGTCACGCTGGACACCCTCCCGCCGACCGGCAATCTAACCATCAATGACGGCGAGGGGTTCACTTACTGCCAGACCGTCCGCTTGTCGATCGCTGGCGACGACGTCAACGTCATCGAGAGTATGATGGTCAGCAGCGATGCCGGCTTCGCCGGGGTGGAATGGGAGAGGTACGAAACCGAGAGGATCTGGACCCTTCCCCCGGGAAATGGAACGATGCGAGTGCACATCCTCTTGAGGGACCGCGCCGGGTGGGTTTCCGCCCCCGCGTGCGCCAGCATAGAGCTCGATATGAGGCGCCCCATACCGACCGGCACGGTGCTTATTGACGGAGGGGCCAGATATACCCGCTCGGCCCTGGTCGTCCTGTCCTTGGATGCGGATGCGGTATTCCTATCCGGCGCGTCGCAGATGATGATAAGCAACCTTGAGAATTTCAGCGAGGCTGCCTGGGAGCCTTTCAATTATACGAAGGATTGGGACCTGCCGGCAGGTGACGGGAAGAAGACGGTCCATGTAATGTACCGGGTGGGCCATCGCAAGAGCCCTTCGGTGAACGCCAGCATCATCCTGGACACGGTCACGCCAGCTTCGCCGGTCCTGGACCGCTATCCCCGGACCACCCGTAAGGCCAATCTTATTTTGTCCGGCTGGGCCGAACCGGGATGCCTCTTCAATGTTTCCGACCGCACGGCACCGGTCGATGCTGACGGGCGCTTTATCATCACGGTGCCGCTGAGGCCCGGGAACAACGATATTGTGCTCTCGTTGACGGACCCGGCGGGTAACACCAACGCGACCCACCTGGTCGTGACAAGGGAGAACGCGCCGGACCGTCCTGACGGTCTCTTGCCTCTGGCGGCCGTCGCCACGGTCCTGGTGGCGGTGGCCGTCCTCCTGCTCTTCGCCTGGCTCTGGAGACGGCGTTAGCCCCCGTATTCCCCGACTGCCCGCATTGCCAGTATTGCCCGCCTCTTTACCCTTCCCGCCATGAATGGCGGGGTTTCCACGCTTTGCATCATGACCCTCCCCGCACACAAGTGCGGGGAATCCCTTTCCCACTCCCCTTTCCATTCTCAAAATTCATATAATAAAATATATATACCTATAAATCAGACTGGTACAGGCCCCCGTCGGGGAGCCCCGCCAGCAGAGGTGCAAGGTAGTGGTCGCCAGGGTAACGCACATCAAGACGGCGCCAACAGGTGACGCAGGCGCCCCGGCGGCGCGCCCCAAGGGGCTGGACCGTTTCATTCTCGTCATGGCAAACCACAGGCCGGCGCACCGCTCGGCGCGCTTTGGCAAGGGCGGCCGGGCCGCCCAGCGCGAGGAGGAGCTGCAATCCGCCCTCGAAAGCGAGGTCAAGAAGCGCCAGAAGATGGCGGAGGCGCTGGGGAAGGTGGAAGAGGAGCTGGATTCACTTCGGACGAAGACAGGCGGCAACGGCAACGGGCCCGGCCTCGAGGAGGAGCTGCGCGCCAAATCGGAGGAATTGAACCGCATCAAGAACGACTACGCCACGAAGATGAAGAACTCGCTGGCCCTCCAGCGCATCAAGTACGAGCGGGAGATAGACAACCTGCGCAAGGAGCTCCGGAAGGCGGGCATGGGCCGCGAGGAAGTGACGGAGGAGATACACAAGCGGGAATCGGAGCTCTCCGACCGGGAGAACCAGTGCAAGAGGGCCGAGCTCGAGCTAACCGAGCTCAAGAAGCGGCTGGAGGCCGAATCCGCCCAGATCAAGAAGGCCGAGCCGGTGTCCCGCGTCTCGCCGGCGGTCGAGGAGAAGATCCAGACCCTCGAGAACGAGTTACTGAGGATGAAAACGAGCCTCGAGGTCAAGGGCGAGGCCCTGAAGCGCACCGAGGATCGGCTTACCGAGAAAGAAAGCGAGCTGGCCGAGGTGATCCGGGACACGGCCGAGCAGCTCAAGAAGAACGATTTGAAAACAGAGCTCGACAATGTCAAGAAGGGCTCCATCGCCATGATGAAGTACATCACGAGCCTCCAGCAGAAGAAGCAGGAGGAGGAGTTCAAGGCGATACGGAAGGCGCTCGAGAACGAGATACAGAAGAGGCTCCAGGTCGAGGAGGAGCTCCACAAGAAGGAGGAGAGCCTGGCGGCCCGACAAAGGGCGCTGGGGGCCGAGATAGAGAAGGTCCAAAGCACGCACAATGTAGACCTGGATGCGGTGAAAAGGCTCGAGAACGAGCTCAAGATGCGCGAGAACGACGCGCGCCAGAAGGAGGAGGCGCTCCTTCTGAAGGAGAAGGCGCTGGTCGAACGCATCAAGGGGCTGGAGGGCGAGATACAGAAGAAGATCCGCGACGGAAAGATCCTCCAGGACATAAAGCGCGAGTTCCAGCTCAAGGAAGAGGAGCTGAACCTTTTGCGCACCGAGCTGCGCCAGAAGGAGGACGAGCTGGCCTCGCGCGAAAAGCAGCTCAACACCCGCGCGCCCGCCGTCTCGCCCCAGATGGATGCGGAGCTCAAGCGCCTGCGCGAGGTCATCGAGGCCAAGGACGCCGAGTTCAAGCGGATGACCGAACCCATCAAGTACAAGGAGAGCGAGTTCCTCCGGCGGGAGGAGGACCTCCGCTATCGCGAGGAGCTTTTGAAAAAGGAGCTCATCAAGCACGAGGAGGCCCGCCATCAGAAGACCACCGTCGAGGACGCCGAGCTCAAAAAGAGGCTCGAGTCGCTGGAGTCGCAGGTCAAGCAGAAGGAAGAGGAGATCAAATCCCGCGAGACCTACCTGCGCAAGAAGGAGGAGGAGCTGCGCATCCGCGAATCGAAGATGGTGGGCAAGGAGATCGAGGCCAAGGAAGAGGACCTGAAGCTCGAGATATCCGCC
>Ga0316626_10001376_pt1 | contig 10779 bp, 6 predicted proteins | sample OWC_Aug_T1_C1_D5_FD_207656 | JGI IMG/M metagenome (GOLD analysis project Ga0316626, IMG submission 207656) | Wetland soil microbial communities from Old Woman Creek delta, Ohio, United States - OWC_Aug_T1_C1_D5_A | ecosystem: Environmental > Terrestrial > Soil > Wetlands | place: USA: Ohio...
TTTATGCCTTGGAGATGAACGGACAAGTCTATGGATATGTCGAGTTGACTATCCTGAAGACCGAGGGGAGGGACGGTCCTTTGCTTCAGCTGAGAGAGAAGGCGGAGAACACCAGCTTGGCCCTGGGGGTACCCGTGGATACCCGAGGCAGTTCGGAATACCGGGTCAACCCGGAAACGGGGCAATTTTCTTTCTTCGAACAGGAAATCGACTCGGGAAGTCTCAAGTTCCGCCTGGTCGCCTCCATCGAGGGCCGCACGGCCCGGATCGGACTTCAGCCCGGAGGAGGAGAGAAGGTGGTCTCTTTGCCGGCCGGGGTTCTCTTGGAAAACCCGTATTTCTTCCCCGGTCTTTTAAAAAAAGCCCGAGAAGCCGGCGCGGCTCCAAAGGTCTATCAGGCGCTCGACGTGCTTGACCGGGAAATCCACCAGGTGACAGTCACGCAGCGGGGGCCGGAACCTTTTATGCTGGAAGGGAAAACGTACAAGGCATTTGTCCTGGAAAGCATTGATCAGGATATCGGCCTCAAAGCGCGCCAATGGATCAACGCCGAAAACGGCTGGCTGCTCCAAGCTGAGGGTCCCCGAAGCACCCTTCGGCTGGCGGACCCGTCCGTAAAAAACGGGCTCCAAAGAGTGAACATCGATAACCACCTTTTTTCCAAGGCTGGGGCATCGATCTCCGATATCCCGGCACTCTCGTACCTGAAAGTGCGGGCCAAGCTGGAACCGGTCGGAAATTGGATTAGGGCGGACAACCTCACGGTTTCTGGACAAAGCTTCGAAGGCACGGTCGAGGACAACCGGATCGAAGGCGTCTTTGAAGTCCGTCATGAGAAGTACGACGGCCGCGACGCTCCGCCCTTTCCACCGAAGTTCGAAGGCGACCCGAAACTTCGTCCCTTCCTGTCCCCGGAGGATTTCATCGAGTCCGACGATCCGGTGCTCGGCGAGAAAGCCAAGAAGCTGACGGCCGGAGCCAAGGATTCCTGGGAGGCGGTCAAGCGCTTGAGCGGCTGGGTAGCCGAGGAAATCGGCTACGATATCCCGGGCGGGACATCGGCGCGGAATACCTACGATGTCCGGGAAGGGGAGTGCGGGGCGCATTCCCGTCTTATGGCTGCATTCTGCCGGAGTGTGGGAATACCAGCCCGGGTCGTCTGGGGGTGCATGTATGTCCCCAACCTCGGCGGCAGCTTCGGCCAGCACGCCTGGAACGAAGTCTACATGGGAAAAGGACGATGGATTCCCCTGGATACGACGGCGCGGGAGATTGATTATGCGGATTCCGGGCACATCCGTCTGGGCGTCCTTTCATCGGCGCATATCGCCTTGAACCCCAAGGAGATGAAAATCCTGGACTTTCAAGCGGGTTCCCATGGTCTTGCCGGATTCCAGGGAACCGTGGATTCAAAGAAATATCAGCCCTATCTGGGCCGATACAAAGGCCGTCGAGGAATTATCGTCGTTTCCCTTCAGGATGGAGGCCTCAGCTTGACCCTGGACGACAAGCGCGTCTTCGGGCTTCGCGACCCCGACGAAAGGGGCGAATGGTCATTTAAGCTGTCGCGGGATATCGGGGCGACTTTTGAGCGGGAGGCCTCCGGCCGGGTCAGCGGGCTGACCATCATCAACCGTATCCGGCTGCCGAAGAAGGAGGAAACGCAACGCATTCCGGACAACGTGCCCGAAAACATTCGTGCCTATCTCGGGCAATACTCCATCCCCATGCAGAAAGAGGAAATTTTATTGGCCTATGACAACGGTCACTTGACCGTCCATATCCCCGGCCGCGGCGTCAGGGTGATCGAGGGACCCGATGTTCAAGGCATCTGGAGCGCCGAGTCGGAGGAAGACCGATACGCTTTCATTATGGGTGACGGCGGCAGGGTCCGGGCGCTGATGCTCATAGAGAGGATCCTCAATATCAGGATCGATTAGGCCGGCATCGGGCGTCGAGTGAGGGGATTGAGTCGTCTTGGCAGGAGGGTCCAAATGGCCAAGCCGGGATTCGGGTTTAAGGTCTGGACGGCGGTGCTATCCGTGTTTGTCGCCGTGATGTTGTTTCCGAACGTCGTCGGCAAACACGGCGTCGGGAAGTCTCTGGTCATTACGGCGCTCGCCGTGGGAGCGATCTGGATGATGTACTTTGTCATCGGGCGGGTGATCAGCCGGGCCGTCTCGGAAGAGCTGAAGAGGAAAAGCCGGGACAAGCCGGGTTCCGATCGGGACTTGAAACCAAAAACTCGTGATTGAACACGGCCCGCCTTCTGCCGAGCGGACCGGCAGCCGGAATCGAGGGTCCTTTACCTCTTGGATTGTATCCGGAGCAAGGGAGGAGCGGCGATGAAGAGAATGCCAAGAATAACCCTTTCCACCGTTGCGGCGATGGGTGTTTGTCTGACGGTTTGGGTTATCTACTGCCGCCCGGGCCCGGATTTCGAGATGCTCCGCCGACAGATCCTGGAGCTTCATCGACAGACCATCGGCGCCCACTGGAATAAAGACGCCGGATTTTTCGCGAAGTCCATGGCGGATGGTTATTTCGCCGTCCGGAATGGGGAGATTCAGAAACCCACCCGGGAGGAGATCAAGGCGGAATATGAGCGCTACCTTGGATCGACAACTTTCACGGATTACAGGGACCTGCAGGAGCTCGTCATCGGGTTTTCAAAAGACGGGTCGGTTGCCTGGTGTGTTGTGCAGGTCAGAGTCGCGGGCCGGGACCGTGAAGAATCCGGTGCGGAAAACGATTTCGACCTCACCTGGGCCTGGATAACGCTCTACGGGAGGAAAGGGGATGGATGGGTCTGGCTGGGCGAGGCCTCGAATTTCAAGCGGAATATGTAATCAAACGGAATCCGGCTCAATAAGCCCATTCCCTCCTGATCCTCAAGGTAACGTCAAAGAACCGGTTGTTCCTGGTGCTTGCGCACTGGCAACATATGGGTCCCGCCCATTATTGGGCTTATTGTTTTTAGGGAACAATCTCGTGAAGAAATTCGATATTTCGCCAATATGGGATACTTATCTACAGACAAAGCCCCGCGGCTTTCGTATTATTGGGGAGGGAAGCACAATGATGGACACAGAGCGCAACCTTGTTTCTATTTCCTTTGCCGCGCTTTATCACAGGTCGACCTTCTCCCGACCGGGCCGGGTTTTGCTTAAAAAGAGCTACCCCGAAAGGAAGGGTGAAATCGTCGTCGCCCTTGTGCTCATTATCGCCTTGCTTATGATCCTTTCCCATGTTTATGTCTGGTACAAGCGATATGCCCAGCTCGATGTCCCTGTCGGCATCGTCAAGTCCCCAGCCGGCCGGGTGGAGAAACTCGCCGCCGGAATGGAACGGGCCGGAGACTGGAGGAGGGAGAGCCGGATCGCCGAGGCCCCTAGAAGGATCCGCCTGAGGCCCGGCCGGCCGGGCTTTAATGGTTGTACGATCGTCATGGCGGCCCGCAACGGTCTGGTCCTGGTGGGGAACAACGAAGACCGGAACCACCCCCAGACTGTCGTGACTTTTCTCCCCGCGGCTCGGGACTACTACGGCCGGGTTGTCTTCGGTTATGACGATATGCTCGTGCAAGGCGGGATGAACGATCGAGGGCTCTTTGTCGACGGCAATTCGTTGCCTCCGACGGGCTGGAAGCCCGAACCCGGGAAGCCGACCTTCCGGGGAATTGTCCTCATGTTCCTCCTGGGGACGTGCGCGACTTGCGAGGATGTCAAGACGTTCTTTGAAACCTACAACGTGCCCGCCTTGGAAAGGGCTCGGATCCCGGTCGCCGACCGCTCCGGAGCATCCATGGTCGTTGAATACGGCCAAGGCGGCGTCCGATTCGTCAGGAGCGACACCTGGTATCAAATCGCCACGAACTTTGTCATGACCAACATGAGAAACGGCGATTTCCCATGCTGGAGATACCGGGCCGCAGACAAACTTCTCTCCGAAGCCAAGGAACTGAGCCCGGATCTCATCCGGGATGTCCTCGAAAAAACGCACCAGGAGGGCGCTGGCCTGACCGTCTATTCCAATATCTATGACCTTAAGAACGGCGTGATCTCCCTTTACTATTTGAGGAATTTCAAGGATGTCGTCGTCCTCGACTTGGCCGAGGAACTGGAGAAAGGAGAGAGGCGGGTCGATCTGTCCTCGCTTTTCAAGAGCCCGGGCGGGGAATAGAGGCCGGAGCTTCGCTGAACCACCGCCGGCCGTCCCCACCCAAATAGGCTCGGGGCGGCTATCTAGGGGGCAGGCGCTCGAAGACGATATCCTTGACCGCCGGTTCGAACGGAACGGTGACGGCCGTGACCTCGCCTTGGGCGCTCGTCTGGAAGGTCAGCTTTTCCCTCTGAAGCGGACTATCGGCTATGAGAAAAGTCTCATAGTGCCAGGGCTCGAGGATGAACGTGAATCCGTGGAACGACCCCCGCAGCTTTTCGGCGACTTTCTCGACTGTCAAAATCCCGTAGGCGGGATGGCTGTATTCGCCGGCATATTCTTCGAGTTTGTGCGCCGGACCGGCTCCCTCGATTCGCTTCTCCTGAGGCTCACGCTGCTCGATCTCTTTCATCTCCTGCTGGGCGCGCTTGGTCCAATCGATCGGGGAGAGCCCCAGCGCGATGTCGGATACGCTGAGGGCGAGGATGTTGATGGCCGGAGAGCTGGCGTTGATCAGGACAACCAGGCCGGTTTTCGTCCGGGGGAAAAGCGAGACATAGGAGTTGAAATCCTGGGTCGACCCGCCATGATGGACGCGCCATTGGCCGCGGTAGACGTCGGTCATCCAGCCGAGGGCGTAGGAGGGGGAGAGAGTCTCTTCGTCGCTCCCGGGATCCTGGGGAAGAGCGATCTGCGGCGCATGCATCTCGCGGACGACGTCGCCCGGGAAGACTTGAAGGCCGTCCACCCGGCCGCCGCTGAGGTGAGCGTTGACCCAGCGGCACATGTCTTCGGCGGTGGTGTTGACCGAACCGGAAGCCCGCGGCCCGAACATCAGCTTCGCCTCGGGCTGGGGGAGAGGCTGTGCGGAAAAGCCGTCCTTTCCGAAGCGGTAGGAGAGGGCCTGCTCGGCCGCCGCCGCGTATTCCGGGACGCTGCAGCCGCTCGCGTCCATCCGGAGGGGTTTGAGTATTTTCTCCCGCACGCAGGCGTCCCAGGGAATGCCCGCGGCCTTTTCGATGACGAGCCCGAGGGTCATGTACATCAGGTTATTGTACTGAAAGGCGGCCCTGAGCTCCCGGCGCGGCTCGAGAAAGCGCAAGGTCCTTACCGTCTCGCCGATATCCATCGGGGAATTGACCCAGACCATGTCATGACGGGGGAGCCCGGTCCGATGAACCGCCAGGTCCCGGACCGTCGCGTGAAGCGTCGCGTAGTCGTCCATCAGCCGGAAATCGGGTAGGTAGGAGGAGACGGGCTTGTCCCAGTCGAGCTTGTTTTCGTGGGCCAAAAGCCCGATCGCCATGGTGGTGAAGGCCTTCGTGGTGGAGCCAAGGATAAACCGCGTTCGTGGGGTCACGGGCAGGTTCTTTTCCACATCGCGGCGGCCGAAACCCTGGAGGTAGACGACCTTGCCGTCCCTGACGATCCCGACGGCCGCCCCGGGGACATTCCAGGCTTTGAGGATGGATTCTACCGTGGAGCGGACTTGGGCGGCCTGTTTCTCCGGCATGCCGGGCTGGGAGACGGGCTGGGGATTCTGGCCGGAGCCCGCAAGGGGAAGCAGTAGGGTCACGGTTGCCGCTACAGCGAAAATGAAGCAGGGCGTCCTTGGCGATCGGTGTCTCGCGTTCATCATGGGCATTCTCCTTATGGGCAAAAACGATGAAGTTGCCGATTATATAAGATTTATCCACCTTTGTTTAGAAAATTGAGGGGTCTTGCAGACTCCCCCCTGAGTCATGTTGACAGCGATTCAAAGCGAAGCATACAATTCAGCGGCGGCGGTTGGACCGGAGTTACAAAAAGGTTCAACCCCGCCATTCCGATTGAGGTAGGAAAATGAGAAAAGGTCAATTCCCTCAACCCGGCTCCTCGGGGCGGCTGGTTATTTCTTTTTTCGTATTTCTTCTCTTTTCGGGTTCGAGTTTCTCTCAGGAGAGGACAGCTTCTGTCGAACTGGAAAACCTGACCTGGGTTGAGGCCGAGAAAATCCTTCCTAAATACGACGTTGTCCTGGTCGCCCTCGGAGCCCGGGCCAAGGAACATGGCCCTCATCTGCCCCTGAACACCGATTACATCATGGCCGAGTATCTCAAAGGCCGAGTCGCAAAGGAGGTCCCGGTCGCCGTCCTCCCCACAATTCAATACGGATTCTACCCCTCTTTTCTCGAGTACCCCGGGTCGGTTTCCATCCAAGCGCAAACGTTCAAAGAGACGGTCAAGGGCATCTGCCTTTCGATGAGCGGTTATGGCCTGAGGAAGTTCTATGTCCTGAACACCGGCATTTCAACTCTCGGGCCGCTCGAAGTTGCGGCCGCGGAGCTCAAGCAGAGGAGCGGGATCATTCTGCATTATCTGAATCTACTCGAAGTTGACAAGACTTTTCCCGGCGGCCTTCTCAAGCAGGACGGAGGCTCTCACGCCGACGAGGCCGAGACCTCGATGATGCTCTATATCGCTCCCGAAAAAGTCGACATGTCCAAGGCGGTCAAGGACTACGATGCCCGACCCGGCCGCAAAGGCCTCACCCGGAATCCCGAAGGGGCGGCAACCTATAGCCCCTCGGGCATCTGGGGAGATCCGACCCTGGCCACCCGGCAAAAGGGCGAAATCATCGTCGAGGCCACCGTCCGGGCGATCGTCAATCAGATCCGGGACCTCATCGCACTCGAGCCGGGCTGAAGAAGGAAGCATCCCCAATTCTGTGATTCTGCGGAGGACAATGGGAGGGGTGGCACGGCTCCAGTCCCTGCAACACCCGGAGCGGAAGGGTCGCCGAAGACACCGGCAAGAATTTATACTGAGTATTATTCATCCCCCCTCCCCCTTGAGCAACCAAGGGGGCTTACCGGTTGGTGTCTCCGGAGAGGCCGGTGGGGCGAGGACGGACGGGGACGAGCCGTGACGGGACCCCTCTCCAAATCAAGTCCATCATAGAAATGGGGATGCTGCCTTGAAGAAACGCGATTTGACATCGCCGGCAGATTGAGAAAAAATAATGTGTTTTGTTGATCCCGAATATCCCTGGATCAGAGGTGAATCATGAAAAGATGCCTGGTTTCTCTTTTTGTCCTGGCCTTGCTTGTCGGTCCGGCTCTGGCCGTCGAGAAGGGGAGGTTTTTCCGTTTCCCGAGCATTCATCAAGACAAAGTCGTGTTCACCTATGAAGGCGACCTCTGGATGGTCAACGCCCAAGGCGGAAGGGCTTGCCGGCTGACGACTTTTCCGGGCATCGAGGCCATGGCCAAGTTTTCGCCCGACGGGAAATGGATCGCCTTTTCTGCCGGGTACGAGGGCGGCCAGTCGGTCTACCTTATGCCGGCCGAGGGCGGGGTACCGACCCGTCTGACCTACCAGCCGGGATCGGCCCAGGTCGTCTCCTGGACGCCCGACGGATCTCGGATTGTGTTCCGGTCGATGTTCGAGAATTTCATCGGCCGCGACCCCAACCTTTATTTTGTCTCAGTCACGGGCGGCGCCCCGGAGCGTCTGCCTCTCGACCGCGGGGTCCTCATCAGTTTCTCGCCCGACGGGAGAGACTTCCTCTTCTGCCGCCGCGGCGATGAGGAGTATTATTGGAAAAGGTACAAGGGGGGAAGATACCAGGATATCTGGAGGTTTGACGCCGGGGCCAAGAAATACATTCCCATTTCAAATTATATCGGGAAGAACAGCTACCCGATGTGGATCGGCGACGGCCTGTATTTTGTCTCCGACCGCGGAAACGGCATCAGCAATTTCTACAAGCAGCGGATCGCCGGAGGAGAGGTGCAGCCCGTCACAAGCTACGGGGACTTCGATGTGATGATGCCCTCGACGGACGGAAGGACCATCGTCTATGTCCAGGATGGCTACCTCCGCCTGCTCGATATCCAGGGCGGCCAGTCCCGGAAGATCGACGTGCTGGTCCCCTCGGACCGCTGGGCGCTGCGCGACCGGACGATCAATCCCAAGGACTACATCCACTATGCCAAAGTGGCCGGCGACGGCAAGTCCGTCGTCCTCGAGGCGCGGGGCGATGTCTTCGCGGTCCCGACCGGCAAAATCCAGTCAGCGAACCTGTCCAGTTCTCCCGGCAGCCGGGAGATGTATCCCGCTCCGTCTCCCGACGGAAAATGGATCGCCTTCTTCTCGGATAAGAGCGGCGACTACGAGCTCTATGTCCAGAAGGCGGAAGGCGGCGAGTCGACGGCGCTCACGAACGGCCTCGGCCGGACGGTGTATCATCTTCTCTGGTCTCCCGACGGGAAGAAGATCCTTTTCGGTAACAAGGACTTTTCGATCTTCGTCATCGACGTGGCCGCCAAAAAGCTCACCAAGGTGGATTCCTCGAACCAGATGAAGAACGATGAATTCTACTGGGAGATCAGCGACTACGCCTGGGCGCCCGACTCCCGCTGGATCGCCTACAGCCTGGTTCAGTACAACCGCAACAGTCAGATCTTCCTCTATGATACGATGGCGGCGAAGCGGCACGCCGTGACCGACGATTTTTACGACAACCTCTATCCGGCTTTCGATGCCGCGGGCCGGTACCTCTATTTCGTATCCAGCCGGAACTTCGACGTCCAGATGGATTTCTACGAAGACAACCACGTCATCGGCACGCCCCAGCAGGTGATGGCCGTCCAGCTCCGGGCGGGTGAAAAGCCGCCCTTCTCGGACGACGCTCCCGAGACGGAAGCTCCCGAAAAGAAGACCGAGGCGGAGGCTTTCCGGATCGATACCGAAGGGCTGGAAAAGAGGGTTTTTCCACTTCCCGTGGACCCCGGCAACTGTTTTTACCTTAAGGCCGGTAAGGGCAAGGTTCTCTGGGCTTCGGTGGACAAGTTCACGGACGACGAATACGAAGAGATCTTTGCCCCCCGGGGGGCCACCAAATGGGACCTCCACATCTTTGATATGACCGACAAAAAGGAAGTCGTCCTGGGGGAAAAGGTACGCGACTTCGACCTCTCGACAAACGGCGAGCAGCTCATCATCCGCAAGGAGGCCGATTTCTACACCCAGGGGGTGGACAAAGCCTACCAGAGCAAAAGCTTGGGCGAGAAGCTCAATCTCGAAACGCTCATCTACCGCGTCGACACGCAGGCGGAATGGCACCAGATTTTCAATGACTGCTGGCGCTGGTACAGGGATTTCTTCTATGACGAAGGCTTCCATGGCCGCGACTGGAACGCCATGGGGGAGAAATACCGGGCTTACATTCCCTATCTCTCATCCCGTGACGAGCTGAACTGGGTGATGTCACAGATGGTTGGAGAGCTCTGCGTATCCCATACCTATATCGGCGGCGGCGACCTCGGGCCGGCCGCTGGACCCCGGTCTCCGCTTTACACCGGGCTTCTCGGCGCGGACCTCGTCCCCGATACAGCCTCAGGATTATACAAGATCGCCAAAATATACGGCCCGACCGACATCAACCGGAACATTGCCGGGCCGCTCGTCCGGCCGGACATCGCCGTCAAGGAAGGGGACTATCTTCTGGCGATCAACGGCGTTTCGCTCAAGGCCGGCGACGATTATTTCAAGCTTCTCCAGGTAGCGCAGGGGCAGAAGATCAAGGTCACAGTCGGCTCCAAGCCGGCCCTGGAAGCGGCCAAGACCTATGAAGTCGAGCCCCTCCGGAGCGACCAGCAACTCCGCTATTACCGCTGGATCCAGGACAATATCCGCAAAATCGCCGAGGCGACTCAAGGCCGCGTCGGCTATATGCATATCAACGCCATGGGCGCGGGGGGCATCGGGGAGTTCGACAAGTACTGGCGCGCCTTCCGCTATAAAGACGGGATCATCCTCGACCTGCGGCGCAACTCGGGCGGTTGGACCGAATATTTCCTGATTGACAAGCTCGAGAGGGAGCTCAACTCGTTTAACGTGTTGCGGGGGATGGTGCCCTTCCGGTATCCGGGATCGGCCGGAAACGGTAACTATGTCGTCATCTCCAACGAAAATAACGGTTCCGACGGCGAAGCCTTCGTCGATCATTTCCAGTCGCGAAAGCTGGGTACGGTGGTCGGCGTTCCCTCCTGGGGCGGCCTGGTCGGCATCCTCAACGGCCAGACGACGATCGACAACGGCCGGGTGGAGCAGTCGAACAACGCCTTTTACGGCAAGGAAGGGAAGTGGATCGTCGAGAACCACGGCGCGGACCCCGATATCCTGGTCGATAACGATCCCGGGTCGGCCGTGGCCGGCCGCGACCTCCAGCTGGAGAAGGCCATCGAAGTCATGCTGGATAAAATCCAGAAGAACCCGCCCAAATCCTGGCCGCGGCCCGCCTACCCGAAAAAATAGGCCATTTGCCGCCTCCCCAGACTGAGTCCGAAGACGGCGAAAGCGGCGGCGCCGAGCTCAAGCGAAAGAGCTAAAAACTGAAATAGGATTGATTTTTCCAATTTCGGATTCCGATGGTTGTTCCCTGATTGGGAATGATCAGCCGCTCAGCGTAGGCCCTCAACAGCTCTCCGGCAAGGTCAAAATCCTGTTCTTTTTTGTACTTGAAATACCGGGGAGGCGAATCATAGTAATGGCCCCGGCCCGAAGGGGGGTAACAAATTTCACCAGTGTCGGGGAAGTGGAATTCCTCGAGGTCGATCTCGCCCAATAGGTGAG
>Ga0316626_10001377_pt1 | contig 10778 bp, 8 predicted proteins | sample OWC_Aug_T1_C1_D5_FD_207656 | JGI IMG/M metagenome (GOLD analysis project Ga0316626, IMG submission 207656) | Wetland soil microbial communities from Old Woman Creek delta, Ohio, United States - OWC_Aug_T1_C1_D5_A | ecosystem: Environmental > Terrestrial > Soil > Wetlands | place: USA: Ohio...
TGGAGCAACAAAGGAATTAGCCTCGACAACTTGGGTCATTTTGATGAAGCCATAAAATGTATTAATAGGGCTTTGGAAATCGACCCAAAACTCCCCGTTGCTTGGAGCAACAAGGGAACTAGCCTCCATAGTTTGGGACGCTTCGAAGAGGCTATGAAATGCTACGACAGGGCATTGGAAATCAATCCACAATATGCAGATGCTTGGAGCAACAAAGGACTTAGCCTTGCAAGTTTAGGTCGTTTTGACGACGCGATAAAATGCTATGACAAAGCTTTGGAAATCAACCCGCGACATGCATTTGCCTGGAGCAACAAAGGAATTAGCCTTACGAATTTAGGTCGTTTTGACGAAGGCATGAAATGCCACGATAAAGCTTTGGAGATTAATCCAAAACAAGCAGATGCATGGTACAACAAGGGAACTACTCTTGCAAATTTGGGTCGTCTCAATGAAGCCATACAGTGTGGCGATAGGGCTTTGGAAATTACCCCCCGCCACTCATTTGCGTATGTACTCAAAGGAGTTTGCCTCGATAATTTGGGTCGCCTTAATGAAGGCATGAAATGCCACGATAAAGCTTTGGAGATTAATCCACGAAACGCATCTGCCTGGAGTAACAAGGCACAGAACCTCAGAGTTATGGGTCATTTCAATGAAGCCGTTCGATGCTGTAATAGGGCTTTGGATATAAACCCTCAACTCGCTGAGGCTTGGCTCAACAAAGGTATAGCTGAGTCTAAACTTGGTTTAAGAAGAGACTCCGCAATATCTATGCAAAAGTTCGCTGAACTGGCACCAGAAAAGGCTCGTCAGCTAAAGCGGCTATTGGGAGGAAGTTGAAAATCTACACGTCGTGTGCTTACTCGATTAGACCAGTGATTTTTACAATATCTCTATTAAGATTGATTCAACCTTTAAGAATTCACCCTGAGTCCAATAATTCGATGCAAACCTAATGGTGTAAAAGGCGTACTTTGCATGTTTCCTGGAAATTTTAATGCCCAGGAATTTGTCGATCAGGCAAGAAAGGTAAATTCCGAAGAGTTCTTGATGTTGATTGACCGTGGGATTGCTTTGTTGGAGAAAGAGCAAGCTTTTCCTCCAACAAAGGGAGTTGAAGGAAGGCTCGTTCATTTGTCCCCATCTGGTACGGCAGTAGTCATAGGAGACCTTCACGGAGACTTAGAAAGTCTAACGCATATTCTAACGGATAGTGGTTTCCTGAAGAAAATTCGAAAAGGAGAAAATGTTTATCTGATATTTCTAGGCGATTATGGAGACCGCGGGTTATCTTCGCTTGAAGTTTTCTGCGTTGTTTTAAAACTTAAAGAGCTGTTCCAAGACAAAGTCATACTAATGAGAGGAAACCACGAGGGCCCCAAGGATATGCTTCCGTCTCCTTTTGACTTGCCGGTTGAACTCAAGCTGAAATATGGTGAAGAGGACGGAGCAAAGATATACAACAAATTGCGAAGGTTCTTCAACCACCTCTACAACGCGATTTTAATCGACGAGTGGGCAGTTTTGATTCACGGCGGTCTGCCAAGTGAAGCTTTGGCGGTGGAAGACTTGGCGTATGCGCACATCAAACATCCAAAAGACAGCCTTCTTGAAGATATGCTCTGGAGTGACCCCCAAGAAGAATTAAATGGAGTTCAGCCGTCTCCTCGCGGAGCAGGCAAAATCTTCGGTGCAAACATCACACGAAAGCTGCTGAAAATGCTTAATGTGAAGGTTCTAATACGGGGGCACGAACCCTGTCAAGAGGGTTTCAAGACAAATCATAATGGGATGGTTTTAACCGTTTTTTCCACGAACAAACCGCCCTACAGCAACGAACACGCCGCCTATCTCCAACTAAACCTCTCGAAGAAGATAAACAACGCTAAACAGCTCCTACGATACATAAGGCAGTTTTAGTCGATGGATGCCTTGAATTGTGATTTCTCTTATGCAAAAAAACAGCACACGAAAATAAAGTCTCACGACCAGATGAATCTCTTGGGTTCACGAGCTCAACTTAGGTGGATATACCCCCGCAATTACATCTTTTTGTTCACATGACGGTATGGTGTGTTTGCATTTTCCATAAGTCTTTTATCTTGAGAGCATTTTATGGTAGTTGTTGTCTCGTTTTGTGTTGTCTTGAGAGCTACCTCGCCGTGTTGTCTTTTCTCCATCGGTGTTGGAGCCAAACTCAGGAAGGCACAGTACAACTTGGGTAACGTTGAAGCTGAAAGCGTTAAGAAACCGTCATCGAACCGTTCAGCGAAAGACCGCAGAAATACGTTGTTTCGCGTTTTAGACAGCGTTTTAAGCTTGGCTCACAAAAAAATTCATTCCGAGGGAAACAGCGACAAAGCAAAGCAAGGCTGGGCACGAGTTCTGGTTTCAGCGGTCTCAACTTATGGCGGCTTGCTCAAGGATGAGGAGTTGGAGCTTCGTGTGATAGCGTTGGAGGAGAAGCTCAAGTGCAGCATATTAATTCCGAAACCGGAGGATAAGAAGAAATGAATATCGTAAGCAAGAAACTGCATGAAATAGAAAAAAACGTGTTACCCGAACTCCCCGAAAAAGGCACAACAAAAATAACGTGGGAAAACGGGGACACAGAGTTAGACCGCGCCGAAAGCGAATTACATAGACGAGCGACTCAAATCTTAGAAGCTCACGCAGAAGAAATGCAGGAAGCATTAACACGGGGAGAAACCGATGTCTCCCCATTGCCTCCAGGCGACCAAGCAATCGTGGACACAGCTAACCGCCGCCTTATGGCTAGGATACTGGACATTTTCCAAGTCTTCACAGACACCTTTGTAACCCTAAAAGACCCTATGGCTAACTGGATATTCTACACGCGGTTTTACTGGCTTATAGAAGAAACCCGCAAATTTAAGGAGCAATACGAAGCGGAAGAAGCAGTCTTTAACACGCCTGGCTATTGGGAACTATGCGAAGGCGAACAGGAAAGGCGTTTAGCTCCCGTTTATGCAGCTCGGAACCATGACCTATTCACTCCCGAGAGTTTTCAACGCTACTGTGCACGGCATCACGTTTTCAAAACAACCCAGGACATACAGCAGTTTATCGCTAACAGGACACCCGAGCAAGCTAGGCAAGACGAGTTAGAAGAACAGCAAGAAGAAAAAGAGGAAAAAGCAGCTACGGAGAGAAGCGCAAATTACCTTAAAGAGAAATGTCCGACGTGTGCGGAGCCGTGCGATTGGTTTAGGAAGAATGCTCAAAATGTCCAAATTGACCGGTTATCGACGGCAGAAAATGTAACGGAGAATCGGAAAATATGAGCGACCGACAAGTCGAAACCGAGCGAGACCTAGAGATTCCGATTCCGATGTCGGAACGCGTGAAAATCAGCGACTTAGAGTTTGACCAAGACAATCCCAACGTTATGAGCTTGGCGCAATTTGATCGCTTGAAAGCCTCAATCCGAAAGTGGGGAGACATCGTTCCCGTTGTCACCAACAGTGAACTTCTGGTGGCGGATGGTCAGCAGCGCGTTACCGCAATGAGAGAGCTTGGCATGACTGAGTGCAGCGTCATCCGCCTGCCAGTTAAGGACGTTGACCGCCGACTTCTGAGGCAGGTGCTTAACAAGCTAAGGGGCAAACACAACAAAGAGCTGGACGGCGCCGAATACCTGCGGATACTGGAGCAGGGCGAAAAAGAAGATTTGAAGGCGCTTCTTGAATGCGTCGGCGAGGAACTTCCAGAGGATTTTGACGACCATAGGATTTCGACTACTATTCCCGCCACATATGAATTAATCGTGGAGTGTAGAGATGAAGCAGACCAGAAAGGCAAGTATGAAAAGCTAAAGCTGGAGGGCTATAAGCTACGGATTTTGACGTTGTAAAACGTTGGGACCAGGCAGATAGTTTCAGAGCTCAAAGCGTTGTTGGAAGCTTTACTCTTTGCGATGTCCAGTTGGAGAAGCGCTTCCAAGGTTCTTTGTCGATTGAGGCAGATGATTGGCAGATTGGCGTAATAGTCGGTCGTAGCGGATCAGGCAAGACAAGCATTGCAAGGCAGCTTTTCACCGACGCCTACATCAAAGGTTTCGAGTACAAGCAAAGTTGCGTTTTAGATGATTTCCCCGAGGAGCTTGAGACTGGTGATATTACAAAGGCACTTTGCAGTGTGGGTTTTGCATCTCCCCCTGACTGGCTCAAAAGCTACGATTGCCTAAGCCAAGGCGAAAAAATGCGAGTCGACATTGCTCGGGCGCTTTGTCTTGAAAAGCCGCTGATTGTATTCGACGAATTCACAAGCGTGGTTGACAGGGAAATCGCTAAAGTCAGTGCCTTCGCCATCAGTAAAGCAGTGCGCAGATCAAAGAAGAAATTCATAGCTGTGACCTGCCACTACGACGTTGTTGATTGGCTGGATCCAGATTGGGTGTTCTGCACGGATACGATGGAGTTTGATCGAAAAAAAGGGTCAGGCCGCCCGTTGAACTCAAGGTTTGCCGGTGCGGCGCTTCCCTTTGGAAGATGTTTCGGAACTATCACTATCTGAACGCTTCACTGCCTCCAATAGTAAGATGCTATGCCGCAATCTACCAGGGCACGCCAGTAGCGTTCATTGCTGTGGCGCATGTTCGCATGAGAGCAAGATATTACCGTGTTAGCAGGCTAGTTGTCTTGCCAGACTATCAAGGAATAGGCATTGGAAAACGACTCCTAAACTTCATGGCAGAACTCTACACTTCGCAAACAAAGCTGCCCTTCTATGTCGTGACAAGCAACCCCCAAATCATACGTGGAAGAATGGAAAACTGGAAATTGACTCGGTACGGTCATGCAAGCACAGGAACCCGAGGGAACACAAAAATCAACAATGAGATACTGGACAGCCTCAGCAGGAAACGAATTACTGTTTCCCTGCAATATGTACGTAGATCTGTACCCTAAGCCAGTTGTTAAAAGAGCGCAAAATAGGAATAAACCGTTCGCTCAAAGTTGAATGGTGTTTCTCAATCGCCTCGAAGACTGCAAAAAGAAGGGGAAAGTTGAGATAAGCTATGTTTGGCTATCTTTTCTTCAGCGTTAGGAACAACAATAGACCAACAATGGCAACAGCTATTATTACCGCGATCGCTGCACCTATTATAGCCCAAGTATAGTCCGCGGAAGCCGGTTGTTCGGGGAGTGTTACCGGTTTGGGTGCTGGTCCAACGGTCACGGCGGTTGAAGCTGCGGAACTGCTGTAGGAATCATCACTGGCGAAAGACGCTATGATTTTGTATGTTCCTTCAGCTGGAGGTGTCCATGCCTTTTCGTAGTTGCCGTAGTACCCACTGGTTGTAGCAGTCCCCAATTCCAGAACTGATCCATTAGCATCGATAGCGGTCAAAGTCACTGGAACTCCAGTTATCGTTTCGTTGTGCCAAACCCCGTCGATAGGCATTCCCATGTGCAAGTATTCCATCTGAGTTGTCATTGAGTCCTTGGATACGCACGGCGTGTTTGGCTGAGCAGGGGACATGTCCATGACTGCACCTTTTATCAGGAACGCAGTTCCCAATGGCACGCTCACGTCAGGTGCTGTCACCGTGGTTGCGCTTTTGCCTTTGCCGAAGACCCACGTTGTCCCAGAGTACTGGTCGCTTGTCGCGAGGTAGCCGTCCGCAACTGATCCTCCGAAGTTCCGTGAGTCACTGCACCATCCCTGTATGCTCCAAATCACGTCGCCCGTTGTTGCGTTTAAGCAGTACCACTTCCAGCCTCTTGTGAGAGGTTGAGTGGCCGTGTGCTCGTCAGAATATGTGTACATTTTTCCATCAGCAATTATGCTTGCACTATGGAAAGCTTGTTCACCGTTGTAGGGCGTTTCGTATGGGGCTGCATATGCTTTGGTTTGCCAGATTATTTTGCCTGTGTCCCAGTCGTAAGCGATGATGCCCACGTAGGAATCAGTGAATAACATGTTGTTCCAGGATGCTGCGCTATAAGACCAGAACTCGCCCCAAGGCATTTCTGTGAGTTCACTTTTCCATAGTAGTTGGCCTGAAAATTCGTCGTAGCAGTTCCAGAATCCGTTTTCCATGCATATTGCGACTTTTCCGTAGTCCATAGTTGCGGCGCCTTGTCCTCCTCCTCCGAAGGGTGTATCAATTCCTGTTGACACGTTCCATATGACTTGTCCTGTCTTCAAGCTGTAGGCGACGGGGTTGCCTCCGTATATTCGTCCTTGTCCGAATCTGTTGACGATGACGCCTATGCCGTTATCCCAGTCGATGAGATTGAAGTTCAAAGAGGTTAACACAGTGCTTATGTTGTTTAGCACTCTTGTAGAGAAGGTGTCGCTGTTCCCGGCAGTGGTCCAGTTAATCATTCGGTATCTGTTTGCGCCTGCTGCTGTGCCAAGATCCTGTATGCTTAGCACGTATTGACCGTTGTAGAACCAGCCTGCCATACCTGTGACGTTAGTTGTTACGAGTCCAGTCAATGGATTTATCTTTATCAGCCTTGAGTCCACTGTTCTCTGACCGAAGTTTGTGATCCCGCCGGCTAAGAGCTCGTAAGAGCCAGGGGTTGCGGCTTGAGTTGCGGCGCTGACACCAGGTGGAGTAAATGCAACTATGGCTGGTGTGACGCCGCCGGGTATTTCGTAGTAAACTTCCCCTGTGCGGATGTCATAGCAACCGGCGACGCTTCCTACTCCGGGCTTGTTAACTGATTGGTAAGCCCTGCCTGCATAGATAACACTTGGATAGCCAGGAGCGGTTGTCACGGAGACTTTTCCAGTGTCTCCTCCAATGATTCCGCCCAGAACGTTCACTTTGGACCACACTATGTGGGAACTGCTTGGCGCTGTTATGTAGGGACCCATCCAATCTTTAACCCAGTTCACGTAGGGCCATGGATAAGGTCCTGCAATTGTTGACCATTCCCTGTTCTGAGGTGATATTGGACGCGTCCAGTAGTCGGTTGGCAACGGAGATGGCGGATAAGAAAACACTTGTTCGCTCAGCACGACTAGTTCTACTACTTCGCTGGTTGCGGGTTTGTAATACATTGCAGGATAAAGGGTTCCCGACGTGTTTGTCATGAGATAGTCATTGAGGTAGTAGCCTGTGGGGAAGTATTCTCCTGCGAAGGAGAACTTGAATTGGTAGGTGCCAACTTGGTCGACGGTGTATTCAGACCAGCTTGTTCCGTCTGCACGATAGGAATTGAGTGGGCCGATTTTAGCTGTGGTACCATCAGGCTTCGTGATTGCCACGCTGAATCCTGCGAGGAAGCGATTAGCTGATGGCGGTGGAGTTATCCAGAAGTTGACCAGGACATATTGGCCAATTCCGGTGGGGTTAGGTGTTACAGAGAGGTATGGAAAAGTGTCAATTTGCAGAGTGTCGGCTGGAGCATCTGACGGAGGCACGGTGGGACCGACGTAACCTGCAGCTGCCCCTCCATGCGGAGCGTCTTCGTCTTGCGCGTTAACTGGTATTGCCATTGTCGTAATAGAGATGACCATTAGAGCAATAGCAAAAATAGCAGCGATTTTGGATTTGTTTTTGAACATTTTTCTTTTCTCCTTTTTTTATATATTCGCGAAGCTCGGTAAAAGTTTCGCAATGGCTGATTTTGTTTGTAGCGATTGTTAAGCCTATGTGGTAGGCGATAGACAATCACTTGATTTTGCATGGAAAAAGTGGGAGCGGGGGAAGATATTTTCTTAGATTATTTGCCAGTTTCTTAACAAAGAAAGGGGAGGAAATAATTCTTTACGTTGTCGTTCTACTTTTTCTTCAACAACAATACGGCTATCGCTAGTGCGATGATTATTGCGATTGCTGCGCCGACGATGGTCAATGTGTAGTCTGGGATTACAATCTCTTGTTGCTGTGTGTTACCTGTTGCTGCAGTTGCTGGACCGACAGACAAGGCTGTTGCTGCTGCTGAACTGCCGTATGAATCATCTGCCGCAAAAGACGCTGTGATCGTGTAAGTGTCTTCTTTTGGAGGTGTCCAAGTCTTGCTGAATGTTCCGTAATAGCCGTTGGTTGTGACTACGCCGATGTCAACTACAGTTCCGTCTGTCCCAATAGCTGTTAGAGCAACGGGAACGCCGTTGACTGTTTCGTTATGCCACATTCCGTCGACTGGCTGCTGTTTGTGCAGGTACTGCATCTGCGTAACCATTGATTCTTTGGATACGCACGGTGTGTTAGGTTGTGCTGGTGATTGATCCAGAACTGTGCCTTCAATCAGCACGCTTGCGCCTTTCGCAACTGTTTTTGGTGATGCGGTCACTGTTGTGGCGGTCTTGCCTTTGCCGTACACGTATTGATAGCCGTCGCTGCTGGAAACTGATAGGTAGCCGTCTGCTACAACGCTTTGGCCAGGTGTCCACATGCTCCAGATGCCTTCGCCAGTCAATGCGTTAATGCAATGTACGCCCCAGCCTCTAGTGATGGGTGCTGTTGGCGTGTGTTCAGTGTTGTAGATGTAGAGTTTTCCGTCAGCCACTATGCCGCCTGCGTTCCAGGAATACACTGGCAATCCATTTTCGTCAACATATGGAGTTTCATATGGGTTAGCTACCGCTTTGTACTTCCAAACTATTTCGCCAGTATCCCAGTCAAAAGCGTATATCGCTCCGTAGGCAAAGCGATAGAACATGCCGTAGGCTGAGGCAATTGCGTAGGCTCCGAAACCCTGCCAGTCCCAAGGATACTCCAGATTCTCGGTTTTGTAAAGCAGTTTTCCGGTGAATTGGTCCCAGGTCATGAGGTAGCCGTTTCTCATCGCAACTGTTACTTTTCCGTGGTCTGCAATGCATGCGGATCCGCTGTATTGTGTTTCTTCGACTGATACGTCCCACATGACTGCTCCTGTGTTCAGGTTGTAGGCTTTCATACGGTTTCCCAGTCGAACACCTGAAGCATTGTCATAGTAGATGTCTACATAGGGATAGCCCATGTTTGCCAGGTCGAAGAAGTTCACTTCTCGTGTAACGAATGCTATGCCTGTCTTGAAGTCTTGGAAATCGCCGATGTTGTTCCTTGGCCATGAGATGTTGCTAACCATTCTCGAAGCGAAAGTTGAACTTGAGCCCATGGTAGTCCAGTTTACCAAGCGATAAATTCCTGCTGTTGCGCTTCCGGCTGTACCTGTTCCACCCGCGTGTTCACTCTTATTCTCGTTGCCTGTGTTGCTGATTATTTGCACTCCTAGTGCCCATCCGTTCATGTAGTACGTTGATGTCGTTAAAGGCGAAATTGAGACGTTCATGTTCACCGCGCCAGTCAATGGGTTGTACTTTACTAGTCTGCCATTGGCGATGGATACAAGGCTCACGCTTGATCCTGCCTGTGCAGTCGCGCCTGGGACAGAGCTGCTTCCGTAGTCGTACTCGATTGCTGTAGGTGCGGATTCGCCGGAGTATATCGGTCGTTCCCAGAATAGTTGTCCTGTGCGTATGTCGTAGCATTGCCAGTAGTTTTGGCTGCCTGTTCCCGTTGGATTCACTTTTGAAACGCTTTGGTAGGCTCTGCCCATGAAGATTATGTTTGGATTCCCGCCGCCAGAAGTGAGAGCTTCAAGTCCCATGCCTCCGCCAATTATGCCTGACATGGCGCCTTGTCGTTTCCATGCAATGTGTGCAGTGTTCGGTGCTTGGGTGTATGGAACAAAGTTGAGGCGTCCGTTCCAGTATTCGGTTGTGTCTGCTGGCCATGTGGGTCCTCCGCCTGGCCCGTTCCAGGGATAGGCTCCAAGTATCGACCACCATTCTCTGTTTTCGAACATCACAGGTCGCGTCCAGTAATCAGTTGGTAGAGGTGAGGAAGGCCAAGACCAGACCAGGTTTTCTTGAACTACGAGTGTCTGCTCTTGTGTTGTTGATGGTCTGTAGTAGCAGGATTTCTCATAGCTTTCTGTGAATCCGGTGCGGCTAGATCCTGCGGGCATAGTGTAGTTTCCTGGTGGGAAGTATCCTCCTGGAAACTCGAATTTCAGTGTCCATGTACCTATTTTGTCTGGTACAAATTCAAACCATGCTGTTGAGTCTCCTTGGTATGAATCCAATGTCTTGGTCGTTTTGTCTCCGTTGGGATTTGTGATTGTCACTTTGAAGCCTGACAAGTATCGAGTCACGGAAACTGGTGGATCCATCCACATGTTTACCAGCACTGTCTGTCCTGCGCCAACGGGGTTGGGTCTGAAACTAAGGCATATGTGTGTGTCTAGGTTTACGTCTGCGGTTACGCCTGCAGGTAAGGGTACTGAACCGTTGGGTTTCTGATTTACCGGGTTAGGCCAATCGCCAAATCCATATTGAGCATGAACTGGTATTGTTGTTAGAACAGCAGATACCATTAGCAGAAGCAAAATTGTCGTAACGATTGTTTTTGTGTTTTTTTTAGAGGTTGTCAATTTTCTTTTCTCCTTTAGGTTTTTAGGTTTTTTGCGAAACTTGGAAAGCTTCGCAAGCCCTCAATATCGCCCTAATTCTATATAAGATGTTGTGAGAAATCGCTCCGACTGACACCTTTGGAAACTGAAGGCAAGGAGTTAAGCCTATTCAGATGGTTTGCCTAAATTTTAGTCTCAAACCCAAGAAAAACATGAAAAAAGACAAGTACAGTCCAGCCAGTTAAAAAATCTAAAACAAAATCACGTCACAACAACGTGCACTGACGATGCTAAAACGTGTTGAACATGTCTTAAGGATGTGGCGGTATGCCCTGTATAAAGAAAAGGGGAGTATGAGTCTGTTGGAACCTCTTCTATCGTTTTCTGAGCGTTAAC
>Ga0316626_10001379_pt1 | contig 10772 bp, 14 predicted proteins | sample OWC_Aug_T1_C1_D5_FD_207656 | JGI IMG/M metagenome (GOLD analysis project Ga0316626, IMG submission 207656) | Wetland soil microbial communities from Old Woman Creek delta, Ohio, United States - OWC_Aug_T1_C1_D5_A | ecosystem: Environmental > Terrestrial > Soil > Wetlands | place: USA: Ohio...
CGGCGTCACCTGGGCCGGGTCGTTCTGGATCGCGCAGGCGGACACGAGCGACAAGCCGGGCGACGGCGCGACGGCATGGCGGCTCGCGGTGAAGGCGGGCCGCGAAGGCAAGGTCGGACGGCCGGGAAAGGACGGCGCGCCGGGGAAGGATGGCACACCGGGCCGTGACCTGACGCAGATGGATGACAAGGGGCGCAAGTGGTAACACCTCGAGACGCCGTCGTGTCGTCGCTGGTTCCGGCACTCTGTCCAGGCGGGACGGTCGTCTGTCTGGGCAGCGGCCCGAGCCTGACGCCGGAGGATGTGGACTACTGCCGCGGCCGCGCCGTCGTCATCGCGGTGAACGACAGTTGGCGGCTCGCGCCGTGGGCTGACGCGCTGATGGCGAGCGACGCCGGCTGGTGGGTCCATCATCGCGGCGTCCCGGCGTTCGCGGGACTGAAGTATTGCCTGTCGTCCGTCATCCTGCCCGGTGTGGTCGTCCTGCGGAACACGGGCGACGCCGGGATCGAGCCGGACCCGAGCGGGCTGCGGACCGGCCGCAACTCGGGGGCGGCAGCGGTTAACCTCGCGGTCCACTTCGGCGCGTCCCGCATCCTGCTCCTGGGCTACGACATGGCGGCAAAGGACGAAGCGCACAGCCACTGGTTCGGCGCGCACACCATCCCGCTGCGTGGCCACTCCCCGTACGCGTTGTTCCGGCAGATGTTCGAGACGATGGTCGAGCCGCTGCGCGTGGCCGGGGTGAGCGTGATCAATTGCAGCCGCGAGACGGCCCTGGCGTGCTTCCCCCGTCAGGCACTCCGCGAGGCCCTGCCATGAGCCTGCGCGTCTTCGGCGTTGACTACCAGTTCCTCGCGTGTGGCGACGTCTTCACGCAGGGCCTCGCGCGTGCCGCGCAGACGCTCGGGCTGACGTACGCCCATGCGGAGTGCCGGACGCCAAGCCTGGACGAACTGGTGCGGCGCTTCGTGCCGGACCTGCTGTTCGTCGTGCACGGCCGCTATGCCACGAAGCGGCTGGCGTCGATCCTGCCTGCGTACCAGTCGGCCGTCTGGCTGCTCGACGAACCCTACGAGGTGGACGACACCAGCAAGTGGTCCGGGGCCTACTCGCGCGTCTTCGTCTGCGACCCGGCCACGCTGCACCGCCACGAGCGGTCGTCGTACCTGCCGGTCTGCTACGACCCACAAGCGCACTCGCCGGGTGTCGGGCCACGGCCCTACAAGGTCGGCTTCGTCGGCGGCGGCAACCGGCCCCGGGACCGCTACCTCGCGGCGCTCGCGCGTGCCGGACTGCTCGGCTACGTCATCGGTGGGACCTGGGCCTCGCCGGAAGTGAACCGGCTCTGCATCTCGCGCAACGTCGCGCCCAGTGAGACGGCCTCGCGGTATCGCCTGACGCGGATCGTCCTGAACGTGTTTCGGGAGCAGCACCACTACAACCGCGACGGGATCGCGGCGACGTCGCTGAACCCGCGCGTCTATGAGGCATTCGCCTGTGGGGCGCTGGTCGTGAGCGAGTGGCGGCCGGAAGCCGAACGCCTGCTGCCGGAGATGCCGACCTTCCATAACGAGGCCGAGTGTGTCGCCCTTGTCTCTAACCTATTAGAGAACCCGGACCATGCTGAGGCCCTCCGCATGGCCTGCGCGGCACGCTTGGAGTCCCATACCTATGCGACGCGCCTGCGGACGGTGCTCGACATCTGCGGCCTGTCCGCGTCGGAGGCCGTCGCATGACCCCACCACGCGTGTCCGTCGTGACGACCGTCTACGACCGCACGGCCTGCCTGGACCGGTGCCTACGGGCGATGACGCACAGCACGTTTCGAGACTTCGAGCAGGTCGTCGTCTCGGACTCGCCACCCGACATGGTGCAGGCAGAAGTCCAGAGGCTGGTTGCGGTGGCGGGTCCGGCGACACGCTATCTGAACCATGCGCCCCGGGCGAACGACTGGGGGATGACCCCGGCCTGGACGGGCCTGCGGGCGGCGGTCGGCGAGTATGTGACGTTCCTGAGCGACGACAACGCCTACCTGCCGCCACACCTCGGCAACCTCGTCGCGCTGCTCGACGCGGACCCCGGCCTCGGCTTCGCGTACAGTTCATGCCACTACGCCGGACGCAAGGTGCTGGCCTATCCGCCGCGTGGCGGAAACATCGATCTCGGCCAGCCCATGTTCCGACGCGACCTGCTGCTGGCGACGTTCCCACATGGCCTACCGTATCGCGAGTTCGCCTGGGACTGGCGGATGATCGCGGAGTTGCTGACGCGCCGCGTCCGCTGGCAGCACCACCCAGAGGCGACCTTCATCTTCCGGCTCGACCAGTACCCGCAGTGGATGGGGGCGCTGGCATGAAGCTCTCGATCATCATCCCGACCGTCGGCCGTGACTCCTTGCAGGCGACGCTGGAGTCAGTCGTCTCGCAGACGCACCGGGTTGGACCGGACGCCGACGAAGTCCTGGTGATCGGAGGACCGGGCGCCGCCGTGGCTCCTTACGCCGACGCTGGCTGCCGCCATCTGCCCTGTCCACCGGGAGGGGACTGGGGCTGCGTCGAGCGCACCAAGGGGATCGCGGCGGCGACCGGGACGCACCTCGCGTTCATCGACGATGACGACGTCTGGGTGCCTGGCGCGCGTCTCGCGCTCGCGCACGCGATGGCCGACTGGCCTGACCGTCTGGCCTTGTTCCGAATGCGCTACCGGAAGGACGGGGCCATCCTGTGGGACAAGCCGGTCCTGCGCGTCGGGAACGTCTCGACGCAGATGATCCTCGTGCCGAACGACCCGGCACGGCTCGGGCGCTGGACGACGCGACGCGAGGGCGACTTCGACTTCATCAGTAGTTGCCAGTGGCCTGAGCAAGCGATCGCCTGGTACGACAACGTGATCGCAGAGATTGGACGGCGACGATGAGACCTGAACTGGCGCACCTGCCGCAGGGCTGGTTCCACCACGGCGAAAAGATCCTCGACCTCGTGGCGCAGCACCGTCCGCTCGTCACCGTCGAACTCGGCACCTGGCGCGGCGCGTCGGCGATTGCGCTGGCGCGGCTGGTCCGTACCTGGGGCGGCGTCATCTACTGCATCGACACCTGGACGGGACAGGTGAACGGCAGTCGGGGCGGGACGGTGCCGGGCGCACCGGCCATGCTACAGGAGTGCGCGGCCAACCTGATCGCGGCCGGGGTCGCGCCGGTCGTGCGGCTGATTCCCACGCGAACGGATGCGGCGGCGGGGTGCTGGACACAGCCGATTGACTTCCTCTACGTCGACGCCGACCACGCGAAGCTGTCCGTCCGGTCAGACCTGGACCTGTGGTGGCCGCACCTGAAGACCGGAGGCCTCGTGGCGGGCGATGACTACGACAACCCGATGTATCCCGGCGTCCGCGAAGCCTGGGATGAATTCGAACACGCGCAGGGCCAGCACTTCGAGCGCTTCGCGACGCCGAACACGAACCCGCCGGGGATGCGGCTGGTCTATGGCACGAAGGAGGTCTGGCTGTGAGTTTGGTCACGCTCGATCAAGCCAAGACGCACCTGAAGATCGAGATCCCGACGATGCCGACGCCGGACCCGGCTGACGCCGACATCCTCCTGAAGATCGCGGCGGCGGAACGGCTCGTGCTGAACTACTGCAACGTTGATCTCGGCTCGCCGTTCCCGTGGACGGATGAAACGAACACTCCGGCCGAAGTGCAGGCCGCGGTCCTGATGGTGTTCGGGGAACTGTGGGCGTTTCGCGGGGACAACCCCGGCACGATCATGTCCGCGCCCTCGCGCGACCCCGGCCACGCGCTGGCTCCCGTCGTCGAGGGCATCCTGTCGGCGTATCACGATCCGGTGCTGGCATGAACAGTGGCGACCTGCGTGACCGTGTGACGTTCTTCCGCCCGACGGCGACGACGGATGCGCTGCGGGGGCAGGCCGTCACCTACACGCAGATCCTCACGACGGTCTGGTGCCAGTGGCGCGGCCTGACTGGACGCGAGTGGTTGCAGGCGCAGGCGATGACGGTCATCCCGCAGCACCGGATCACGATCCGGTATCGGTCGGACATCACGACCAAGTTGCGCGCGCAGCGCCAGACGGCACAACATGGCGTGTCGGGTCCGATGTGCGAGGTCGTGGCCGTGAACGATCAGGCGGGCACGATGGAGTGGCTCGACGTCGATCTCGCGGAGGTCTTATGAGCGAAGGCATGACGGCATTGACGGCGGTGCAAACGGCGGTGATGGCCGCGCTCGTGGCGGACTCGACGCTGGCGACGCTGGTCCCGGGCGGCGTGTGGGACTTCGTGCCAGCCGATCCGGTCTGGCCGTACCTGTGCCTGGAGAGTGCGGACGAAACCGAGAACGACACCTACGGGGCGCAGGGCCGGATCGTCACCCTGACGTTCACGGTCTTCTCCGAGTATCAGGGCCGGTCCGAGCAGTTCAACGTCGTCAACGCCCTGGTGCGCCTGCTGCGCGAGACGCGCCTGTCGATCACCGGCTGGGAGCATCTGCTGACGCGGCACATCGCCAGCCGCGCTACCAGTCCGTTCGAGGTCGGGAACGCGCGCGCCGGAAGTTCGAGCGTCGTGTTCGAGGTCGTCGTCACGGAGGCCTAGCGTGGCCACGGACCGGCAGCAACTGGCAGCGGAGGCGGCACGGCTCGTGCGCCGCCTGGAACAGCAGGCGTTGCAGTGGATCTACGAAGGGGAGTCGAGTGCGGTCGTCGATCTGGCGCGCCGCACGCTGGCACAGGCAGTCGGCCTGCGCCGGTTGCTGGACCAGATAGCCGGGCGCGTGAGTGCCCACGGAGAGTGACCGATGAAGAGTGCCAGCCCGGACATCACGATTGAGTTCGGAGCGGGTTCGCCGCTCGCGGACATCACCCACCTCGTCCTGTCGGACGTCGCCCTCGGCGGTGAGGGCATCTTCGTCGACGGGACGACCTACGGCGACACGAACGTCGTCAACATGGCGGTCGGGATCTCGAACCAGCCGGACATCACGCTCGAAGGGTTCTACGACGACGCGGACAACGGACCGCAGGACCTCTTCGGGACCATCAGCGGGGCGGACACCGATCCGTACACGCTGCGTGTGACCTGGGTGAAGGGCAGTCCCGCGTCGTACACCGAGATCCCGGTGCACATCAAGTCGTTCAACATCATCGGCAAGGTGAAGGACGTCACCCGCTTCCGCGTCGTGCTCGCGCAGGCCGGGGACACGGTGCAGGTGCGGAAGGGCGCGTAACCCCTGACGACAAGACGCCCGGTGGTGTGCCGACACCCACCGTGCGCCGTTGTGGAGGACAGCATGGCATCACCGTTCGCGTCGCGTGTGACTGTGACGTTGCCGGTTCCGTTCGACCCGCCTAACGAGGTGACGATCCGCAAGCTCGCGGGTCGGCATCTCGAACGGGCCAGGGATGCGTTCATGACGGGGTTGTTCATGGACGTACAGGCGCGGGGCGGGGCGCAGGTCCAGAAGGACATGCAACAACTGTTCATCAAGGACAACCCCGAAGCGGCGGGCGTCGAGGCCGAGATCGAAAAGGTCAAGACCGACCCGCTCAACGGCTTCGACCCATACATCGTCGTGCAGGGTGGCCTCGTGTCGTGGACGTATCCGGAGAGCCTGAAGCCGGAGGAAGTCGTCGAAGGCAACACCGTCACGATGCGCGTGCGCGCGATTGACGACCTGGACGAAGACGCGCTGAAGTGGCTGGCGACGGAGATCATGCGGCTGACCAAGCCGTCGTTGTTCCAGACGGAGGCCGAGGCCGAGGCCGACCGAAAAAACGCCTAGGGCGCTTGCACCGGGCGCTCGACGACGACGGTGCGTTGCCGTACGCGTACTACATCGCGCGGCTGTGTGAGGAGTTCGGTGGCTGGCCCTCGGAAGCGGAGCGCGAGTTGCGCGGCCAGCCGGTCGGGTGGCTGGACGAGATCATCGAGGCGCGACACTACGCACGCGCCAAAGCCGCCTACGACCAAGCACCGGACAAGACGGCCATCGTCAAGGGGGATCCGCTCATGCGGCTGGTCGAGGAAAACGAATATGCCCACGCCGGTGAACTCATCCGCCGGCGTCGCGCGCAGGCGCAGAAGGGGACGCGTGGCTGACGGCTTTCGCATCAGCGTGGACCCGAGCCACGTCGTGGCGATGTTCGATCGCGTCGGACCGTCCGTCGAGTATCACTGCCGGGCGGTCGGGCAGGAGACGGCGGCAGCGATGGTGACGCGCGCGCAGGCGAACGTCGCGAAGCTGACCGGCGAGACGCGGGACCGCATCCACTGGGAACGCACCTACGACAAGCAGGGCGTCGTCGTGCTGGGCTACAGCAAAGAGAGCCGGTCGGAACGGCGTATCGTGCAGCGGCGCAACCCGAACGCGAAGCACGGGCAGCGCCACCGCGAGGCACACGTGGACCTCTACCTGGAGTGGGGGACGAAGTTCATGCGCAAGCGGCCGTTCTTCTTCAAGGCGGCTGAAAGTGTCGCGGGTGCCCACCACAGCAAGCTGGCCGCTCGCATCCAGACGGTGCTCAACGACCTGGGACGCTGACGATGGCTGGCAACAACCCGCAGATGATCGTCCGTATCGCCGCGAACGTCGACGAACTGAAGCGGAACCTCGCCGAAGGCAAGTCGTCGATTGAGGCGCTCGGGCCGTCGGTCCAGAAGATGGCGGATCGCTGGGCGGCGTCGAGCGCGAAGCTCGTGCAGGACGCCCACAACATCACCGCGGCCGTCCAGAAGGTCGGGGCCTCGACGCTGACGGCGGGCGACGCAGGCCGGGCGCTGCGGACCATTGATACCGCGATGGCGCAGTTGAAGGCGACCGGCCAGACGGTCCCGCCGACCATGCAGGCCGTTGCCAACTCTCTGCGTGCCGTCCAGACGCAGGCCGTCCAAACCGACAGCGCGCTGTCGATGATCGGGAAGCAAGCCGCCGGAGTGCTGTCCGGGATGGTCGGCTTCCAGTTGGTGACGCGCGGCTTCGGGGAGTTGACGGACTTCATTAAGTCGAGCGTTGCGGCCTACGCCGAGTCCGAGCAGGCACAGAAGCGACTCGACACGGCGATGAAAACGACTGGCACGAACCTGGGGCGCAACGCCGAGTACTTCAAGGCTCTCGCCGCTGAAATGCAGCGCACGACGGCCATCGAAGACGATGCTGTCAGCGGCCTGATCGCGACCGGCTTGCAGTTGGGCATCCTGCCGACGCAGATGGAAGGCGTCATCAAGGCGTCGCAGAACATGGCAGCGGGCCTCGGCATGGACGTCGAGCAGGCGATGCGCTTGCTGGTGAAGGCGAACAACGACACCTTTACGGCGTTCCAGCGGCTCGGTATCTCCATCGACACGGTGCGCGCGAAGGCCGAGGGCCTGCCCTACATCATCGACCAACTGAACAAGGGCATGGGGGGACAGGCGGCCGCAGAGATCGAGACGTACTCGGGACAGGTGAAGCAACTCGCCAACGAGTTCAACACGCTGCAAGAGACGGTCGGCGAGATGACGCTGACGTTCGCATCGTTCGGCGGCGGCGTGAAGGGCGCGGTCGACCTGCTGCGTGGGGTGAACACGGTCCTCGGGGACATGGAGAACAACTGGGGCAAGTTACTCTGGGCCTCGCGGTCCGGCACGATGGGGATCGTGCAGGGGCTGAAGGACATCGGCGCGATGAAGCCGAAGCTCGACACCTCTGGCATTGAAGACGGGATGGCAGGCTCACGCGCGGTCATCAAAGATACGCAACAGGTCATTACCGAACTCCTGAAGTCGCTCGATAAGTACAAGCAGGAGAGTGAACCGATCTGGCGGAAGCAGGAGGCCGACGCGAAGAAGGCGGCTGAGAAGACGAAGGAGTGGCGCGACAACGTGCGCGACCTGACGTTCGTCCTGACGCTCGGGTCGCAGAGCCTGGGCAACCTGAGTTCCGTCGTCGCGCACAACAGCGCGGAGTGGACGAAGAACAAGGACACGATCCACCTGCTCTACGCGCGCGACCTGCCGATGATGATCGTCGGGCTGGCTGGCGTGAAGACGGCCGCTGAGCAGGTCAACCTCGGCGAGGCGTTCGAGAAGATGGAGAAGGAGGCCGCGGAAGCCACGAAGAAGACCAAGGAGGCGTTCCAGAAGAACCTCGGCGCAGCCATCTCCGTCGTCGACGAACTCTCGCGCGCGGCTGAGATGTCCGGTCATCGAACGACGGCGGCCTTGCTGTCAGCCGGATCGGCCATCGCCAAGGGCTTCGCCTCTGGCCCGTGGGCTGGGGTGATGGCGAGCATCGGCGTCGCCATCGGCGCGCTCGCCAAGCTGTTCGGGAAGGCCGAGGGCCGGAAGGTCAACGACATGCGCGACGAGTTCATCGCTGCCGCCGGAGGGCTGGCCGCGCTGAACGAGAAGGCGCGACAGGCCGGGATGTCGCTCGACCGCTTGCTGAAGGCGTCGACCGTCAAGGAGTACGAGAAGGCCGTCGAGGAACTGAACAAGGCCCTGGAGAAGACCGCCGCGTTGCAGGCGGAACTGGCCGGACTCCAGCAACAGCTTCAGGACCGCACGGTCATGGACTGGAAGAAGGCGCAGGAGGTGATCGAACGCTACGGCGGGACGCTCGGGAACCTGGGCAAGCAGTTCACCGACGCGAAGGCAGCCGCCGATTGGAAGTCGGTGTGGGACGACTGGGAGACGCTCATCGACATGGGCGCGGACGTCGGCGGCGTGCTCGTCAGCATGAAGGACGAGATCTCCGCCCTCGTCGCGGAATCCGTGCGCGTCGGGCGCGAGATCCCCGCACAGTTCAAGCCGCTCATCGAAGAACTGGCGCGGACCGGCCAACTGATCGACTCGAACGGCGACGCGATGACGGACCTCGGGCAACTGAAGTGGGGCGCGCCGCTCATCAGCGAAGTCGACAAGATCATCGCGAAGATCGACGAACTGATCGAGGCGCTGTCAAAGGGACTGGTCGGGGCCTTCGAGGAGGTCGGCCGGACGCGTGTGCCTCCGGTGAAGATTCCCTACGAGTTCGAGAATGTGACCAGCAGCGGCGAGGCCGCAGGCTACAGCCACGGCGGCGTCGTCTATGCGGCCGCTGGCTGGCGTGCGCGGGGAACGGATGTCGTCCCGGCCATGCTGACTCCGGGCGAGCGCGTCCTGACCGTCGCGCAGAACCGGGACTACGAACGGTTCATGGCAAGCGGGAGCGCGAACGTCAACCAGACGATCCGCATCCCTGTCGTGCTGGATGGACGGCAGATCACCGAGGTCGTGATCCGCCGCATGGCAAACCGGCTGTCGGTCGCCGGGGTGCCGGTGGGATAGACGATGGCCTGGAAGATCATGATCGGGCCGCCGACGGCGCGGGTCGACCGGACCGCCAAGGTTCGCGTCGAGAACCCGGTCACGATCTCGCTGACGCAGAACGAGCGCACGACCGCCCGGTTCACGACCGTTCCGTCCTATCGCCCGAACCTGCGCGACGAAGTCCTCATCTACCACCAAGACGGGACGACGGTCCTCTTCGGAGGGCTGGTCTACCAGCGGCAGACCGAGAGCGTTGGGCAGAAGACGTTTACGACCTGCGAGTGTACCGACTGGTCGATCTACGGCGACTGGTGCTTTGCGGACCTGACGTATGCGGCGGCGACGACGTTGCAGGTCGTGCTGAACAACCTCGTCGGGCTGATGGGCGCGTACGGCGTGACGCTCGACGCGACGAACTACAGCAGCGTGACGCTCGAACCGTTCGCCTGGGCGAACAAGTCCGTGACGGACTGCCTGCGGGAACTGTGCGAGAAGACGGGGTACATCTGGCGCTTCTCGACGACGAAGGTGCTGTCGCTGATCGTGCCGGGCGCGAGCGCCGCGCCATTCAACCTGTCGGACGCAACGCCCCACTGCGCGACGGTCGAGTGGTCGGATGTCTCCGAGAAGTACGCGTCAAAGGTGCGGATCGTCTGCGGTCCGTCCGGGGCGGCGACAGCAACGCAGACCTGGACCGCGAACGGCACGGCGACGCGCTGGATGACGGACTTCCCGGCGGCAGGCACGATGCCGCAGATGGCGACGGTCGGTGGCGTGCCGAAGTCGCTGGCCGGGACGTCGAGCACTCGGGCGAACTGTTACCTGTCGATGACGGCGAACCCGGCGCAGGGCCCACCCTACGATCCGTCCTACAACTTCGCGAACGGTGAGACGATCACGCTGGCCGGGCGCACCTACCAGTTCCGCACGACGCTGACGGACGTGGATGGGTACGTCCTGATCGGGGCGACCAGCGCGGACAGCCTGAACCACCTCATCTGCGCGATCTGCGGCTATGGCGGGGCCGGGTCTACCTACGCCGCCTCGACGACACCGCATGCGAACATCACCGGCTTCTGGCGCAGCGGCAACATGGTGGAGTTCCGCGCGCTCGTCGCGGGTGCGGCCGGGAACGCCTATGCCTGCACGACCACGGCGGCACGTGCCAAGATCTACGGCGAAGGCAACGTCAACATCACGACGTTCCAACTGGGTAGCGACGCGACGGCTGCGCCCTACGAGTTCGACCTCGCCACGCACACTCTCATGGTCGGGACGGACAGCGTGCCGACCAACGGCACGAGCCTCGTCCTGACCTACGAGGCGATGTATCCGTTCACGGTCACAGCCGGGAACGACAGCGTGCCGATGGTCGAGTATGTGATGGCAGCCCCGGAGGTCATGACACTCGCGGCCGGACAGCAGTTGGCCGACGCGTGGCTGGCGCGGCTCAGCGGCTCGCAG
>Ga0316626_10001380_pt1 | contig 10772 bp, 11 predicted proteins | sample OWC_Aug_T1_C1_D5_FD_207656 | JGI IMG/M metagenome (GOLD analysis project Ga0316626, IMG submission 207656) | Wetland soil microbial communities from Old Woman Creek delta, Ohio, United States - OWC_Aug_T1_C1_D5_A | ecosystem: Environmental > Terrestrial > Soil > Wetlands | place: USA: Ohio...
AGACCCCCCTGCGCCCGGACCCTGGCCTCCGGAGGGACGGACCGGGAAGGGACCCCGATGCCGCATCCCGGACACGCATCCCGGATTGCATTGCCCCCCGAAGTTCGATATGGTATCATTCGCTCGGCATCATCCCGAAAAACCGCGCGTCAAGGGGCTCCAGCAGGTCAGACCGCAGGTAAAGAGAATACCGATGATCACGAAGACGAAGCTGCTCATTTCCATTGCATCCGCTGTTCTCCTGCTCGTACTGTGCCGGACAACGACGGTACAGGCTGCGACGACCGTGTCCCTTATGTCAACTGGCGACGGCCTTTTTACCATCCATGGCATCGAGGTGACAAATGCATCATCCATGGACATTATCATAACCTATGATCCTTCCGCCATCGTCAATCCGCAGGTGGTGCAGGGCAGGCTTGTCTCCGGCGCCATGATGACCGTCAATACGCGCGAACCGGGCCTCGTGCGGATCACGGTCTTCCGCGAGCCCCCCATCAATGGCACGGGCGCGATAGCGACGCTGAACTTCGAGCGGACAGGTGAAGCGCAGGGGTCGGTCACCAGCCTGACCGCGCGGCTGACGGATGTCCGAGGAACTCCTATCCCGATCCAGACCCAATTCCTCAATTCCGCGGAAAACTCGCTGTCTTCCGGACTGACGGGCTCCGGTTCGTCGAATCCGGCCCCCGGGGGGCCTCCGGCGGTCACCGCCGGTACCGGGACCATCGCGGGGACCGCGGAGACCGGAACGTCGCTGAAGGACATATCGCCTGCGGTTTTCGCCGAACCTGCGCCGCCGCGTCCGGGCCTGCACGATGCAAGGTCCACCGAGATCGCCCGAAGAGGCCCCGTGCCCGCGGCAGATCCTGCGCCCCGGGCAAAGAAGGTCGTCGTCGCGCAGAAGAGCGTGCTGGAACGCTTCGAAGAGCATACGGGATCGCGCACGCCGCAAGCCCTGATCGGGCTCTTCGAGCAGGCTCCGCTGTTCGGATGCCAGCAGGAGCCATCCGTGGTCCTCGCCGACGGTAAGGCGACGGCGAAGGTGTCCTTCATCGCACCTGCTGAAATGCGAGGGGTGCCTGACGTTGCCGTGATGAATGCGTCGCTCGTATCGATCGAGCGGGACCGGGAGAACACGAACACCTGGGTCGCTACGGTGCAGCCGCATCGAGGTTCGACAGAAGCCCGGATGATCATATCGCTTCCGGACAAAACACTGATCATCCCCCTGACCGTGGCGCCGAAGGTCTTGCTCCCCTCGGGCGCATCCGGCGCCGTGACCGAAAGGGAGTTCGCGGCGTATCTTGGGGGCGATGGCGGGAAAGGAACACCAGGGAGCGATCTGAACGGCGACGGCATCGTCAACCATCTTGATTATTTTATCTATACCGCCAATTATCTCGCGGGCCTGCAGCGGGCGGACGGCGCGCATTCCCCGGGGAGATAGCCCCGCTCTTCGTTGAAAGCGCCGTCTCGAACAGGGCGGGTGAGGGGGCACTGTTCCGGCCATGCGGTGATCGTACTTCACCAGTGACGGCCATGATCGCCATGAACCGCCACGACAACTGGGAGGAAGGCATGAGAAAAGCAGGTGTATGCGTTCTGGCAGCAGTTCTTATCGCATCGATCGCAGGGTCCGCCGACGCGGCCCGCACGGGCAAGGAGATCTATGAGGCCGTGTGTCAGGCCTGCCATACCACCGGCGTGTCAGGCGCACCGAAGTTCGGGGACAAGCAGTGGCTCTCGCTTGAGAAAAAGGAAGGCATCAAGGAGCTGACCAAGGACGCGATCAAGGGTGTGAAGGCCATGCCGCCCAAGGGCGGCTGCACCGACTGCACCGAGGCCGAGATCAAGGCCGCGGTCCGGTATCTGATCGATTCGGCAAGGAAGAAATAGCGCTTGCCTGCGCCGCCGGATCCGCGTGGTCCGGCGGTCCTCTTCCCCTGGTGACAACGGTTCTCGCCGGGACGCGTACGAGCATCGCGGTCGGCCGACGTTCTCGGGGAGCTGCGCCTCCCCTCGTCCAAGCCCCGCTTCATCCTGCACCTCCGTCAGCATGAGTTCCCTCAATGACGGCATGATGTCCGCCCACCTGGTCCTACCGGTGAACCATTTCCTCCGCACCTTCTCCGCCGAGCGCGCCCAGCGGGCCCTCCGGTTCGTCATGGCCCTGGCCGAGGTCGACCTCTTCGCTCTTGTGTTCCGCATCCCGTTCCTCTAGCAGACCGATCCCGTGTTCCTGGCGCTCTACTGCCTGTCCGTTGCGCTCTCGACAGCGCTCTACTTCTTGCTGGTCTACGTCGTCAGCCTGCTGGCCATCTGGTCCCGGGAGGCCACGGCACAGTGACTGCGCGAACAGGGCGAAGGGTCCGGAGGGACGATGCGTGCTGTTCAGCCCGCCGCATGCGGCAGGGCAGGTCGGAGGTGTTCTTTCCTCGTTCTACAGGGGAGCGGCCGGCATTTCCAGCCCGGCGCCGGAACCGCAGAGCGGTGACCTGCAGTTCATCGGCCGTTGACCCCGCGGCTGCGGCCCCGACCGTGTCGGGACCGCAGCGGGATGTCGCGTTGTTCGAAGGAGCGGCTGCCCCCTGCTGGCGGTGCTCCACCGGCGTTCATGCTATATTACCAACAGGAACCGGTGGATGACGTGATCGCCGGAGAAAGATCCCGGACGACCGCCGCGTTCCCGCGAGGGCATCCTGCAGAGGAGGGACCTATGGCTCGACCGGTCGTGAATGAGGACCTGTGCGTGGGATGCAGGCTCTGCGAGTCCGTCTGTCCGCAGGTCTTCGCAGTGAACAGCGATGAAAAATCCGAGGTGATCGGACCGGACAAATGCGGAACCTGCGACTGCCAGCAGGCGATCGACGGCTGTCCCGCCCAGGCCATCAGCTGGGAAGACTGACCGGAAGCCGCGGAGCGGGGAAGGCGGTCCCGATATGATCGCGGTGCTTCCGGCAAGGGTGTGCAGTTTACTGCGTTCGTAGTAGGTGGGGCCGGTGATGTATTTTCTCCTTCTGTAACGCAAGTCACAGAGAAAGCGAATACATTCCCTTATATTCCGTCTGAAAGGCGGCTCGCGGGTTCTCTCCGTGAGCATGGCGGCCGGAGATGTACCTGCGATGCGTGGCAATTTCCTGCAGCTGCCCGGACGGGACCGCATCACATCGTTTCCCGATGGTCCCGGCGCTGACGCTGCGTACCGCATCCGGAATCCGGCCCGGCATCTGCTATAATGGAAAAGAATCTTCCGCCTGAACCAGTCTCCGAAAGAACTGAACGGCCAACGAATACGACGGCATCCCGGAGTGGATCTTGATGAAAGAAACCATCAGAGGTGCTTATGATCCCTGAGAAGCGGAATTTCCGGAGGTTCAAGCTGCGTGAGGGCGCGCTCGTCGGCCGGCTGGACCAGGCCCATGCCGTCGATGTCGTCGATCTGAGCGTCGGCGGCGCCGCCCTGAGGACCGACCAGCGGTTCGCCGTCGGCAGCGAGTATGCCATGCGGCTCGAGATCCTCGAAGGCGGCATCGACGTACGGGGCGTGGTCGTGCGCTCCCGGATGATCGGCACGGGCGAGCTTTACCACGGCGAACGGGGGACGGTCTACGCGGCGGCTATGCGCTTCCACGAAGGCTCGGAGGACCAGATCGCCGACTTCATCTGCGGCGCCATTCTGGCCTGACCTCCGCGGAGGTTCTGCTGCCCGAACGGAGGCGCGCTCCCCGCGGACCTGCCGGTCTGCCTATCCGTCTGTTCGCGTTGTTTCACTCCCCCTCGCCATCCTACGGACGCTCCCCATCGGAACGGATATCCTGTCCCTCGAGCGCGGCCTCGATGCCCGTCATATCCCCGGTCCCCGGGACGGGAGCCTTGTCTGCTGCTGCACATTCCGATCGGTATTGAGGGACCCGGGCATCAGGATATCCTTCCGGCAGGCACCGGCAACGCCCTGTTCAGCAGGTGAGGTGCAGAGCTGCTATAACGGTCCCCTCTGCCTGCAGCTCGTTATAGAGCGACACGGCCCGGGTGGTCCGCTCAACCCGCACGTCGATCCCCTGCGCGGTGATCCTGTCCACGGTCTCCTGCGGAACGCGCATGACGCCCGAATATCCCGTGCCGATGATCAGCACGTCGGGTCTCGCCTTGAGCGGACCGGCGACGTCCGCAGGCACGAGCAGGTGCCCTTCCTCACGCCACCACGAAGGATCGACCCGTCCGGGATAGATGATCACATCCGAAGTGTAGGTCTCCCCGTCGATCACGATCCTGCCGAAGGCATAGGACTCGATATGCACGGCCGTCTCCCTCCTTGCGAGCGCACGCTTTTGCACGCGTCGAGTGCCGGGAACCGTTAACGGGGACGGATGATGATCCGGCCCTCCGCTCCCTCGTTCCCGTTCACCTCGACGGCAACGTCCATGAACTGCTGCAGCACCCACAGGTTCGTCAGCAGGTGGCGCGTGACGCGGCTGGTCGTGATCTCAGACGTTCCGCGGCAGAAGGCAAGCCAGGGGACCACCTGGTCCGCGAGGTGCGGGTCCAGAGCGCCGTGCGCATGAAGATGGGACAGCAGCTCGGTGCACGCCTCGTCCGCGACCTCCTCGGCGCGCTTCCCGATGGCGCCGAGGCTGCCGAATCCCGCTGACAGGTTCTCGAACTCCGCACGGAGGAACAGAAAAGACCCCCTGCCGGTCGACGGGGCTGAAAGGACGTCGATCTGTGCGTCGATCCCCGACCGGCCGAGGACCGCACGTGCACGGTCGCGCTGGCGCTCCGCGATGTGGTCGGGCAGGTTCGATACCGCCGAGATGCCGCTGACACGGAGGAGTCTTCCGCGGTCGGAAAGTGAGAGCGCTGGTCGTTCCTGTGCGGGCGTGATCCGTGCGGACACCCTGCCGCCGCCCCGGGGATACCAGCCCCAGGAAGTGATCGTGAACTCGGTCCGCACGCCGAGGCGGCTGAGCAGGGGAGCGACGATGTCGCTCAGATAGTGGAGCGACGGGCTCCAGGGAACATGGGTCCCACCGGTCACCGTGACCGTTGACACCTGCTCGAGGAAACTGAGCGGCAGGAGGATCGTCTGGAGCACGAGGGTCACGCTCCCCGCACTGCTGCGGCTCTCGGCAACATCGACGAGGAGCGCTCCTGCCCTCGTGCCCGTCGGCCGGAACTCGACCGTCGGCGATGAGAGCTCGGCTCCCTGCACTTCGGCGCGGCCTACCGCCGCGGCGGCCTGTACCGCCGCGAGATGCTGCGGCTGGAGCCCGGGCCGTTTCCGGGCAGCCCGGATGTTCTTGATCGCGAACGGCTTCCCGAGCACGCAGGAAAGCGCGAGCGCTGTCCGCAGGACCTGCCCCCCGCCTTCGCCATGGGCGCCGTCGATGCGGACCATGTCTCTATCGGATGAGCATTCCATGCTTTCAGTATAGACCTTTTCCGGGTTGGTGAGGAGGGAGTTGTACAGGGGGGAACGGCCGAGTCGAGGCCTGATCAAGGACGTTCTGACGGCTGCGCATATATTTGCTACACTTGTGGGTGACGGCACGGAACGAAGTTGACGTACCCGAGGAGAGGAGCGCCGCCGTATGCAGAAGGCAGCAGTTCCCGGTGACGAACCACACTATCGACTCTATGACGGGGACGGCAGGGCCATCCGGTATGAAGACATGCTCGACCGCTGCGCTCGGTCCGATGTCGTGCTGTTCGGCGAGATCCATGACCATCCCGTTGTCCATCAACTGCAGCTGGCACTGACCACGGACCTCTACGGGATCAAAAAAAAGAACCTGGTGCTCGGCGCCGAAATGCTGGAGGCGGACGATCAGCTGGTCGTTGACGAGTACCTGGCGGGCCTCATCGACCACGATCACCTGGTTCAGGAGGCCAAGGTCTGGGGCAACTACGAAGCCGACTACCGGCCGCTCGTCGATGTTGCCCGGGAGCAGGGAATCCGGTTCATCGCGACCAACGTCCCGAGAAGGTATGCAAGCATCGTTGCCCGGAAGGGATTGCAGGCCCTGGAGCAGCTTTCCGATGAGGCGAAGCGGTCGATCGCACCTCTGCCGATCATGCTGGACCTGGCAACGCCGGGATACGGGGAGGCCAGGGAGATCGGTCGGGCCCATGGAGCGCACCTGGACGCCGCGAACTTCGTCGCCGCGCAGGCGGTCAAGGATGCCACGATGGCGTACTTCATCCTGAAGAACCGCGGGCCGCAGGACCTGTTCCTTCATTATAACGGGGATTATCACTCGAAGGACCGCGGCGGGATCTGCTGGTATCTTGAACGATACGATCCGGATGTCACGGTCAGGACCATCTCTTCGGTGAGCAGCGATCTCACCGGATTTGACGATGCCGGCACCGGCAGGGCCGACATCGTTCTCATCGTGCCGGCGCGCAGGAGCTAGGATCGGCCGCGCAAGCGAGGAGGCAAACAGGTGGGATTCTTCTTTCTTGCAGCCCTGGTGATCCTGATCATCATCGGCATAGCGGCCCTTTCCGGGGACCGTCACCTGAGGACCGAACCGGCGGTTCCTGCCGACGTGCAGGGGAAGTTCACGCTCCTTCTCTCCGGATGCAGTTCCCGGGACGACATCGAGAACGTCGCGATCCTCGACAGGGAAGAGGACGCCTATTCCTTCGAGATCATGGCGCCGGAATTTTCCACCACGGTCACGTCAGGGTTGTCAGCCGGGGCGGCGCTCAAGAAGGCGGAGGAGTTCGTCCGCTGCAATATCAACGTCACCCGGTCGCAGCTGCGCAGGGTCCTGGGCCCGTCAGGCGCTGTCGTCGGATTTGCCGTGACGCCGCTCTATCCGGTCATTCTGTTCGGGAGAGAGGACGTCGTCGACATGCAGTACACGATCAAGGGCCGGGCGATCGCTGTTCGCATCAGGCTTGACCCGGTGATCGAGCGAGCACGGACGAACTAGTCGTCATCCATGCAGAACCGTAAGCGCCGGTCAAGTTACGGGGGCCTGCCGCCGGCGGCGATAAGGGGAGTGCGGCAACGGCCGGGGAACAGATCCCTGCCCGCCGGCTGTCCTGATGGCGGAACATGCGGCAGGTCCCGCTACGCCCTCACCGTATCGGCACGACGACGCTGATCGCGCCGCGGAGCATTCCTTCCTTATACCCTTCCTTCGCCCTCCCGGTAACATCGAGCTCTCCGGCGGGGTCGCCGTGGCAGGCAACGCAGGCCTTGGTGATGAACAGCGGCGCCAGGTAGCGGGCCACCCGCTTTCCGTCCAGGAACGTCTCCTCGTAATAGGGCTCCGCCTTTGTTGCCGACTCGAACGTCCGCAGCACCGCCGCCTCGAAATCGTCCGGCTTGTTGTAGGTGGCGCGGTAGTTGAGGCTGGTCTGCTTGAGCCGGATGTCCGAGCGTTTGTACAGCTCCTGTCCGATGCGTGCGCCGAACACCGCGGGATGCACTCCCTTGAAGCCCGCTCCCGGCGAGTTGAGGCGTTGCTGGAACTGAGCGACCACCTCCATGGCCGACTGGTGGAGCACCAGGAGCGAGGATGCGAACACGTCGGTGGTCGAGGCTTTCAGTTTCTTGATGTCGACCTTCGAGCGGCCCTCGAACTCCTTCCGCACCTGCTCTTCGTACCGTTCGGGCGTGAAGCGTTTGTCGCCCTTCGAAGCGTCGTTGATCAACGCCTGGTTGTCCGCGATGACGGCCCGTGCGGAGATCAGATACTCTGCGACCACCCGGGTGAGCCTCTTTTCGCTCTCGCCTGCCGAAGCTGCGGACGGGACAAGGACTGCCGCCATGCACAGAACAAGGACGGCCGGGAACACGCCTGCTGCGCTGCTTCTTGCCATCGGACACCTCCCTGCACGATCTTGGATGGACTTCTCTTGATCCTGGCAGGCAAGTATGCCACAGGTGGGCGGTTTTTTCAATATGCTGCTCGGTCGAGCAGGAAAAGCGGCAGCCGGGCGCCGCCAGGCGCCGGAACGCGCCGGGCCCCTTCACCTTGACATTACGATATTTTCATCTATGTTTGAACAGAGGCGTCGATGATACCTTCATGCAAGAGAGGGGAGGGGCGGCGGCATGGGCATGCATAGTTGCGGACGTTATGAACAGAAGGGTCCCTGCGGGAACCTGTCCGGCGACCGGGGGAGCGTTAAACCGCCGGGCGCAGGGTGCCCCGCGGAGGGGAAGAGAACGAAGTATGGCGCGTCCGTCGCCGGTCGCATGCTCGCGCTTTCGCTCCTGCTTGCGGTCATGCTGCTTCTCTGGCATCCCCGCGCTCTGCAGGCTTCCGGCCCGGAGCTCGGCGAAGATGCGCAGGCCTGCCTGGGCTGCCATGCAACACCGGGGATGACCATGACCTTCGGAGACAGATCCACCCTATCGGTGCATGTCGACGGGCAGCAGTTCGCGCGCTCGGCGCATGGAGCTCTCGGCTGCACCGGTTGCCACGTTGACGTGTCCCTGGACAAACATCCATCGGCATCCTATGCTTCGAAGAAGCAGTTCCTGCAGCACCTCGCAGGCGCCTGCAGAAACTGCCATGCCGACGACCAGCTGATGGCCAATCCGCTGCACAAGCGCACCATCAGCAGGGCGGATGCCATGCCCTGTACCGGCTGTCACGGCGCCCACGCGGTCAAAAAGGTCCCCGCCCGGAAAGAGAAGCTCAGCGTCTCGCAGTACTGCCTCACCTGCCACACCAAGCCGCTCACGCGGTCGATTGACGGCAAAACGATCTCGCTGGCCATCGACGAGGCATGGATCAAAGGGTCAGTCCACCCCAGCCACGAGTGCACCGACTGCCACACGGCCTACTCGAAGGGAAGCCATCCGTCACCGAAGACCTTTGCCAGCGGCCGCCAGCTCACCCACGCGGCGTCGGAGACCTGCGAACGCTGCCATCTCGAGAAGGCGGTGAAGGAAAAGGACAGTATCCATGCTGTCCTGCTCGCAAAGGGCGACCAGCGGGCTCCCGGCTGTTCGGACTGTCACGGCAGCCACCGGGTCGGGCCCGGTGCGCTGGCGGATACCCTGGACGGCGTGCCCTGCAGGAAATGCCATCAGGAGAGCTTTGACGCCTACCGGACGAGCGTGCACGGTATGACGAAGCCGACCGCCACGGCGCATCCGCCGCTCTGTGCGGCATGCCATACCGCCCATGACGTGAAGCCGGCGATGGCGTCCCGCTCGCCCCGGGATATGTGCCTCTCGTGCCATCCCGCCTTTGAGAAGGATCATGGGCAGCGGCTGCCGAACCCGAAGGCGCACCTGGAAATGGTCGCCTGCACGGCATGCCATGTGCCGCTCATCTACAAGCGGAGCATCTATCTGCGGCTCACCGACGCCGCCACCGGAAAGCTCCTGAGCGACGCCGAGGTGCAGACGCTCCTCAAGGCGCGCGGCGACACCGCCAAACAGATCGGGCCGAAGGAGCTCTGGCAGCTCTACCGCGACCTGAATGCGGCAAAGGCCGTGAACGTGGCAGTGGCGGTCAGCATGGATGTCCGGCGGAATGCCCATTACCTGGCGCCGAAGGATATTGCGGTCAAACAATGCGATATTTGCCATTCCGCGGATTCCTCCTTCTTTAAGACAGTGGCCGTGGCTGTCGCAGGGGCTGACGGGCGGGAGGTCCTGCACGACGTTGATCCAAAGGTCCTGGGCTCCGCGTACGGCGTGATCCTCCTGAAGCGCTTTTACGTGATGAGCGGCACCCGACTGACGGCCATGGACTACGCCGGGGTCTTGATCATCCTGGGCGGGATGGCGTTCCCTGTCCTGCATGGAACTGCCCGGCTGATGACCAGGAATCTGCGCCGGGGAACAAAGAAGCCGGAAGAGAGGGGAAAACCATGAACAGGATCTATCTTCAACCGCTGCCGGTCAGGATCTGGCACTGGCTCAACGTCTTCTGCTTTTTCGTGCTGATCGTCACGGGCGCGCAGATCAGATACCGCGGCATCCTGAACGTGATGCCTTTCCGGACCGCCGTGGATATCCATAATATCGCCGGGTTCTCCCTGCTCGGGCTGTTCCTCGTATGGGCAGCGTACTATGCTGGTACCGGCAAACTGAAGGTGTACGTCCCGGACCTGAACATCAAGCGCTTCATCGGGAGTTCCTGGAAGCAGGCGCGGTATTATGGTTACGGCATCTTCGTCGGCGAGCCCAATCCCCATCACGCCACACCGGACCACAAGTTCAATCCCATGCAGCAGCTTGCCTATTTCGGCATCATGTTCTTCCTGATGCCGCTTCTGATCGCCACCGGCATCCTGCTGTGGGACCTCGACCGGTTCGCGGCGTTCATCGATGGTATCGGCGGGATCAAGGCCGTCAGCGCCACGCACCTGCTCGTGACCATCTGCTTCGTGGCCTTCCTCTTCGTCCATGTGTACCTCACCACGCTCGGCCCTACGCCGCTTACGCACATCAAGGCCATGTTCACGGGATATGAGGAGGAGCCGGAACAGGGCCATTGACGGGACGTCCCTGCTGGGGGGAGCATCTGCTCCCCCTTACCTCCTGCCGTGATGCCCCGCCAACGGTCTGCTGCTGTCACCTCCGGACCGCCGCGGCGAATGTGCCCGATATGCCGATATCGTGATGATCACTCCGGAAACACGGGCCATTCCCTGTCTGCCCGGCGATACTATTTGACTTCCCCCTCCGACCTTGCTAATATGCCGGAATGTTGCGTTTTTTTACGAGACCCGGCGTGGGGATGGAGATCACGTCCCGCGCGGTACGGATGGGCGTGCTCTCCGGGAACGGCTCC
>Ga0316626_10001382_pt1 | contig 10762 bp, 7 predicted proteins | sample OWC_Aug_T1_C1_D5_FD_207656 | JGI IMG/M metagenome (GOLD analysis project Ga0316626, IMG submission 207656) | Wetland soil microbial communities from Old Woman Creek delta, Ohio, United States - OWC_Aug_T1_C1_D5_A | ecosystem: Environmental > Terrestrial > Soil > Wetlands | place: USA: Ohio...
TGTCCTTTGCTTTTCTCCGGGTCGATTATGACGATCCCGTCTTTGCGCTGGTAGACCGCTTCTTTCCGCGCGGCCTCCTGACAAGGAGGGTCCTCACATTGCATGCAGGGTTTGGGAACGTAGGCGATCTTCACCTTAGGGTACTGACCTCTCTCTACCACGTCAACATGCATCCAGAAATGTCCCGTGTCAGGTTGGGGTTTCGCGTAAGGTGACCAGTCATTGTCGACATGCTCATCCTTGCAAGCGATCTGGCAGTTGAAACAGCCATTGCACTTGGTAATGTCAATGATCATGACTTTCATGAGAACTTCCCCTCCCATTTCTCGACCTGGACCAGGAATGCATTGGGGACCATACCAAACGCGTTCTTGGATGTGGTGTTGATTGGGCAGATGGTGTTAATTGTCCCTCCTCTACTCGATTTTCCAATCTCGATTGGGTCGTATCCGGCGCCGTTCGGGATGTGCACCACGCCTGGCATCATTCGCTCAGTCACATAGGCGGCAGTCACCACAGACCCTCGCTCGTTGAAAATTCGAACGAAATCACCCTGATTTATACTTCTGGCCTCAGCATCTTGCGGGTTCATCCATAGGGCTTCATAAGAGTAGCCATCCTTGATAATCTTGTGGGCGGGAATCTCGTGGAGCCATGAAACTGTATCGTACTGGCTGTGAAACCGATAGCGAGGGTGAGGCGAGTCTACCAGCAATGGGTATTTCTCGGCCCTGGCACTGGTCGGGCTCTCCTGATGCGTCATTCCTTCGGCAATGTAGTGCGGTACCGGTGGACGCTCTTCGTCTCCAGGGAACTTTTCGGCTAGTCTCTGAGAAAAGAACTCAATCTTACCCGAAGGAGTTTTCAGTCCGGTGCCCGTCTCGTAGAAACGCTTGAGCCCAGGGTTCCGAGGCCAGTCATCAGGGAACTTGAAAACGTAATAGCCCTTCTGTTTAAACGCTTCGAAGCTGATGTGTTCTGACAATGATGTTCGCTCGAAGCACTTCTTGATCCAGTCCTCTATGGTGTTACCCTCGGTGAATTCCTCCTCTAATCCCAGCCGCTCTGCCACCAACCGGGCTATTTCATAATCGCTCTTTGACTCACCCAATGGCTCAATACATTTCTTTACGTAGACCATGACCAAGTTGCCCTGGTCACCCCCCAAATTCATCCGAGGCCCCAAGCAGTGATAACCAAAATCCTCACGTTCCAGTTGCGTGCATACCGGCAGCACAACGTCAGCGAACAAAGCATCATTCTCCAGTATGATCGTCTGGGCCACACTGAACTCTATTTTCGGGCTGCGGTAAGCCTCCGCCCACTTATTCGTGTTATTCCAGTTGGCCATGTTGGAAACCGTGTCCCACCATATCATGTGAATCTCAGACTCCCCGGGCATGGGATATGTACGCTTAATGAATTGCTCCTCCGTGGGAGACCCTGACCCTAATCCGTACCAGCTTATTGGAGGATTCAAGATTGCTTGAGGCACCAGTGTTTGATAGATACATTGCTTCACAGGGTTCACAGTAAGTTTAGAAGTTATAAAATCCCTTACGCCTGTCGACGAGATGGCAAGCTCGTCCTTTTCCGTGATAATATTGTATCTCAAACCAAGGGAACCGGTGAAGGGTTTAAAATACTTTACGCTCTGGTCCAAGGGAGCCGTACAGTCTATCGAGTTTATGCTCACACCGGGTCTACCCATGCCCTGCATTGCCTGAAGGAAAACCATCATCCGAGCCCATTCGGTCGAGTAGGGTGCCCGGCACGCTCCACCAAACTTTATACTCAAATGCGTCCTCTTGGAAGCCCATTCCCTGGCCAAGGCTCTGGTCACTCGTGCCTGGACCCCCGTGATGCGCTCACACCACTCCGGGGTCTTTGCTATCCCGTCCTCGGCTCCGAGAACGTATTCCTTCCACTTGTCAAAACCTACTCCGTGAGTATCCACATACTCCTTATAATAGGTGCCTTCGGTGATCCACATAAAGGCGATCGCGCTCGCCAGGGCCGCGTCCGTTCCAGGTCGAATGGCTATCCACTTATCGGCTTTTGTTGCTGCGGTGAAATTGAGATCTGGCGTGATGAATATCATCTTCTTGCCGAGCTCCTTCAGCCAGAGAAGCCATTGTGAGCTGTCCTGACTGCTCATCCAGCTCGACGTTTCAGGGTCGTGAGACCAAAACACCGAAAGCTCGGAATGTTGCATGGTATCCTCAAGCAAGTCGCATAAGGAGCCTGTTCCGACACTCTCGCTAAAACCCCAAGCGTGCTGGGCACCCCAGTACCAACCCTCCCAGCTGTCCGGGTTCCGAAACATGGGGGTGTTGCCTCCCCAGAGATTGAGAACCCTACGCATGAGACCATGGGAATTCAGATGAGCCATGTTGCCATGTCCGCTGGCTATGGTGAAGATCGCGCTGTTGCCGTACGTTTCTTTAATCCTTTTCAGTTCATTGATCAGGATGTTAAGGGCTTCGTCCCAGCTAATACGGACAAACTCACCTCTCCCTCGGTTTTCAATGCTACTTTTTCCACCAGGTTCAAAGCCAACCCGCTTGAGTGGGTGTAGGACGCGTTTCGGGTTGTAGACGCGTCTTCGCTGCGCAAGGTCAAAAGGAGGCGGGGTCGTCTTGTTAAGGGGGGTGAAGACTCTGCTTCCCACTTTGATCTTCCATGGCTTCGCCTCGCCCTCCTGGAAGACCATCGGTCTGATTCTGATTATTCGACCATCTCTGACATGGACAGTTGCCGGCACCCCACCCGACCAATCGCCAAGGATAGTGGTTACCACTTTTTCTTGACTAGAATCCACTTCTGTCCCCTCCGTTGTTCATGTTCTTAATAACTTTTTTCCGTTCTGTCATTCTCATGTCATTCAACGACTCGCTAAGATTCTTGCGTCAGCCGCGTCTCCCCGCTTTGTGCAGGGGGGCGGACCAGCAACCCATTCGATTTGATAGGAATCAAGCCAAAGTTTTTTTGGATTTGAATAGAACGACGGGTGCCATCCATCTGTTTCGACGCAGGAGAATGGAGCCCGCGAATTCCGAAATCACCCTTCTCACGGAACAGCTCATCATTTAGAGCAAGCGCTCGATTTGAACTTGTATCAAATCTTGCTAGCCTTGTCAAGTATTTTCTTTTGACTTTTTACCAAGAAAAGACTTAAAAAAAGCTTGACAGGATTTTGGGAATTTGTTAGAGATGAATCGAGCGCTTGTTCTACCCCCTTGTCTCGATCTTAGCATTACATGATTGTTATTTCTTAGAAAGAATGATTTGACTCCGTGCTGAAACCATAAAGGGACACTCCGGATCTTATTTGAAATCTTTTGAGAGAGGTGTTTATGAAGTTAAGGTCACTGCCCGATTTTGAATATTTCGCGCCGAAGGACGTAAGAGACGCTTGCCGGTTCCTCCAGGAACATGATGGCCGAGCCAAAGTGATGGCGGGGGGGACCGATTTGCTCGTACATATGAAGTATCGGGCCGTCACTCCCCAATACGTGGTCGGGCTCAAGCACCTGCCTGACCTGGGATACGTAGAATACATTGAAGACAAGGGCTTACGGATTGGAACCCTCGCCACCCACCAATCGGTCGCTGAAAGCCCTCTGATAAAGGAAAGATTTGGAGCTCTTGGGGGCGCTTGCTCAAAGGTCGGGACCCCGCAAATCAGGAGCATGGGCACAGTCGGAGGTAATTTATGCAACGGGTCCCCTTCATCCGACTCCGCACCCCCTCTGATTGCGCTCAATGCGGCAGTCAAACTCCAAGGTCTAGAGGGAGAAAGAGTCATACCTCTTGAAGCGTTTTTTGTTGGTCCTGGAGAAACCGCGTTAAGGGCCGGGGAGATCCTTACTGAAATTCAGGTCCCCTCCCCTCCCCTGCGGACCCAATTGGCGTATGTGAAGCTCCCGGCAAGAACAGCGGTTGATATGGCGGCTGTGAGTGCAGCCGTTTTTCTAACTCTGGATTCGAAGAATGAGATTTGCCACGATATCAGAATCGTGTTAGGGGCGGTCGCCCCCATTCCCCTCCGGGCAAGAAGGGCTGAGGAGGTGTTGAGAGGAAAGAAGATCGAAGATCAGCTCATACAGCAGACAGCCCGCTTGGCGTCCGAAGAGGCTCAGCCCATTTCCGATATCCGCAGCTCCGCCAACTACAGGAAAGAGATGGTAAAGGTATTGACGAAGCAAGCCATCAGGCAGGCTTTAGGGCAGGCTACATAGGCTTAACAGCCATTCTTAACCTTCCAGGAAGTTCGGGAGTGGCCTATCGTACGCCTTTAAATTCGAGTCTTCTCTTGGGGATGCGGTGGGGGTGAAGAAAACGGAAAGGAGGACTTGATTGAGTTCAAAACAGCTAGTAGAGTTGAAGGTGAACGGGGAACCCCGTGAGGTACTTGTTGAGCCGAGGACAACCCTATTGCAGGTTTTAAGAGAAGACCTAGGTTTGACTGGGACGAAGCAGGGTTGCAATGCAGGAGACTGCGGGGCCTGCACGGTTCTGATCGACAATCATCCTGTCGTCTCTTGTTTAACCTTGGCCATCGAGGCTCAGGGGAAGGAGATCCTTACGATCGAGGGGCTGGACCAGCAGGGCCGGCTCCATCCCTTACAACAGGCGTTTATAGACCATTACGCGGTTCAGTGCGGTTTTTGCACGCCGGGGATGATTCTTTCGGCGAAAGCACTGCTGAATAGGAATTCCCATCCGACAGAGGAAGAAGTGAGAGAGGCCATCTCCGGTAATCTATGCCGGTGCACGGGCTATGTGAAAATTGTTGAAGCGATTTTAGCCGTGGTTAATGACGAACAAAAAGTTACGACCTGAGAGGCAAAAATGAGCGAGTTCTCGGTAATAGGGAAGAGTGTTCCTCGTGTAGACGCCTTGGAGAAGGTCACTGGAAAAGCCAAATACAGTGTCGATTTGACGCTTCCTGGCATGCTCTACGGGAAGGTTCTGAGAAGCCCTTATTCCCATGCCAGAATTGTCCACGTCGACACTTCAGGGGCAGAAAAGGCGGCCAAGGTCAGAGGGGTAGTGACCGGGAAGGATGCGCCCGAGGAACGGGTGGGCTGGATCAGAGATCGTCATATCCTGGCGCGCGACACGGTTCGGTTTATTGGAGAGGCGGTTGCAGCGATTGCTGCAGACAGCGTGGAAGCAGCAGAAGAGGCGCTGGAATTGATCAAGATTGACTATGAGGAGCTACCAGCTGTCTTTGATGCCGAAGAGGCGATGAAGCCTCGCGCGCCCGTGGTAGTCCACCCGGACCTGTTCCAATACACGCGGACCCCGCTTCCCTATCCGCTTTATCGATTCGAGCCTGAGCGGCCCAATATTTATGTTCATCGACCGATCCGCAAGGGAGATACAGAAAGAGGATTCGAACAATCCGACTTGGTCTTCGAGAATCGATTCTCTGCTCCCATGATGCAGCACTCCTGTCTTGAACTTCACAATGCGCTGGCTGTGCCTGAGCCGGATGGAGGCCTGACGGTTTATGACTCCACCCACGTGATGCACGCGCATAAGGCGGACCTTTGCCGTCTCTTTCGACTGCCACCTTCCAAGGTGAGAGTTGTTTCACTCTATATCGGTGGGTGCTTCGGAGGAAAGGCAGGGATGATCGTGCCGGCGATCGCCTCCCTTTTGGCATTGAAAACGAGAAGGCCTGTTAAGCTTGTCCTGGGCCGGGATGAAGTCTTCCTCGATGGGACCTCGAGAGAATCCATGACGATCTATATCAAAGATGGGGTCAAGAAGGACGGCACCTTGCTGGCCAGAGAGATACGGATGATTCTCAATGCGGGGGCCTACAGCGGAACAACAACGCTGGTAGCCAAAAATGCCACGTTTGGGGCCGTGGGGACTTACCGCGTGCCCAACTTCAAATTGGATTCCTATGCCGTTGCCACGAATATTCCCGCGACCGGTGCCTTCCGTGGCTTCGGATCGACAGAGGTTCTCTGGGCGATTGAGTCGCAGATGGACATGATCGCCGAGGAATTAGGGATCGACCCTTTGGAGATCAGGAGGAGAAACATCTTGAAGGAAGGAGAGGAAGATGTCTGCGGGATGAAGACTCACAGCATCGGAGCCAGGGAGTGTTTGGAGAAGGTTACCGAATGGATTGAGTGGGACAGGGAGCCTCTCAAAGAAGAAGACCCGTGGAAGAGGGGAAAGGGGATTGCCATAGGGAATAAATATACGATGCCGGCCACCCGGTCGGTGGTCAATGTGAAGGTACACCCGGATGCGGCCATTGAAGTACGCCACAGCGCCCATGAGGTTGGCCAGGGGGGCAATACTGCCCTCGCCCAGATAGCTGCGGAGGAGTTCGGAACGTCTGTTGACAAAGTGAGGATCGTCTTTACTGATACTGCGGTGACGCCTTTCGATGCGGGAACGGTATCGAGCCGGAGCACCTTTCACACTGGCAACGCCCTTCGGCTGGCCTGCCAGAACGTGAGGCGGCAGATCTTTGAAATGGCTTCGGAGAAGTTAAAGATATCGCCAGAAGACTTAGACCTTCGGGAAGGGTTGATCTACGTTAAGGGGGGCGATAAGACTATGAAGGTATCCGACCTCTTTTCACCGATCGGATTTCTTCTGAGGGGGGGAGAGTTAACCGGGAGCGGCACCTACACAGGTCCTCTTGAGAGCGAGGATGCGGACACAGGTCAGGGAAAGAGACCCGTGACATCTTATGCCCATGGCGCGAACGCAGTGGAGGTCATGGTCAATGTGGAGACCGGACAGGTGAGAGTGGTCAGGAACGGGACATGCTTCGATATGGGTCAGCCCATCAATCCCAAGCTATGCGAGGGGCAGATGGAGGGAGGACTGGGGATGGGGATCGGCGGCGCGCTTTATGAGGAGATGGTTTTGTCCAACGGAGAACTGGTCAATCCTAACTTCATGGACTACAAATGTCCTTCGAGTTTGGATGTTCCCGCCTACGGAGATGTGAAATCGATGATCGCTGCAGTCCCGCATCAGGAGGGGCCGTATGGGGCCAAGGGGTTTTCAGAGGGAGGGCTGGTTGCCGTGGCCCCGGCCATTGCCAACGCTATTTTTGACGCCACAGGGGTAAGGATTAGAGATTTGCCGATTACCAAAGAAAAAGTACTGAAGATGCTCAGGTCAATCACTGGCAAAGAAGGAGAACGAAAATCGAAGGGTTGATGATAGGGGTTGAACGATCTTTTGAGAGGGTTTCGTCCTTTTGTTTGAAGGCTGGGCCCATGTCAGTAGAAATAAGAAACACCGGAGGTCATCACGCATGAAAAAGGTGAGGGAGAAGAAATCGTTCTCCGGAAGTAGCCGCGGAGGAGCATTTACTGATAACTTGATTTCTTCGTCAACAAAAAACATTCATCTCATGGAAATGAAGCATCAAAAGATTGTGGATTGCGCATGCACAGTACTATTTAAGAAAGGATATCATCTCACAACCATCCGTGAAATCGCTAAGGCATGCAATATGTCAATGGGTCAACTCTATCATTATATCTCATCAAAGGATGATATTCTGTTCCTTGTGCATAAGCACATGCAAAAGGTTTGGTACGACCATCTGGAAAGCTTCGGCGTGGAAAAGATCGAAGATCCCCGTCAGAAGCTGCTGAGCGTCCTCCGGCATACACTTGAATTCATGGTTGAGAACAAAAATCTCATCCAATTCGTCTATTCAGAAAGCAAGCATCTGGACAAGAAGCATCTGCGGGTCATTTTGGAAATGGACGATCAGAACGTCGTCGGCTATTACCGACGACTGTTGAAGGACATCAGCAAACATAAATCGCTCAAAGAGGACTTGAATCTTTGCGCCAATGTAATTGCTTATCTTAATGTCTTTCTCGCCTTGAGAGGATGGAATCTTAGGAAAATACCAACCAAAACGACCATGACATTTCTCATCGATTTTGTAATGAGAGGAATTGGTCTTACCCCGTAAGGACAAGGCGGGGGAGGGGGAACGATATTTATGAGAGATCCGATCATGGTTTCCGCAGCGAACTATTTCTTGCCACCTTCTCAAAACCTTTAATTGAAAGAGAATAGCTATGCCAAAAACCATGCGTACCGTACGGTCGGCATGTCGTGGCTGCCACGGGGTTTGCCAGGTGCTGGTTCATTTGGATGGGGACCGAGTCGTCAAGGTCACGGGTGACCCTGAAAGCCCTACCAGCCGCGGTTATCTTTGCCCCAAAGGGAGCGCTGCCCCGGAACTGCTTTACCACCCTGATCGATTAACACACCCTTTGCGGCGGGTAGGGGAACGCGGGGAAAACAGATGGAAGAAGGTTTCCTGGGAAGAGGCATTGGGCGAGATGGCCGACAATTTCAATCGGATCAAGCAAGAGAGCGGTGCGGAGTTTGTTGCAATGGCCCAGGGCACAGGCAAACCCTGCACTGAATGGACCGGACGTTTTGCCAATGCTTTTGGTACCCCTAATTTTGTTGGTCCGGCTCATATCTGCTTTCTTCCACGTGTCATTGCCAGCGGATTGACGCTGGGCCGACTCCCTATCTGCGACATTTATGGTTTAGGAGGAGAAAAACCTGCCTGTATTTTGATCTGGGGATGTAATATTACTCATTCCGGAGCCGCTGACGGGATGTGCGGAGGCATGTTGCAAAGGGCTCTCAGAGAGGCCCAGAAAGTGATCGTCGTGGATCCTCGGCGAATCGGCCCTGCTGAGACGGCTGACCACTGGCTTCAACTAAGACCTGGCACCGATGGTGCTTTGGCTCTGGCCATGATCAACACGATCATCGCCGAAGACTTGATCGATCACCATTTCGTAGATAACTACACAGCCGGTTTTGACAAGTTAGTGGAGCACGTTTCCAATCTAACTCCTGAATGGGCAGAGCCCATTACGCGCGTCAAGGCTTCAGATATTCGTGCTGCAGCAAGAACCTACGCTACCCATTCACCCGCCTGCCTGCAATGGGGGAATGGCGTTGATATGAGTGTCTGCAGTTTTCATACGGGACGTTCGCTTTTGATCCTCATGGGTATCACCGGCAATATTGACCGGCCCGGGGGCAACGTACTCTGGGTGCCACCGGTCAAGGTTAAACCAAAATCAATTTTGATTAACCGCGAGCAGAGGGGCGAACAGTTTCTACCTCCGGAACGGAAGAAGCGTATGATTGCAGCGGGAAAGTTCCCCTTTTGCCCAAATACCCATTCCCCTACTTTTTGGAATTCGGTGATCAGCGGTAGGCCTTATCGAGTTCGAGGCATGTGGATTATTGGATCCAATCCCATGGTCACAGCCACTCAGGGCATGAAAATCGAGCAGGCCCTGAAAAATCATCTGGAATTCGTCGTAGTCTCTGACCTTTTTATGACGCCCACGGCCCAACTGGCCGACCTGGTACTGCCCGCAGCCACCTGGCTCGAGCAGGATGACGTCGTTTTTTTCCACAAGATTTGGTGTGTGATTGCGAGAAAGAAATTAACTCAAGTGGGTGAAGCCCGCGACGACCGTGACGTTATCTTCGAGATCGCCCACCGGCTGGGACTCCAGGAGGCCTTTCCATGGAAAGACAGTGCAGAGTATTTAGATTGGGTATTAAAAGACACTGGGCTTCGGTTCGATCAGTTCTGTGAGAAGGGGATCCTGTTGGGTGAGATGCGCTATCGCAAATACGAAATGGATGGGTTTCGAACACCTACGGGTAAATTTGAGATATCGAGCAGCGTCATGGAGGAGATGGGGGTATCGCCACTGCCGCTGTTTAGGGAACCTCCCTTATCTCCTGTCTCTACGCCCGAATTGACAAAGGAGTTCCCACTGATCTTGATATCCGGCACCAAAATCAGAAACTTCTTCCACTCGGAATTTCGCCAGATCGAATCATTAAGGCAGGGCAATCCAGACCCCTTAGTGGAGATCCATCCTGACACGGCATTCTCTCTTGGTATATGCGACGGCGACTGGGTTTGGGTCGAAAGCCCTGTAGCCCGGGTGAAAATGAGGACGAAGCTTTTTGAGGGGATCAGTCCCGACGTGGTAAACGCCCAACACGCCTGGTGGTTCCCTGAGGAGCCCCCCCCTGAATATGGTTGGAAAAGGTCTAATGTAAACCTACTTTACGGTGACACTCATTTTGATCCAGAAAACGGCTCTGAACCACTGAGATCTTATCTGTGTAGGATTTCTAAAGCGTGAATAGAAGTGAAGACCGAATTCTGGCTTTCGCAACTTCCTTGTCACACGAACATAATTCATAGCGGGGGGAAGGAGTCGGCTTTATGTTAATCGGAGGAAGGGAGCGGTTTGGGTTCTTGAATCTCCATTTCCTTCTCACAACAGATTGGTTTTCCTTCTCCCGCTTTTGTACAGAGGATCTCCGTCCCACATACCGAGCAGCGATATCTCTTTCCAAGCTGACTCATTATCTCATCCCTCCAAACAAAAGGATAAGGTTGAGGTTGAGGATGTTTATCTTTCCTTAGCCTTAACCTCAGCCTTTAATGACCCTATTTTTTTAGTTCCATGGGCTGACCGCAGCAGTGGAGGGTCCCATTCCCGCCTTTGGTCACAATAAATTCTGCGCCACATTTCTTGCAAACATATCTCTTCCCAACTTGATTCGCCATCTGATGGTCCTCCTCAATTCTTAATCGAAAAACTATCCCCCCTCACTCCTCCCTCTCCCCGCTGGGGAGAGGGGAAGGGCGAGAGGACAATCTCAAATATCAGGGTTTCCCGTATTCTTCGCGAAG
>Ga0316626_10001383_pt1 | contig 10760 bp, 8 predicted proteins | sample OWC_Aug_T1_C1_D5_FD_207656 | JGI IMG/M metagenome (GOLD analysis project Ga0316626, IMG submission 207656) | Wetland soil microbial communities from Old Woman Creek delta, Ohio, United States - OWC_Aug_T1_C1_D5_A | ecosystem: Environmental > Terrestrial > Soil > Wetlands | place: USA: Ohio...
CGGCAGGGCCAACGCCATGCTCACCACGGCCCAGGCGGCCTCCATGGTATTTTCTCCCATCATGGCCGCGGTCCTGCTCGGCATCATCGACATCTCCGGCATCCTCGCCATCGACGTCATCACGTTCCTAATCGCGCTCGCCTGCCTCTACTCGGTCCCGATACCCAGGCCCCCGGTGTCGGTGGAGGGGAGCGAGGCCGGGAAGACCATCTGGGGCAAGATGGCCTTCGGCTTCTCCTACATCTGGGAGCGCCGCCCGCTGTTGGGTCTCCAGCTAATCCTCTTCTTCACCAACCTCGTCGGGACCATCGGCCTCACGGTCCTCAGCCCCATGATACTCGCCAAGACCGAGGACGACGCGACGATGCTCGGCACCGTCATGACGTTGGCGGGGATCGGCGGGGTGGTCGGGGGCGTCGCGACCGCGGTGTGGGGCGTGCCCCACCGGAAGGTCCGGGGCCTGCTCGCGGGCCTCGTGGTCTCGGGCATCGGGGGCGTCATCGTGGGGATGGGCCGCTCGCTCCCGATATGGGCCGTCGGGGGCTTCCTGTACACCGTGACGTGGCCGCTCACGAACGCCTGCAACCAGTCCATATGGCAATCCAAGGTCCCCCCCGACCTCCAGGGGCGCGTCTTCGCGACCAGGGGGCTCATCGCCATGATAGGGACCCCCATCTCCCAGGTCATCGCGGGCCCGATGGCCGACCTCGTGCTCGAGCCCGCCTTCATGGACGCCACCGGCGTCCCGGCCGCCATGGTCGGGTCGGGGCCCGGCGCGGGCATGGCCATGATGGTGCTCATCTCCGGCATCCTGGCCACCCTCGTCGGGGTCGTGGGCTACTCCTTCAGGTCGGTGAGGGAGGTCGAGACCCTCCTGCCCGACCATGTGCTCGCCAAGGAGGACGGGGAGGACGAGGAGGGGACGGAGGGGGACGAGGGTGAGGGCGGGCACGATGGTGAGGGCGTGGACTGAAGGGAAGGACTGGCCCGCCAGCGACCCTGCCATCGGCGGGAGGCAAGGCGGGGGCTAGGCATGCGGGGGTTCCGAGAGGGGGGGCGCCGCGATGCGGCGAGCGCGCGCCCGTCGCGACCGCGCCTCATATCTCGACTTTGATGTTGAGCTTCTCGGTGAGCTCCTTGTAGCGGTTCCTGATGGTGACCTCGGTCACGCCCGCCACGTCGGCGACCTCGCGCTGCGTCCTGCGCTGGTTGCAGAGGATCGACGCGATGTAGATGGCCGCGGCGGCGACGCCCGTCGGGCCGCGTCCCGACGTGAGCTCGTTGTCGGCGGCCTCCGAGAGTATCTCCGCGGCCTTGGCCTGCACCGTGCCGTCGAGCTTGAGCTCGCTGCAGAACCGCGAGATGTAGTCCTCCGGGGACGTCGGCATGAGCTTGAGCTTGAGCTCGCGTATCATGAACCGGTAGGTGCGGCCTATCTCCTTGCGGCCCACGCGCGACACCGTCGCTATCTCGTCGAGCGTGCGCGGGACAGAGCACTGCCTGCACGCGGCGTAGAGCGAGGCGGCGACGACGCCGTCGATGCTGCGCCCGCGGATGAGGTTGTTGTGCACCGCCTTGCGGTAGATCATCGCGGCGGTCTCGCGGATGTTGCGCGGCAGCCCCATGTTGGAGGCCATGCGGTCCAGCTGCGTGAGCGCGAACGCCAGGTTGCGCTCGGTCGCGTTCGACACGCGGATGCGGCGCTGCCACTTGCGCAGCCTGTAGAGCTGCGCCCGGTTGCGCGTCGGTATGGACTTGCCGTAGGAGTCCTTGTTCTTCCACCCGATGGTCGTCGAGAGGCCCTTGTCGTGGATGGTGTAGGTCATGGGAGCGCCGGTCCTGGCGCGCTTCTGGCCCTGCTCGGCGTCGAAGGCGCGCCACTCGGGCCCCTGGTCGATGTACTCCTCGTCGATGACCAGTCCGCAGTCCTCGCAGACCAGCTCGCCCCTCTGGTAGTCACGGACGAGGTGCGTGCTGTCGCATTCAGGGCAGCGATCGACTCCAAGGTCCTCCTCTGGCATGTCACATCCCTCGCATGTGGGCGCTCGGTCCAGTCCTAGGACTGGCAGGTCGACCGGCAACCACAAAGTATATTATGCTTCCGGGATAAACAGTCAACTATATAAACCTTACGCAAAACTAATGGCCCTCACTTCCCCGGCCCGGCTGACCTCCCCGTGGGCCGCGGCGGGGCGCCTGGCCCCTAGCGGCCGGCGCGGCCCCCGTCCACGATGGGTCGCCAACCTATTAATAAGCACGACGCCCCTCATCGGGCGCGGAGGAGGTGTGGAGGCGCCCCGATGGACCACCGTCGCGCTCGCGGCCGTGCTCATGGGTGCCATGGCCATGAGGCTGCTGCCGCTCGCCTCCTTCGCGGTGTGGGGCTCCGACTGGGGCGAGAACTACGCCTTGACGGACGCGCTGGTGCGCGACGGCGCCGTGCCCGAGGGCTACCTCGGTTGGGGCGAGGCCTATCCAGAGTTCCCGGGGGTTTTTGCGCTCGCCGGCTCGGGCGCGCTCGTCCTCGGGGTCAGCACCGCCGGGGCCCTCTCTGTCCTCGTCCCTTGCGCGACGGCGCTGTCGGTGCTCCTCGCGGCCTGCATCGTGCTGCGGCTGCGCAGGTCAGCCGCGGCCGCGCTGCTCGCGGCGGCGCTGCTGGCGGTCGCCTTCCCCGAGGTCTTCACGAACTCCCACGCCGTGCCCGGCGCCCTGGGCTCGACGATGACGATGTGCGTCATGCTCGTCTTCATCATGGGCGACGCGTGGCGCCGGGACACGGGCGTGGACGCGCCCCGCCCCTGGCCGCTCCTCCTGCTCATGCTCGTGCTCGTCGCTGGCGTCGGCCCGCTGCACCACCTGTCGCACTACTTCGCCCTCATCGCGGTGGGCATGGCGCACCTGCTGCGCGCGGTGCTGGTCAGGGGCGCCGAGCCGCACAGGGAGGCCTGGGGCGAGTACTCGTTCCTGCTGCTCCTGTCCACTGCCTCGGTCTACTGGCTGGGCCTGGCCCCCACCTTCAGGCGCGAGGTGATGGTCGACCTCCTCGGGGTCCCCGGGCCCGTGGTGATGCTCGGGGTGTGGGCGGGGGCGGCGGTCTTCCTGCTCCTCGCGAGGCGGCTCTCGCGTCGCGGCCGCGGCGTCGTGGCGATCCACCTCTCGGGCGGGTCCGAGCTGCGAGCGTTCGTGCTCGTCTTCGTCGCCGTCGCCGTCGCCATCATCGCCGCGGTGAGCGCGTGGGGCGTGCCCGGCACCTCCATCACCCCTGACATGTCCCTCATCGCGTACTTCATCCCCATCGCGGTGCTGCTCACGCTCACGGTGGGCGCGTCGGAGGTGCTGCTGCGCCTCCACGGCGGGCACGTCGTGGTCGCCTGGCTCGTCGCTGTGGGGGCGAGCTTCCTGGTCGCGTCCGCCATGCGCAGCGAGGTGCTGGTGAGCTACAGGCACGTCCCCTACGCCATCGAGGCGGCCGCGGTCCTGTTCGGCATCGGCGCCGTCCAGATACGCAGGATGGCCGTGCGCCCGGGCCTGCGCGCCTCGCTCGCGATGGGGGCGGCCGTGTCCGCGCTCCTCCTCGCCCTCGTCCCCACCGCGTACCCGCCGAAGGACGTCATGGGCGGGTTCCAGGAGGGCACGGACGCCGCCGAGCTCTCGGCCGCGCTGTGGCTCCGGGGCGGCCTGCCCGCCCCTGGCGCCGAGCCGGCCGACACGGGCTCGGGGGCCGTGCTCTCCGACCACAGGCTGTCGTCGATGGCATTCGGGGTGGGCGGTCAGATGGCGACATGGGACTTCGAGACCGAGGCGCTGCGCTCGCCCCTCGACGCGGAGACGGTCGCCACGCTCTCGCACGTCGGCACCCCCCAGAGGAACCGCGTCGTCACGGCCGCGCTCGTCTCGGAGGACCTGCGCACGGGCGCCGCGGGCTCGCAATGGGAGAACGCGAGGCCCATCGAGGGCGCGGGGTGGGACAAGTACTGGGAGGAGCCGTTCGTGCGCCTCTACGACGGCGGCACCGCGTGGGTGATGGGCGTCGACCGCGCGCTGCTCCCGGCCGCGTGATGGCGCGGCCCCGCGCGGCGGCAATCGCGCGCATCCGCGCGCGACCCCCGGTCGAATCCCAATCTTGAAATACGGCGATGCGGTTGCCAGAAGACGGGTGCAGAGTTGTCACAGGTGCTCAGCCAGGAGCTCTACGAGACGGTCCTGGACCGCCTCCACCGGTACTCCGACATCGCTCTGCTGGCCGACGAGCTCAGGCTCGACGAGGAGATGCTCCTCGTCATCTACACGCAGAAGGTCACGCGCGACGCCACGCGGCGGTACTACCGGCTGAAGGGGCGGTCGCGCAAGCTCTACCATCAGTGGAGGAGCGGAAAGCCCATGATGAGCATCTCGGCCGAGAACCGCTACCCGCCGGTGCTCACCGCCTTCATCGTCCTGCTCGAGGGCGAGCTCTCGCGCAAGGAGTTCTGGCGCGTCGTCGCCAATCCCGACAGGATACCGGACGCGCGACTGCGCCGCGAGATAAAGGAGATAGTGCGCGCCGACCCCATCTACTCCACCCAGGGCAACGAGGTGCAGGTGCAGCGCGGCCGCGAGGGCGAGCGAAGGCTGCAGGAGTGGCTCGACCGGCACGGCGTGCGGTACGCGACCGAGGAGGAGCTCAGGGGCCGCTACCCCAAGACCCCCGACGCGCTGCTCGACTCCCCCCTGGAGCTCGACGGCTCCCGCATCTTCTGGATAGAGTCCAAGGGCAACTTCGGCGACCGCGTCGAGGTCAACCGCAACATCAGGAAGCAGCTGCGGTCGTACACCGAGCTGTTCGGACCTGGCCTCGTGGTGTACTGGTTCGGCGTGCTCGAGGGGCTGGACGGCAGGACCGAGGACATCTTCGTGGGCGTGCCCTCGACGCTGGAGTCGCTGCGCCGCCCCGGGGCGCCCGCGGCGGTGGCCGCCACCGCCCGCCGACCACAACCTTGAATACTCCTCACGACCCATCGACGTGCGATGTTGGTTGAGAGGGAGGTCCTGGAGCGCATAAGGCCGAGCGCCGAGCAGGAGAGGCAGCTCGAGCGGGTGGTGCGGGACATCGTGACGCGCGTGCGCCAGCTCTCGCACTACTTCGAGACGGAGGTGGAGCCGATGGTCGCGGGCTCGGTCGCCAAGGGCACCCACCTGCGCGACCCCGACATCGACATCTTCATGCTCTTCCCCCCCGAGATGCCCATGGAGCTGATGGCCGACAAGGGCATGGCCATCGCGCGCTCCATCATGGACGGCGAGGAGAGGTACGCGCAGCACCCCTACCTCAGGGGGAATTACGAGGGGTTCATGGTGGACCTCGTCCCCGCCTACAGGCTCCCGAACACCAAGGAGCTCCAGACGGCCGTGGACAGGACGCCCTTCCACGTGGTGTTCGTCAACGGGCACCTCAAGGCGGAGCAGCGCGACGAGGTGCGCCTCCTAAAGCAGTTCCTGAAGGGCATCGGGACCTACGGGGCGGAGGAGGCGACGCAGGGCTTCTCGGGCTACCTGGTGGAGCTCCTCGTGATGCGGTACGGGACCTTCCAGGGCGCGCTCAAGGGGCTGCTCGAGCTGCCCCAGGGAAGGGTGCTGGACCTCTTCGACACGCTCCCCGAGGCCGAGCGCCCCGCGCCGAGCGACGTCGGCAAGTTCGAGGACCCGCTCGTCTTCGTGGACCCCGTGGACCCCAAGCGGAACGTGGCCTCTCCCCTCTCGGCGCAGTCGCTGGGGCTCACGAGGCAGGCCGCGAGGGAGTACCTCGAGGCCCCGACCATGAGGTTCTTCTTCCCCGCGAGGCCGGACGCGCTCACCCCCGAGAGGCTGCGCAACCTGATGGAGGTGCGGGAGACGAAGGTCCTCGCCATCGCCCTCCCGGTCTTCCACGAGAACCCCGACGTCGTGCACGGGCAGCTCCGCAAGGCCGTCAAGGCCATCAACAGGATCTGCAACCTGAGCGGGTTCCCCGTCCTCCACGCGGACCACCGGGTCGTCGGGAAGGAGTGCCTCATCCTGCTCGAGCTCGAGGTCGCGGCGCTGCCGGTCGCGACCGTCCACCACGGCCCCATGGTGGGGGTGGGCAACGACGGGGAGTTCGTGACGAAGTGGTCCAAGGACGGCCGGACCCTCGCGGGGCCCTACGTCGAGGACGGCCAGTGGCGGGTCGACGTGCTGCGCCAGTACACGCACGTCGAGGAGCTGCTCCGCGTGGAGCTGCTGAGCCTCAACCTGGGCAAGCAGGTCAACAAGGAGCTCGAGCAGGGCGTCCGGCTCCTGTCCGCGGAGGAGCTGCTCGTCCCCGCCTACGCGGAGGCGCTCACGGCGTTCCTCAAGCGCATCCCCCCCTGGCGGTGGGGCGAGGTGAGGTGAGGCGCGCACCCGCGCCCGGCATCACGTCACGGGCACGGTGTCGGCGTGCCTCGTCACGAAGCTGCGCGAGTTGCCGTTGCCGGCCACGATGACGATCTTGAAGTAGAGGTTGCCCTTGGCCAGCCCGTACAGCGTCGTCCCGTAGTAGTGCTCGCCCGCGAGGCTGGTGGGCCGGCCGCCCAGCTCGTCCCACTCGCTCCCGTTGAGCGGGTGCATGCCGACCCATTCCATCGAGGGGCTCGTGAGCCACCATGTGAGGCTCACGTTCTCGATGCCCTGGGGGGCGCCGGTCCTAACGAGGATGCGCACGTTCGACCCCTCGGGGACCGTGAAGTTGGTGGAGAGGTCGGGGTCTATGACGAGCTGCGCGTCGGGGTCGTCCCTGTCGTGGCCCATGGCCTTGTAGAGCGTCCAGTCCCCGGTCGGGTCGCTGACGTTCTGGACGTAGATGCGCACGTCCGCGACCGAGGGCGTCGTCGCGTCGAAGAAGGGGGGGTTCGAGAACACGATGGCGAACACGAGCCACGAGACGACGTAGGTGCCCGCGGGCATCAGGAAGTCGCGCTTCTTGTCGGCGAGCAGGTCGATGCCCAGGAGGTTCTTGAGCGCGAGGTGGCCCAGGACGATGCCGCCCATGGCGACGATGAGCCCTGGCCAGCCGCTGCCGGTGAGGTGCCCCAGGTAGGCGCCGACGGCGCCGAACGGGACGGAGACGACCAGGAACACCATGAAGGACTTGATCTTGCGCATCTCCTCCTTGAGGTACGCGCGCTCGTCGAACTCGGGGGGCTCGAAGACGGCCTTCTTCTCCTCCTTCCTCTCGCCGTCCCTCTTGACCTTCTTGGCCACGGCGCGAGGAAGGGAGCGGCGATAGATAAGCTAATCGGTGGATGGGGCCCGGGGCCTGGCCGTGCGCGGGATCAGGCGCGCGCCCCTGACGCCAGGTCGAGCGCGCTCGCGCGCACGTCCCTGGCCAGGGCCACGCCGCTCGCCAGCAGCACGCCCTCGGCCCCCAGCTCGATGGCGCGCCTGACGTCGTGGCCCGTCTTCACGCCGGCGCCGCACAGCACGCGCACGTGGGCGTCGACCTGCCGCACGAGCCTCACGGAGTCGGACACGACCTCGGGCCGCGCGGTCGAGACCGACACGTCCCCGCCTATGAGCTCGGGCGGCTCGACCGCGATGAAGTCGGGGCCGAGCGCCGCCACCGCGCGCGACACGCGCGCGTTGTTGGTGCACACCACGGACGCGAGGCCGCACTCGCGCAGCCGCTCGAGCACGTGCTCGATGTCGGCCACCTGGAGCCGCCGCTCGCTGTGGTTGACCAGCGAGCCCACAGCCCCCGCCTCCCGCGCCGCCTCCGGCGTGAGATGGCCGGTGTGGCCGCCCTCGGGGACCGCGTCTACGTGCTGGGCGAGCACGGGCAGGCCCGTGGACGTGGCCAGCAGGCGGATGTCGAAGGCGTTGGGCGCGACCGCGAAGGCGACGCCCGTCTCCACGGCGACGGCCTCCAGCGCCCGGGCGATGGCGAGCGAGCCCTCGCCGCGGGTCTGCCGGTATGCCTTCAGGTTCACGATGATGACGGGCGTGCGCAGCGGCGGCGTGGTCGCGTCCCCCTGGTCCCCCTAGTTGGCGTACTTGAGCACGCGGTCGAACTCCCGCTCGATGATGGACAGCTTCTCCTCCGAGAACGCGGAGGGGTTGATGGACGTGATGAGTGTCGACGCGGTCGCGCTCATGATGTCGTTCATCTTCTTGATGAAGGTCATCACGCGCTCGAACCCGTTGATGAGGATGAGGAACTCGACCCCGTCGATGATGAGCACAGAAGACGGGTTGGACTTCACGAAGTTCTGTATGGCGCGCGTCACCTCGAAGTCGAGCCGGCGGGGGTGCAGCGACTGGTTGTCGAACTCGAGCTCGGAGAGCCAGTAGACGGTGGAGCCGTGGAGGCCGTACTCCTCGATGATCTTCTTGGGGTACGACGTGGAGATGCACAGCCCCTTCGCGCCCTGCGCGACCTTGGCCTTGAAGAACTCGAAGCTGCGCCTGGGCTGAGGCTCCTCGACGAGGTAGTTGAAGCCCGACTCGAGCCTCTCGGGGCTCGGGGGCGCGGGTGCGGGAGGCTTCTCGCGCACCACGACCTTCTCGACGCGCCTCATCTCGACCCGGGGCGGCTCGCCCTGCCTCGCGGGCGGCGTGCCCTGAGGTGGCGCTGCCCCCGGGGCGGGCGCGCCCTGGGGAGCGGGCGCGGCGCCCTGGGCCGGCGCGGCCGCCTTGGGCTGCTCGCCCTCGGCGGCGACGGTCTTCTTGACCACCGTCTTCTTCACGACGGGGGAGGGGGACTGCGCCCCCTGCTGCGCGCTCGGCTGGGCCGCCGTCGGGGCGGCCGCGCCCTGCTGCGGCTGCGGCGTCCTCTGCGTCGGCGGGGGCGCCGATTGCGCCTGGGGGGCGTTCGTGACGACGGCGGGCCCCTTGGCGAGCGTCCTCTGCACCGATCTCGGGGGCGCCTCGGGCTCGCCCTGCCTCGGGGCCCCGGGCTCTGGGGTGACCTTGATCTTCTTGACGACGACGCGCTTCTCGTCGCCTTGGTCATTGCCCTGCAAGCCGACCCTTCTCCTCCGCACTGACCGACCCAGGAAAACCTAGCCTGGGCACGGGACGGATAGGGCGCGCTTAATAAAGAGTTTTGGGTTTGATTATTAGCCTGGATAAACCCGTCCAGTCGGTCCCGGAAGGGCCGTCCGCGAGGCAAGATTTCGAGGGCCTGAGAATGAGGCGCATAGATATTTAAGGGGACCCCGCGCTGGTGCGACCGGGGCGTCCAGGCACTGCGCTGGACCCCCCTGGCAGGGAGTGGTCGCTTGGCCGAGGGGAAGTTCACGCCCAAGATCACGAAGCTCACCGAGAAGGACCGCATCAAGACGTTCGTCAAGGGGCTCGACGACCGCCTCGAGGGCGGCGTGCCCAAGAACTCCGTCGTGCTCGTCGCGGGCAAGGCGGGCTCGATGAAGTCGAGCCTGTGCTTCTACATCCTCTACAACCAGGCAGTGCAGGAGGGCCGCCGGGGCGTCTACATCTCCCTCGAGCAGAACAGGCAGAGCCTCCTCGAGCACATGATAGGCATGGGGATGGACGTCTCGGAGATGGACAGCATCATCATCGTGGACCTCGGGAAGCTGCGCAAGGTCGTCGAGCAGTCCGACGGCGCGACCACGAAGAAGATCGACTGGATGGAGACGCTGCGCACCCAGCTGCGCAGCTACAAGGAGACGTTCGGCTGCTCCATCTGCGTCATAGACTCGCTGCCGGCCCTGTACACGCTCGGCAAGTTCGAGAACATGCGCGGGGAGCTGTTCCACTTCTTCGAGTCGCTGCGCGATCTGAAGATGACAACTTTCCTGGTGAGCGAGGTCACCGCCTCTAACGAGTCGCAGTTCGGGACCTACGACGTCGAGTCGTTCCTCTCCGACGGCATCATCCACCTAGACATGGAGCGCGAGGAGAAGAACGTGAACCTCTTCATGGGCGTGGTGAAGATGCGCAAGACCGTGCACGAGCGCGGCTACTTCCCGCTCATCTTCGACAAGGACGGGTTCGAGCTCGTCAAGACCTGAGAGAGCGCGCGCCCCATCAGGTGGGACCGGGCCTCCCCTTTCGGCGCCTCATCGCGAGGATGGCCGCGACGGCCAAGACGACGACCAGGATTATCGCCCCCACCGTCCAGAGGACGAGACGACCGTCCAGGCCACCACCCCCGTCGCCGTCGTCGGGCTCCTCGACATCGACCGTCACGTTGAGCAGGACCGAGGCGAGCTCGCCCCCGCCACCGTCGGCGTCGTTGGCGACGACCCGGACGACGTAGGAGCCGTCCGCGAACCCTTTGGCCGTGGCGTTGATGAAGACCGTCACGCGCACGAACGCGAAGCCGGGGTCGAGCTCGACCGCGGCGTGGTCGAACTCCACCACGAGCAGGCCGACCGCCTCGACCCCGAGGGAGACGCTCTCGCGCACGTTCCCGTGGTTGGCGAGCGAGAGGTTGGCGCGCCACACCTTCCCGGCGACGAGCGCCCCCCCGTCCGCGTCGACCACCCGCAGCGACATGTCATGCAGGGGCAGCACGAGCGCGGCCGCGTCCAGCCACGTGCCGTTCTCAGGCGAGCCCTCCTCGTGCGCCCATAGCTCCACGGTGTAGGAACCCGGTGGCACGTCGTCAAGCACCGGGAGGTGGAGCGCGTGCTTTATGGCGGCCCCGGGGGCGGCATCGTCCACCGACAGTACGCCGACGGGGGTGCCGAGGCCGAACAGCTCGGGCGGCCCCAGCAGCTCCAGGACGAGCGTGGTGCAGTAGTTGCCCTTGTAGAGGACCG
>Ga0316626_10001384_pt1 | contig 10757 bp, 6 predicted proteins | sample OWC_Aug_T1_C1_D5_FD_207656 | JGI IMG/M metagenome (GOLD analysis project Ga0316626, IMG submission 207656) | Wetland soil microbial communities from Old Woman Creek delta, Ohio, United States - OWC_Aug_T1_C1_D5_A | ecosystem: Environmental > Terrestrial > Soil > Wetlands | place: USA: Ohio...
CTGGCGGGCAACCACAGGCAAAGAGGTTGACTTCATCATTGAGCAGGGGAAGAGGCTTCTTGCCTTTGAAGTGAAGTCTACGAAAAAACCAACTTTCAATGACATAAGAAACCTAGTGACCTTTATTGAGGAAAATCCTCAAACGATGAGAGGAGTTTTGCTTCACGCTGGAAAATCGATCAAATGGCTTCATTCAAAAGTCATTGCTGTCCCGTGGTGGTGGATAGCAGCCTAGGCTGCGCGAAAGACCTCCCCCCAAAAAAGTGAGAATTTTTTGTGTCACAGGATGTGCAGAACTAAGTTCGGTGGGCCATTGAAAGGAGATTTCGTGGGCAGACGGAAGCAACTTAATGGGTTCCGGGGCTTTTGTGTCTCACTATTTTTCCTCCTTTCAATTTTTGTCTCTCCAGGGCGTGGCGCGGATGACTATGTCTCTTTTGCGCCACTGAACCCTGCCTTCGTTGAGTATATCAAGACTGTAACGACCAAAACAGACACTATACAGGTTCAGGGCGAACGGGCTATGGGCCTTATTCCCTCGCCTGTTGATCTTTCTCATCTCACAGGAAAGCGTGCATTTCGAGCCACCGTGACTGCGGCTCCGTCCAGTTACGATCTGCGGACGCTGGGGAGAGTTACCCCCGTGAAAAACCAGGGAGCGTGCAACAGCTGCTGGGCCTTTGCGACCTACGGGGCCCTGGAGTCCAACATTCTCACGAATGAATCGGAAGAGTGGGATTTTTCGGAAAACCACCTCAAGAACAAGCATGGATTTACCTCAAGTCCCTGCGCTGGCGGTAACGCCTACATGTCGATGGCTTACATGGCGAGATGGGCTGGACCCGTTTCGGAAGAAGAGGATCCCTACCCGGAACTTGAGGAAGATCTCTTGAAGGGTGTATCTCCCGAAGGGCTGACACCAAAGAAGCACCTGCAGGGGGCGTTCTTTATTCCCGGCATGTCAAGTCCTGCCGACACCGAGAACATTAAGCAGGCCGTCATGACCTACGGAGGTGTGTCGACCGGGATTTATTTCGATGGAACCTACCTCCTTGGCTATGGTCCCTACGCCACGTACTATTTCGACGGAAGTCAGGGGTCGGCCGGCGTTGGTCACGCAGTAGTCATTGTCGGTTGGGACGACAATTTTGACAGGAACAGCTTCAAGTATACTCCGCCGGGAGATGGGGCCTTCATCGCCAAGAACAGCTGGGGCGCTAGTTGGGGACAGGAGGGATATTTCCATATCTCTTATTATGATCTTTATGTAGGCAGAGACAATGTGGTATTTTACTCTCCAGAAGACATCACGAACTACGACCGGGTGTACGACTATGACTTTCTGGGCTGGACGGGTGATGCGGGTTTTGATAGCGAGACGGCATGGTTTTCCAATGTGTTTACGGCAAAGGGGCAGGACGAATTGTTGGCGGTCAGCTTTTACACGGCAGCCCTTGACTCGACTTACAGGCTCTTTGTTTACAAGAACATTGTCTCGGCTCCCACATCAGGCAAGTTAGTGGCAACAAAGACCGGCGCACTTCCTCTGGTGGGGTATCATACGATTCCCCTTGATGCGCCCGTGCTCCTCAATAAGGGTCAGAGATTTTCGGTGGTTGTCGAGCTCACAACGCCGGGATACCTCAATCCGATTCCCATCGAGAATTACATCCCGGACTATAATGGGAGCGCGACATCCGGCCCAGGACAGAGCTATGTAAGCCGCGACGGTGTTAAATGGAAAGATCTCACTACAGTACCCTGGGCCCCACCCAAACCGAATGTTTGTCTGAAGGCTTTTGCGAGGATGGTCATTCACCTCATCGAGCCTGAGAAGGGCAGGGTGGTGCCTGCTGGATCGACCTTCAGAATACGGTGGAATGCAAACCAGGAAGCCACCAAGTTCAGGGTTCTCTATACCTTAAATAACGGCGTGTCATGGAGGACCGTTCATCCTGAAACACTGTTCGTGACAGGCCTGAGCTACGACTGGACAGTGCCAACCCCTTCAAAAACGAAGAAGAACTGTCTCATTAAGGTTATTGCCTATACTGAGGAGGGTACCAAGGTCGGAGCTGACAGCTCTGACAAACCCTTTAGCATAACAGTGCCGTAACGGAGTGAGTCATAAGACGGGAGGAACTAATATGTTTCAAAACCATCCTGAAGACGACTATCTGCCTCCTCTTAAGAATCAGACAGGAAAGTGGGATGAAGCTTCGGACATCGTGGTCATTGGGAGCGGATTCGCAGGGCTTGCTGCAGCCATTGAAGCACACCTTGCCGGGACTTCAGTGATCATTCTTGAAAAGATGAAAGCTCCGGGAGGGAACTCCGTCATTAGTGACGGAGGGATTTCAGCTGCTGGCACAACACTGCAGAAAAAATTCGGGATCAACGATTCTCCAGACCTCATGGTCTCGGATATGCTGAAGGCAGGCATGGGACTGAATTATCCTGATCTTGTCCGTGAAGTTGCTGATCAATCAAATGACGTTTTTCAGTGGTCAATTGATTATCTTGGAGTAGAGTATCTTGACAGGGTAGATCTATTTGGAGGACATTCTGCTCCACGCTGTCATGCTGCCAAAGGAATTACTGGCTCAACCATCATTAAACGCCAAGTTGCGAAAGTTCGTGAACTGGGGATGGACATTAGATTGGGGATGTACTTCAAAACTTTTATCAGGGACTCTGAAGGCAGGGTTTGCGGTGTTCTCGTACGGGACGGTTATGTCTATAAGAATGAAGAAAGCGGAAGAGACAGATACATCAGGGCAAACAAGGCAGTAATTCTGGCTACCGGTGGTTTTGGCAGTGATGTTGCCTTCAGAGCTGCCCAAGACCCTCGATTATCAGAGAAAATTGACAGTACAAATCAGAAATTTACCACTGCGGAGGCTCTTAAAGAGGCATTGAGAATAGGATCAACGCCTGTCCATCTTTGCCAGATTCAGCTTGGACCTTGGACTTCCCCGGATGAAAAAGGCTATGGGGACGGGCCTCTTTTTGCCGATTACATCGTATTTTCTTACGGCATCATCGTTGATCCAGAGACAGGCAAACGGGTCGTCAATGAGCTTGGGGATCGTAGGGCGATATCAGATAGGATTCTTAATATCGGTCATCCATGCCTAGCAATCGCAGATTCAAAAGCTGTCGAGCAATCAGGTTGGAATTTAGACCGTTGTTTGAAAAAAGGGGTTGTGAAAACATTTGGTTCGTTGAAGGAACTTGCGTCATTTTATGGTGTTCCCGGCGATGAGTTGAGAATGACTGTTGAGAGATTCAACAGCTTCGTTTTCGATAAGTTTGATGAGGAGTTTGGCAAGCCCATCATACCAAGAGCTGATCAACTTCTATATCCTCCATTTTATGGGATGCGTTTGTGGCCCAAGGTCCACTACACGATGGGAGGTGTTCAAATCAATGTAAGAGGTCAGGTGATCGACCTGAATCAACGGCCTATAAAGGGTTTGTATGCGGCAGGTGAGGTTACCGGAGGAATTCATGGAGCATGCCGTCTCGGAGGTTGTTCCATCACGGACTGTTTCGTCTTTGGCCGAATATCGGGCAGAAACGCAGCAACTGAAAACACTTGCTAACGGGAAAATCCTACAAGTTGTTCTAGAGCGAACATCCCCTATTCCTATTCCGTGTCCTGTTCCTGTTCTGGAGGTTCATGATGAATCATTCAAAGGTGGTTGGTAAAGATGTCGAAAAGGATCTCGTGAAGTTCGCTCAAACACTGGTAAGGATTAGAAGCTATTCTGGTCATGAGGAAGAAATTGTTAAGCTCATTGCAGGCGAAATGAAGACTCTCAGGTATGATGAAGTCATTATCGATTCATTTGGTAACGTTGTTGGCAGGATTGGAAATGGCAAAAAAGTGATTATGTTTGACTCGCACATCGATACGGTCGAGGTCAATGACGCAGATCAGTGGGATGTTCCGCCTTTTAGTGGTGAGATAGTTAACGGAAGCCTTTGGGGTCGAGGTTCCGTTGATATGAAGTCCGGGGCTGCTGCCTCTATTTTTGCAGGTGCGATTGCAAAAAAAACGAAATTGGATTTAGGGAAGACGATTTATGTTTCATGTTCGGTGTTTGAAGAAGACTGTGATGGCGAAAACCTTGTCCACCTATTCAAAGAATGCAACTTCAGGCCAGACTACTTTATCACCTGTGAACCCTCTGGAAATCTGATAGCGACGGGGCATAAGGGTAAAGCACAGATTGCCATTAAGACAAAAGGGATCTCAGCCCATGGGTCCGCGCCGGAAAAAGGCGCTAACGCAATTTACGAAATGGCCGAGATTATTCAACGTGCTGAGAGGACCAATGCAGAACTCCTAAAGAAAAATGCTCCCAGGGGAACGCTTGTCATGTCCAAAATCTCAAGCACCAGCGCATCTCTCAATGCTGTGCCGTCAGCGTGTGAAGTCTATCTGGATAGAAGAATGGTATTAGGTGAAACGGAGGAAACGATTAAAAAGGAGATGGATAAGATCATTGAGGGCAAAAATGCGACATGGGAAATTGGGACCCTCTACAGAAAAACGTGGACCGGCATGGACGTCAGGTACGAACCATTCCACTTAGCATGGGACATTGACTTGAAGCATCATCTTTCAAAAGCATTCATTGAGTCATACACTGAAACATTCGGAAGTCGTCCTGAGAAATTTGTTTTTTGGAATTTTAGTACTAACGCCGTGGCGACTGTACGCCTGGAAATACCCACAATAGGTTTTGGACCTGGGGATTACCAGTTAGCACATATGCGAAACGAAAACTGCAAAGTAAGTCAAATCATTGACGCCTGCAGTGTTTATACAAAAGTGATCCACAAGCTGTAAATCATTTTGCTTCCAATCCTGTGTTCAAGATAAATATTATCTAGAACCAATGAAGCTTGGTAGATAATGGCCAAGGATTTGGGGCAGATTGCATACCATGGGGCTGAAGTGGATGCGCTCATAAATAATTTCAATGAGCAGGTTAAGGAATAACTGAAGTTATCCGCCTACGCAGAAGACCACGGGCTCTGCCCTTGGATGGATGCGTGACCGGTGTCGGTGCTAATCCTGGGCGGAGGTATCGCTGTTTCGGTGGATTTCGCCACTGGCCGATAACCCTCCGAAGCCCTGGCGCCTGCGCACCGAAGCGCTTCGGCGCCCAGGGGCGTAGGAGGGTATTCTTGTGGAAGTACCACGGGCTTACCCCCTAGGGCTCCATTTTAACATCTTCTTGCGGGTCAGTAACACTTTCGGTATACGTGCCCAATCCTCAAATGAACAGTTGCATGGATGCCAGCCTGACCCCCATTTATTATTGATCTTTAGGTCAAGATTTGGTAAATTTCCGTTACTCATTCAAAAGAAACAGGTGGAGAAGAATCATGAAGATGAAATGCTTTGCAAGCGCTCTGCTATTCAATCTCCTGCTGGCTACATTGGCAATGAGCGTGTGTGCAGAACCGCCGCAGGTCATTTCAACCAACCCGCCGAATGGCGAGGTGGGCGTGAGGCCGGATCTCGACGCAGTCTATATCATTTTTGATAAGCCGATGAATTGGCCCAATGTGACTCCGGAAAATAAATGCGTAACCTTCAGCAAGAACGTGGTGGGAGGAGCACTTGTCCAGTGGGATGATAACATCTTTCATCTTTACAGGGGGGACCCCGAGATGGACCTTCCATTCGGGACTCAAGTCCGTGTAACGCTGAACCCTCCAGGATCAGCCAAAGACTGCTTCAGGGATACGGAAGGGAATCGTCTTTCCACTTACCTCCTCACCTTCACCGTCAGGCAGAATCCCGATGATCCCCCCATCGAGCCCCAAGTCGTGGCAGCGAACCCACCCAACGGAAGTACAGGCGTAGACCCCAGCATTTCTTCTATCTCCATCACCTTCAATAAGCCCATGGCCGAAACGCCACCTCTTCTGGGCCCATTACTGCTCATTTATGGCTGGGGACCTTCGACCTCGAGTTGGTCGAGTGATAAGAAGACCTTTACTTATACGAGAACCGATGCTGGGACACCACTCTATGCAGGAACGACACAGGTCTTCGTCTTGAACCCGAATTTATCCACCCGTTTCCAGGACACCGAAGGAAATGTTCTGGACGAGACAAGCTATTCGTTCACCATCCAGGGGGACCGGGAGACATTTTATGAAAATTTCTACAACGTGGAGATCACAAAAGTCCCCGCAAATCCCGACAAGGGGTTCCATTGGCCCTATTACCTCAGTGTGCCAAACGTGCTGAACGATCCGACTTTGCTCTTTGTGGTGCCAAACAATTCGGGCAACGATGCCTATGATCACATTCTTCACGATGTCAGGGCAAGGGAGGAAATCTACTGGCAAACAGGAAACATCCACACCTGGGGGCTTAATACCCCACTCCTCGTTCCTACATTTCCGCGATACCTGGGCCAGTACTTCCAGAGCCTTGGTCCTGTGGCCTTTCAGAAACACGATGATGAAGCGTTGCAGCGGATCGATCTCCAGTTGATGGCCATGATCGAAGATGCGAGGGAACGGCTCCGGTCAGCGGGCCACCACATCTATAAGAAGGTGTTTATGGCCGGGTTCTCGGCATCGGCCAGTTTTACAGGGATGTTCACAATCGTTCATCCCGAGATCCTTCAAGCCTGCGCCCAGGGAGGGAACGTGCCTACTGTCCTCAAACGGAATGGTACGGCATGGAAGTTCAATGCGGCAGGCAGAGTCTGGGATCTGGAAAAGCTGACTAAGGCACCCTTTAATTTGAAAGCCTATCGAAGAACTCCTCAGTACATCTACGTCGGAGATCTGGACGGCAACTACAGCGAGAAAAGCTGGGAAGACGCTAAAGCAGCATACGAGGCGATGAAATTAAGTGCCCAGTTTGAGGTCTACCCCGACGTGGGTCATTGGTACAGTGCGGAAATGCTGGCCGATCTTGAACCTTTCTTCAACGAGAATAAAGCCCCAACAGACGTCTACCTCTTCTCACCGAGCGGCGGGGAAAGCCTTCAGGCTGGAACCATTCATCGTATCGTCTGGTGGGCGCCGGAATCAGCCACCCAGTTCAAGCTTTTCTATTCAGTTGATAAAGGTGGCACCTGGAAACCGATCACGACCGACTTTATCACCTCGACCTTCTACGACTGGGACATCCCCCCACAGTCAAAGAACAGGAACGCGTGTCTTGTAAAGGTGGTGGCCTTCGATCAGAACAATAACAAAGTGGGGACAGGCAAATCGGATAAAACCTTCCGATTGACGTCGTCGAGGTGACGGCACCCAACGGAGGGAGCATTACGCAGGGTTACCGGAAGAATTCATGGAGCATGCCGCCTCGGAGGTTGTTCCATTACAGGCTGTTTCGTATTTGGCCGTATATCGGGCAGAAACGCAGCAACTGAAAAAACTTGCTAACGAGAAGATCCTAATTGACAAACTCTCTTTTCATCCAGACTCCGATTAGCTTTTCGTTTTAGGAATAATCAGTGGCTTCGATTCCCGTGGGCTCCACCTAATCTTATGGGATATAATGCTTTGTTACGAATGCCTTCGCACGGTGGGTAGAGAGTAGATGTTATGCTGCTTCACGGAGGAACTAGAATGAAACGATCGTGGATCAAGGGATGGGTCATATTTCTTATCCTAATCAGCACATGTCAAGTTCTCCAGGCGCAGGAAATCTCCCAAGAGACTTCGGCGACCGTCGCGGCCCTCACGGAATTTCATAAGGTGATCTTCAAAATATGGCATACCGCATGGCCGAACAGGGACTGCGATATGCTGACCGCTCTTCTGCCGGACATCGAGAAGGGAACCGCAGCGATCGCTGGCGCTGAGCTCCCCGGGATCTTACGGGAAAAAAAAGCCGCCTGGGAAAAAGGAGTTAAAGAGATCCAGACCGTTGTTCAGGAATACAGGGCAGCCGTTGAGACCAAACAAAAACAACCGCTTCTCGATGCCGCCGAGAAGCTGCATGCCCAGTACGAGGCGCTCGTCCGCGTGATTCGCCCTCCCCTCAGGCAGCTTGAAGAGTTCCACGCGGTGCTCTATATGGTCTACCATCATTACATGCCGGAGGAGTCACTGGACAAGATTAGGGCATCCGTCGAACCGTTGCGAGAAAAAATGGCTGCCTTGAGCAGGGCCACACTCCCCGCACGCTTCAAAGGCAAAGAAGCCTCGTTCGCGGCAGCACGCAGCGACCTTGAGAAGGCGGTTACCGAGTTTGGCGGAGCCGTCTCCTCGAATGACCTCGGGAAGATTAAGACAGCCGTCGAGACAATGCATAGCCAGTATGTAACGCTTGCGGCCGTTCTTGAGTAGTTCCAGAAAAGGAGATCGTCATGAGCAGATACAACATCGCCGTTATCGTCGGAAGTCTTCGTAAGGGTTCATTCAACCGTAAGCTGGCCAACGCCGTTGTAAGATTGGGGCCACCGGAGTTCACGTTCAAGCAGGTGCAAATCGGGGACCTGCCGCTCTATAACCAGGACGACGATACGAACCAGGCCGATTGCGTCAAACGGCTGAAGAACGAAATCAAGGCTGCCCAGGGTCTTCTGTTCGTTACGCCCGAATACAACCGCTCGATGCCGGGCGTGCTCAAGAACGCAATCGACCATGCTTCGCGTCCTTACGGTCAAAGCGTGTGGGCGGGGAAGCCCGCGGGTGTGTTGGGCGCTTCGGTCGGTGTCATCGGCACAGCCCTGGCACAGCAGCATTTACGCAATGTCCTCGCTTATCTCGACGTACCGACGTTGGGCCAACCCGAAGTATTCATCCAGGTCAAGGATGGGTTGTTTGACGAGGCCGGTAACATCGGTCCGGACAGCAAACAATTCCTGCAGAGCTGGATGGATCGGTATGTTGCATGGGTGAAAAAGCATGCTGCCTGATGGTCGAGACTCAGTCATCCAAACATGCGTCAAGGTCAAGAATAAACGTCAACAGGGGTTAGACGAATTGGGTTGAGCTACTCTGGCGGCGTATCCAGCAGATCAAGGGCGTTACAGACCTTTTCCCTTTTTCCAATGAGGTAGACGACATCACCGGACTTGAAGATGAATTCTGAGTCTGGATGCGGGATGACTTCGTCTCCCCGTCTCACGGCAATCACCGTCGCATCTATCTCTGAATGTATCCTTAAGTCCTTAAGAGAGCGGCCAGAGGCATGGGTATGTTCGTCGATCAGGTAGGTTTCGATATCGAAGTCAGAAACGATCTCACATTTCTCGGTCACACTCTTGATCGGAAGATCTGCCCTCCTCAGGATTTCGTAACTCCCGCTCCTGATCTTCTCAATCTGACCCAGAATTGAGCTTCTGGGTATTTGATAGCGATGGAGCACTCTGGCAAATATCTCGATCGACGTCTCAAATTCTTCCGGGATCACTTCATTGGCGCCCAGCACGATGAGATCTTCCACCTCGTCCGTATATCGGGTTCTGGCGATGATATAGAGCCTGGGGTTCAGCTTTCTGGCCGTTTGCACAATTCTTCGTGTGGAGGCAGGATCGGAGATGACGACCACCAGCAATCGAGCTGTATGAATCCCCAGTTTATGCATGATCTCGGGACTTGTCCCATCTCCATAAAAAATCGGTTCCCCCTTCTTTTTCATTTGAAGGACGGTCTCATGATTTAACTCAACGACGGCGTAAGGAATCGACGTCTCTATTAATACCCCTGCAAGGTTCCTCCCATTCAAGCCAAAACCCACGATGATGACATGTCCTTCTCTTTTTGAAGGCAACCCTTCCCTTGCTGCCCTCCTTCGCATTCGATCCAATCTTGTAAGAATTCTTTTTGAGCCCACCCAACTTGAGATGCGGGGGGAGGCCTGGATCATTGGAGGAGTCAACAACATCGTCAAAACGGAGGCGGAAATGAAGAGCTGATATGGACTTTCAGTGATCAACCCGGCGAGCTTGCCGGCGGTGGCAAGGACAAAAGAGAATTCGCCGATCTGGGCCAGGTGAAGGCCGGTCTGGAGAGAAACCCTGCTGGGGTGGCCCAGTAGATGAACTGAGAAAAAACCAGTGAATGTCTTCAGAATAACGATGAGGGCGACGACCGAGAGGATCACCCATAGGTTTTCTCCAAGAAACCCTAAATCCATCAACATCCCCACAGAGACGAAGAAGAGGCCGCTAAAACTTTCTTTAAAGGGCAAGATATCGGAGATCGCCTGAAAGGCATATTCCGATTCGGAGATGATCAACCCCGCAAGAAAGGCACCCAGGGCCAGGGAGAGTCCAAGCTTTGAGGTGAGAAGGGCTGTCCCCAGGCAGAGCAAAATGATGGTGATGACGAAGAGCTCACGGCTCCGGGTGTGGACGATCTGATGAAGGATGTTGGGAACCAGCCACCGTGCGCCCAAAAAGACGACGAAGAGGATAGCGGCCGATTTGAGCAAGGTCAAGAAGAGTGCCCAAAAATCTCCCTGATTGCCACCCAGGATAGGCAAGAGAAGCATCAAAGGGACGACGCACAGGTCCTGAAAAATCAAAATCCCCAGCGAAAGCCTTCCATGAGGAGAATCGACTTCGGCCCGATCAAGAAGCATTTTCATGACAATGGCGGTGCTGCTCAGGCTGACGAGAAAACCTGCAAAAAGTGAGGTATTCCATTTGCGAAGAAACAGATAAGCAATTGCTGATGTCGCAAGGGTAGTGAGAAGGACTTGTAAAAAACCTCCTCCTAAGACAGCGGTACGAGTCCTCTTAAGATTCTTGAGAGAG
>Ga0316626_10001385_pt1 | contig 10755 bp, 6 predicted proteins | sample OWC_Aug_T1_C1_D5_FD_207656 | JGI IMG/M metagenome (GOLD analysis project Ga0316626, IMG submission 207656) | Wetland soil microbial communities from Old Woman Creek delta, Ohio, United States - OWC_Aug_T1_C1_D5_A | ecosystem: Environmental > Terrestrial > Soil > Wetlands | place: USA: Ohio...
ACGGGCAGATAGTACCATGGTCTCAACCAACCCCAGAAATAAAACGCATAGAAGAATACCAAAAGAATACAGGCCAGAAGAGCAAAGTGGAGTTGTTTAACTTTCTCCAATATTCCCGACATCTTATTGGCAATATTTTTACGGGCACCCACTACAAAGAAAATGAAAATTATAACAAATAAAACGATTCCACCACTGAATTGGATGATGTGTTCAATCCAAACCTTCAGAAAGAATAGTTCTGTTTTCAAAAAAGATAAAGACAAATAGGTCTTGTATTTCATTAAGTACATATTGTGAGCAATGTTGGGAAGCGTTACTCCACTGATTTGCCGAATTGTGCCGAAATGATAAAGGTTCCAAAAAAACCAAGGGGATAGGAGCAAAAGGGTGATGATGCAGTAGAGGGCTGGTTGGTATAGCGACTTAATTAAAGAAGTTCCCTTCCGACAGGACAGATACCACAGATCCAGGGCAATAGCGATGAAGATAAAAACCGCATCGACGCGCGATAGAACGGCCAGAGCCGTGAGGAGGCCAAGGAGGACCCTCTTTGGTATAGATACCTGGTCTGCCTTTCTCCCTTGAAGATGAACATAAATACAAAGGGATATAAAGAAAGCTGCAACACCAACTTCTACACCGCTGAGGGCGATCAAAATGACAAAAGGGTTGAAAAGCCAAAGGAAAGCGCCAAACAGGCCGGCGACCTGACCAGCAATCTTTCTAACAATGAGGAAAACAACATAACCGGTCATGACATTAAAAATCGATAGAATCGTCAGGGCTACGTGGACCGGGATGTCAGGATTCGCCGCTGGAAACCAGAATATCGGAACCAGCAAGAGGGCATAGATGGGATGGAAACCATTGGTCATGATGGAGCCATCGAAGGTTGCCCCTTTCCCAGCAGCGATATTTTTTGCAATCCCAAAATAGAAAAAAGCATCATCCACTAAACATTTTTGAAAAAGTTTTTCGATGTCCATCCATGAAATGTAAAATCTTATTCCGAACCCTATTAAAAGTAATATGAGTAAAATAGTAGTAAAGGATGAACCGTCTTCGCATGTCTGCACATCCTTTACCTGACCATTAACAATTCTTTCTTTTAATTTGTTTTTCAAGGTTTAAACTACATTCATTCTTAATTTGATATTTTCTTTTAAAAATGTTTATAAGATTCCTTAGTGGTTGCTGATGGCCCCCTGCCTAAAACTACTGGTTAGCCTACGATTCTTAGGTATTATTTCCTTAATGATGTATAACGCTGTTTCTTTGGCAGCGATCTCTTGCCCTTGATCATTCCAATGGTCATTTCTGCCTTTGAAAAATAGATCTTCGGGGTTATTCTTAGAAAATATATCGAAAAGATTAATAAAGGCGATACGGTTTGAAATACAGATGTTTTTTACTGCATTCGTAAGATTGGTCTTTCTATAGCCAGGGTACCTTTCAAGATGTTTATAGCTGAAATCAAAATTCTCCGTTAAATCTATTACTGATGGTAGAATTAAGACTACAAACCCGATTCCTTTTTTATCTGCAATATTCTTTGCATTTTTTATTATACCATCCATTAATTTAATTTTGGTCTTTGATGATTCTGCATCTGGAAACAAAGCAATATCCAGATCGTAACAATCCCCAAAAATAGAAAAGCGTCTCGGCTTTGACTGGTTATACACAGAATATTCTCGTTCCATAGCCGAATAACACCGTTGAATTAAACTTTCTGCAGAATCATTTGCTTTCCTTTCTACAGCATCCTGTCTTGTTATATATCTTTTGATATTTCTGGCCACTTTCAGGATTTGTAAAGACAAACCAAAATCAAGGGAATCTTTATTCTCTATTAACAGTGGATCCACCGTTTTTTTATACCCTGTTTCGATAAAATTACCTTTTGAATCCAATTCAAATAGTCTATTCCTAATGATGTCACCAAAATCATTATGTGTCGTTATACTGAATATAATGATATGAGGATTATAAATATCTACTTCCTTTGCTAATCGAATTAAACTTTGGTCCGGGCCAAAACCAACCACCCCACCATTGACTGTTTCAATACCTTTTATCCCAGAATCTTGCAGGTAATTTTCTAGTTTCTGCACATAGGTATTCTCCAGTTTTGAATATCTTGCTTCAATGCTTGAATCCCCATAGACAATGATTCTTAACTGTGGCTTTACCTTTAATTCATTCCCCCTAAAGGAATCCTTATTGGTCTTCCAATAAATCGTATATGCTCCGCTTTCCTCCCTTGTTAAAGTCCTTTCAATATTAGGTTTCAAAGCCACCAAATAATCTTCATTAAATTCATAAGCCAAGGATTTAGGTCTTATTTGATTCTGAATATTTTTAGGGAATATTATTCGCAGGATTATTTCAATCGTAATGATTAAGCCAAAGGTAATTAGAAGCATAATACCGATGTTCCTTAAAATCTTTTTACCACTCATCTTTATAAACTTTCTTAATTAATATTATTAGGTTAAATGGGAATTTTAGGATTAATTTAAAACATCCTATATCTATTTAATAGAATTAATATTTTGTAAGTTTGGCTAGCCAATATGGTTACAAATAATGTGTTGAAAATAGTTGAAAAAAACAAGTGATGCGGTTTTTTAACAAATCGATCATAAATAGTAACGATTGTCAGAATTAAAAAAGGGTAAGAGGGATACAAAAAACGTGTGTAAATCGGATCGTTATTGCTTAATGTCCAAAGGGTTAAAATGACAAAAAGATAAGAAACCGAAAACATCATTAGCAGAAATAGTAATTTTTCGTCTTTTATGAAATCGCTAATTCTTTGTATTTTTATAAAAGCTCCTTCTTTTATTCGGTCACGAATAATTTTAAAAGCTGAAATAGCTAGAATGGATAGCAAACAGAAAACGAACAGATCCCAAATCTGTACATGATACTTTCCAGTTATCATACTATGCGAAGCCCAATCTCGTGAGAAGAAATCAACATAGTAGGTCTTTACCGAAAAGAACAAGTTATGCTCAAAGTCTGTTAGGTGACTAATCAGCCTTTCAGAAGAACGACTCCACCCCGTAAGATGTCCAGTCGTTTTGTAAATCCAACTGAACCAAGGAATCGTCGGCAATATTGACACGATCCCGTAAACCGCAACATTCCTTAACCCAATCAAAGTGTCTTTCTTATAAAGAAAAATACATACAGAGACCATCGGGAAGATCCAGAATATTCCGAAATACTTTGTCAAGATTGAGAGGGATGTAAGAATACCCAGCCCAATTACGGTTTGATAACTACTTTCCCTGGAATAATGTAATATTAAAGTAAGGATAAGCTGCGCGGTCAAAATAAACAGCCCTTCCGACACAACCTGAATTGCAAGGTTTTGATAATGAAATGCGCCTGCAGCATACGAAAAGAAAATCAGATATTTTGCCAATGTATTCAGATTGTTCTTCCTTAGGTAAAAGTAAAACCATCCCACGTTTATCAAATAAATCAACAGATTAACAACTAATGGAGGGATCCTTATTTTTTTAAAAAAGTATAATGCGGTCGGGAAAACAGGCGGCCAGGCCTTATAATATTGTTTTATTCCATCAATGAATGAAGCACTATTTGCAAATTTTAAATTTTCCCTTGACTGTAAAGTGAAAGAATGTTGACCGTTAAGAGAATCCTTAGGTGCATCTAATGGGCAAACCGTACGAGCTTCAGGATTAAATATTATGGCAAGAAAAATAGTTATAGAAATCATCATAATGAATAGCAAGGGTAAAAGTTCGAGGAAAAGATCTCTCCTCCTATTCTTCACAAACATATCAGGGCGCCTAAAAAAATGGAGTATCGTCAAAGCCTTATTCATTTCGCTTCAGGTTCAACTTTCGAGATCTTCCAGATCGCTGAATGTCCATCATCAAAGATCTGCATAGCATTGCCCATGCCTTTGAAAATATCGTATTGAGTAGGCCAGTCGTTGTATGGAAACTTCGCCATAATTACATACTGGACGGCGGACTGTAATAGGTTAGACCGAAATGTTTGTTCACTGATCTTTATGTTAAGCTTATCCCACTCCTCCCACCAAGAACCATATTTTTCAAGCCACCTAATGTGCAGTGGCCCAGGGATTGAACCGTCATAATCCAAAGGTACCGGTATCATCTGTAGGCGACGGCCGAAAAGCCTATAAAAAGGTGTATTATTGTAAGGGAGCGTGCTGAAATAACCAATTCTGGAAGCATCGGGAAAATTTTCCAGCTCCTTGAACACCTGACCAGCCGGGCCGATAGAGGAGTAGAAATTCTTATCCGTCAATTGCTTTTTATAAGGGTGCCAAACCGCAAGAAAGGTAAATATCGCAAACAGAAATAAAACACCAGCGTGTTTTAGCTTCACTACTCTCGCAACCATCCCGGCCAGCGGTCTAAAATAGATTACTGCTGTAGCTAATGTGAATATTGCATAAATGATTAGTTCCTTTTTGTAGACCGCTAAGGCAAAAAGTGAAAACAAAGTTAAAACTTTCCAGAACTGGGCACGGTGACCCCCACCGTCGATGAGTCGGCTAAAAAACAACAAGCCTATTGTATACGAGAAAATCAAATAACGATTCGCTGCTCTGAGCCCCGTGCTTGGATGGTTAGTGGTCGCCGAATAAGGCAAGAGAAAGAAGGTAATAAAAAGAAGAACTCCTGCAATGACCAGAAGTCCCTGCCGCTGCCATACAACGCTAACTCTATTTGGCCAATTTTTGAAAAGAAAATAAATAGCAGTTACATACCCAATCATTGAAATAATGCCGTAATGCAAAGGCCAATTCCCCAGATCTCTTGCTATCCGCAGCCATTGGTTTAGATTGGTGGGCAACTGTATTATCCATGAAATCAGTTTGGTACGAGACTGGTCATCGAGGCTAAAAGGGCCTCTGAATGGGCCGAATTCCGCAGGAAAAAATGGGTTCCCAGTGGCTAAAATGTTTCTTGTGTACCAAAATCCCCCGGTAATCACCATGCCTAGGAAGAAAAGTAAAACAAAGGAGTTTCTTTGTCTGAATGAATTGACGTCGTCTCTTGCTAAGAGTAACCACAACACAATCACGACGGCAATGGGCGCAAAAGAGACTTTTGTTCCAACGGCATATCCAACCATCAACCCACAGTATAAACTGTTAACAAACCTGTCGCGTACCGCTAACCGCTCGTTTGTAAATAAAAGTGCAATACCAGTAAGCAACATGGCAGGTCCGACGAGATCATTCGCAGAAAAACTCTGCAATATCTTCTGCACGGACGTCCCCTGGACGCCAGTGGAGCTTATGAAAATTGCGCTGATGAGAATGCTAGACGCCGCTGTATATCCCAGTGAATGAAGAATCGTAATTATGGCTAACAAAGATAACAAAACCCAGTAAAAAGATGTAATGCTGGCATAGGTATCGTTGTGGAAAGGCAGCATAAACCACAGAGACATAATCTCAGCATTAAAAGGGTAATACGTCTGATAGGAGAAAGGAACAAACGTAATTTTTTTATCTACAATCCATTGAGCCGGTATACTGGCATGATAAACAAGATCGTCTGGCCCAAAATAAGTACCAAGGATGAATGATTTGCATACCCACTCAGCAATAAATCCAGAAAAAAGAATCAAAGAGAGTTTCAAAAATATTGTATCTTTGTTATTTCCCCAGAATGGGTCTGCTTTGAGGGACAACCATTTCTTGTTATGATCCCATTTACTCCATATAAAAGGTGTTATGCAAGCGGCGGTAAAAACTAAACCAATAGCTATACTTTTTGAGGATAAGAGTCCAAGGCAACCTGTTGTAATGATCACCGCGTAAACGATAAAGGCAAAATTGGTAATTGTGATAAGAAACCGCCGGAAATCTTGGCCGTTACTGACCAAAAGTTGTGTAAGGCAGATAGATAGATATATTGCAAGAATATTATTTAAAACAAAATAAATCATGCCGGCCGATTGTATTTAATTAAATCAGGTAAGACTTTGGGGTCTTCTTTCTTATTTGACATATCCCAGCGATTTAAGTCTCTGGCGGGTGGCCTCGTCGAGCTCTTCCTCTTTGACAGGAGGAGCATCTTGCATTTTAAGGTCGTACTTCTTCACTACGCTGTTGAGCAGATCCAGAAGATCTCCGGCAGATTTCGAATACTCCTGCCGGCCGATAAGATTCACTTTTTCCCCTGGATCTCTAAGAAGATCATAGAGTTCATGGTTTCCATCACTGGCCCAGATGAGTTTCATATCCTCTTTGATGAGGGCCTTGATCCTTCTCTTATACTTATCGAGCGGGATCTTTTTCCCATCATGCTTGATCAGGCCTTTTTTCTGTAACCCTTCCAGAACCTGTTTAGGATAATAGTACTCAGCGAACACAGGGGCCTCATCTCCGTCCCTTCTCCCAATAAGACTGCGTCCTTGAGAAGGATAGCGCTTTGCATCCGCTCCTATTATCTCCAGGAGTGTTGGGAAAATGTCCGTAAGTTGTACTGGATAATCGTACCGTATTCCGGGAGGAAAGAGCTTTGCGTAATGGATGATTAATGGGATCCTTATGATGGATTCATGTAGAGAGAAAACATGATCCATCATCCCATGGTCACCGATATTCTCTCCGTGGTCCGAAGTGACGATAAAAACTGTTTCCTCCCAGAGGTCTCTCGTCTGCAGCTCTTGGATCATCTTTCCTACTATCCAATCGACATAGAGGATTTCCGCGTCATAGAGCTCGTTGAGATGACGAATCTCCTTCTCGGTGAAGGTCTTCTCGCCCATAAACAACTCTTGCCACATATTCCTCTCTATCATGACAGACCGATCGCTGACGAACTGGTAATAAAATTGTTCGGATGAATTATAGGGGGAATGGGGCTCGATCAGATTGATAAACATAAAAAATGGCTTCTTCGCCCTCCCTTTGACTAAGCTCTCTTTAAAGAGAGAGAAAGCCCTGTTTTCTCCCTCTTTCGGAAATCGCCAGGTTTCATGGTATCGCAAAAATCCTTGATTGAAATTTAATCGGGTATTCAACATGGGATTCTCAACGATGCCGATTGTCTCATATCCTTCGGCTTTAAACATCTCGGCTAAGGTTGTAAGATGACCTCCCAACCTCCAGTTTTCTTGTGTGCAGCGGTGAGCGATAGGAAACAATCCAGTAAATAGCGATGCATGAGCGGGCGGAGTCCAACCTCCTGGTGAATAAGCACGGGTATAAGTAGTTGATTTAGCGGTTAACTTCGTCAGATTCGGCGAGGTTTCTCTCTCATATCCATAACACGAAAAACGATCTCGCCGGGCTGCATCCATAACGATAATCACAACATTAATGGAGGACTTGGGAACAGGGGAGTCACACGCTGTGAATGTCAGAAGAATGAAAAGTAAGGGGAGCAAACATCGCAGGCATTGCCTCACCCTCTTTATTTGGAACGCACCTTCTCTTGATACCATAGATAGGTTTCTGTGAAATGTACCTGGCATAACACACTTCTCACCAAAAGCTGATAAACCCATATATTCAATCTATGTCCATTTTCTTTTTGCCTTTATTTATGAAACAGGACTTCCCTCCCCCTTTGGCCAGAATTTGAAATCTCTGCCTATTATTTTCAACCCGCCCGTGTGATAGAGAAAGACCCTTTCATTATCCTTAAGCTGACGAGTAAATACGATTTCCCCTCCTGTTTTATCCTCATTGACACAAAATTTAAAAGGGACCTCCCCTTTGTAAGGGATTTTTGATGGCGATATCTGGCAACCCTTTACAACCATATTTATTTTCTTTTCTAAAAAAGTGTAGTTGAAATTTGCCTTGAGATCACCGGCAGGAAATGAGGCATAGGATATATGTACAAACTGAACTTCCCTTAATGCCCGGAGTCCTGACCATTCAGCCCAGGCATTCATGCTGTAACTTACAAGTATAGTAGAATTCGTACCAGGGATATCTGACTCAGAACCGATAAAACCCGGCCAGTTTATGAGGTAAATCCGGGATGCCTCTTTGTCAGAGGCTAGTACCTGTTCAGTCTCTTTAATGATCTGACGAGTGATGTCGCTGCTGTTTCTCCATGCACTGTAATCCGTGAAAATAGGGGAACACGCCAAAGTATAAATAACAAATACTGCCCCGATAGACTTCATCATAATCGTCATCACTTTGCTGCTAAACGAATCAATAAGCAACAACGCAATTAACGTCGTTAAGGCCATATTGGGAAGATAATGATAGAAATCGTGTGACATTCCCCGAATCGTAAACAGTGCCATAAACGTCAGCATAAAGGCGATAAGATAAGTATAGATTCTCTTATTCTTATTCAGGATGAGGGCGAGAAACCCCTGAATCCCGTGTTTTGAAATCACCCTTAAGACGATAAGAAAAAAGATTAATGCGAGAATGAACAGGAGCGCTACTTTTAGGCTCATACCAAACCCCAGGAGCTCAAGCGGTCCTGCAAATGTGAAAAATGACTTTGTTGCGGCTTCAATGCGCTGCCATATTCCTGAAGAAACATGTACGTTCCAGTTTCCAAAAAAATGGACGTGCAGAACCGTATTCAGCAACGTAAAGCCAAAAAAGGGGATTGAGTACTTTGTAGCTTTTTTTGCCCTTTCCTGGTAAACCTTTTCCTCACTAAAGATAAATGAAAAAAGCCAGATCAGGACAGGCAATACAAATGCGGATTCCTTCGAAAAAATTGAAAGGAATCCCATGGTTAGGGAGAGCAGATACCATCCAGTTTTGTTATTTCCTGTCCTTTCCATTTTCGAAAATGTTAACAGAGAGAGGCAAAAGAACAGGGCCATGACCATGTCCTGCCTACGTTCCATGGTAGGGATGATGGACAAATTGATAGGGCTAAGCAGAAAGAGCATGGATGAGATCCATGCTGCGAGCAATCCTCTTTTGTAGTCCTTGAACAAGATGCCCGATATGAGAAAGACAAGAATGGAATTACCAAGATGGAGGAGTAGGTCCGACATGTGGTACCCCATGGGATTCTTTCCCCATAGGAGATAATCAATCCCATAAGATAATTCACTTATAGGCCGATAATATGAACCGAACGGGAATCCACCCCCCAGAGGCGAAGTGAATATCTTCCCGAGATCCTTGAGGGAGTCAATCTTCCCCATTAACAGGAGGGGAAAAGTATCGATAGATGTGAAATAGTATAGAAGGACTTCTCCGTAACCAATAAAACAGAAGAATATCAGAAAGGTTATGCCTGTGATGATAAGCAGCGTTTGGTTTTTTTGGGAACGGAGCATTGTCTAAATAGGCTCTGACGAACTATTCTATGAGATGACTTATTTTTAGGGTGTTGTATATTTCTTCAGCAATCATCGCGTGGGCTAAAGCGCTGGTGTGCCTTTCGTCGAGAAACATGTCTTTACCCTTTCTTGATTCAAATAGGCTGACAAGGTCAACCATGGGGGTTTTCGTCTCCTCCGCTATCTCCCTGATGGCCGTGTTATATTCGGAGATCACCTTTCTGTCGATATCCGTCTCTTTTGCCTTTTTAAATTCCGCCTCAGCCTTCACTTTCTCTCCTGCGCTCTCATATTTTCTGGCAAGATAGTAATGTGCCAGTGACCACTGAGGATATTTTTCGACGGCTTTTTCCAGTACTGAGGCAGGACCGTCAAAATCCGTTTGAACATAATAATTTTTATCTCCTATGAGAGCGGGCCTCAACCATTCAATGGCTATTCCGTCTTTACCCTCTCTAAGTATAGGGATAGCGTTTACAGACAGGGGAATATCAGTCCGTACTGGAAGGTTGAGAATCAGTATTGTCGCTCCTGATTTATTTGCAATAGAGATAATTTCTTTTATATTCTTTTTGAAATCCAATATATCCACACGCCTGTTGGGGGGAAATTTTGTGACAGGGGATGAAAGGGACTCCAATCTTTTCTTAAGGAATCTGTAGAAGGAACTTTTGCTCAATGCGTCGTCTAAATAAATAGCCACCCTGTTTGACTCAACAATATCTTTATCAGTGGGCCCGATCGTGTAAAGGTAATCATTAAAACCCAACTGGACTGTAATGACATCAGGTTTGTACTTGATGAGTTCGGCCTTCAGATATCGTAAGCCCTGAAGGGACGAATAGCCCGCTACACCGGCATTAATCACCTCATAGTTTCTTGAAAAACGACTGTTCTTATTCAGGATACTTTCGAGTACTGAGGCGTACATTTCATCATCAGCGATCCCGACACCCATGGTGCAGGAATCTCCTAGGGTGATAATCCTGAACGTATTACCTTTCTTTTTTTCTGAAAACTCTTTTCCGCGGAAACCTTTTGAGTTGACGGAGATTTTACCGAACCGGGCATTTGGTTTCAATCTCCAAAACAAATAGGGGTCTTTTCTGTTAATGGGAACGGTAAAAAAGAACCGGTCCTGGGAAGTTAGATATTTGTCTCGGATGTCTCTGGAATCAAGATTGAGTATTCTTGATGCGACCTCTGCCAGTAGAAAAAAGGTGAGGAGGCTTGCAAAGGTAAGAATGAGGTTTTTATATATATTTGGTATACTTTTCTTTTTTAATTTTTGCATTTTATATTATTTTGTTTTTGTTGGCCAATGTATCCAAATGACCTGAATCTTTCTCCTATTTCCCCATCTATCCTGATTTTAAAAGGTCCCTGACTGGGGGACGCATTCTGCTCTTATTTACTTACTCACCAAGTACCTGCCCAACATCAGGAGGTCGATCC
>Ga0316626_10001386_pt1 | contig 10752 bp, 11 predicted proteins | sample OWC_Aug_T1_C1_D5_FD_207656 | JGI IMG/M metagenome (GOLD analysis project Ga0316626, IMG submission 207656) | Wetland soil microbial communities from Old Woman Creek delta, Ohio, United States - OWC_Aug_T1_C1_D5_A | ecosystem: Environmental > Terrestrial > Soil > Wetlands | place: USA: Ohio...
GAGCGGAGCGACGGTCGACCAGGCAACGCCCTCGTTGAGCAAACGGCCGAGCAAGCCATCTTGTTGCCGCTTCCTCTTGAGCTTCTCGAGGAGCGTCGTCCGGTTCACCCGCAGCAGGCGCGCCGCCTCTTTCTTGTTTCCAGCCGAGAGACGCAGTGCCTGGGCGATGATGCGGTCCTCGATGATCTCCATCTCACGGTAGAAGTCTATGCCCCGTGAGCCGAACTCCCACGGCGCTGTCTGCGCCGGACTGGTATCAGACGCCTGGGCAGCCGTGATGTGTGCCGGGAGGTCTTCCGTTCTGAGCACTCCGTCGCCCTCACCAAGCACGAGCATCTGCTCCAGGATGTTCTTGAGCTCGCGGACGTTACCGGGCCACCCGTACTGGACCAGAGCATCCATTGCCCCGTCGGAGACGACACAGGGGCGAAGGCCTTTGTGCGTGTGCAGCTCATGCAGAAAGTGGCGCACGAGGAGCGGAACGTCGTCGCGTCGACGCCTGAGGGGCGGCATCTCGACGGGAACCACCCGGAGCCGGTAGTAGAGATCTTCGCGGAACGTGCGTGTAGAAACCGAATCCTGCAAGTTGCGATTCGTCGCCGCAATGATGCGGACGTCGACATGCTGCGTTGCTACGCTGCCGACGGGTTCGACGCGCCCGTCTTCCAACACACGGAGAAGCTTCACCTGAAGCTTTGGGCTCATCTCTCCGATCTCGTCCAGGAAGATGGTCCCACCATTGGCGAGCCCGAACCGCCCTATACGGCTCGCGATGGCGCCGGTGAAGGCTCCCTTCTCGTGCCCGAACATCTCGCTCTCGAGCAGGTCTTCGGGAATGGCACCGCAGTGCACCGGTACGAAGCGGCCACGAGAACGAGTGCTCATGCAGTGGATAGCCTCGGCTACCAGCTCCTTCCCCGTACCGCTTTCGCCCGCGATCAGGACCGTCGCATCTGTCGGTGCCACGCGCCGAATCACCTCGACGACGCTGAGGATGCTTGGGTGCCGTCCAACGAGGCCATGGAAGCTCTGCACCGAGAGATCTTCGGTCTTGCGCCGGAGAATCTGGTTTTCAGGCGCTTCGCTGGGTGTCATTTCCTCCTTCAGAGGAAGTGTCATTTCACCGCCCCGGCTCGATGCCATCCCCCCGTTTTGGCCCGATGTCACGTTCCCGGGCTGGCACGCCGTGATCTCCTCATCCCGTTTCGCGCGGTCATGCTCCCGCCGGACTTCATCGCGTTGCGGAAACTCGAGCAACTCCATCGCCGTGGACCCTCCTTCCGTGCCGAGGGATCCCTCCGCCGTGTCCGTTGATGAAGCGACTGGAGTGAACCTCGCACATGCCATAGCGAGGGGCACAGCAAGATGGGTGCCACGAGTCGGCATTTCTGGCACCCCGAAGTCAAACGTTTGTGGAGCAGACACTTACGTGCCACCGAACTGCAGGTGCGCAAGACGCACGGTGCGAAATAGGGGGCGCGAGCGAACAAATATGCGCACCAGCTGTGCGTTTTTCAGCCTTGGACGGAAGGTCCAAGCAGCGGGTGGCGGGTCGAATAGAGGCCGTTGTCGAGGATGATTTGCCGGGCGACGCGCGTCCCGACGTTTACGACGAGTGGTGCCATCAGGTTCGCCGACATCGCCGACGGGTCGCCTGGGATTGTGATGATCGCGAGAACGGCAACATCGTCGGCGCGCTCCAGGCCGAGTCCGTCGAGTTCCTCGTGCGGCCACACCCGGTAGTCCGGAAAGAAGTCCGATGGATCCGCAACGGCAAAGGCGAGGTCTGGCTCATCGAGACACAGCAGCCAGCGCAGGAGGCTCGGGGTCCGATGCTCCATGATCACGAAGCTGTGATAGTTTGGAAAACCAATGAGGCCTTCTGGAAGCGTGAGGACCTTGTCCTCGGGTACGGTGAAATCACCGAACCGATCCGAATGAACCCGCACTTCGCTGACAGACTCCACTTCCACCTCCCCCGCGACGTTCATCCAGGCAGTTTGTCCCTTGCAAGTCTCGAGCCCATTCGATGATTGCGCACTGCAGTCGCGGCCGCGTCCATCACCTCCCGGCCGTCGAGGGCCGCGCCCTCGTTCTCGTTGAGAATCGCGCGGTAGATCTCCTCCCGAAAGATCTTGACTTCAGGGGGGGCTTCCAGGCCAAGACGCACCTGGTTGCCCTTGATTTCCAGCAGGCGAACAGTCACGTCACTGCCGATTCGAATAATCTCTCCCAACTTCCGTGTCAGGACAAGCATGGCCTCCCTCCGACGCCAGACATATCGGCACGAACGGCCGCGAACTTGAGCGGACCGCGTGCTGTTTATAAGTGCCGAGCGACGCCGGCACGATCGAAGCTCCTAGACTTGGAGCATACTCGCCAAGTTCGCCCCCAGGATCTGCTGGGATGCCGCCGCCGAAATCTGGAGTTGAGTCTGCAGCGCGACCAGGTCTGTCACGATCCCGACGATATCGGCACCGCTCGCCTCGTTTATGATCTCCTTGGTGGCCAGCTCCGTCTTGTCTATCTGGCCCGTCCGTTCGTCGAGACTCTGCACGCGCGCCCCGATGCTCGATCGTTCCGTGCTGATGTCCGCCGCTGACAACTCTAGCGCCGTCAGGGACGCGCTCGGGTCCGTACCTGCCTGAAGTCGTGTCTCGAGATCGTCGAGTGCCGCGATGGCCCTTCCAAATACGTCGCTACCCGTCGTCGTCACGCGGACCAGCCGTCCGGAGCCGATCTCCACCTCGAGCGGCGTGGTTGATCCGCTGTACGGGTTCGCCGGGTCGAACCCCACATCGTCGGGGTGAGTGAACGGTTCTGCTCCTGGCACCGCGTCTTCGCCTGATGAGAACAGCCGACGCCCACCTAGTTCAGAGTTCCCCACAGCCACCAACGCAGAGAGCAGCTCATGTACCTCCGTAGCCGCAGCTGCACGGTCAGCATCGGAAGCCACACCGTTGGCCTGTTGCACGGCGATCTCACGGGCACGGGTTATGATGCTATCCGCATCGTCGAGCACGGCATCCTGGGCTCCGAGAAAGCCACGGGCGAAGCTCGCGGCACGCGTGTCCTGACCGAGAGCATTGATGATGGAATGCGATCGGATTACCGTTCCAGCCCCCGCGGGGTCGTCCGAGGGCCGGTTCAACCTCACTCCGGAGCTGGCCTGCTCGCTCAGTTCCTGAAGCCTTAGCTGCACGCGGGCGAGGTTCACCGACACCTGGGAAGAGATCTGAACGTCACTCACCCGGGAGAACATGCATGACCTCCTGCGGCTCTTGTCGCCACCGGTACGGAGCCGCTCGTGCTCGGCTTACACAGCATTGATACATCAATCGACCATGGCGAGGACGGCGTCCAGCGCGCTCGTTGCAGTGTTGACCAGGATAGCCGCTGCCTGAAAAGCTCGCTGGGCGTCGAGGAGCGTGAGCAGCTCTTCATTCGTGTTCACTCCGGAGAGGGCAGCCCGGCGGTTCTGGATCTCCGTGGTTACGGCCTCCGCCGCCTCAGCACGGTCCTGGGCCGTCTGGCTCAGAGCGCCGACCGTTCCAATCATCGACGACAGGAATCCCACGAAGTTGGACCCGTCGAGGTCTGCATTGCCAAGCGCCGCGTCCGTACCATCGAGCGCCGTGTACTGGAGCGCGGCCAGGGCCCGAGCATTCTGGTTGTCTTCCGGTGTGCTCGTCCCTAGCGATGCTGCTACCTCGCGTGGGTCAGTAATGAGCACCCTCAGCGTCGAGGCCGTCGTGCCATCGAAGAGCGAGCCACCCGCGTTTCCATCGAGATCCTCGCCGTTGGTGTGAACGGCGTTGACCGCGGTTCGCAATGCTTCCGCCAGTTGATCGAGGCTCGCCGCAATCGATGGAATGTCAGTATCTCGTACCGCGAGAAGACCTCCGAGTTCTCCCCCGCCGATGGTGGAGGAGAATCCCACGAAATCCCCGTTGCTCACCTCGAAGCCGAGGCGTGTCAGAGCCCGGCCATCCAGGCCTGTTAGCGTCGGCTGAGTCGCCTTGTCAGCCACGACATGCGTTGCCCGGTCGCGGTCTACAAGCGGCAGGCCGTCAGGACCTACGACCGTGACCTGGCCGTTGCTCTCGAACTGCGTGATGCCGATCAAATCGGAAAGCTGGCCCAGCGCTTCGCGCCGTTGATCACGGAGATCGTTCGCGTTCTGCCCCCCCACCTCGGCACGGAAAATCTCGCCGTTGAGGGTCGCTATGTCGTCGAGCAGACCGTTGACCTCAGGAACTGCCGCCGCGACACGCTCGTCGATCTGGCGCTGCAACTCGGCAAGTTGGGTCGCGCGGTCCTGGAACCGTGCCGCCAGTGTCTCGGCCGTCGCCAGGAAGATCGTTCTCTCGGGTATGCCCTGGGGATGAAGCGCGAGGTCGTCGGCAGCTGCGAAGAACGAGTCCAGCGTTTCCTGCAGACCACCGCCACCGAGCTCGCCAAGAACGGTCTCCAGCTGTGAGAGCTCGTCGCGAGCGGCAATCTCCCCGGCACTGCGGCTCCGCGCCTGCAAGAGCTGCGTCTCGGTCAGTGTGTTGACCACCTGCTGGACCTCTTGGACCCTAACGCCACTGCCGACCACGATCCCGCTGAGGCTCTGCGGAGGATCCGCGGCCAGTACGACCCTTTGGCGCGAGTAGCTCGGTCGGCTGGCGTTGGCGAGATTCTGACCAGCAGTCTGGAGGACCAGGTTCTGCGCGCGTAGCGCGCGCGTGGCGAGATCGAAAATCGGAGTGAGACCCATCGGGTGTTCCCGCGCCCTTCCCTACGCTCGTTGGTCGATGCCGTCGGGCGTCGGACCAGGCTTGACCATTGCGCGCCTGTCGTATCGTGTACCTGGAAGGAACTGGGAATACGCCTGAATCACCTCACCTACCAGCCTCAGGCTCTCATCGATGAGCGCTCCGTTGACCCGTTGGATCCTTCGGGTGCGTATGAGTCCTTTTCGCAGCGCGCCGACCGCCTCCCGCAGCTCGGTTGCCACGGGCTGGGGGAGCCGCTGCAGCAAGGGAACGATGCGACCGTCGTCCGTATTCATACCGAGCTCGCCCGCGAGCATCCGCACCGCTTGCCGGCGAGATTCGACCAGCCTTGCAAGCTCTCCCTGCAGTACGGACTTTTCTCTGACGCACCGGGAGACGGCCTCGGAAGAAAAGCTCTCCAGCGCCTCACGTTCCGCGAGGAGCACGGCTTCCAGATCCGCGCAGACAGCACGTTCCTGCTCGATCAGCCGCCCCACCGTTCCCGCTGCCCCCATGCTCCATCTCCCCCACAGCCGCCTCACGAGGCCGGCTGGCCTACCACAAAACTGTAATGGAATCCTATTCGCTGCGCTCGCCGAGGATGGACTCCAGGAACTTTCGTGCTACCGCCTTCAGATCGACGTGGAAGTCACCCCGCTCGATCTTCCCCCGGATTTCCTCGACCTTCTCAGTGCGGACGCCACCGACGTCACTCAAATCGGCCCGCAGCTGGGCGAGCCTGCGCGCCTCATCGGACACGGTGACCTTGTCGCCGGCCGTCGTCGTGCCCTGTTGGGTGCCCCGTCCGCGCTTAACGTCGCCGCGCGCGCCTGGCACCTCACCAGTCCGGTTTGGACCGCCCGTCCCGTCGTGAACAATGATCTTCATACCTGCCCTCTCCCCGTTACTTCCGCACGTGTCGCCTGGTCGGTCCCCATCTTCTTATCGGATGTTCCACCCCATTTCTTTAATCTCGCCGCTTGCCACCCCACGCCTCATGGCATCGGATGTGAGAACCGTTTCGCCTAAACCGCCCCCAGCACGGCCTGGAGCTGTTGCTGCTGCCACACCGCGACCACCGGGCCCGCCTGGCTCCTTTTCGCCACCATCCCCGAGACGGGCAACGAGGCCAAGCGGGTCGTTTGCCACCAACATACTCGCCAATTCTCGGTCGAAAAGGCCATCGTAGACGTCTCTCGTGGGGGAGCGCGGCAACGACGAATCCTCCGGAATCGTCCGACGCAGAGCTTCGATGAGTTGGGTGAAGAAAGCGAGCTGGAGCTCACGCGCGGCGGCGACCCGGCCCCGCTCATCGTCCATGCGCTGGATCGTATCGAGTCGCCCGTCGAGCAGAGCCCCAATCGATGGGGTCTGAGGTAGCAATATCGGCTCCATTCCTGCTCCAAAATCCCCTTTTGGCTACTCCCAACCCGGCCGAGCCGGAACCAAAGAGTCCATGTCACGCTGCGTCATGCATCTGCCCCTTGTGCCTCAAGGGTTTCCGGGGATGGCCGAAAATTTCTTTGCAGCGCTGTTCAACATGTCACCCGTACGTGGCTACATGAGCTCGATGTCTGCTTGAAGGGCCCCTGCCGCGCGGATCGCCTCGAGAATCGCGATCAGGTCCTGTGGCGTCACCCCGAGAGCGTTTAGGCCGGCAACGAGCTCGCCGAGGCTCACCCCCGGATTGAGCAAGGCAAGACTCCGTGTGGAGCCTTCTTGAACGCTGAGCGCCGTGTCCGGCACGACGACAGTCTCTCCCCACTTCGAGAAGGGCGCGGGCTGCGAGACGCCGAGGTCGGTTTTCACCCGAACCGTGAGGCTGCCGTGGGCGATGGCCACCGGCATCACTCGGACACTCTCACCGATGATGACCGTGCCTGTCCTCTCGTTCAGGAGGACGCGCGCCCGTTGATCCGGGGCGACCTCGACCGTCTCGATCACACTGGCAAGCTTCACGACCCCCTCGGAGGACGCATCGGTCAGCACGACCTCGATCGTCCCCGCATCACGGGCTGTTGCGGCATCCCGGTTTAGCTGCGCATTGATCGCGTTCGCCGCGCGGCTCGCCGTCGTGAAATCCGGAGCCTGCAGGCTCACGGTGAGCACGCCCTGTCGTGCTACCTCCACGGGCACCTCGCGCTCCACGATGGCGCCGCCGGAAATGAAGGCAGTCGTCGGGTGGCTCTTCTGAGCGCTCGCGCCAGGTCCCCCCGCTGCGAAGCCGCCACCCAGTGAAACGGCACCCTGTGCGACGGCGTAGACCTCCTGATCCCCGCCGAAAAGCGGCGCCTGCAGCAGCGTGCCCCCCTGCAGACTCTTGGCATCACCGAGGGACGAGACCAGCACGTCGAGGCGATTGCCCGAACGGGCGAATGGCGGCAGGCTCGCGGTCACCATGACTGCAGCCACGTTTTTCAGCTGCAGCTGCCGGGGATTGACATCCAGTGTGAGCCCCCTGCGGCGCAGCATGTTGAGGATGCTCTGCGCTGTGAACAGAGCCTGCTGGCTGTCCCCGGTGCCGTTGAGGCCGACCACGACGCCGTAGCCGGAGAGCTGGTTCGACCGCACCCCCTCGATGCTGGCAATATCCTTGAGCCGCGCTGCCGTAGCATTGGACCACGGAATCGCAACTGCACCAGCCAGGGCCAGCATCGCGAGCGCCGCTGGCCGCCTCAGGTGCCTGTTGTGGTCATACCCCGCCGGGCATCTGCCCGCGGTCCGAGCGCTGTCCCTGAGACTCCAGTGACCGCGGTCGTGTCGCACCGCCGAAAGACCGGCGACCCACAAGCACGCCCCTTTTTGTTTTAGGACTGGATCCATGTTTCTCGATATCATTACCAACTAGAACGGCCAGAGCCAGTCGAGCCCCGTGTAGATAAAACCCGGACGCTGTTGGTTCGCCACCACTCCGGACCCGTAGAACTCGATGCGGGCATCGGCAAGACGCCACGATGAGACCTCGTTGTCCGTGTCGATATCCTCCGGGCGTACCACACCGCGAAGAACGATATATTCCTCCTCGTTGTTCAGGCTCACAACCTTCTGGCCTTCGACGTGCAGGTTCCCGTTCGGCTCGACGGCGGTGACGGTCACCGTGATCCGTCCCGTCAGGCTGGCCTTCCTGGTCGTCTCACCCTCACCGTCGAAGGATCGCTTGGACTCGGCCGTCACCACGTTGGACGGTTCGATGCTTCCGAAGCTCGGTATGCCGAAGAACTCCTCCACGCTTCCCGACACGCTCGAACCGCTCTCGAGCTTGGTGTCAGCATCCTTCTTGCCCTGAGCGTCTTCGGCGATGACAACCGTGAGCAGGTCACCCGGGAAGCGAGGACGAACATCGAGAAATGGATAGCTCCCGGCCTGGTTGGCCCGCCACAGCGACCCTGGTGCCGTTCCCCCAGACATCGGCACAGCGAGGGGAGGCAGCAGCGGTGGCGCAGCCGTCCGTGACATCATCTGGGTGCATCCCGCGAGCGCGAGCAGGAGCCCCGCGGCAAGCCGGGAGCGGCAAACCCATGACTGCTCACGACGAGTGCCAGGCGACCCGGATGAGCGCGCGACGATCGGTGAGGCGAGACCCAGTCCCCGAGCGTTGGAGAGCAGCATCACGACCTCATCCTACGAGCGTTTGCACATCAAACGCACTCACCATCAGAACGCCACCGCAATGGTCCTCGCATCCACCACCCGTCCGACAACTTCCGTCTGTGAACTCTGGTTCACTACCCTGACCTGAGCGCCCCGCGGAGCGTTCTCTCGGACCTCACCATTAGTCGTTATCCGAAGCCCAGCAGATTCGGCGAGCAGCGTGACGATCTCCCCCCGCCTGACGAGCACTGGTTGGCCAACCTGCTCGTGGCGCAGCGCCGTCAGTGGCGACAGTGAAACCTTCGCTTCCTTTCCGATCAGGTCCTCCGGCCGTGTGATTACCCCGCGTGGAAGAGTCGACACGTCACGCCGTTCACCAAGAATGTCCTCCGCAGTGATCACCGTGCCCCGTGGGATTCCACGGCGGCTCAGGTACACGTCCTCGAACACGGCGATGTGCGCGGTGACGGTGATGGCACCAACGACTCTCTCATCCTGCAGGAACTCGACTTGGAGCTGGACCCTTCCTGCGAGCGGTGCACTTCTAAGCGGCGCAACCCTCGATCGGTAGGGACCGGGTGCCAGCTGCACCGCACCCGGCACCTCCACGCTGCGCACCACGACGCGGCCGTCGGCCCGATCCAGCTGGCTCTCGAGGTAATCCTCGGCCATGGCCTTGATGGTCATCGCGCCGATTTCCTGCGCCTGCCGGCGCACACGAACGGTCGCCGGTATCAGATAGCGTACGCGCTCGAGATCGACGCCGTGGCCACGCAGCGTTTCGAGGATCATCGCCCCCGACACCGTGTTCATTCTCCCTGGTGCGGGCGCGCGGCCAATCTCCAAAGCGGCCAACTCCTCCGCGGCGGGGCCCTCGAGGCGGGCAACGTCCGCAAGACGGATCACCTCGGCATCCACACTGGCCTCGCCGAAAACCACGATCCGTCCTTGCTGCTCGGCCGCTCGCACCCCTCCTGTGACGAGGCTCCCCCCCACGAGCACCGCTCCGATCACCAGAGCCACCCGCGGACACCTTCTTTCGTATCGGCAAAGCCTCATAGCATTTCACCCGCGCATCTTGCACTGCTCACCGTACGATCTGGCTGGAAATCTGCAGCATGTGGTCCGCAGCATTGATCGCACGCGACGTGATCTCGTAGGCGCGCTGGCCGACGATGAGCGCAATCAGTTCTTGCACGACACTCACGTTTGACTGCTCCAGGAATCCTTGCAGTACTGTGCCCCGACCCTCTGTCCCAGGTGCACCGACCTGGGGGGTGCCGGAGCTGTCGCTCTCATGGGCAAGGTTACGCCCCATGGCACGCAGCCCTGCTGGGTTCGCAAACCGCACTGTCTGGATCTGCCCAATTTGGCTTGGGCTCGCCTCGCCTGGCAGGATCACCGTGACAAGCCCGTCCTGGCCCACGATCACCTGCTCAGCCGTCAGCGGCACCGAGATCGCCGGCTCCAGTGGATCTCCTTCGGAGGTCACGATCCGTGACTGATTATCTATCTTGAAGGATCCCGCGCGGGTGTATGCGATCTCCCCGCTCGGGAGCGTGATCTGGAAGAATCCGTCACCTTCAATGGCCATGTCCAACGGGTTGCCCGTCTCATCGAAGCTTCCTTGCAGGTAGACGCGCTGCACCGCGGCCGGGCGTGTGCCGAGGCCGATCTGAATGCCCGTTGGCGACTGAGTGTTGGCCGTCGCCGCCGCACCTGGCGTACGAATCGTCTGGTAGAGCAAGTCCTGGAAATCCGCCCTACTCTTCTTGAAGCCAGCAGTATTGACGTTCGCGAGGTTGTTCGCGATGACGTCGATGTTGAGCTGCTGCGATTGCATGCCCGTGGCGGCGCTATAGAGTGCTCGAATCATTCCCTCACCTCGTGGGCTTCACGGCCATGCCGGCATGTCGCGTCCGTCACATGCCGCTCGCCGTACGCTTCGCCCTCGTCCCATCACTTCGTCAGGCTTTCGCGCCCACCTGCTGAATGGCCGTCTCAACCGAGCTGTCTACCTGCTGCATGGCTCGCATGTAGGCCTCGTAAGCTCGGGTTACGTCGATGAGCTCGAGCAAGCCCTTGATGACATCTACGTTCGCGTTTTCGATGGACCCCTGGAGGAGCTGTGTCTCTGCCGGGTCTACGTCGATGACCTGGGCCTCTGGTTCCGCTGCGAAGAGCGCGGCGCCCTCGGGGACGACCGCTTCCGCATCGATGAAACGCACCACGCGCAACGCGGCTCTCTGGGCACCGTCGACTGATACACGCCCGGCCGCGTCAATCTCGACCTGTCCGGGTGGCAGGCTTATCTCTTTACCACCGTCACCTTGCACAGCATAGCCGGCCGCGTTGACGAGCGTACCCGTGGCGTCGAGATGGAACTGCCCCTGGCGGGTGT
>Ga0316626_10001387_pt1 | contig 10745 bp, 2 predicted proteins | sample OWC_Aug_T1_C1_D5_FD_207656 | JGI IMG/M metagenome (GOLD analysis project Ga0316626, IMG submission 207656) | Wetland soil microbial communities from Old Woman Creek delta, Ohio, United States - OWC_Aug_T1_C1_D5_A | ecosystem: Environmental > Terrestrial > Soil > Wetlands | place: USA: Ohio...
GGCCCGCGCTTACGAGGCTTATGTCTACGACAAATTAATCAGAAACGATGCGTCCAACAATTTCCTTGTCAACGAATATGCCGCGGAAGACTTCGTATCCCACGCAAACGGATACCGCGGCTTGATCTATCCGTCCGGGATCGAACGTACTCAATTCAACGACGAGATCGAGCAGCTCAGGGCCGGACTCATCATGCCGGAGGACGAATCGACCATCGCGGCCCGACCGGCCAATGCACCTTCGATCGCATGGAAAGCCGATTATGAAACCGCCACCCAGCGATTAGAGAAGCGCGTGGCCGAAGAGAAAGCCAAGCTGATGGCGCGGCTGGAGGAAATCTGGAAATCGCTTTATCCCGGCCAGCAATCCGCGGACAAGCTGTACTGGTACGCCTACAGAATCACGCGCCGCTCCGTCAACATGCAGCCCAAAGGCTATTGGGCATACGATGACAAGTTCCAGAACGATGAACAGAAGACCGGCGGGGGCAAGGGTGCGGTTGCCTACCCGGAGCAATTACATCCCGATCACGTTGACAGCTACAAGCTCATCAATGTGGTCCACGATGTCAACGACAACAAGATTTACTTACCGGAGGATCAACGCGATGTGGGAACGATTGGCGGAGGAACACTGGAGGGCATCCCGACCGAACATGGTCAGCCGATTGGAGAAGGCGGGGGCCCTGAAACTGGCGCTGGAGAAGGCGGTGGAGGCGGCACACTCGGAGGCGAAGGCGCTCAGGAAGGCGGGGTCGGACCCGTTAGCGGTCCGGCCATACGTGATGGAGAAGTATCTGCTCCTCCCGTCGGAGAAGGAGGAGCCGAATCTCCCGCCCGACCGCCAACCTTTCATGTCGGAAATTTCGTCTTCGAGGACGATGGAGCCCACGATGTCGCAAGAACTGTCGATGACCGATTCACCGCCAATGTCGCAGCCCTCAGAATTCTCAAAGACCTAGAGGCCGCGGGACGCCCGCCGACAAAAGACGAAAAGATCATCATGTCCTATTACTCGGGCTGGGGCGGAATGGGTGAAGCCTTCTACCGATATGCCACCGGGGCATGGCTCGACCGCCGGGACATGCTGCAAACGATTCTCACCGAAGACGAGATGCGCGGTGCCGGTCATGAAACGGATGTCGCCTATTTCACGCCCATCAAAATCTACCGGCAGATATGGGACGTGCTGTCCTATCTGGGTTTCGACGGCGGCAAGGTTCTCGGACCCGCAATCGGAATCGGGAATGAATTCGGGAGCCTCACGCCGAACCTCGTAGGCAAGGTGCAATTCACCGGAGTCGAGCCGGACAACCTGAGTTACCGGATCGCCAGACTCCTTTACAACGACCATAGCACCCGGCTCCACAACAACAAATTCGAACAGGTCATGCTGCCCAAGGGGCATTACCAAGTGGTGATCTCCAATGTCCCGTTTACGTCCACCCAGCCAGCCGACAGGATTTACAACGAGGAACGCTTCGAGCTGCACGATTACATGATCCGGCGGTCCCTAGTCCATTTGAAACCCGGCGGCATTCTGGCGGTCATCACTTCCACCGGGACGATGGACAAGAAAGAAACTCAGCTCAGGAGAGTGGTCCAGAAAGAGGGCGGGCGTCTCATTGCCGCCTTGCGCCTTCCTCCGGTGTTCTCTCAGGCTTCGGCCAGCTCGGATGTTCTGTTCATCCAGAAAAAGGGGGAAGGAACCCCGGAGAACATCAGCGCTTGGACGGAACTGAAAACAATCAAGACGAAGGACAAATATGGTTACGATGAAACCATTGAAACCAACGAAGCCTATACCCGGATCAACGAAAAGGGCGAAATAGAAATCAACTCGGCGAATTTTCTCGGCGATGCCTACAAGGGTTGGGATCAACGGTCGGATGCCCGTCTCATGGTCAAAGGGACTATTGAAGATGCCGTAGCCCGCATGCGGGATTTCTTCTCCAAGTACGTCAAACAGGGCATCATGCAGATATTCAGCAAACCGATCGCCGTGCCCGATCTTGTTCCGGCTCCGGCGGAAATCCTTCCGGGCCGTTACTATGATGACGAAAGCGGAGACCTTTTCTACAAGGATTACCACGGAGAGGCTTTCAAGTTCACTGGCGTCCGGGTCCGGGACGATGACGGCAATCTGATCGCGCTCGATAAACAAATCGAGATGATCCGGTCTTTCATGAAGATGCGGGACCAGCTCCGGGCCATAATGCGCGGCCAGAGTAACAACGATCCGAAGGAGCAATGGGAAGCGGCTCAAAAGGCATTGCGCGAGCTGTACGATGCCCACGTTTCCAAATACGGGACCGTCAACGAAACCATCGACGTTTATAACGAAGATGAGGATTCGTCGCTCGTACTCGTTGTGGAAATAAAAAAAGAAGACAGCGATGAGTTGATTCCGAACGAGACGGTCTTTTCCGGCACATGGCTCACCCCGATCGAAATCCCCAACCACGCCGAAAACGCCATGGATGCGATGTTGATGTCTCTCAACTGGAAAGGCCACATCGACCTCGATTACATGAGCGGGCTGATGGGCACTCCGGAGGATGAAATTCTGGCGGAGCTGGGAACATCGATCTACAACGATCCGGAAGCGGGCTGGGTGACAGCCGATCTCTACCTTTCCGGCAACGTCAGGCGGAAGCTGGAGCTGGCCAAGGAAATTGCCAAACAGGACGCGGCCTACCAACGCAACGTCAAGGCCCTCGAAGCCGTGCAGCCGCAGGATAAGGTCATCGCCCAGATCATCCCCAAGATTGGAACGTCATGGGTGCCGAGAGAAATCATGCAGGATTTCGTGGATGACATCGCCGGGCTCTATACCAACTACCATCTCCGGGCCACAATCCAATGGTCCAAGGAAATGGGCCGATATACGATGTTTTATAATCCCGTCCATTACATGAGGCATCCCAAACCCTACGTCAGGAGGCAGATCGAAAAGGCCAGCAAAGATCCTCGGGCTGTTTCCGGTATCGGAACGTCACTGCGAGGACTGAGTTTCTATGATCTTTTCCCCCGCATTCTCAACGGCGAAATCGCCTTGGTCATGAAGCCTAACCCCGAACGCGGGGGTCAGCCTATCAAAGACGAAGAGGAGACTCAAAAAGCCCGTGCCGTTCAGATTGCGATTCAAGACAAGTTCAAGGAATGGATCAAGGAACATCCCGACAAAGCCACGGCCGTCGAGCAAGCCTATAACCGGGAGGTCAACAATACCGTCGAATGGAAGCCGAACGGCAGACATTTGAAGCTGTACGGCAAGGCCGCTTCGGTGGGACTGTGGCCAGACCCGAAAACCGGAGAAATACTACCGTTGCGGGGACACCAGCTCGACGCCATATGGCGCTGGATGATGAAGGGAAACACCTATTACGCCCATGACATGGGCACCGGGAAGACATTTTCGCTTGTGGCAACGGCCATGGAAGCGCGTCGGCTCGGGCTGCGAAAGCGCCCGATGCTTGTGGTGAAACTGGCCACCCTTAACCAGATCGAACGCGACTTCAAGCGGTTGTACCCGACGGCCAGAGTCCTCGTTCTGCATGTGACAAGCAATCAGGACGAAAACCGGCGGCAGATGGCCAAGATCGTGAGTCAGGATTGGGACTGCATCATCGTGCCCGACTCGCAATACAACAAGATCACCCTGAGCCCGGAGCGCCAACACCTGATGCTCAAGGAGGACTTGAAGCAATTCGAAGAATATCTCGAAGCCTCCAGAGCCGCGGAAGAATCCGAGGAATTTGGGGCGCGGGCCAAGAAGAAACAGAAGGACTTGGCCAAGCAGATCCGGGCGCTGGAAGACAGGATCAGGCTCAAACAGCTCGCGGTTCAGGCCCGCGCCTACGGGTTCCTCGACTTCGATGAGATGGGCGTGGACATGATTCTGGTGGATGAAGCGCACACCTACAAGAACATCCCGTTCGAAACCAAATACGATGAGCGCGGATATCACTTGCAGGGCATCAGCGGAGGCGGGCCGGAGGAAGGCCAGAACGCGCAGAACTATTATTGGAAGATGCGCTACATGAATGACGCGCATCCCGGCGGAATCGTGCTTTCATCCGGGACCCCGATTACGAACAGCATTTCCGAACTGTTCAATATTCAGCGCGTTTTGGAGCCCGAAGTTCTGACAGAGACCGGCAGTCTAATGTTCGATGGCTGGGTCGCCAATTATGGAAGAATCGAGGATGATACCGAGGTATCCGAAACCGGGCAGTCTTACCGCAACGTGACCCGCTTCACCAAATTCGTCAACACCGGACAATTGATGCGGCAGGTTTACAATGTGATGGATTTCGTCACGTCGGAGCAAGCCGGGATCGTCAGGCCCGAGTTGGCGGGCGGCGAGACTCAGGTAGTCGATGTCCCGCAGAATTACTTGGTGAGGGATTACAACACCCACATCAACGACAGGGTTGCGAGGATTCTCGGGCCCGGCGGCGGGCATGCCACATGGGGCGTCCGGCAGGAGGGAAATGAGATTCAAGATATCAAGCTCCGGCTGATCGGCGAGGGCCAGTTGGCCGCGATCGATCCGCGCTTCATCGAGCATGGGGCCCCGGATCTCGACCAGACTAAACTCAACTACATGGCCAAGATGGTTCTCTGGCACTACAAGAACCCGCCGATCAAGGACACGCTCACGCCGGAGGCCGTGGACAAGAACATAGAGAATCCAAATGCGCCCGACAAGGGCGATGCATGGATCGATCCCTACAGCGGCAAATATAATGGGGTCCAGATTGTTTTTATCGACAAGGGTTCTCCGGACTCCAGCATTAAAACGCACACTCTCACCCCGCCGATGGTGGAAACATTGCCGGAAACGTGGGCCGATCTTTATCTAGCCCGCGATCCCAACGTCGATTTCAATTACTACGGGGCCGTCATAGACAAGCTGGTTTCTCTCGGAATCCCTCGGGAGGAAATCATCACCATTTACGATGTGGACAAGAAAGGCCGCGACCTCAAAAAACAGGCCAAGGCAAAAGAACAGTTCGAATCCGACATGAATTCGGGCAAATACCGCGTCTTGCTCGCATCGACAAAGAAGGCCGGGCTGGGCTACAACATCCAGAAGCGCGTGGTTGCCATGCATCACATGGATGTCTGGTGGAACTACGCAACTTTCGCTCAGGCCACCGCCCGCGGCTGGCGCTTTGGGAATATCAATCCCTACGTTCACAACTACGTCTATGTCGTTCCGGGCACCGTGGACGGCTTCGTTTGGGGAGTTGTCACCAAGAAACAGGAGACCTTTGACTCTCTCTTTAGCGGTCTGCTGCGCGATGTGGAAGAGATCGAAGATGTGTCCAAGGAAACCATGAGCCTCATGGAGATCGCCGCGACGGCTTCCGGCAATCCATTGCTTAAGGAGAAGGCAACCCTTTACAAGCGCAACGTCGAATTGAAGCGCGAACATGAGGAATGGGCCGTCAGTCACCGCCGGGCGCAAATCTTCATGGCGTCCGCGGACGAAGACATCCGGGCCAAAGAAGCCGAGATTCAGCGTCACAAGGAAGATATCGCGCTGATGGAGCAAATTACCGGAGTGGTTTTCTACAGTGAAGGCAAAGTCTACCGCCTGAAAGACATGGGCGGGGATATCGCCAAGGCCCTCGAAGAATTGGAAAAACAATACCGGCCCAAGATAACCGGGGTCCCGCTGGATTCCCCGAGCGCCAAGGTCAGCATCGGCAACGTCGGCATCATCGAGAAGGTCGAGGGAGAGAAGAAATTCACGATGAAGGAACGGCTGGGCACCGTGTATATGGCCTATTCGCTGTTCAACACCAAGCTCATCAGTCTTGGTATCGCTCTCCAGAAAACCGATGTGTCGAGACCATTTTCCCATATCGGGGACAACAAGAAAGTGGAGATCACCGGGAATCTGTCCCGCACGATTACCGGCGGGATCGAAAACAAAAAACAGAAGATGGCCGAAAAACAATCCGAGATCGAACTCATCAACCAGCAGAAGCCCGTCAACGAGAAAATTCTCAAGACCACGTTCGACAAGGGTGATGAGATCGAAGCCAACGCGGAACGGATCGAAGAGATTGACCAGATCATGCAGAACAGGACCGCGGGCGGGATGAGCAACCCGACCGAAGGAGCGTTGTTCACGTACTATCAGCCGCGCCATGTCTACGTTGATGACATCGGAAAGTTTAGCGGCTGGACTACGGACAGGGGCTATTTCAGGAGCGACAACATAGCCCTTGTCGATTCGCCGAAGGATTTCAGGAGAGTGCGGAAAGGCAACTTTCCGCGTCCGGGGGACGAACCTTCGAATTACAACCGGAGCATGGTCGAAGCCTTGGGTGAGCATACTTATGCACCGCGCCGCCCCAAGTTCCCCTTCGCCTACTGGGATACCGGGACCACGCTGGGCACCTTGATTTTCCTCGACACCAACAACGCGATCAAGGAACAGGACTGGTCGTTGCTGCAACAGGTCTACCGCGGCAAGGACCTCAAATATTGGGTGGGAAGCCATGATGGAGATCCCATGGTCATGGCGTGGGACCCGGAGCAAAAACATTACGTGGCGGCGATACGCACCGTGACGGCCGATCTTGCCTTGCGCACTTACAACTCCAGCCTCCGGCCGCGTCAATCGCCCCTTACCGAGCTGCCCGCGAATATCCTCCGTATCGCGGAAATGCTCGATGAGGGCAAATCCTTGCAGGAAATCGCGGCAAGCATGGCCCCGATAAAAGAATTGCCGCCCGCGACAGACATCTCTCCTTTCGGGGAGATTGAACAGCCCGAAGGCGGCAGCATGCTCGATGAGGATGACGTCGAGGAAGAAGGGATCAACGACATCGATACGCTGGTCCAAGGGCTTCTGAATGTTAAGGACACCGAAGCTGCCATGCCTCGGCTGGTTGCGATCGGTCGCCATGTTATCCGGGAAGGTGTTCGGGATTTTCGGCGATTCATCACCCGTATGAGGGAAATCATCGGAGCCCCATACGACAGGTTCAAGTCCCTGATGGTGCGGGTCTACAACCAAGCCAAGGCTTCCATCAGGAAAGTGGTGGACAGCGACGAAGGCACGATCCGCATGGACATGCTGATCCCGCGGGCCATCGGCGAGAAGATGGCAAAGGCCAGCCGGAAGCCGACGGCACCGCCGGAGCGGGCTCCGTTTCAATTCATGGGTGCCCGGCTCTACAATCCCGAACAAGCGCATCCGTTGACAAGCGCGGCCAACAACACGCCCGCGTTCGATCTCGGTTTGGAGCGCACTGGCGAAGTGGATGAGAACACTCCCGCCGGGGAACTGATTAAGCACGTCCGCGGCGACAAATTCCTTTCCAAGTTCCTTTTGGATATCCCGAACAGCGACCTCCGGCGCTGGGAAGAGTTGATGTCCTTGCCGTGGTACATCGCCAAGCGGCACCCGGAATTTCGGCCGTTCATCGACATCGAACTCAACCGGGAAGAGGAACGTCAGGAAATGACGCTCGACCTTAGCCGGTCGCCGAACAAAAGCCGGGCCGACGAACTGCATGAAATACTCAAACTCTCAGGCAAAGAGGCCAAGCTGGTCGGCGAGGCTATCGTCTACAGCGATGCGGAACAGGTCCTTTTGAGCAACGACCGGCTCCGCGAACAGTTCCACTTGAACAGCGATAAGCTCCAGTCCGCCTACTTCGCATGGTGGAGATCCATGCAGGTCGCTTGGAAGGTCAAACTGGCCTACGCCGAAGCCTCTCTCTACTGGACCTACATGGACCGGGCTTGGATGAATCCTCAAGAAGAATGGGCCCCATATCGGGAATTCAAGGTGGACGAAAAGGGGAAACCGGTCAAGGACAAAGACGGAAAGCCGGTAATCCTCAAGCACACTGAGGGCCCGTTGAGCCGGTTGCGCATGTCGGATCTCCAGCTCGTAGTCGAGGGCTTCATGACCATGGATGAGGCCCTGAGACGCATCCCGGATCAGGGATCGGAGGAAGCGCAGGAAAAGGCCGAGAAGCAATTCAAGGAAGCCGCGGAAGCTCTGGAGGCCCCGGCCAAGACGATTCGCTATTACCGGAAGCAATGGGGCAAGGTCAAATTCTACTTCCCGCGTGTCCGCGAGCAGGGCGACTACGTTGTGCGCGTGTGGCAAGGCGAGGGTGAAGAGAGGGAAGCGGTCTACTCCGAGCGGGTCTACAACGAGTTCGAAGCCAAGCGCGTAGTCAAAAAGCTCATCAAGGAAGGATACTCCGAGGATCAGATTGAAGGGGTCTATTCCCCATTGATACCGGAAACCATGTACGGCGATTTGGAAGAAGCGGCCATGAGCAAGTTCATCGGCCGTGTTATCGGCAAGATGGAGCATGACGAATACATCACCCCGGAACAAGCCAAGCTCCTTCAAGAAGGTTTATTCCAATCCATCGCCGAAGAGTTGAATAAACGCGGCTTCGGCATGCATGCGGTCCCCCGGCGCGAAAACCTCATCACCGGGTACAAGACGGATGACGTCCAGAAGATATTCAAGAATTACATGAGCGGGCTGGCGGGATTCCTGACCAAACGCAAGGCCGCGTATGAATTTCATCGGGCGCTTAATGGAATGAGCGGCCCTCAGCGCGAAGGCAAAAAAGCGAAGCCGCACATGTTCGAATACGCCCGGACTTATGCACGGGATATGCTCTACAACACGGAGCGGATGGACAAGATTTGCGCATGGTTGAGGGCGCTGGCGTTTGCCTACTATCTGGCCGGGAACTTCAAATCCGCGGCCGTCAACTTCACGCAGAACTACGTGGTGGCGATCCCCGAGTTGGCCAAATATACCAAGTCGTATGGCCGGGCATTCGCCCGGTATCACAAGGCCATGAAAGACATCCGCAGCGATGCCAGCATGCAGAAAAATCTCACGGGGGATGAACTCGCGGCCCTGCATGAGGTCATCAACAAAGGCGTGACCACCGATCAGTACATCCAAGAGATCACGGCCCGCGGCGAGGGAGCCGGGGAACTATTCGATAAGCTCAACCGTTGGGTGAGTTATCCCTTCCGCTGGGTCGAGGTCAAGAACCGGCAAGCGGCTTTTATAGCGGCTTATCGGACTTTCATGACTCAGGGCATGGGGCATACCGAATCGGTCCGGAGAGCGAAGAATTTCGTTTATGACACCCATTTTCTATATGGCAAAGCCAATCTGCCTCAATGGGCTCGCGGGCCGACGGCAGTTCCGAAGTTGACGCGGCTGGCTTACACGTTCCGCAGTTACACCCACTCGTTCATACTCGGCATGATCGACAACCTGAGAGGTCTGCCGGGAGGCCGACGCAATGTAGCCACGGTCGCTCAAACACTCGCAGCCTTGGTCATTCTCGGAGGAATCCCCGCGTTTCCATGGCTTGACGATATCATGGACATACTGGAGAAATGGCTGGGCTATCCGGTCCGTGCGCGGATGTATGCATGGCTGCAAGGCGTCGGCGGTGACATACTCAGGACGTTCGGCGAATCCGGGCTCCCCGGCGTAGTCGCCGGAGTGGATCTCTCCGGTTCACTGAAAATCGGGTTGCCGCGTCCAACCCTGAGAGGTACAGAAGAAGCAATCTATGGTGTGTATGGCGGCTTGATCGACAAGGGAATGAAGGCGCTGGAGGCTCTCCAAAGCCATGATCCGGTCCGCGCCATAGAAGAGGCCAGCCCCAGTTTCATCACAAACGTCTTCAAGGCCAAGAGGGAATACGAAAGAGGGGTTACGACAGCGACGGGCCGGGTGAAGTACGGGGAGGATCAACGGCCCATGAAGCTGACCGCGGGCGAGAGCGTGAGCAGGGCGGCGGGCTTCCGGCAAGCGCGAGAAGCCCATGCCGCCATGGAAATGCGATCGTTTGACAATATGCGGACGAAGTATGCGAACGATCGAAACCATTTGAAGGATCGGTGGCTGGCGGCGGATACCGGAGCCGAAAAGAGGGCCGTTCTCCTCGCGGTGCAAGCGTACAACAGAAGCGTGTTGAAGTTCAGGGGGGCGGTGCCGAGGCTCACAATAGAAAGTCTGAACAGGGGCAAGCAAATTATTCCGGGCAAGCCTTTCAGACAGTACCAGAACTGGATAGCGGCCGAAGAGTAGTAGCTCATTCGTCTGTGCCCGTCTTCTCTCCGTTGGTTACGCGCAGGAGGGCCCGGCGATATGCGTCGATGCTCAGAACGGGCCGACGCGATTCGTAATACAGGATGCCAAGCGCCTCCAGATGCTTCCGCGCCGCCCGGTAATTCTTCAAGCCGAGAAACGGGCAGATATTTCTCCATCCCCGCAGAACGACCTTCGGGATAGCGTCAACAATGGGTCCCTCGAACATTACTCCTCCTTGTGTCCGGCCACTTCCGCGTCGGCGCGGAGGGATTGTCCTTCGTGGCCGCAGCCGGGGCAGACGAACGAAATCATGTCCGCTCCGTTGTGTTTGATCTCGATGATGGCGGCGTCATTCTCCGCCACAAACTTTTTGCACCGTAGACAGAACAAATAGAACTTCTCTCCGTCTTTCATATGGACTCCTTCCTTCCCTTTCCGATCAAAACAATCGGTACCTCCGGGTAGGTCTCCTTCATCAGCCGCATCTTGAGGTTGAATTCCTTGGTTCGGAAACCCTTCACATCCTCGACCTCGACGCGGCCATCGTCCCATACCACAAGAAAGTCCGCCCTATATTTGATGCCTCCCGGCAGATCGAAACTCGGTTGCCGGACGAACCAACGGACTT
>Ga0316626_10001389_pt1 | contig 10739 bp, 7 predicted proteins | sample OWC_Aug_T1_C1_D5_FD_207656 | JGI IMG/M metagenome (GOLD analysis project Ga0316626, IMG submission 207656) | Wetland soil microbial communities from Old Woman Creek delta, Ohio, United States - OWC_Aug_T1_C1_D5_A | ecosystem: Environmental > Terrestrial > Soil > Wetlands | place: USA: Ohio...
CGTCCTTTGTGCTAGGATTCCGGCCCCTCCTCCCTGCGATTTCCGGAGCCGACCGATGCCCAATGCGGTAAAGCTCGAGGTGCCCGCCCAGGGCCAGAAGATCACGATCAGCAACGGTCGCCTGCAAGTGCCCGACCAGCCCATCGTGCCGTTCATCGAAGGCGACGGCACCGGCGCGGACATCTGGCGGGCCTCGGTACGCGTGCTCGATGCGGCCGTCGCGAAGGCCTACGGTGGCAAGCGCAAGATCCACTGGATGGAGGTCTACGCCGGGCAGAAGTCGAACGACCTGTTCAACACCTGGCTGCCCGACGAGACCGTCGCGGCCTGCCGGGAGTACCTCGTCTCGATCAAGGGTCCGCTCACGACGCCGATCGGCGGCGGCATCCGCTCGCTGAACGTCGCGCTGCGACAGATGCTCGATCTCTACGTCTGCCTGCGTCCCGTGCGCTGGTTCAAGGGCGTGCCCTCCCCGGTCAAGGCGCCCGGGAAGGTGGACATGGTGATCTTCCGCGAGAACACGGAGGACATCTACGCCGGCATCGAATTCGAGGCTGGCAGCGCCGACAATCAGAAGTTCAAGGATCTGTTCAGGGAAGCGTTCCCGAAGCTCTACGGCAAGATCCGCTTCCCCGACACTTCCGGCATCGGCATCAAGGCCGTTTCCCAGGAAGGCACCGAGCGACTGATGCGCGCGGCCGTCCAGTACGCGATCGACAACAAGCGCAAGAGCGTGACGATCGTGCACAAGGGCAACATCATGAAGTTCACCGAAGGCGCGTTCCGCAACTGGAGCTACGCGCTCGCCGAGCGCGAGTTCGCCGCGCAGACCTACACGTGGGACCAGTGGGAGCGCACGCGCGCCGACAAGGGCGAGAAGGCCGCGAACGCCGAGCAGGACGCCGCGAAGGCGGCCGGCAAGGTCGTCATCAAGGACGCGATCGCCGACATCACGCTGCAGCAGGTGCTGACACGCCCCGACGAGTTCGACGTGATCGCCACGATGAACCTGAACGGCGACTACCTGTCGGACGCGCTCGCGGCGCAGGTGGGTGGCATCGGCATCGCGCCGGGCGGCAACATCAACTACGTGACGGGCCACGCCGTGTTCGAGGCCACGCACGGCACCGCGCCGAAGTACGCCAACCTCGACAAGGTCAACCCGGGCTCGGTGATCCTCTCGGGCGAGATGATGCTGCGTTACATGGGCTGGCTCGAGGCAGCCGACGCGATCATCACCGCCATGGACCGCACCATTGCGCAGAAGACGGTGACCTACGACTTCGCGCGCCTGATGGAAGGCGCCACCGAGGTCAAGTGCAGCGAATTCGGCGACGCGTTGATCCGGAACCTCTAGGCCGGGCGAGGCCTTGAACCTGTCCGTCGCCAAGGCCGGCTCGCGGGACGAGCTCGTCCGGGACTGCGCGCAGATCCTGGTCGACCTGTTTGCGGACTACAACGCCGAGTTCCGCGAGGTCACGCAGCGCGCGCGCCAGCGCTTCGAGGAACGCGACTGGCGCGGCAGCCAGCGCGATGCGGTCGAGCGCATCGGGCTCTACTCGAGATACGTCGACAGCGGCGTCGAACTGATGCGGCGCCGCCTCGGCGACGAGGTCCACGAGCGGTCGATCTGGTCGAGCATCAAGCGGCGCTACGCCGAGATCATCGACCCGCTGCCCGACGCGGAGTTCAAGAAGACGTACTTCTGCTCGATCACCCGCAAGACGTTCGGCACGGTCGGCGTCGACCCGGCCGTCGAATTCTTCGCGCTCGACCTCGATCCGCTCGGCAGCGTCACCACGCACGTCGAGACCAAGGACTACGTCAATCGCGGGTCGCTCGAGTTGCTCGTCGAGGAACTGCTCGCAGACTTCCGCTTCCGCGCGCCCTACCGGGACTTCGAGCTGAGCGTCAAGCGGGTCTCCGACGAGCTGAAGGCGTCGCTCGAAAGCGGCGCCGAACGGCGCACCGTCGAGAAGATGGAGATCATCAAGGAAGTCTTCTACCAGATGACGCGCGCCTATCTCGTCGGGCGCATCGTCGGGCGCGGCTGGACGCTGCCTTTCGTCGTCGCGCTGCGCAACCACGACAGCGGCGTGGTCGTCGACGCGATCATGCTCGACGAGAGCACGGTGAGCGTGCTGTTCAGCTTCACGCGCTCGTACTTCCACGTCGACCTCGCGCACGTGGGCGAGGTCGTCAAGTTCCTGAAGTCGATCCTGCCGCGCAAGCCGGTGAGCGAACTCTTCACGGTGCTCGGGCGGGCCAAGCAGGGCAAGACCGAGCGCTACCGCGAGCTGTTCCGCCACCTGCAGCATTCGCAAGACCAGTTCATGCTGGCCCCCGGCGAGAAGGGGCTCGTGATGGTGTGCTTCACGCTGCCGTCGTTCGACGTCGTCTTCAAGCTGATCCGGGACAAGTTTCCCGTCCAGAAGAACATCCTGCGCGAGGACGTGCTGCAGAAGTACGACCTGGTCTTCAAGCACGATCGCGCCGGGCGGCTCGTCGACGCGCAGGAGTTCAAGCTCGTCAAGTTCCCCAAGGCGCGCTTCGCGCCGGACCTGCTCGAGGAACTGCTCACCGAGACGTCCCAGACGGTGCACGACGAGGGCGACGAGCTGGTCATCGACCACATGTACATCGAGCGGCGCATGACGCCGCTCAATCTCTTCGTCCGCACGGCGACGCGCGAGCAGGCCGAAAAGGCGGTGCTCGACTACGGCCAGGCGATCCGCGACCTGGCGGTGACCAACATCTTCCCGGGCGACCTGCTGCTGAAGAACTTCGGCGTGACCCGCCACGGCCGCGTGATCTTCTACGACTACGACGAGCTCTGCCTGGTGACCGACTGCCGGTTCCGTGAGATCCCGGAATCGCGTTACGAAGAAGACGAGATGCTCGCCGAGACCTGGTACTACGTCGCGGAAAACGACGTGTTCCCCGAGACGTTCATCAATTTCCTCGGCTTCGACCCGCACCTCAAGCAGGTCTTCCTGAGCGCGCACCGCGAGATCCTGACTGCGGACTGGTGGCGCAGCATCCAGGAGCGGCTGCGCGAGGGCGACCTGCTCGAGGTGCTCCCGTACCACAAGCACCGCGTCCGGGTCTTCAGCAGCCTGTGATGCGCGCGTCTGCTCGTCCGCCGTGGTGGCTGCTCGTCCTGCTGCTGCTCGTTGCGTTTGCGTTCCAGGGTTCCCGAGCGATCTGGGAGCCAGACGAGGGCCGCTACACCGGCGCGAGCCTCAACATGCTCTCGAGCGGCGACTGGCTGCTGCCGACGGTCGACGGCGAGCATCCGCACCTGACGAAGCCGCCGATGATTTACTGGGCTGTGGCGAGCAGCTTCAGGCTGTTCGGCATCAACGAGTGGGCTGCGCGTTTGCCGGGTGCGCTGGCGTTCGTCGGCACGGGACTGCTGGTCTTCGGCCTGGGACGACGCCTGCTTCCCGCGAAGCCGTGGCTTCCTGCGCTGGTCTGGGCACTGAGTCTCGGACCGATCAGCGGAGCAAGCGTCGTCTCCACGGACGCGCTGCTGATGTTCTTCGAGACGGCCGCAATGCTGGCGTTCGTCGAGGCCTGGTCGCGGGACGGAGCATCCCGATCACGCTGGGTGCTGGCGATGTGGCTGGCGTGGGGCCTCGCGTTCATGACCAAGGGACCGCCGGGCCTGCTGCCGCTGCTGGCGATGGTCGTCATGCTCGTCGCCCATGACCGGCGCGCTTTGCGGGGTTTCTTCCCCGTCACCGGGCTCGTGCTGTTCGCGGCGGTGGCGCTGGCGTGGTTCGCACTCATCCTGCGGCAGGATCCGGAACGCCTGGGCTATTTCCTCGGCTACGAGGTCTACGATCGCATCTTCACGGGCACGCACCAGCGCAATTCCAGGTGGTACCAGGCCTTCGAGGTCTACTTGCCGGTCCTGTTGCTCGGTGCCCTGCCCTGGTGGCTGCTGGCGCTGATCGGCGCGGGCGGCCCGCGCGCCGCGATCAGCAAGCTGCGCACGCGAGTCGCTGCACGTGACCGCGAGTGGCTGCTGCTGCTTTACTGGTTCTGCGTGCCGTTGGTGATCTTCTTCCTGGCCAAGTCGCGGCTGCACCTCTACGTGCTGCCCCTGTTCGTGCCGCTGTCGCTGATGCTGGCCCGGGCGCTGGCGAACTGGCCTTGGTTCGACCGCCGCCTGGCCGTCACCGCGGTCGCAACGGCTGTCGCGTTGATCGGCCTGAAAGGCGTCGCCGCTTACTGGCCGGCCGATCGCGACGCGCGGGTCATGGCCAGTGCGATCCGCGAGATCATCGAGCCGCACGACATCGACGAGATCGTGTTCGTGGACATGCGCGGCTTCCACGGACTGCAACTTTACCTGGGCGTGCACATCGAGAGCGTGCGGACGGGCACGCGCCCGATGGCTCCTTCAAGGTTCGTCGCCGAAGAGGACCTCTGCGAGGAAATCGTCGAGCACGAGCACAACATCTACGCACTCAAGGAGAGCCGCGTGCCGGAGTTCGTCGCCAGCGTGGCGGAATGCGAGGCTGCGCGCGCCCATCGAATCGGCGACTTCCATGGTGACGGCAATCGCATCGTGCTGTTCGTGATCAAGCCCATTGGTGTCCCGCCGACGCTCGAGGGCGCATAGCGGACATACGCTCGGGACAGCCCGCGGGCCCGGGGCTTGTGCCGCCGAAGCCGCTCTACCAGCATGGTGCGGAACCACGCGGGAGCGAGCGGCATGCCATCGTTAGCACCGATCCCGTGCAGGCGTTCTTCGCCGACGGCTTGGCCGAGATCGCCGACAAGCTCAAGGTATCGCACGTGCTAGAAGGCTCGGTTCGCCGCTCCGGCGACCGCCTGAGGATCACCACGCAGCTGATCGACGCGCGATTCATCAGGCGGCCCGATGCATCGGTCAGGCTCGACGAGTACACGCTCTCCCGCGATCTGCTCTGCTCGCTCCGCGCGTATCGTCTGGCTCCAGCCTCTCGCGACGGTGGTCAACCCGAGGTTGCCGAGGAGGCCATGCGAAATTTTGCGGCCGCGGCCGGCGGCAGTGGCTGACACACGATCAGCATGCTGAGGCTGCTCGATGGTGACACCGCGGGGCCAGGCCGTCTTGCGACGTTTCGGTGTCGCGGACGAGCAGTTGGCGGCGATCCGCTTCGAGGTGTCGTTCCCGGGTGAAGCGACTGCGGTCAGTGGCGACCGTGCCGAGGCGACCCACGACCCACGATCCTCAATCCTGATCGGCCAGCACACGCTGGCGGGCCTCATTCCGTGCCGCCTCCCAGCGACCCAGGAGCACGCGATACTCGGGATGTCCCTGAAGACGATCGAACCACGGCAGGTTCGGCCGAAACCTCCACGGCAGCGCGCTGCGTGACAAGGCGCGATCGAGCGCGGCCGTGGCTGCAGCGTCGCGTCCCGCCATCGACTCGAGTGCCGCAATATTGAGCAGCGTATTCACGCCCGGCGGCCCGCGCCCCGCGTCGGCCTTCTCCGCCGCCAGGGCATCCTCGAGTTGGCGGCGGACTTCGTCGGGCGGTCCGACGTCCCGGAAACTCCATAGGTCCGCCAACAGGACGTCCGGCATCGCCAGTCCCGTCAGCGTGAAGGTGCGGAGGTTTCGCGACTGCGATGCTGCCTCGCCCAGTGCGACGGCCTCGTCACGGCGCCCCGCGATCGACAGCCAGAACGCAAGGCACGCAGCTCGGGAAGGATCCGGAGGGAGCGCGCGCACCGCTTCGATGGCGGATTCCAATCCAGGCCGATCGCCGCGGGACCCCGCCAGCAAGGCTGCATGACACGCCCAGATCAAGGGTTCCGTGTCGCGCCAGTCGCTGCGACTGGCAAGCTGCCCGGCCTCGTCGTAGGCGCCAACGGCAACGAGCGCACGAAAAAGGTAAATTGCAGCTCCGGGGGTTGGCGTCGACGGCGCAAGCCGCATGGCGCGCCGTGCCGTCCGGGCTGCATCGACCGGATCGTCGAGCTGCCAGAGAAGAACGCGCGCCAGCCAGGCCAGTGCGTCCGGGTCGTCACTGAAAAGCTGCTGGTAGCGGGCGATTTCTGCATCGCGTCCCGGGTCATCGCCGACCCGATGCAATTCCAGGATCAGGTTCGTGCGTGGCACGGTCGCCAGCGGATCGATCTGCAGGACCTTCTGCTCCCACTGCGCAACCTCCGCGCCACGACCCGCAAAACTGAGGTTGCGACCGTACTGAAAGAGCGCCTCGGCGTAGTTCGGGTTCAGCTGTAACGCCCGCTCGATCGACGCCAGTACTGCGTCGACGCTGCCGCCCTCCTCACGCAGTACGCCGGCGAGCGCAAGGTGCGCCGCAGGCAGCTGTGGGTCCAGCGCGAGAGCCCGGTAAGCAGCGGCCTCCCCGCGTTTTCGTGCTTCGGTCGGATCGACAGCCGTATAGGTGGCCGCGATGCCGAGCGACAGCGCCAGCTGTGCGTGCGCCGGAGCGAAACCAGGATCAAGCTCGATCGAGCGCTCGAGCGCACTCACAGCGCGTCGAATCGAGGCGGGACTGCGCTGCCAGGTCGCCTGCTTGCCGAACAGGTAAAGTTCATACGCTCCGAAATCGGCCGGCTGCGGCGGCGTCAGGCCGCTCTCCTGGCCCCGCGCTGCCGGAACAAGCGCGTCGACCACGACGACCGCAAGTTCCTGCTGCACCACGAACACGTCGGTCAGTTCGCGATCGTAACTGCCCGACCAGACCTGGTACCCGGTACGCCCGTCGACGAGTCGCGCACTGAGCTTCAATCGGTTCCCCGACCGTCTCACGCTTCCCTGCAGTACGGACGTTGCCCCCAATCGGGCCGCAATTTCGCGAGCGTCCGCAGCGGCGTCGCGAAAGCGGAACGAGGAATTGCGCGCCACGACTCGCAGGCCTGGCACCCGCCCAAGCTGGTCGAGCAACTCTTCCGCGAGGCCATCGGCGAAGTAGGCCTGTTCCGGGTCGCCGCTCAGGTTCGCAAACGGCAGCACGGCGATCACCGGACTCTCCAGCGGCATCGACGGGTCGACATCGGACTGCCGGACCAGCAGCACGGCCACGGCGATCAGCAACAGGCCGATGATGACGACGTCCGCGTAGCGCCGCGCTCCGTGCACTTCCGGTCTCGGCGTGCCCGTGGGCGTCGAGTCGATCCGGATGCCGTCGTCATCGAGTTCCAGGAACCACGCCAGCAGCAGGGCAATCGGAAACCCGAGCGCTGCGATTGCGATCAGCGTCCGCAGGGCCCAGGAAGGAAATCCCCATTCAGCGAAGACGATGTCGGCGATCTGCACGAGCGCGAGTGCGCCCAATGCATAGCCCGCACCAACGCGCAGTACGCCGCGCTCACGCAGTCTCGCGAACAGAGTCAGAAGCGGTAGCTCACGTTGAAATAGTAACGACGTCCCAGCACGTCATACTGCGACGGATCGGTGTTCGCCTGCACCTGCGAGGGCAGCAGCGGCGGGTCCTCATCGGTGAGGTTCTCAACGCCGGCACGAAATGTGAGGCCGTCGAGAGCGCCGGCGTCGAAGACGTAAGTGGCGAACAGGTCGAAGTAGTCGAAACTCGGAATCGGATAGTCCAGCTCGGGATTGGCGTCCTGCATCGAATCGACGTAACGCCACTGGACTCCGGCCGTCATGGCGGCCCATTGGTACCGGGCCTGCAGGCTGGCCTTCCACTCGGGGAACGACCCGCCGATCAGTCCGCCCACGAGACCGACGCTCTCGTCCTCGGGCAGGCCCGGCGGTGGCAGCACCTTGAAGGTGTCCATCCACGACACGAGTGCGTTGAAGCCGAGGTCGCCCGGTCCCGCGGCGAAGTTCCAGTCGAACTGCAGGTCGGCGCCGGAGACCTCCCGGCCGTCGATGTTGTAGAGGATGTCGGTGAAACCGACGATCTCCCCGGTCACGGCATCGCGGGAAAAGAACTCGCACCACCGATTCGACGCCTCGAATCCCGGATTGGTGCGCGGATCGAAGCACCACGGGATGTAATCCGGGGCGATGACCTGTTCGATCGCATCCTCGATTTCGATCCGGTACCAGTCCACCGCGACCTGTATCCCCGACCACAGCGGATGCGACGAGGGGGAGGTCCACACGAAGCCGACGGTGAGCGTGTCGCCGGTTTCGGGATCGAGATCGGGATTGCCGCCCGCGACCCCGCGGTGCTCAAAGTCCTGGTCCGCGAAATCCGCGAGAAGTTCCGGCGGCACGCCCTGCGCTATGCACAAAGCCTCGACCTGCGTTGCATCCGGACCGGTCCTCTGGGCGCTGCTTGCCTCGCAGGGGTCTGTAATTCCGCCGAACTCGGTGCTTGCCTCGTAGCCTGTCGGGAGTCGCGGCGAGTAAAGCTCGAAGACGCTCGGGGCGCGCACAGCCCGCTGCAGCGATGCCCGCAGGCGCAACGGCTCGACCGGCTGGTAGAGCAGCTCCGCCTTCCACGCGTCCGCGCCGCCTGCCGAGTCATAGTCGGAGTACCGATAGCCCACCACGAGCTCCAGGCGTTCCGCGCCGCGCAGGTCGGCCAGCAGCGGCACCAGCGCTTCGACGTACAGATCGGTGTTGTAGTCCGAGCCGTCGATGTCGTCCGATGCGTTGAATCCGACGATGTCGGGCTGGCCGTCGTCGAGGATCACGCTCGCGATCGGATCGGCGTGATAGAAGTACTCGTCACGCTTGTGCATGACGCCCACGGCGAGGCGCAAGTCCCCCGCCGGCAGCGCCATGGCCGGCCCGGAGGCCGACGCCTCGATCACCGTCTGCTCGTAACCCGAACGATTCGTGCCCGACGCGGAGATGTACTGCGCGCATTCCGGCGAGATACGGCCGATCAGGAAGATGTTGAACTCGCCACAGATCGACTGGCCACCGTCCGCTGCGTAGGTCAGCTCGTTGATGCGCGAACGCAGCGCGTTGCCGACCTGGGACTCCGACTGGTCGTTGTCGCCGTACTGGACGTAGGCATCGTAGGTCCAGCGATCGGAGATCGGGCCGCTGACACCCGCGGTCAACTGGTATACGTCGTACTGGTTCGACGCGACCCGCGCACCCAGTTCGGAGAAGCGCTTAGAAATGCGCAGGTCCGCTGCAGGATTCGTCCGCGAATCGAGCAGGAACCGAAGATCGCCCGAGATGTAGGGGTTGCTCGCGGGGACGAAAATCTGGTTGCTCGGTGGCGGCGCCAGGGCCTGGTCGGCCGAATAGTCCGCATACAGCGCGCGTGCATACAACTCATGACCGGCATCGAGCTCGAAGCTACCGGCCGCGAAGGCCGACACGCGCTCCAGTGGCAGCTGCAGGTAATTCCAGGGCGCGAAGTTGTACGTGTAGAGCCGGTCGTTGAACAGAACGGGATCGCGCTCGCCACGGAAGTTGACGACGCTGCCCGGGCTGCGGTTGCCGGTCGTGAAGAGCGAGCCGTCCTGGTTGACGCCGAAGAAAGTCTGGTAGGGAACCGTGCCCGCCGGGAACCCGTACGACTCGAACAGCGCATCGAACGCCGGCCGGCTGGCGACCAGCGCGCTCGGCCTCCCTTCGAGCACGAATGTCGACCCGGCCGGCAGGAATCCACCGTCGGGCCCGAGGCCACCCGCGCCGGGTTCGAAGTAAGAAAGAATGTAGCTCGAAAAATCGCGCTCGTCGTAGGTGATCGCCTCGCGATTCGAGTACCCGGCGTAGCCGAGCACTTGCCCGCGGCCGTCCGCGAAATCGAAGCCGGCGGTGATACCGGCCGAATACTCTTCTCCGTCGCCCTGCTCCGTCACGGCCCAGCCGCCGTCGAACTGCAGGCCCTCGAACTCGTCCTTGAGCTTGAAGTTCACGACGCCCGCGATTGCATCCGACCCGTACACGGCCGAGGCGCCGCCGGTGATGATCTCGACGCTCTCGACCAGCGCGGCCGGAATGATGTTCACGTCCACGACCCCGGTGCCGTTGGCGGGAATCAGTCGCCGGCCGTCTAGCAGCACCAGTGTCGAGACCGGCCCCAGGCCGCGCAGGTTCAGGTTGCCCTGGCCGCCGTTCGCGGGATTGTTCGAGGTGCTGGTGAACGTCGGGACGAGCTGCGGCATCCGGCTCAGCGTCGTCTCCACACTGGTGGATCCGGTACGCTCGAAGGCCTCCTGCGTGATGCTGACGATCGGGCTGGCCGACTCGAAGTCCGGCCGCGAAATTCGCGAACCCGTGACGATGATTTCCTCGAGGGCGCCGTCCTGGGCAAGCGCTACGCCCGGGAGCACGATCGTCGATGCTAGGAACAGGGTTCGAGCCAACTCCATGGTCCACTCCCGTTTTTCTTTCTCCTGGCGACACGCCGGCAGACCCGACCTGCCGGCAGCCCTCTCCTGCACTAGCTCGTTTATATATGCCGCGGCTTCCCATTGGCAAGGCGGCCTGCCCGCCGGTGGCGCGGCAGCACTCGCGCAGCGTAATCTCCCGCGTCAACGTGACCGAAGAACGACGCACCCACTGGCTGACACAGCTTCGCGAACGCGGCGTCGTACGCGTGGCCATCAGCTACACGGCGATCGCCTGGTTGCTGCTGCAGGCCGCCGACGTCACGTTCGAGCCGCTCGGTGTCCCGGGCTGGGCCATGCGCGCGCTGATCGTGGCAGCCGTCCTCGGGTTCCCGTTGGCCGTGGTGCTGGCGTGGCACTTCGAACTCGGGGATCACGGCCTGTCGCGCGACTCCGCCCCGGCCGATGCCCCGCGACCGCGTGTTCACGGGATGCGCCGCTATGCA
>Ga0316626_10001390_pt1 | contig 10738 bp, 12 predicted proteins | sample OWC_Aug_T1_C1_D5_FD_207656 | JGI IMG/M metagenome (GOLD analysis project Ga0316626, IMG submission 207656) | Wetland soil microbial communities from Old Woman Creek delta, Ohio, United States - OWC_Aug_T1_C1_D5_A | ecosystem: Environmental > Terrestrial > Soil > Wetlands | place: USA: Ohio...
AAAAAAAAGACTACCAGACTATTAGACTACAGGACTAATTGGATTTGATCCCCCGGGTATAAATTTCGAGCATGGTAAGAAAAAGGGTGGCGACCAGAGGTCCTGCTATCAGGCCGATTAATCCAAAGGCCTGGATCCCTCCCAGCACAGCGAAGAAGAGGAGCAGCGGATGAATATTGGTTTTGGCACTGATAAAAAATGGTCTTAGAATGTTATCCACCATGCTTATGACCAATACTCCCACCCCCAACAAGATGAGGCCTTTCAAAATAGCCCCCCATAGCAATAAAATGATGGCCGTTGGCGCCCAGACCAGAGCTGTTCCCCCAACGGGGATAAAGGAAAGCAGCGCCATCGCCGTTCCCCAGAGGACGGGCGAAGGAAGTCCAAGGATCCAGAAAGCCAAACCCCCTAAGATACCTTGAATGATGGCAATCAGAATCCCTCCATAGATGGTTGCATAGATCATGTCCTTGAACCGTTGGATGAGAAGGTCCCTCTCCTTGGATGGGAGGGGAACAATTTCCTTCAATCCATTGAAAAAACGACTTCCATCTTTAAAAAAATAGTAGAGTGAGAGAAGGGTAAAGAAGAACCCAACGATAAAAGTTGAGAATCCTTTTAAGAGGGTTGCAGTCTGGTTAAAGATGAAAGTGCTGATTTTTTGGAGGTTCTTTAATAATAGAGGCAGAGGGTCTGTTTGGGAAAGATCGATATGTTGCCCTAACCTCTCTAAAATCCACTTCAGAATAGAAATCTCTTTTGCCTTCTCGAAATAAGCCTGAACTTGACCGGTGTTGATCATTTCTTCCACCCGATGATAGCCGTTAACCACTTCCTTTGCCAAAGAAGCCATTAGAAGCATGAAGGGCAATACGATGATGAGGAGCACCAACAAGGTCATGATGAGGGCGGAGAGAAATTCCTTTTTCTTCAAAAGACGCTGAAGTTTTTGGAAGAGGGGATAAAAGATCATGGCGAGGAGGATGGCCCATATGATGGACGATAAAAAAGGGGAAAGAATTTGATAAAGAAGATAAATGGAGAGAAAAGTGATAAAGAGGATGAAGACGAGAAAGATATGTTCCCTTTTCATTTCTTCCCCTGATGGCAGCCCAATGGGTTAGGCAGAAAAAAATTGGGGCATCTTTACCGGTACCCACGGAGATAAGCCAATGGCTAAGTTTATCCTTTTGAACGAATAAGAAGAATAGGCGTTTCTGCTCGGGTCAAGACCTTGAGGGCGACACTTCCCAAGACCCACCTCGAAATTCCGGACCGGCCGTGCGTACACATCACAATCAGATTCGCGCCGCTCTCCTTTGCAAAGTCGATGATCTCCACGGCCACCTGCTGCCCGGTCCTGACCACCGCCGTCGCCTTGAAGCCTTTCTTTTTCAATTCCTCGCCAAGATTAACCAGATACTTCTCGGCAGCCTCTTTCTGTTTTTCATCGACGATGAGAGGTGTGACCAACTCCGGTGAACCATAGATGGGCATGAAGGGGACCACTTCGAACAGAACGATTTCTGCCCCGAAGCAATTGGCCAACATTTCAGCCTCATGCAGAGCCTTCTTGGCCAACTCCGAACCATCCAGCGGAACCAAGATTTTCTTGTACATACCCCACCCTCCTTAGCTATTTTAGAACAATTTATATCAATTTTGCCCAGTCAAGGCAATAGAAAAGCTTGCCCTGTTTGCCTTCCCCCACTTTCTCCTTTTTTGGGATAACGAGATTTCAGAAAAACGTACGACGCAGGGGTATAAAGAACTATAGGAAATCTTTATATATAGATCGAATTCTTATTGGAAAAACCGATTTGACTTTTCAGCGTCAAGCATTAAAATGATTTGAGAAAGGAGAGAGAGGAAAAATGCCAGTTATCGACTGCCGGGGTCTCGCGTGCCCCCAACCTGTTATTACGACAAAGCAGGCATTGGATCAACTTCAAGCAGGAGAATTGATGGTGATTGTAAACAATGCCTCCTCCTGCAATAATGTGGAGCGATTTGCTCGGAGTCAGGGATGCTCGGTAGACATCAAGGAGGCCGGGGAAGATTTTTACCTCCACATTCAGAAGGCCATTGGCGAAGACGGAGGGAAAGCAACCCAACCTGATCTGAAAGCGAAAAAAGTCGTCGTCTATATTAATTCTCAACTCATGGGAAGCGGGGATGAACACCTTGGGGCATTCCTGATGAAGGCTTTTTTAAAGACACTGCTCGATTTAGAGACACAACCCAGTCGTCTAATTTTGGTCAATAGTGGGGTTCAATTAGCCTCAGAAAATTCCAAGGTTTTGGAGACACTCCAACAGTTGTCGGAGAAGGGCGTGGAGATCGTCTGTTGTGGAACTTGTATTGATTTTTATGAGTTGAAGGGGAAGATAAAGATAGGACGAATTTCTAACATGTACGAAATCATCGAATCGATGTTGGAAGCTGATCGAGTGATCAGGCCGTGATGTATAAGCTTAAGGTCACGGCTACGAAGGCCCTGCGTACCGGCAGGCAGGCGTTTCGGTCACTGGTTCGGGTTTCGTGTAAAGAATTAAAGGACGATAAACGTAGCCCTTTATTTTAGCGATGCGGGCCTCGTTACCCTTACCGTTAGACTCTTATTTTCTACGCGACGGAGTGAAGGAATGGATCAAATACGCCTCACAGCAAAAGTGAAAAAAGCGGGTTGAGCCTCTAAAGTGGGTCCAGAGGATCTGGATCAGATTCTAAAGGAGTTGCCCATTCCAAAAGATCCGAAGGTATTGGTGGGACTGGATACATCGGACGACGCAGGCGTGTACCAGCTCAGCGAGGAAATGGCTCTCGTTCAAACCGTAGACTTTTTCACCCCGATTGTGGACGATCCGTTCACCTTTGGCCAGGTGGCTGTGGCCAATGCCCTGAGCGATGTCTATGCCATGGGAGGGACCCCTCTCACGGGCATGAATCTGGTGGCTTTTCCCATCAAGACCCTGCCTTCTTCTATCTTAAAAGAAATCCTTCTCGGAGGTCTCTCAAAGATGAAGGAGGCTGGGGTAGCTCTGGTGGGAGGGCATTCGATCGAAGATCCAGAGATTAAATATGGTTTGGCTGTAACAGGATTGATCCATCCGAAAAAAATCCTGACCAATGCTAAGGCAAAGATAGGGGATAAATTGGTTCTGACGAAAGCGCTTGGTACAGGGATAGTTGCGACAGCCCTCAAAGGTGGGATGGCCTCTGAGGAGGCTGTCCGGCAAATCGTTGAGAGCATGGTGACCCTGAATCGAACGGCATCGGAATGGATGAAAGAATTTGGAGCTCATGCCTGTACCGATATCACAGGGTTCAGTTTCCTTGGGCATGCCTTAGAAATGGCGACAGCAAGTCAGGTGGGAATGGTGATTCGATCAGAGGCTATTCCCATCTTCCCCGAGGCGATGGAATATGCGAGATTAGGACTGATCCCCGGAGGGGCTTATTCGAATCGCCAATTTTTTTCCTGCAAGGTGGAAGTTCATTCCAAAGTGCCCGAGCTTTTATTGGATATTCTTTATGATCCCCAGACCTCTGGCGGCCTTCTGATCTCTTTGCCTTCCAGCCAAGCAGAAAAACTGGTCGCAACGTTAAAGAAGGAAGGGCACGGTCACTCCGGCATCGTTGGCGAAGTAATAGAAGACTCGCCTGGAAAGATTCGACTCCTCTGATCCTTTTTCATCATCTCCTTTTTCTCTGTTTCCTCTTGCGAGCGCAACCGTTTTTCAATATAATGAGTACGGTTTGGAGAACCGCTCAAAACAAGCCTTGTCTGTCTCTCGAGCAGGTAAGGAGAGTCGAAGTTAAAGATAGGATGTTTGATCTCAATGGAGGAGCAACTCCAGGCAAACCCGAAGGTCCAGAATCTGGTGGTAGCCCGGTATCGGGACGGGAAAATCATCAGAGGAATGACCCACGATTTTGGACCCCAGAAAAAAGTATTTCATGTGAGTACGGTTGAGAGGCATGGAAGAACGGTTGATGGGAAGGTTCATGAAATTTTCCTTTCTGAGCTGAAGGCAGTCTTTTTTGTAAAATCTCTTGAAGGAAGGCAGCGGCCCCCCTCCCTGAAAGGACTTCTTGAGGAAAAACAGGAAGTCCCGGGTTTAATGAAGATGAGGATTACCTTCTTGGATGGAGAGATATTGGTCGGGACGACGCACGGTTATAATCCTGAAAGAGAGGCTTTTTTCGTCACCCCCTTGGAGAAGGATAGCAACAACTTGAGGATTTTTGTCATATCAAGTGCGGTGAAAAAGGTTGAAACCTGGAAGTAATCGTCCTGCGGTATGCAGAGAGAAAAACTCGAACATGGACATTGAGGTGAAATTATTTGCAACGCTTCGAGATTATCTGCCGAAGGGGAGCGGTCGGTTCTCCTGTAAGATGGAGGTCGACGGTTCTTCTCGAGTTCAGGATATCTTATCTCGGCTCAAAATACCCGAAGAGATCCCGAAGATCATTTTGATTAATGGGGTTCATGGAAAGAAAGAACAGGTGCTCAAGGAAGGCGATGTCCTGAGCATCTTCCCTCCTGTCGCAGGAGGCTAATAGTAAAATAGTAACTCCGTCATTAGGTCAATAAGTCATTAGGGAACCTCTAATAATTATCAATTTGTCACTCCCGCCCCGTATCGGGTACGGGGTAAACTCCGGCGGGAGTCCAGTGATGTCAAGGGATTCTGGATTCCTGCTTTTGCAGGAATGACATTTTTAGAGGTAGCCATTAGTTATTGAATGACTTAATTACCAAGTAACTTAATGACTAAGAAGGAATTTGGCGTTTGGGATTTGATATTTGGATGTTGGGATTTGACTTGACTATTTGCGTTTTTCTTTCAGTTCCTTAATCTTCTTTTCCAATCTTTCCTTTTGATCCGGTTTGGGTTCCAACTTTAAAGCTTTTTCGTAAAACTCGGTGGCCTTTTCGATCCGGTTCAATTTGAGATAACCATCCGCTAGGTGTTCGCTAATCGTGGAATCATCCGGTGTCAACTGGTTTGCCTTTTCAAGTTCTGTCACGGCCCTCTCGTAATCCCCGAGTTTATAATAGACCCAACCCAAGCTATCGGTGATGTACCCCATGTTGGGTTTCAAGGTCATCGCCTTCTCGATGAGTTTGAGAGCTTCGTCCAAATGAATTCCCCGCTCGGAATAGGAGTAGCCCAAATAGTTCAGGGCGTCGGCATGGTTGGGATTGAGCCGGAGAACCTCCTTCATCTGGGTGGTCATCCTGTCGAAATCTGACATCTTATCGTAGAGGGCACCTAACTGGAAATGAATTTCCACGTCGTTCTGATTTTTCTCAAGCCCCCTCTTCAGGGTGGCCAGGGCCTTTTCCATTTGGTTCTCTTTTTCAAAGACGGCAGAGAGGATGAGGTAGAGGTCCCCTTCGTTCGGTTTGACCTGAATCGATTCCTCTAAGATTCGAATGGCCTCAGCAGTCTTGTTCTGTTTTCTTAGAATCAGGGTGATGTTTCTGATCGAGTCCGCAAAGAGAGCCGATTCAGGTAGAATCTTCTTGAATTCTGAGAGGGCCTGATCCATGGCCTCTTTTTCTGTGTAGGCCGCTCCTAAATAATAGCGAACCCGATCATCTTTCGGGTTGGCGGCGAGGACAAAATTGAATTCCAAAATCGCTTGGTCCAATTTCCCCTGTTCCAGATAGATCAAGCCCATTTTCGTCCGGATATTCAGATCTTCTGAATCGGACTTCTTCATCTCCAGGAGTTGATTCAATGCCTCGTCGAACTTCTTCTCCTTGACGAAAATTTGGCCAAGCCGATTTCTCGCCTTCTTATTGTCCGGGTCGAGGTGAAGGATCTTCTGATAGACCTCACCTGCCTTCCGGGGTTCATTCCGCAGCTCGTAAGTGATTCCCAGATCCATCAGGACGGAGATCAGGTTGGGTTCGATGGCCAATGCTTTCAAAAAATATTGCTCGGCCAGATCATAAGATTTTGTCCGGAAATAAATTCTTCCCAGGGCATAGAGGCCCATGACGGAGGAGGGCTCGGTCTTGAGAAACTGCTTCAGGACTTGGGTGGCCTGGTCATACTGCTGGAGGTCTTCGTAGAGGGAGCTGAGAAAGAGGTAACTTTCCCGATGTTGAGGATCGATCTCCAATACTTTCTTGTAAGAGGTGATCGCCAACTGGTATTTCTTCTGGATGGAATATATCGCACCGAGGAGCAGATGGGCCGAGAGATAATCGGGGTTATCAACCAGTGCGGTCCTGCACTCTTCGGCTGCCTCGTCTAAAAGTCCTTTTTGGATGTAAAGGGTGGCCAATTCGACGTGCAGGGAGGGTTCTTTAGCATCACGAGCGATGGCCGATTTTAGATCCTCGATCGCCTCATCGACTTTCCCCTCTCTTATTTTGAGTTGGGATAAAACGAAGTCGTAATAGGCAACGGGATGTGAAACCAGGGTCTTCTGAATTCTTTGGCTTTTCGTCGGGGTGAGTTGAACGGAAAGGGCCTCCTCTTTCTGATATGGAGGCCTTCCTGCGCAGCCTGCGAAGAAGGAGAAGGACAAAGAAATAATGAGAATGTTCTTCAAAAGGTCCATTTTCATTGAATAACAGACTTTGATCACAAAGTCAAAGATCAGGGACTCGACCTCAAAAGATTCTCCAGAGCGTCCGGGAGAAGGTAGCCTTCAATCACTTTTCCGTTTTGAAAAAGAAGGGTCGGGGCGGAAGTGATGAGCAAATGCTTTCCGAGTTCCAGGTTCCGATCGATAGCGGTCGCGTTACAGGAAGAGGGCCCCGGTTCTTTCCCGTGATAACTTTCTTCTAAAGCCTTCAGTCTGTTCTGGGAACACCATATGGATTTGGCCTTCTCATAGGAAGCTGCGTTTAAGGGAAATAAAAAGAAAAAAGCCTGAAGGTCTTTGACCAGTTTAAGCTCTTCGTGTAATTGGGAGCAGAAATGACATTGAGGGTCAGTAAACACATAAAGTTTTCGCTTCCCATCTCCCATCGAAATAGCGTTTTCAAGTGGAAGGCGATTGGGGTCCACCTTCCTGAATTCTTTTAATCGATCCATGGTCAGATTTCTTTTGGTCTGGCGATCCAATATCTGGCCGGTGATAATGAATTTCAAATTTTTATCGATATAAATAATCGTCTTGTCTTGTCCAACTTCGCTCACCACCTCCCAGAGCCCTTCCGAAGGAGCTTCCCTGATTTCCAGGATTTTGAATTCCGTCTTAATCAGTTCCTTCAATATGCTGCCTGCCTCTTCGTTGGTAAGGGCAAAGCAGTTCCCATAAACGAGAGGCATCGCAAGGGAAACGAGAGCTACGATCAACCTTATTCTTTTCACAGCAACCCTCCTTTATAGCCACCATTATAACCCCTTTCAATAGAAAAAAGAAAAGATTCAACTGTTTTTCTATAAAAATGCTCCCTTTTGTTTCATTCTTTGATTCCACAAGTTGTCTTAGAAGTAAAATGGGATGAATTCAGTAGCCTCTGGCGGAAAATGGTGTATTGTCAGACCCTGTTAGTGGAAAGATGGTAGAAGAGTTCCTGCCGAATTAGTCGCTTATCAAGCGGGTCTAAATCCGAAGCACGAAATCCGAAATTCGAAACAATGTTAAATGCTCAAATTTCAAATGTCCCAAACAAAAGGGTTTAGAGAATTTGAATTTTGGGAATTCGAATTTGTTTCGGGTTTCGATATTCGGATTTTGGATTTTTTAACCACCTGGCTATGCCGGGGTTAGGGTTGGCCCTTTTTCTCGAAACGATAAAGGGTTCTCGGATTGACCCTGAGGATTTCAGCGGCGATTCTTTTGTTTCCCCCGACCTCTTTAAGGATTTCCTTTATATATTCGGACTTGATATCATCCAGTGATTTTCGATCCTTCACTCCCCTTCTAATCATTTCTGAAATTCCTTCCATCAAATCCTTGGGGAAGTCATTGGGCAACAAGTAATCCTGATCAGTCATGATCACTGCCCTTTCGATGGTGTTTTCCAATTCTCTGACATTCCCCGGCCAATGATATTCTAAAAGGAGTTTAATTGCTTCTTTTGAGATTCCCCTGATCTCTTTTTTCGCTTCTTTGGAATAGAGTTCAAGAAAATGGTAAGCGAGTAACGGAATGTCTTCTTTTCTATCTTTCAGGTCGGGAAGAAAAATCGGGAAGACATGAAGACGATAGAAAAGGTCTTCTCGAAATTTTCCCTTTTTCACATTCTCCTCCAAATTTTCGTTGGTTGCCGCAATCATTCGGACGTCGATCTTTGTCCTCTCGGTACTCCCCACCCTCATCACTTCCTTCTCCTGAAGGACCCTGAGGAGTTTGACCTGAACAGAGGGGAGGATTGTGGAGATCTCGTCCAGGAAGAGCGTTCCTCCACTCGCCTCTTCGAACAGACCCTTCTTCGCCTGAACCGCTCCAGTGAAGGCGCCCTTGGTATGGCCGAAAAGTTCGCTTTCAACTAAGGTCTCGGGGATCGCTCCACAGTTGAAAGGGATGAAGGGGCGATCCGACCTTGGGCTGTTATAATGGATCGCCTTGGCCACCAACTCTTTACCGGTTCCGCTCCCTCCGTAGATCGTCACGGTGCTGGTTCCAAGGGCAACCTTTTCGATCAATGAGAAAATCTCCTGCATCTTCTTGCTTTTTCCGATAATGTTGTGATACTCAAATTTTTTCCTCACCTCCATCCTCAGAAGTCGATTTTCCTTGAGGAGAAGACTTTCTTTTTGGACCTTGGAAATGTGTATGAGTAATTCGTTCAAGTCAATAGGTTTGGTGATATAGTCATTGGCTCCGATCTTCATCGCCTCCACTGCTGTCTCGATCGATCCATAGGCCGTCATCAAAATCACCATCACCTCAGGCCTTATTCCTTTGATGGTTTTGAGAAGCTCGAGGCCGTTCATTTCAGGCATCTTGAGGTCGGTGAGGACTAAATCGAAGACATCCTTTTCGATTTTCTCAATGGCCTCGAGACCATTTTGGGCGACCTCTACGTTATATCCGCCCATCTGCAAAAGACCTTTTCTGATTACGTCCCGAATGGGGGCCTCATCATCAACAACCAATATTTTCATGGACTCCACTTTGAACTCCTTTGGCGTATTTTTAACAAAAATTTTTCCTTAAATCAATGAAAATGAATTGATGGATCCGGAGAACCGATGCCCTTCGTTAGTGGTTCGACGAAGCTCGCCGAGATCTCGTGTCAAAGGCAGGACCAGGCATTGATGCTGATGAATCGAAAGGTTGACTGTTTATCAATTTCCTATAAAATACAGAATAGAATTAGGATTTCGGATTTCAGATTGAACATTTACGATTTGCAATTCCTGCCTGCCGGTAGGCAGGGGCATCGTTACCGTAACCGCCACACTGTTAAAGAGCGCTTTTAGCATGCCAGCCAATCTCACTCCACAATACTTAGAGGCAGAGCTTAAGTTTAAGCAGGCCAAGACCACGCCAGAGAAAATAAAAGCCCTCGAGGTGATGATGGCCGTCATCCCGAAACATAAAGGGACTGAGAAACTTCGGGGGCAGCTCAAGAGCCGGATGGCTAAATTGAAGGAGGAACTCCAGAAAAGACCGACTGTCGGGAGGGCAGAGCAGGCCTATAACATCAAAAGGGAGGGGGCGGCCCAGGTCGTTCTTCTGGGACTTCCCAATTCTGGTAAGTCAAGCCTTCTTTCCCGAATCACCAATGCTTCTTCTGAGGTAGCGGATTACCCTTTCACAACCCAAAAACCCGTTCCAGGAATGATGAAGTTTGAAAATCTGCAAATTCAGTTGGTCGACACCCCGCCCATTCAATTGGATCATATCGAACCTGGATTCCCGAACCTCATTCGAAATGCGGATGCCCTTCTTCTCCTGGTGGACCTAACAGACGACCCCGTTTTCCAAGTGGAGGTTCTACTGGAACAACTGAGCGACATGAGAATACAGGCGGTCGGGAAAGGCACCATTCCCTCACTCGAAACGGGATGGGCTTGCTTGCGGGCACTCGTTATTGGGAATAAATGTGATGTTAAGGGTGCGATGGGGGCCTATCAGAAGCTCGAGGAACGTTTCAAAGACACCTTTCCCATCCTGCCCATCTCGGCCAAAGAGGGAATGAATTTTGATGAATTGAAAAAGGAGGTTTATCAGCTTTTGGATATCGTCCGGGTCTACACGAAGGTTCCGGGAAAGGAGCCAGATTTGTCAGAACCTGTTATTCTCAAGAAGGGAAGCACGATTGATGATGTTGCCCTCTCGGTTCACAAGGATTTTGCTGCCAAGCTCCGATATGCAAAGGTCTGGGGGTCTGGGAAATTTGACGGACAAATGGTCAAGAGAGATTATCGGGTCAGCGAAGGCGATGTGATTGAATTGCATATCTGATGCTTCGCGGAATATTGGAATAATGGAACATTGGAATAATGGTCTGAAAGAAGTTAAGATTTGATACCCATTATTCCAGTATTCCAACATTCCATCATTCCAGGGTTAGTAAACAGATGGCATTGCTTTCAAGAAGACTTTTTTTGAGATTTCTTTTGGGACTTCCCCTTCTTTCTTTTCTCTCCCAGCCCGTTCGGGAGGCCCGGGCAGAATTAACCGCGCATCCGAGAGTCGGGGAAGATTCCATCGGCGAATTTTTCAAAGGGGAGGAACTTTCCTACGAGATTGGGTTCTGGTTACTCAAGAGAGTGGCCCAGGGGAAAATAAGTTTCAGGGAAATGGG
>Ga0316626_10001391_pt1 | contig 10729 bp, 12 predicted proteins | sample OWC_Aug_T1_C1_D5_FD_207656 | JGI IMG/M metagenome (GOLD analysis project Ga0316626, IMG submission 207656) | Wetland soil microbial communities from Old Woman Creek delta, Ohio, United States - OWC_Aug_T1_C1_D5_A | ecosystem: Environmental > Terrestrial > Soil > Wetlands | place: USA: Ohio...
ACCGCAGCTCTTGCCGGCCTCCATGTCCTTCATGGTCGCCGGGTTGCCGCCCACCTTCTTCTTGTAGATGGCGTCATGGCAATCGGTGCACTTGAGACCCTTGCCCAGGTGGGCCTTGTTGTCCCAGATCACCTTGTCGGCGCCCTTCGGGTTGTACTCCACCGGCTTCATGTTCGCGATTGCCGAAGCGGCCACGACGAACGTGAACATCACTACCACAGCCAGAACGAGGAACTTCTTCATGTATGTTTCACCTCCTTTCATCGTCAAATGGAATTACCTACATGGTTCAGACACACGAGCGAACAAAGGGTTTATTTCTCGATGAACGAATTCGGGCTCCGGTACTCATGGCACTGGACGCACAGCTGCTTCGCCGACGCCGGAGAGACCCGCCACATGTGCGGCTTGTGGCAGTCCTTGCACTGCATGTTCATATCCAGGTGCGCTTTGTGCTTGCCCACATGCTTCACAGCGGGATGGCACCTTATGCAGCTTTCGCTGCTCGGCTTCACTTTGCCCTTCGTATGCGGCTTGTGGCACTCGTAGCAGAAGAACTGCATGGGGGCGTTCAGATCGTACACGATCTTGTCCGCCTTCTTGACCGTTGCCGCGTCCGGCTGGAAATGCCCGGTATCGATCGACTTGTCCTCCTGCAGTTCCTTCCGGATCGCATCATCGCTGCTGTGGCAGTAAAGGCACTTCTTCCGGCCCGGCCGCAAGTCCTTGGTCCGGTCGGTGTGGCAGTTCAGACAGGGAAGGCTTCCCATGCCCTGGCCGTGCACTTCCTTGCCGGCATGGCACTTGAGACAGAACCGCTCGGTCGGATGGAACCTATGCATCCCTGACTTGTCTTCTTTCACATCGCCATGGCACATGGTGCACTCGATCTGCTCCATGTAAACATGCTTGGCGTGGAAGAGAGAATTGTTGATGCGCGGCGCCCGGGTCGTGGTATGGCACCGGTTGCAGGTATCCGTGGTAACGATGATCTTGCCGTGCCGCTCCGGCACCTTGTTCGGCCGGTGCATCACGAAGCTGATCAGGAGCTGGTTCTGCTCGGGGATCGTCAGGTGGTGGCAGTCGTGGCAGGTGAGCTGTTTGTGTTCGCTCGAGGCCCAGCTGTCGTACGCCTCCTGCATGAGGTGGCATCCCACGCAGAACTTGGGATTGTTCTGGGTGAAGTCGTAGAACTTGTACGACACGAACCCGCCGCCGACGGTGATGACGAGGATCAGCGTGACGATGAGGAGCTTTGCCTTGAGCGTGAGCGGTTCCTGCAGCCGCTCCTTCAGCAGGGTGAACTTTTCCTTGGACCAGTCGATGATCTTCATGCCTGCAATGAAGCTCCCTTCCTTTTTCTGCACAACTAAGCCCGCATTTATAGCACAGGTGACCAGTCCTGTCAATAGGCTTCATGGAACTATAAGAAGATTTCATAGCCCCGGAGCAGCGGCGGTCCGGAACGCGCACTTCCTGTCCCAAAGGGCCGGTAAGCGTCGGAGAAAAAAAGGCGGGGCCGCATACCGGCCCCGCCTTTCTAGTCCCTTCGTATGACACGGATCAATGCCCTTCCTGTTTCGCCTCAGCGAACACCGGAAAGACCTTCGCGATGAAGTAGAACAGCACAAAGGGCATGATAAAGATGCCCACCGCGCCAAAGAGCCCCTCCTTGAACGTCTCCCAGTCGTGGGGGATGATCGGCAGACTATAATGCATGTAGCCTGCAAAGCTGAGCGAGAAGGCCTGTCCGCCGATGACCACGTTCCACCGCATCATGAACACCCCAAAGAGGACGAGGAGCACGCCGAGGACCGTCCGTCGAATAGTCAGTCCGGGAATCAGGAACAGGATGAGCGGAACGAGATTGCCGATGCCGTACTGCATGATGAAGATGTCATAGAAATCGCGCTCGAAGAGGACCGAGCGGAGCACGTCCCAGGACTTGACGGCCGTATAACCGCGGAAGATGAGGTCCAGGAGCTCGAGCGTGATGGCCAGGACCAGGAACAGGATGAGGTACCGGGAGGTCATCTGGACGACGTGCAGCTCCACGCCCTTCACCTCTTCCAGGGTCACCTCCCAGCGCTTCCGGCTGCGCCGGATCAGGATCTTGCGGATCTCCATCACGACGATGTAGGTCAGCATGCAGAGGGCGATGCCGGACACGATGGCCGACATGATGAAGATCACCGGCATGAGCGGCGTCATCCAGAGCGCATTCGCCTTCACGGAGCCGAAGATGAATCCGGCGTACCCGTGCAGGAAGCAGGCCACCGGAATGCCGATGCCGGCCAGGATCTTGATCGCTTTCTCGTCCCGGTGCAGGGCCTCCTCGCTCACGTCGTAGGAGCCGAGCGTCAGCGTACAGTAGAGCAGGTACCAGAGCTGCTCGCCGAAGGTCTTGTCCTGCTTCTCCCGCAGCGCCAGGGCCTTGTCGACGAAGTGCTTGCGGTACAGGAACCAGAGCTCGGAGGCGACGATGGCCCCGTAGGCGAAGAACACGATGCCGAAGGCTGCGATGGCCGACGTGAAGTGCGAGGTCATCATGACGTTGATGCCCCGGAAGGGGTGCTGCAGGTGCAGCACGATGGGCATCGGGGCCGCGAACAACAGCGCGAAGGAGAAGACCAGGGCAAAGCGGGCTATGTCCTTCAGCTCCTTGATGCCGAAGACGTGGTACAGCGACGACAGCACGAAGGCGCCCGCCACCAGCCCCGTCATGAAGGGATACATCACGATCTGGACGCTCCAGTAGATGTACTCATTGGGATACGTGAACAGTTCCTTGATGGTCCAAATCTCACCGTGCACCATGGCTATTTCACCTCCATGCTCAGGCCGAGGTAGTAGACCTGGGGTTTCGTGCCGAATTCCTCTTTCAGCACCTGGACCTTGTCATCCAGGATCGTCCTCGTCACCGGGTCGTTCGGGTCCAACCGGTTGCCGATCTTCCGCGCCCCGAAGGGGCAGACCTCGACGCAGGCGGGCTTGAGCCCCGCATGGAGGCGGTGGACGCAGAAGGTGCATTTCTCCGCGGTGTGGTAGACCGGGTGGAAGAACCGCACGCCGTAGGGGCAGGCCATGATGCAGTACCCGCATCCGATGCACCACGTCCGGTCCACGAGCACGACGCCATCCTTCGTCTGGTAGGTCGCTCCCACGGGGCAGACCTGCACGCAGGCGGGATTCTCGCAGTGGTTGCAGAGCTTGGGCACGAAGAAGGCCTTGGTAATGTCACCGGGCTTGACGATGTCCTTGCCGTGATGCCCCTGGTCGATCTCCTGGGTGGTGAACCCGTCGCGGGCCGCCTTCGGCGAATCGGCATGAACCTTGCCGTCCTTGGTCACCACGTACCGTTCGACCCAGGTCCGGGACACGTTCAGGTCATACTGAATCTCATTCTCGTTCTTGCAAGCCTTGACGCACAGGCCGCACCCGACGCACTTCGTGCTGTCGACCAGGAAGACCCACCGGGTGTCGCCCTTCTTCGGCTCGGCCGGCGCGCTCCCGGTCGATGCCTTGATGCCCGCCGGGACCGCGAGGCCGGCGGCTCCCGCGAGGGAATACTTCAGGAAATTCCGTCTGTTCAGCATGGCTCAGGCACCTCCCAGCTTGGGGTCGTGCGGATTGTGGCACGTCACGCACTCGATCCCCGGATTGTGCTTCTCGGGATCAAGGAAGCCCTTGATCTTCCCCCGGACCGTATCGGGATAGGGCAGCTTCACGTGGCAGCGGTAGCACTGCTCGCGGGACTTGTCGATGACCAGCTTGGGATGCTGCTCCGAGGGATGGTCCACAGCCGGGCCGTGGCAGTTCTCGCAGATGATGATCTTGTGGGGCGTCTTGTTGATCTTGTCGTACTTGTCCGGATGGCAGTCCTTGCAGTACTCCTTCCCCCGGTACTTGATCGTGAACTTGTTCCAGAAATCCTGGTCCCCCTTGCGGTGCCAGCTGTACGTGTATCCCCGTTCGTAGGAACCGAAGTCCTTCGGGACGTAGACGGCGCGGAACGCGAGGATCAGGAGCACGATCCCGATCGCCACGATCAGCGGCCGCAATACATGGTTCTTCATACGCTGCCTCCCCCTTTCTCAATTTTGCAGATTCTGAAGATTCCGAATATGATTGGCATCGCGCCAGCCGGCCGGGGATGCTGCCTCCCGGCAGCTGCCGCCTTAGGGACGGTCCTTCCGCCCTTCCGGTGCGCCGGACATCACGGTCATTCCCTGCCAGAGGATCGCCAGGAAGCAGAAGGTCAGGCCGGCCACGAGGCCGAAGATGTTCACCAGGTTCCACTTGACCACGGCAAAAATGACGATGAATATCGTGGACAGCTTCAGGACGGTGATGACCGCTGCCGCAAAGTTCGAAACCGCGCCGGTCGTTCCCTGCCGCAGGTAGACCCGCTCCACGGCGACGGCAAGCCACCGGAAGTTGACCGCGCCGAGGATGCTGCCGAAGACGACGCCTGCAGGCACGGTCCAGAACGGCAGGCCGGGCCAGAGCGTCACCTGGAGGGCGACGGCGCCAGCCAGGCCGACCGCCGTGATGATGGCGGCCTTTCGGGCCACGCCGTTGACAACGGCCCGTACTCCCTGCTCAGCGCCGGTCCCGCTCTCCGTCATCGTTCCCTTTCCCGGGGTCCCGGTCCAGGTCCTGGACCTTCCGGGCCTGATCAAAAAGGTTCTTGAAGCCCGCGGCTATGCCGAAGATCAGGAAGACGATCGTAAGCCACGGCGACGTGCCGAAGGTCCGGTCCAGGAACAGGCCCAGGAAATACCCGATGACCGTGGCGGCGACGAGGGTGATGCCGACGGTGCTCAAGACGCCCAGGAGCCGGATGAACCTGCGGTCCTTTTCTTCCATAATCCTTACGACGATCGATAATCCTCGTCATCACCGCAGAGGACGCAGAGGAAAGCTCATGCGAACGTAAAAGGTTCTGTTACGCTGTCATTGCGAGCGACCGAAGAGAGCGCGGCAATCTCGTTGTATTAATAAAAGATCGCGTCCTCATAGCAAGATCCAGGCATTCGACTGCAGCTTCAGATGTTACCTCTGCGTCCTCTGCGGTGAAAATAAATTACAGGCTTTTCAGGCTCTTTCGCGCCGCCTCGACGGTCTTCGCGATGTCGCTCTTCGTGTGGGCCAGCGAGAGGAACGCGGCCTCGAACTGCGAAGGCGCGAGGTTCACTCCGTTCGCAAGCATGGCACGGAAAAAGTTCCCGAACCGCGTCGTGTCCGATGTCTTGGCGGTGGCGAAATCGACGACCTTCCGGTCCGTGAAGAACGTGGTGAACATGGACCCCACGCGGTTGATCGTCGCCGGCACGCCGGCCTCGCGGGCCGCGTCGCGGAGCCCCTTCTCCAGCTCCGCGGAGCGCTGCTCGAGCGTACGGTAAACGCCCGGTTTGGACAGCAGCCTGAGCGTTTCGATCCCCGCGGTCATCGCGAGGGGATTGCCCGAGAGGGTGCCTGCCTGGTAGATGGGGCCGAGAGGCGAGATCTTTTCCATGATGTCGCGCCTGCCGCCGTAGGCCCCGACGGGCAGACCGCCGCCGATCACCTTGCCGAGCGTCGTGAGGTCCGGCTTCACCTTGTAGAGCTGCTGGGCCCCGCCGTAGGCAACACGGAACCCCGTCATTACCTCGTCGAGGATCAAAACGATGCCGTACTGGTCGCAGACCTGGCGAAGCCCCTGCAGGAAGCCCGGCTCCGGAGGCACACAGCCCATGTTCCCCACCACGGGCTCGACGATGATGCAGGCGATCCGCTCTCCCTCCCGGGCGCAGAGGTCCCGGACCGCGGAAAGGTCGTTGAAGGCCACGGTGAGCGTGTGCTTCGCCAGGTCGGCGGGAACACCGGGGCTGTCGGGCAGGCCGAAGGTGGCCACGCCGCTCCCGGCCTTCACGAGCAGGCTGTCGCCGTGGCCGTGGTAGCAGCCGTCGAACTTCAGGACATTGTCCCTGCCGGTGAAGCCGCGAGCCGCCCGGATGGCGCTCATCGTGGCCTCGGTGCCCGAGCTCACCATGCGCACCAGCTCGATGGACGGGACAGCCTTTTTGACCAGCTTGGCGAGCGTGATCTCGAGCTCCGTGGGGGCGCCGAAGCTCGTTCCGTTCGCGACCGCCTTCCGGAGCGCGGCCGATACTGCGGGGTGCGCGTGACCCAGGATCATGGGCCCCCAGGACAGGACGTAGTCGATGTACGTCTTGCCGTCGGCGTCGGTGATCTTCGATCCCTTCGCCTTCCTGATGAACAGCGGGTCCCCGCCCACGGACCGGAACGCCCGAACGGGGCTGTTCACCCCCCCGGGGATGTGCTTCTTGGCCTCTTCGAACAGTTTTTTGGACCTCGCCCCAGACATGCCTGCTCCCTTCTCCGTTGCGCAGCGGCGGCGTGCATCATGAAGGAATAGTTATAAAGGAATCACGGGGAATCGTCAACGAAAAACGACGAGGATCGGTCTGCCTGCCCACAAACAGTATATTACACTTTCAGCCCGGCAGCAATCAGATCGGCGACGCCCTGCGCGTCGTCCAGATCGAACCACGGGATACCGGCATCGATCCGCCGGTCGCTGACGAGGGCGAGGAAAGAGCGGTCCTGCATGCAGAGCGGTTCCGCGCCGGACACGCCGTACCGGAAGACCTCGATCCGGTTGACGCTGTCCCGCTTGAACCCTTCGATGATCACGAGGTCCACATCGCCGGCCATGGCCGCCAGTTCTTCCAGGGACGGGTCCCGGTCCGTGTTCCGCATGAGCGCGATCCGGCCGGGTCCCGCGAGCAGGACGGCGTCGGCCCCGGCCTCGCGGAACCGCCAGGAATCCTTGCCGGGCCGGTCGAGCTCGAATCCCTTGGACGCATGCTTGGCCACCGCGATGCGCAGCCCCCGCCCTTTCAGGATGCGGACGACCTTCTCGATAAGCGTGGTCTTGCCGCTGTTCGAGGCCGCGGCGACGAACGAAACCATCTTCATGAACGGTCCCCGCCCGCGCACAGGTGCAGCGCGCCGGAGCCTGCCAGGGGCCTGGCCGCCATCACCGTCGGGCCGGTCCCGAGCGCGATACTGATCACGCTTTCGTCAGTTCATCGGAACCGGCGTCCTGCTTCGGCCTGCCGAACATCCGCACCCCGAGGATCCCGACCTCGTAGAGAACGTAGATCGGAAGGGACATGAGCGTCATGTTGAATGCGTCGGGCGTGGGGGTGACCAGGCCGCCGATCACGAACGAGATCAGGAAGGCGTACTTGCGGAACTTGGTGAGCGACTCGGTCTGGAGGATCCCCATGCGGCCGAGGAGGATCATGACCAGCGGCAGCTCGAACACGGCGCCTGCGGCGAGCATGAACTTGAGCGTGAAGTCGATATAGTCGCCGATCTTGATGATCGGCGTCAGGTGCTCCGTCTTGTAGCCCACCAGGAAGGGGATGGCAAAGGGCAGCAGGAAGAAGAAGCAGAACAGCACGCCGATGGCGAAGAAGAGCGTCGCGAAAAAGACGAACTGGCCCGCATACCTGCGCTCATGCTTGTGCAGGCCGGGCGAGATGAACTTCCAGACCTGGAGCAGCAGGAACGGGAGCATCAGCATGATGCCCGCGATGAACCCGATCTTGAGGTGCGACATGAAGGGCTCGGTGAGCGCGGTGAAGTGCAGGTTGTGCACCGCCTTGTTCGGCGTGAATGTCACGAAGGGGAACGCGCGCGAGTACTCGATGGTGTCGTTCAGGGGCAGCATGAGGATGCCCAGGACGTCCTCGGAGAAGTTGAAGCAGAGGATGAACCCGATGCAGATGGCGATCGACATGTTGACCAGCCTCTTCCGGAGCTCGTCGAGATGGCCCCAGAAGGACATCTTGCTCTCTTCCTGATCAGGCTTTCCCATGGACATCCGTTTCCTTCTCCTTTGTTTCCTGCTGCGCCGGTGTTTTGTCATCGGACGCCGGCTCCTGTTTGTCCGGCGTCGTGCCGCCGGCGTCGGCGCCGGACTGCGGATCGGGCTTTTGGTCCTTCTTTTCCGGTTCGAAGCTGGTGACCGCCAGCACCTCGGCGTCCTTTAGCTCCTTCGCGACCTGGGAACCGATGCCTTCCACGTCGGCCTTGAGCTTTTTCAGGTCCATGGCGTGTTCCGCGTTCCGCACCTCGCTCTCGATGGTGTCCTTCATTTCCTGCGATGCGCGCTTGAACTCGGCGATCCCCTTTCCCAGGGCCTTGCCGAGCTCCGGCAGCTTCTTCGGCCCGAACACCACGAGGGCGATCACGAAGATGACCATCAGTTCCGGAACTCCGAGACCGAACATAACGATGCTCCTTCCTTCCGTGCGGATCCTACCGGCCTGCCGGCGCCTGCTGTTTCTCCGGCATGGCCTCGATGACCGCCCTGATCTCCATCCGCTTCGCCTGACGGAGGACGGTGAAGGTCACTGTCTTGCCGATGTGGCCGAAGGCGATGAGGCGCGGCAGCTCCGCGGGGTCGATGATCTTCTTCCCGTCCAGTTCGACGAGCACGTCCCCGCGCTGCAACCCGGCCTTGGCCGCGGGCCCGTCCTTCGCGACGGACCGGACAATGGCGCCCCGGGGCTCGGACATGCCGAGGGCCTCGGCGATGTCGGGCGTCACCTGCTGGGCGTCGACGCCGAGCCATCCCAGGTCCGGCCTCCCTTTCGCCTTGATCGACGGCAGGATGTCCTTCACCATGTTGACGGGCACCGCAAAACCGAGGTTCTGGCCCCGGGCCATGATCAGCGTGTTGATGCCGACGACCTCTCCCTGCATATTGAAGAGCGGACCGCCGCTGTTCCCCGGATTGATGGCGGCGTCGGTCTGGATGAGGTTGTCGTAGGGCCCCGCGCCGATGACCCTTCCCTTGGCCGAGACGATGCCCTTGGTGACCGTATGCGAGAGGCCGAAGGGATTGCCGATCGCCATGACCCAGTCCCCCACCTCGATCGCGTCGGAATCGCCGAGGACGGCGGCCGGAAGGTTCGCGGCCTCCACCTTGATCAGGGCCACATCGATCTCCGCTGCCTTCCCGACCAGCTTCGCATCGAGTATGCGGCCGTCGTTCAGGGCGACCTTGATGTCCTTCGCCTTGTCCACGACATGGTTGTTGGTCAGGATGTAGCCGTCGGGGCTGATGATGAATCCCGAGCCGAGGCTCTGGCGCACCTGCTCCCGCTGCTGAGCGCCGCCGAAGAAACGGGAGAAGAACTCGTCCATCTGCGGGTCGCCGAAGGGAGACGGCTGCCGGATCCGGACGACCTGCCTCGTGGAGATGTTCACCACCATGTGGTTCAGCTTCTTGACGAGCGGCGCGAAGGACTCGGGTGCCGGCTGGGCGGACGCGGGGAAGGCCTGCGAAAGGAGAACGACCAGAAAAATGACGATGCAGCGCGCTCGCATAGCTATCTCCGTGAAATGCCCTACTTGATAACACGGAGACGTGAAAGAGTCAAGAAAATTCAGGGATTGCGCGGCGCGAAGGGCTGCTCGAAGCGGTAAAAACGCGGGCCGCGGAAAGCGTTACAACCGTACGCGAATGACGGTCTTCACGTTGCCCCGGACGTTGAAGTCGCCCGTCACCTCGAGACGGCGGGGCCGCAGGCCCTTTTTCAGTTCGTCGAAGACGAGGTTCGTCACGGCCTCGTGGGAGATGCTCATGTCACGGAAGCCGTTCAGGTAGAGCTTGAGGCTCCGGAGCTCCACGATCTTTTTGTTCGGTACGTAGGTGACGGAGATCGTGGCGAAGTCAGGATACCCCGAGCGCGGGCAGAGGCAGGTGAACTCGGGATAGGATATCTCGATCACATAGTCCCGGTCGGGCGTGGGATTGTCCCAGAACTCGAGCTTGGCCGCTGTGATGGCCTTGGCACCATACTTCATGGCGGGCATAGTAGCAGGTTGACCGGCCGCGAGCAAGCGCAAAAAGGGGAATTCGGTTGTAATTTGGTGCCTGGCTCACTATAATGCCCGCATGATCGGCACGAAAGGAACGGTTGGATGATGACCGATTTCAACTGCATCGCCACCGGCATCGGCAGCCTGCCCGTCACGGATGCGGACCAGGCAGCCGCCCTGTCGCTCCGCTGGCTCCCCGAAGCGCCCATCTGGCCCCAGCTTCCCCAGCGCTCGTTCCACGAACACATGGACGGGCAGTACAGCGAGTCGCTGCCGGGCATCGTGGTCGACGAGAAGAAACAGCGGTTCTCCTTCGACACCTCCCGGGACCTGACGCCGGAGCTTGAACGGTTCTTCGAAAGGTACCTGGCGGGGGACCGCTCCTTCTTCAGGATATCGGAAGACTACGCAGCGGGGTTCTACGGTTTCCTGCGGGCGCTCAGGAAGGGCCTGCCGACGGGCGCCCGGTTCCTGAAGGGCCATATCACCGGACCGCTGACCGCCGGCATATCGTTCAAGGACGAAACGGGCAGGGACATCATCCACAACGAGATGGTCTTCGACGCCGTGGTGAAGGGCCTCGCCATGAAGGCCGCCTGGCAGATCGAGACCTTCCGGGAGTTCGGCCTTCCGGTGATCATCTTCATCGATGAACCGGCCATGGAGTCGCTCGGCTCGGCGTTCTCTGCGGCATCCCCGGAGATGGTGGCAGGAAAGCTGGACGAGATCATCGGCACGATCCACGAGCTGGGCGGCATCGCCGGCATCCACTGCTGCGGCAACGCCGACTGGCCCCTGATCTTCAACACGAAGGTCGACATCGTCA
>Ga0316626_10001393_pt1 | contig 10713 bp, 9 predicted proteins | sample OWC_Aug_T1_C1_D5_FD_207656 | JGI IMG/M metagenome (GOLD analysis project Ga0316626, IMG submission 207656) | Wetland soil microbial communities from Old Woman Creek delta, Ohio, United States - OWC_Aug_T1_C1_D5_A | ecosystem: Environmental > Terrestrial > Soil > Wetlands | place: USA: Ohio...
GGGTTCTCGGGCGGCGGCAGCAACATGCGGGACTTGATGTGCGTGAGCGTCGACGCCATTACGAGGAACTCGCCCGCGATCTCCATGTCGAGGCTCTGCATCATCTCGATGTATTCGAGGTACTGCCGGGTGATCGGGGCGATGGGGATGTCGTAGATGTCCAGTTCGTGTTTCTTGATGAGATGGAGTAGAAGGTCCATGGGACCTTCGAAGATCTCAAGCTTGACGTGATAGGACATGCGGGGCGCCCTTTCCAGGATGGATACCGAAACTTATCTTCATTGCCCTGAAAAGTCAAGCGAAAACATGGCGATGCTGCGGCGTCACCGGCCTCGCGGGGGGGGAGAAGGTCCCGCGGCCGAGAAGTCCCGCGGTCCCCGGACCGAAGATTCCGGCTGATCGTCCGAACTGGTATAATCATACTTACAAGGGGTTTCCGGCATGGGATATTCAGAAAAGGAAATGCGGACCCTGATCCGGCGCTGGGTCCCGAGGGACCGGGTTCCGAAGCGGATCAGGATCAAGGATACCGCGGACTTCTTCCGCGTCGACTACGACGATGTCGTCGTCCTGGGGGATGTGCCGTACCTCGTGCGGAACAATGAACGCGAGGGACGGTTCGGGCTCGAGGACGAGCCCAAGTTCTGGGTGAAGCGCTCGATCGACCTGCTGACCGGTGAACTGAAGGTCCTCAAATGGGTGTTCCGCGAGGAATTCCATGCCACGATCGGCGATCTCGTGTTCGAGTGCGTGCGCAGCCCCCACAAGGAGGCGCGCATCCTTGAGCTCGTGCGCGGCCGGGAGGATTTCATGCAGGGAACGACCGTCAATGACTCCGCGGGGAATCCCCTGCGCATCCTGGACTATATCCGCGGCAGGACGCTCTCCCAGGTCACGGAGGGCCTCGGGACCGGCCATGAGGACTTTTTCTACGAACACTACCCCCTGCTGCTCGATGAGTTCTTCGGCATCGTGGAGGCCATACGGTTCCTGCATGAGAACGGGGAGAAGCACGGCGACATCCGGCGCGATCATCTCATCAAGGACGAGACCAGCGGCAGGTACCGCTGGATCGACTACGATTTCAACTACCGCCACGGAGAGAGCCGCTTTGCCTACGATCTCTTCGGCCTGGGGAATGTCCTCCTGTACCTCACCGGGCGAGGGGATGTGACGACCCAGCGGCTCCTGCGGGAGTCGCCCGGCCTGCTGGACCGGCTGGACGCGGACGATGTGAACATCGTGTTCCGCAACCGCGTGACGAACCTCAGAAAGGTCTTTCCCTACATCCCCGAGTCCCTCAACCGGGTGCTGATGCATTTTTCCGCCGGGGCGCGGCTCTACTATGAGACGACTGACGAGCTGCTCGAGGACCTCGGCGAGGCGCGGGAGGACCTGAACCGGTAGGAAGAACGGGAAAGCACGATGCGGGAACAGGCCGCATCTTGACGCGACGAGGCCCCCGAGGGGGGAAAGGAGCCGGGCCATGAACGAAGGCGGACAACAGATGAAGGACAGGCACTTTCTCATAGCCATCGACGACTCTCTGAGCTCGAAGCGCGCGGTGCTGTATGTCGCCGACATCGTGGGAGGTTCTCCGGGTTTCGCGGTGACGCTCCTTTCCGTCATTCCCCGGCCGGAGGAGGATTTTTTTGCATCCGCGGAGGAGCAGCATGCCTGGATGCGGGAGAAGACCGCGGCCGCCGACCGGCTGCTCGAGAACTACCGCCAGGTCCTGATCCACGCGGGATTCCCTCCGGATAAGGTCCGGATCCGCACCAGTGTAGGAGAGGACAAGTCCTTTGCCGAGACCATTCTCGACCTGCGATGCGACCTTTCGTGCTGCACCATCGTGGTTGGCAGACACCACAAGTCGAGGACCGAGGAGTTCCTGCTGGGCAGTACGTCGTCGAAGCTCATCCACGACGCCAAGAACTGCGCGGTCTGGGTGGTGGAATGAACGAGAGGGGTCGCGGACCGTCGCGGGGATCTGCGTTCTCCGGGCACGGCCGGTCAGCGGGCGGAACGAGGCCGGGAGAGGGGCTCACCTGGTCGCGTTCCTGCGCCGGCGGATCCTGTTCCCGCGGTGCTTTTCTGCAACGGCAATTCTGACACAACGGCAATTCTGGGCTTGACATGTCGGTGACCGCCGTTTACCATGTCGCCCGCATGCCTGCACCTTTTCCTCCGGTCATCGCATGCCACGGGAGGCTTACATGATGGACCGCGCAGGGTCGCAGGGAAGGACCTGGGACCCCGTTCTGATCGGATCGCTGCTCATTCCCGGGGTGCTCTTTCCCCTGCCGGCGTACGCCGTCGAGGTGGGGTGCTTTTTCACCGCGGTGTTCCTCGGGGTGATGTTCCTGGTTGCCATGGGCATCACGATGGGCGCAAAGCACGTTCTTGCCAAGTATGTCTGGAAAGCGCCGAGAACGCCGTGGCTCAGGATGTTCGGACTTACGTGGATCGAACTGCTGCTGGGGATCCTCACGTTCGCCCTCGTCAGGACCAGCTACTGGCTCACGGTGCTCATCTATTTTCCCTTTGCCGCGCTCGTGAACCGGGCGCTCCTTGCCAAGGTCCGTAAGCCTGCGGCCGAAGCGACTTCTTTTTTGCATCGGAACGCCGTTTTTCTGATCCTCCCCCTGGCGTTGCCGGTGTCTCTCCAGGTGGCAGGTGTGCTCTGGAAGGGCATTACGGACCTGATCACCTTCACGGAGATCCGCTAGCTGGCGCCTCGCGCCCGCTGGACGATGGACATGCATGCTTCCTGCGGGTACTCCTGATCCCGCAGCCGCAGTCCCGACAGGTCGGGGCTGCCGCGGGATGTCGTGTTGTTCGTTCGCGACAGGTCGGGCAGTTGGAGGGGCTCCACCGGGCATCGGGTACCGGGCCGGCGCCTTGCCGGCGAGCGACCGGATGCCTCTGAGCCGGCGGCGGGGGCGGGGGTGACCGGGAGATCGGGGACCAAAGCGCTCCCCATAGCAGCAGGGGAAGGCATCTGGAGCGGACAGAGCAGGCATAAATTTTTTTTATCCTTGTTTTCTGCACCTGGGACTCCTCTCCCTTCCGAAATACCGCATGAAGATTGACTAAATATGGTGTTCCAGCGGCCTTGACAATACTATATGTTGTGGGTATACTTTTCTTCGGTATTTTTGATTATTCCGTACCTTATGCATCCGGACGTCGCAGATGTACCCTTCGTTCCCCACGGTCCACCGATAACAACAGGAATCACCCGGTAAACGGGATCCGAAGATCTGACGGCGGAGAATGATCGAGGCTATCGGTACATCGATGCTGGCGATATCCCGCAGTTCGCTCGCTCACTGCTCCTGCACGGATAAGGAACACCAGACGGGCCGGTTGTAAACCGACCTGGATTTTTTTGCATTTATCGTCAAGGGGGGCATCAGACGTTATGAAAACCGCGGTCAGCACCGAGAACGAATCCGCTGCAGGGCTTCAGCTATCCGAGAACAGTCTCAAGGTCCTGGGAAAACGCTATCTCAAGCGCAATGAGGACGGGACCGTCGTCGAGACCGCCGCGGACATGTTCCTGCGCGTGGCCAGGACCATTGCCTCAGCCGACGCCGCGTACGGAAGGACCGAGACCGAGATCGACAGGACGGCGCACGAGTTCAACCGCCTCATGACCTCGCTCGAGTTCCTGCCCAACAGCCCCACGCTCATGAACGCCGGCCGGGAGCTCGGCCAGCTGTCGGCCTGCTTCGTGCTCCCCGTGGGCGACTCGATGGACGAGATCTTCGAATCGGTGAAGCATGCAGCCCTCATCCACAAATCGGGCGGCGGGACGGGCTTCTCCTTCTCGCGCCTCCGGCCCAAGAACGACGTGGTGAAGACCACCAAGGGGATCTCGTCGGGTCCCATCTCCTTCATGACCGTCTTTGACGCCGCCACCGACACGGTGAAGCAGGGAGGCACGCGGCGGGGCGCCAACATGGGCATCCTGTCGATCGACCATCCGGACATCCTGGACTTCATCACCTGCAAGCAGCAGAGCGACCGGCTGAACAACTTCAACATCTCCGTCGCCCTGACCGACACCTTCATGCGGGCCGTGGAGAAGGATGACGAATATGACCTGGTATCGCCGCGCTCCAGGGACGTGGTCCGCAAGCTCAAGGCGCGGAAGGTCTTCGACACGATCGTGAACATGGCCTGGAGGAACGGCGATCCGGGCATCATCTTCCTCGACCGCATCAACCAGCACAACCCCACGCCCCACGTGGGCATGATCGAGTCAACGAACCCCTGCGGCGAGCAGCCGCTCCTTCCCTACGAGTCCTGCAACCTCGGGTCGATCAACCTGGCGAAGATGGCCACGGCGGACGGCGCGGCCGTTGACTACGACAAGCTGCGGCATACGGTGCGGGAGGGTGTGCACTTCCTGGACAACGTCATCGACGTGAACCGCTACCCCCTTGAGAAGATCGCCGAGAACACCCGGGCGAACCGGAAGATCGGCCTCGGCGTCATGGGTTTTGCCGACCTGCTGCTCCGGCTGGCCGTGCCGTACAACTCCGACCGGGCCGTCCAGATCGGCGAGTCGGTGATGAAGTTCATCACCGACGAGGGCCGGAAGAAGAGCGAGGAGCTGGCGCAGGAGCGCGGCGTCTTCCCGAACTTCAAGGGGAGCGTCTACGACCGGCCCGGCCATGCCCCGGTCCGGAACGCGACCGTGACGACCATCGCCCCCACCGGCACACTATCCATCATCGCCGGCTGTTCGAGCGGCATCGAGCCGCTCTTCGCCCTCTCCTTCGTGCGGCGGGTCCTCGACGGCGCGGAGCTGGTGGAGGTGAACCCCGTGTTCGAGCAGGCGGCGAAGGACCGGGGGGTCTTCTCCGATGACCTGATGAAGGAGATCGCCGAGCACGGCGGATGCGCCGGCATCGGCTCCGTGCCCCGGGACGTGCAGGAGGTGTTCGTGACCGCCCACGATATCAGTCCGGAATGGCACATCCGGATGCAGGGCGCCTTCCAGAAGTATACGGACAACGCGGTCTCAAAGACCGTGAACTTCCCCCATGGAGCCACGACCCGGGACGTGGAGAAGGTCTACCTCCTTGCGTACCACCTGGGCTGCAAGGGGGTGACCATCTACCGCGACGGGTCCCGCGACGAGCAGGTGCTTTCCACCGGCGCCACGGAGAAGGCGCGGAAGGCGGCGGCGCAGATGACCGTGGCATCGGCCTCGCCGGAGCTCGCCGAGGAGAAGAAGCCGCGCCGGCGCCCCGCACTTACCGTCGGCATCACGCAGAAGATCCCCACGGGCTGCGGGAACCTCTACATCACCATCAACGAGGACGAGGAGGGCATCTGCGAGGTGTTCTCCACCATGGGCAAGTCCGGCGGGTGCGCCTCCAGCCAGTCCGAGGCCGTGAGCCGCATGGTGTCCCTGGCCCTCCGCTCCGGCATCGCCATCGACTCGATCATCAAACAGGTGAAGGGCATCCGCTGCCCGTCCCCTGCCTGGGGCGAAGGCGGCCGGAGCATCCTGTCCTGTCCCGATGCCATCGCCCGGGCGCTGGAGCGGTACATGAAGGAGGGGATGGGAAACGACCATCCGCGAAGGACCGAGCGGCCCGGAGCGGTCGAAGCCTCCGCGCCGACGGTCGCCTATGTATCGTCGGACCGCGGCGCCGGCGAAAATGCCAACCACCTGGGCCTCTGCCCCGAGTGCCCGGACTGCGGAGGCCTGCTTGAGTTCGGCGAGGGCTGCGCCGTCTGCCGGGGCTGCGGATTCTCGAAGTGCGGGTGACGGACCAGGCGGGCATGCGGGTGGTGGAACGGGGTATCGCCGCCGGAACCGGTCATACCGGAGGTGCGGCGGGTCCGAAGAGGTCTTTTTTTCCTGACGCCTGTTCATCATGACCGCCCGAAACCGGGAGTGAGAGCTCCCGGTTTTTTTATATCCCCGGGACGTGCACCTGCTGCACCCGGGAGCGACGACGCAACATCCAAGGAGCGAACGATGACATTCGATGAGATCATCCTGGAACTGTACCGGCTTGCGGAGACCAAGGAATGGAACGGCAAGAGCACCGATGAGGCGCTCTCGACGGCGATCGAGGGGATGGAACAGATCTGGACCCTGCGCCAGGCGGACCTGCGCCGGAGCGTCAAGACCCAGGCGCTCAAGCGGCAGCCGCGGATATGGTCCTGACGGCGTTCCCGGGCTGAAAAAGCTTGACATTTGGACGGACTGCTTCTACATTAATGGTCATCAGGCTATTCTCCCTTCAGGGACGACTTGACGACAGGGAACACTGACGGACGCATCGACGGCTCCGTCTCGTTGAAAACGCGCGGAAGGCAGATCGAGGGAACAGAGAGCGGCGAGGTCTTAGAAGAACCGATCCATTTGTGTGGCGTAAAGGCCATAGAGGAGGAAGGGGAGGTGAATATGGAGCGAGTGGTTTCCTACGAGTGCAAGGTGTGCGGCAGGCGGATCGATGTGACCAGGACCGGGGACGTCTACGAGGAGCCGATCTACTGCTGCGGTGTCGAGGCCGTGGAGCACGGGGCAGCGGCAGCTGTGGCGCCGGCCAAGAAGGCGCCCGCCAAGAAGAAGGCTCCGGCCAAGAAGAAACCCGCCAAGAAGAAACCGGCAAAGAAGGCCGCCAAGAAGAAGGCGGTGAAGAAATCAGCGAAGAAGCCGGCAAAGAAGGCCGCCAAGAAGAAGGCGAAGAAAAAGGCAGCCAAGAAGCGGTAGGAAGCGGTATCACCGACAGTCTACGCAAGCCCCCGGGACCCGAGGTCCCGGGGGCTTTTTTGGCTCTTTCGTCTTTTCGTTGAAATGCCTTTATTGCCATGCATGGACAAAGAGCAGCAATTCCTAAATGAAAAACCATTTTCGCGCAAAGACGCAAAGGCGCAAAGAAAGGATAAACCGCATACTGCCGTAAGCCGTAACAACAGCTTAAAAAACAAGAATTGGATTTATGTCTTCACATCAAAAGCTATCGACCGTTCTCACACTTCTGACGTTGGCTTTCTTTGCGTCCTTGCTCCGTCCTGCATCCAATAGAGTTTGAAACGGAGCGGGGGCGGCGATTCGACTGAGCGCGCCGAAGTCTTTGCGCGAGACAGCAGTTCGCGGCAGCTTTCAACTTTTTTACGAATGAACAGCTTTTTTTGATCTGCAGCGGGGCTTGACAGTGCCCGCCGCGGGTCGTAGAGTGACTCATGCGTACGGTCCAACAGCGGGAACACCGCATCCGGCGGCTCGTGGGCAGGGCCATCGGCGATTTCGGTCTGATCGAGCAGGGGGACCGCATCCTCGTCGCCCTGTCGGGCGGAAAGGACAGCTGGACGCTCCTGCATGTCCTGGAGCTCCTCCGGAAGCGCGCGCCGGTCGATTTTTCCCTGATTGCCGTGACGGTCCACCCCGGTTTTCCCGGATTTCGCACCGACGCCATCGAGGAACACCTCCGGCGCAGGGGCTTCGAGCACCGGGTCGTCGCCGCGCCGGTCCATGAGCTCACGCTCGAGAAGTTGTCTCCCGGCGACATCCCCTGCCCGCTCTGCGCGCGGATGAAGCGCGGCGTTCTGTACACGCAGGCACGGGAGCTGGACTGTACGAAGATCGCCCTGGGGCATCACCGGGACGACTTCATCGAGACCCTGCTGCTGAACCAGCTCTACAACGGCGCCATCAAGGCCATGGCGCCGCTGCTCCGCGCCGATGACGGACGGAACCGGGTCATCCGGCCCCTGGTGTACGTGCCCGAGGAGGAGATCATCGCCTTCGCGGCCGAGGCGGGGTTCCCGGTGACCTGCTGCGCCTGCCCCGCCTGCGGCGATCCCGATCACCGGCGTCTGCGCATCAAACGGCTTCTCGCGGAGCTGGAGGGCGAGCATCCCGGCATCAAGGCGAGCCTGCTCGCGGCGCTGGGCGACGTGCGGACGAGGCACCTGCTGGTGCGGGAGGAGCGGGAATTGAGCGCTCAGGAATCCCGGTGGGGAGAGTTTGGGACGCGGATAAGATCGGATGAACGCGGATAAAGACGGATATAAGCTATCATTATGCGGTCGTTGAACAAGGTAATCAGACATCGAGAACGCACCCTAAAGGGTGCGGCTACCATGAAACAAATCAACGCATCGGAGTCTGGTAGCCGCCCCGTTTGGCGGGACGACAATCAGTCTTTCAACAATCTGTTAGATGCTGAAAGAAGATCCATCTCTGTGGCCAATGGTTTTTCGTCAGCAGGCCTGTCGTTACCCGTGATGATTCTCGTCAATCCGCGAAAATCCGCGTCCCCATGCTTTATCGGATAACTGAATCCTGAACGATCGATGCAGACCTGGGTCATCCTGTCGCTCCTCAGCGCCTTCTCCCTCGCCACGAGCGATGCGCTCACGAAAAAGGTCATTCATGCCGGCAACGAATACGTGATCGGCTGGTACCGGCTGGTCTATGCCCTGCCGTTCCTGTCCTTCACGCCGCTGTTCCTCCTGCTGTTCTCGCGCATCGTTCCGGGCGAGGCGGCATCGTCCGCGGGGATCGCCGGCATCGCGCTCATCGTGCTGGGCGGCTACGCGCTGAACCTCTCGTCGCTGCGCACCGGGGTCCTGGAGCCGTTCAAGGCCGTCGTCCGTGACGGGGATCCCGGTACAGGGTCATCATCGCCCTCATCGACAGCGTCACCTTGGTCCTGGGAAAACTTGCCGTCGAGCACTCGTCGTCGGCGTTCTTCGGCGCGACCTATTATGGTGCGCTGGTCCAGTGCCTTCTCCCCGTCATCATCCTGCGGCAGGGGTGGGCGTCCTTCGGCACGGCTGTCCGGACCAGCGCCCGTGCAGCCGTGCTGCCCGGGAAATTCGACGCGGCGGCAGTCCCGCATTTCTATGCGCTGAGCATGGCCAACGCGGCCTACATGATCGCCGTCAAGCGTTCCAGCCTCCTGATCGGGAGTTTCTACGGGTTCCTGTTCTTCGGGGAGCGGCACATCCGTGAGCGTGCGGCTGGCGCCGTCCTGATGTTCGCCGGGTTCGTCCTGATCGTCCTCTTCGCCTGAGGGCGGCGGGCTCCCGTCTCCTCCGTTCGTGGTCATCGCAGTTGTAAAATGCCGGCGGCTATGTTAAGGTGAACACCATCACGCTTGCGGAGGATCCTATCCCGCACGGCGTGACCAGGGAGGTCGCATGAACGTACTGCGGAAGGCGTTCGCCACGGGGATGGCCCTGTGCCTGCAGGTTTTGTTCACACCGGGAGCGCCGGCTGATGCGCAGGACCTGGACGCCGTCAAGGCCCGGGGCGAGCTCCGGCACCTGGGTGTGCCCTATGCCAACTTCGTGACCGGCGGCGGCGACGGCATGGATGTGGAGCTCATGAAGCGCTTTGCGGAGCATCTCGGCGTCCGGTACCAGTATGTCAAAACGGACTGGGACGAAGCCATCGGCGATCTTACGGGGAAGAAGGTGAAGCCTCGCCCCGGAGGCGGCTTCGAGGTCGTCGCCGAGGTCCCGGTCCGGGGCGATGTGATCGCCAACGGCATGACCGTCATCCCCTGGCGGGAGCAGGTCATCGCTTTTTCGGTTCCGACCTTTCCGAGCCAGGTATGGCTTGTGGCCCGGTCGGATTCGCCGCTCAAGCCCATAACGCCGTCGGGCAGCATCGAGCAGGACATCGCCGCGGTCAAGAAGCTTCTGCGCGACCGCTCGCTCCTGTGCAAGGAGAACACGTGCCTCGATCCCGCCCTGTACCAGCTCGACGCGACGGGGGCCAGGATCCGGCTCTTTCCCGGCAACCTGAACGAGCTGGCGCCGGCGCTCCTGAACGGCGAGGCGGAGGTGACGCTCCTGGACGTCCCGGACGCTCTGGTCGCGATCGAGAAGTGGCCCGGCAGGATCAAGGTGATCGGTCCGGTCAGCGCTGTTCAGGACATGGCCGTCGCGTTCCGCAGGGACGCGCCGGGTCTCCGCGGGGCATTCGACGCGTTCCTGGCCGATCTGAAGCGCAGCGGCGCCTTCCGGGCGATCGCGATGAAATACTATCCGTACGTGCAGGACTACTATCCGGGCTTCTTCAAGGGGATGTAGCGCCTTCGCACCGTCAACGCAGACCTCATGCCGAAACGAACCTCGCTCCTCACGGCCGCCAGCATCGTCAGCGCGTCGCTCCTCCTGGCGTTCGTCGGTCTTCTCCTCGTCAACAATTACCTTTCCCAGGCCAGCCTGCGGGCGACGCTGCTCGAGCGGTTCGAGGACGAGAACGAGCGCCTCGCCCGGGACCTGACGACGTTCTTCAACAACCGGCGGGAGGAGCTGTTCTCCCTGGCGGCATCGCGGGTGATCGAGGTCTTCTTCAAGAACCGCGCTCTGGGCATGAGCATGGAGTACGGTCTGCGCCAGAGTCTTCCGCCGATCAAGGAGAAGTTCGCGGAGATCATGGAGCGGAACCGGATCGGAAGCGACGAGCCCTATGAACGCTTCATGCTGATCGACGAGGCAGGCAGGGTCCTCGTCGATGTCCGCGCTCAGGACGGCCGGGGCCGGCACAGCGCCGTCCCGGCATCGCTGCGGGAGCCCCGCCACCGGGAGACCTTCGTGCTTGCGCAGAACGGCGGCCAGGAGGTCCTCTTTTCCCGGGCTTACTACTTCAACGACCGGTATGCCGGTCAGCTCCTTGCCTGGGTCCGCACACAGTTCCTCTTCGACTATGTGCTGCGGCACCACTCC
>Ga0316626_10001394_pt1 | contig 10713 bp, 7 predicted proteins | sample OWC_Aug_T1_C1_D5_FD_207656 | JGI IMG/M metagenome (GOLD analysis project Ga0316626, IMG submission 207656) | Wetland soil microbial communities from Old Woman Creek delta, Ohio, United States - OWC_Aug_T1_C1_D5_A | ecosystem: Environmental > Terrestrial > Soil > Wetlands | place: USA: Ohio...
AGGTGGTAAATCCCCTATTCTCCTTAGTTTGGTGAACGATTCACGCTACCTGATCGGCCTGGATCTTACTTCCAGCCGGTTTTATGGTGCCGTGGTTAACCTGCGCGGCGAGATCCGTGAGTCGGTTGAGCGTCCGATTACCGATTGCAAGGAGGAGGCAGCCTTATCACAAGCCTATGAAATTTTGGACCGTCTGGTCGTCTCGGTTTTCAAGCCTGTGATAGGGATCGGGATTGGCACACCGGGGCTGGTGAACACCAGGGGTGGTGTCGTGGTTAACGCAGTCAACCTTGAGTGGAATAACCTTCCCCTTGCCGATCTCCTTGAAAAAAGGTATCACCTGCCTGTTTTTGTCTTGAATGACAGCCAGGCAGCGGCGTTGGGGGAGTACAGGTACGGAGTTCGTGGCCAGCTCTCCGAAGAAAACCTGGTTGTCATCAACGTAGGCAAAGGGATTGGTGCAGGCGTGATCATCAAAGGTCAGCTATTCCAGGGGGATGGTGGCGGCGCTGGGGAAATAGGGCATGTCTCTATCGTGCAGGAAGGTGGCTTGCCCTGCCGCTGCGGCAATCTCGGCTGCCTGGAGACAGTTGCTAGTGCCCAGGCAGTTGTGCGCGACGCTCAGCAGCTGGCTGGGAACTCCGGTTACAACTCCATGCTGGAACATGCTGCGACCATCACTTTCGATTCTGTATTCCAGGCATTCACGATGGGGGATCCGCTTGCCGTACAGGTGGTCATGGAGGCAGGAAGGTATTTAGGATTGGCAGTGGGGAGCTTGGTTGGAACTCTCAATATCGCCAAAATCGTGCTAATCGGCGATATGACGTGTTTTGGGCAGCCATGGTTACACACCATCCAGGAGACATTTATGAAGTCTGCCCTATCGAAGCTGGCGCAGGCCACTCAGGTCGAAATCGGGCATCTGGGTAGGAATGCAGTAGTACTTGGTGCCTCGGCATCATTGCTGAAAGATTATTCTCTACTGTTTACACGATAATTGGAGCGAGAATAAACCATTCACCGAAAAATATAGCCGATTTGAGCAGCTTATTAAAATCCTCAAATGATTGGATAGATACAGCGGCAAAGGGCTAGAAAGGAGGAGAGAAATAGATTTTTCAGCAGATAAGGATCACACGCACAATATCGGATTTGGACATATAGTTCATCAGGAGAAGAATCCATGCGTACTAAAATGTTCGCTCTATTCGTGCTCGCCAGCATTTTGCTGAGTTCCTGTGCTACTGCCACGCCGAGCACCCAACCCGAGACAATCATCGAAACGGTGGTAGTCGAATCAACCAAGCTCGTCGAAGTAGAGAAGACCGTGCCAGTAGAGATCGAGGTACTGGTAACGCCCACTCCAGGGCCCAATCCAGAAGTAGTGATCGAAGGCGTTGAACCCGGGGCTGAGATTACCTTGTGGACTTTCTGGCTGTCGCCCACGTTTGACGAATACATTAAAAGCACCATCGCCCGCTTCGAGGAAACCTACCCTGGCGTCAAGGTGAATTGGGAAGACCACCAGGCCACTTTCCAGGATGATCTCCGCAACGCATTCGCAGCCGGCAACGCTCCAGACGTCATCAACCTTTCGGTGGGTGAAGGCTGGGTTTCCGATTATGCCACCCAGGGTCTGCTGCTCAATCTGGACGACGCTGTGCCTCAAAACGTGAAGGACTTGTACTACCCCGGCTTGTGGCAATCTCAGATGGTTGATGGCAAGAATTACCAGTTCCCCTGGTATCAAGGGGTCGCGGTCGAGCTCATCAATACTCAACTATATCAGGGCACCCCTGAGATTGATGCGGAAGGAAAGATCACAGGCTACGCCGGTGGTGCAGGCCTGAAGGTCGAGGACTTCCCCAAGACCGTCGATGGCCTCCCCGATCTTTGTAAGACCATCAAGGAAAAGACCGGCACCCTGTGCGATATCCGCCTGACGGTCAACGACCTGCTCTCACAAATGGTTTACGAAGGCAATGTGAAGGTGATGAGCGATGATGGTAAACAGTTCACCTTCGACTCGCCCGAAGCGGTTGAATGGCTGCAGATGTACGTCGATATGGTTAAAGATGGAACAGTGGATAAGACTGTACTGGTGACCACCAATGACCGCGTCGGACTGGATCTGTTCACATCGGGGCAGGCGGCTTTCTACCAGACCGGCCCCAACCTGATCCGCGAGGTGCGCGCTAATAATCCGGCTCTGTACGGTTATCTGGCTGCCGTGCCGGCCCCCGTCGGTAAATCCGGCGTGCTCGGCAAGGGACTGATGGGTATCTCGGTGAAAGGCGATACATCCTATCCCAATGCATCGATCGCACTCGCACAGTTCTTCACCAACCCGAAAAGCATGCTCGATTTCTCGAAGATCGTAGCCATTTACCCCTCGACGCCAGCATCGTATGAAGATCCCTTCTTCTCGACCCCCTCGGTCGCCATCGAAGACAGCGCCAAGCCGATCGCCAAGGACATCGTCTCCAAGTACGCCGACATCGTGCCCACCATCCCCAATAAGGCAGATGTCAACCAGATCGTCCTGGACGCAGTCCAACAGGCGTTGTTTAACAACGTTCCTGCTCAGCAGGCATTGAGCGACGCTGTCGCTCAAGCAAATGCTCTGCTCGGACAATGATCCATAATTCCTGAATCCTGGCCCTCTCCTCGAAGGGAGGAGAGGGCTACATTCCAGCCCGATGGTCTCTACATGACCCGCAGGACTTCCCTGACGCCGTATCTATTCCTCACGCCAGCCTTGCTGGTGATTGCCGTTTTCACCTTGTACCCCATCATTTCGGTGGTTTATTACAGCTTCACCGATTACAGCATCGTGACCCCGCCGGAATGGATCGGCCTGAGGAACTACCAGCAGCTGATGAAAGACCCGGTCTTCTGGCTGGCATTGAAGCACTCCTTTACTTACCTGCTGGTGACGCCCACGCTAATTATCCTTTGCATGATCCTGGCGATCGTTGTCAACCGTAAATTGCCAGGGATCAATCTCTTCCGTGCCCTGTACTATATACCGGTCATCTGTGGGACCATCGCCGTCGGCATTGCCTGGCGGATGATGCTGGATACCAACGGTGCGTTAAACGGTCTACTTCTCTCGATGGGAATCTTGAAAGAGCCGGTCCAGTGGCTGGCTGAGCCTTCATATACACTTACGATCGTCATGATGCTCACCATCTGGTTAGGTCTCGGCTATTACATGATGATCTTCCTGGCTGGCCTACAAAATATCCCAGAAGAGCTGTATGACGCCGCTCTAATCGACGGCTGTAATTCCTGGCAGAAGCACTGGTACGTCAGTGTACCGGGATTGCGCCCGCAAATTACCTTTGTAGCCGTCATCTCGAGCCTGGCTGCTCTGCAGGTGTTCAATGAAGTGTATATTCTGACCGGTGAGCTGGGCGGCATCCTGAATAGCGCTGTCACGATTGTCTTCTATATGTGGCGGCAAGCCTTCAGGTTGCACCATGCCGGTATGGGTTCCGCAGTCGCTATGGTGCTGTTGATTATTACGCTGGCCTTCTCGATCATGAACATCCGCATGCTCGAACGCGGTACGGAGGCACAGTAGTGGAGCTGACCAAGAGTAAGCCATCATCCGCCATTAAGCAAGCGCGAGTGCGCGGCCGAACCCTGGAAACTATCTTCTGGTACACCGTGCTGTGCCTGATTGCTGTGATCACCGTGTTCCCCTTCATTTGGGTTCTCTCCACCTCACTTAAAGGGCCTAACGATGTGATCTACTCCGTACCGCCGCAGCTGTTCCCTAATGACCCGACTATCGACAACTACCGCCGGGTATGGCAGCAGCTGCCTATGGCGAACTTCTTCACGAATAGCATACTTGTAGCGGCTGCCACGGTTACCCTGAACCTCCTGTTTTGCTCGTTGGCGGCTTATCCGTTTGCCAAGATGCAGTTCAGAGGTAAAGATCTAATCTTCTATCTGCTTCTGGCAACATTTATAGTCCCACCGCAGCTTACTTATATACCGGGTTTTGTTCTGGCTGTAAACGTATTCCATTACTACGACACCATATTTGCGCTCATCTTTCCCAGTCTGGCAACCGTATTCAATATCTTCCTCATGCGGCAGGCGTTCAAGACCGTCCCCGACGAGCTCATCGACGCCGGGCGCATCGACGGTGCCAGCGAACTAAGGATCTGGTGGAGCATCTTAATGCCGATCGTCCGCCCTTCGCTGGCAACCATAGCCATCATCACCTTTGTCAGCACGTGGAACGATTTTCTGTGGCCTTCGCTGATGCTTCATACGCGCGAGCGCATGACCTTGCCGGTCGGCTTGGCGAACCTGCAAGGAATGTTCACCTCGGACCAACGCGGGATTGCCGCCGGTGTGGTGATGACCATTATCCCCATCTTGATTGTCTTTGTCCTCTTGCAGCGGCAGTTCGTGCGCGGTCTGAGCGGCGCGGTGAAGGGTTAATCCCAGGCAGCCTGTCCGCAGATGGATAGTCAAACTCGACAGAGTCTTTCGCCCACGGATCGGATGATTGGTCAGAAGATCCTGCTGGCGTTTCAGGGAAAAGACGATCTTCCTGCCCAGGCCCGCGAGGCAATCCGCCATTATAAACCGGCAGGTTTTACTCTATTCCGCACGCTCAATATTGCATCTCCAAATCAGGTGCTGCAGCTGTGTGGCGAGCTGCAGCGCGCTGCCCGGGAAGCGGGTCTCCCGCTACTCCTGATCGGTGCCGACCAGGAGGGCGGGCAGTTCAACGCAATCGGGGAGGGCACCACCCCTCTGCCCGGAAATCTTGCCCTCGGGGCGACCGGTTCGGTCGATCTTGCCCGCCAAGCCGGTCAGGTGTTGGGGCGGGAGCTGGCAGCGATGGGGATTAACTTGGATTATGCTCCCTGCTGCGATGTCAATATCAATCCGCTGAACCCGGTGATCGGCACACGCTCCTTCGGTGAAGACCCTCAACAAGTAGCCGAGCTTGCGGCAGCGATGGTCCAGGGGATCCAATCCTGTGGTGTCGCGGCCACGGCAAAACATTTTCCCGGTCATGGCGATACCTTCAGTGACTCTCACTTCAGCATCCCAGTTGTGCCTCACTCGCTGGAGCGTCTGAGGCAGGTGGAGCTTCCTCCCTTCTCCGCGGCTATCCGCAGCGGTGCAAAACTGGTAATGACCTCCCATATTGCGTTACCTGTCGTGGACGGGCGAGAAGACCTGCCTGCTACCCTCTCACCAGCAATCCTGCGCGGCCTACTGCGGGAAGAGCTTGGTTTTCAGGGAGTGATCGTTACCGACGCGATGGACATGCAAGCCATTCGCCAGGGGGATGCGCTCGGTGAGGAGGCCGTGAAGGCTGCCAACGCCGGCGCTGACCTGTTGTTGGTCACCTCAAATCCGGATGACCACCGCCGGGTTCACTCCAGCCTGATGCGGGCTTCACGGGAGGGCAGTGTGGAGAGGGAGCAGATCGATCTGTCTGTGAAGCGTGTCCTGGCGCTCAAAGCCTGGTTGGCAAGCCAGCCACCCCAACCCGACCTGAGCGTGGTGGGCTGTGCCGTGCATCGAGCCGTGGCAGACCGGGTTGCGGAGGCCTCAATCACCTTGGTGCGAAACGAAGCCGGGCTGCTACCCCTCACCCCAGCTACCAGCTTGCGGTTGGCGGTCGTCCTCCCTAAATCGGTCAACCTGACGCCGGCTGATACATCCTCCTATGTTATTCCCCGGCTGGCTCAAGAGCTCCGCCAATATCTGCCCAACGTTTACGAAATGATCGTCCCCCATGAGCCCAAGGGATCGGATATAGCTGCCGTACTAGACCAGTTGGACGGCTGCGATCTGGTGATCCTTGGCACTCAGAATGCCTTCACTCAGCCGGGCCAGTCTGCCCTGGCGCGGGCAATCCTTGCGACTGGCATCCCAGCCGTGATCGTTGCTCTGCGCATGCCTTATGACCTGGCAGCCTTTCCGGAAGCCAAAACCTACCTGTGCACTTATAGTATCCTGGAGCCATCCATACGCGTCCTCACGCGGGCCTTGTTCGATCCGGCGAGGATTCATGGGCGCCTGCCAGTCACAATCCCCGGACTGTATCCGCGTGGTTTTGGGATTGCTGGCTGATTGGCAGTCGATGGGAGTAAACAATCTCTGCCAGGCCGTTCTTGCACGACCTTGGGATGCACTCCGCCAGTGATCATAGCGAGTCGCTGATCTCTCCGCCGCGGGATGTCGCCAGGGCCACCCAGTCCCCGCTTTGACGGCGGGCAGCGACATACAATGCTCGGTTTGCCAGGGCGCCTGCCACCTCTTCTTCCTGTTCGGCCAGGATCCCCGAGAGAATCAAAACTCCGCCCGGTGCGAGCAGCTCTGCCAGCCCGTCTTCCAGCAGCTGAACGATCACCAGCGCCAGGATGTTTGCCAGCACCAGCGGCGCCTGCTGGAGCGAGAACCTTCCTGCCCGGACCTCTGCCACGGAGCCCAGTCCTGTTTCAAGCCGCTCGCTCACGCCGTTCAGCGCAGCGTTGTCCTCCGAGGCTGCCACCGCCTGCGGGTCGATATCCACTCCGAGGGCGTGATTAGCGCCCAGCTTTAACGCTGCCACCGATAGTATCCCCGAGCCGCAGCCGATGTCGATCACGGTCAGCGCCTGGGAAGCAGGCAGCCTGGCCTGAGTCTTTAGCAGGCTGGTTTCCAGCATCTCCAGGCAGAGCTGAGTGGTGGGGTGAGTCCCGGTACCGAAGGCCATCCCGGGATCCATGCGGATGGCAATGCGCTGTGTGTCAGGCGATTCCAGCCAGGCCGGCACAATGATCAGGCGTTCGCCCAACCGGATGGGCCGGTAGCTTGCCTTCCAGGCTTCAGACCAGTCGGACTCCTGGATCGTGCGCACCTGGAGCGGAGGGAGCGGTCGGATGCGCCCCAGGTACCACAGCGCCTCTTCGATCTGGCGGCGAGTCTCTTTCAGTTGGGAATCGACTGGCAGGTAGGCACACACCCGCAGCGGGCCCACAGCATGCCCCTCGGAATCATCCGGGCTGGAAGCGACCGCCGTGCTTTCGATAGCCACCCCATCTGGGGCGTAGCGCCTCAGCACTTCAGCCACGGCTTCTGCCAGCTCGCCATCGACAATCAGGCTGAATTCAGCCCAGCTCTGGTTGCTCAAATTTAGCTCTCCTAATGGGAAAAGGCGCCTGGATCTCCCGGGCACCATCGGAGCGGTCTAGCCGCCCAGGGTGTCTTTGAGCCAATCGAGGAAGTTGCGTTCCTGAGGGCGTACTTCGCTGCCGAGGCTGGCGCTTAATTGCTCGAAGAGAGCGCGCTGTTCTTTGCTCAGGCGCGTGGGGATTTCGACGTTGATGATCACCAATTGGTCGCCTCGGCCGTTGCCGCGCAGTTGGGGCACGCCTTTCCCCCGCATGCGCAGGATTTTTCCGGGCTGCGTCCCGCCAGGGATCTTCAGGGTGGCAAGGCCATCCACGGTGGGGATGTTCACTTCGGCGCCCAGGGTTGCCTGGGCGATGTTAATATCCAGGTTGAGCAGGATATCATTATCCCGGCGTTTGAAGAACTGGTGGGATTTGACGTTGATTGAAATGTACAGGTTTCCGGGCGGCCCGCCGTTGACTCCCGGCTGGCCCTCGCCCGCCAGGCGGATTTGTGTGCCGGAATCAACACCAGCCGGGATGGTGACCATCTTGCGGCGCGTGCGCCGTTCTACACCACGACCCTGGCATGTATGGCAGGGCGTGGCGATTGTCTCACCGACGCCGTTGCATGTGGGGCAGGTGGCAACCTGCACCATGGAGCCCAGGATCGTCTGGCGCACCTGGCGCACCTCGCCCGCCCCATTGCAGGTGGTGCAGCGCACCGGCGAGGTGCCCGGTTCAGCGCCCGACCCGCTGCATGTAACGCAGACCTCATCCCGGGTGATCTCGATTTCCTTGTCGACACCGAAGACAGCTTCCTCGAAAGTGAGATCCAGGCGGTAGGGGAGGTCTGCGCCGCGGCGCGGGGCATTGCGCGCCCGCCGGCTCGTGCGGCCGAAGCCGCCAAAACCGAAGAGATCGCTGAAGATATCGGCAAAGTCCGAGAAATCTACAGTGAAATCGGCGCCACCCGCGCCCTTCACACCCGCGTGGCCAAAGCGGTCATAGGCCGCCCGCCGGTCTGTGTCGGAGAGCACGGCGTAGGCCTCGTTAAGCTCCTTGAAGCGCTCTTCGGCGTCGGAAGAATCGTTTACATCGGGGTGATACTGCCGCGCCAGGCGCCGGAAGGCTGCTTTCAGCTCATCCGGGCTGGCGTTCCGGTTTACGCCGAGGATTTCATAGTAATCGCGCTGCGTCATCTTTCTTGGGCTGTCTGGTTATCCACGGTCCTGGCGGGCGGGACTGGATCACCACACCCGCCAGGTAAATGTCTCAATCTTGGCTAAACGTTGCGGAATTCACCATCCACCACGTCTTCACCTTCCCCATCGCCTTGTGGGCCGGACGAAGAAGGCCCAGCGTCGGTTTCGCTTCCCGGAGGTGCGCTCTGCTGGTAGGCGGCCGCGCCCACCTGCTGGATCACCTGGTTGAGGGCTTCTGTCTCTTTGCGAATCTCCTCGGCGTTTTCGCTGTTCATCACCGCGCGCACTTTGGCAACCCGGTCTTCAACCGTGGTTTTCATCTCGGCGGGGACCTTGTCGCCCAGGTCGCGCAGCACCTTTTCGGCTGTATAGACGGCGTTATCGGCTGCATTGCGGTTTTCGATCAGCTCTTTGCGGTGGCGGTCATCTTCGGCGTGCTGCTCGGCTTCTTTGCGCATGCGCTCCACTTCTGATTTATCCAGGCCTGATGAAGCAGTGATGGTGATGTGTTGGCTGCGGCTGGTAGCTTTATCCACCGCAGTGACCTTGGTGATGCCGTTGGCGTCGATATCGAAGGTCACCTCGATCTGGGGGATGCCGCGCGGCGCGGGCGGGATTCCGTCCAGGATGAAACGCCCCAGGCTCTTGTTGTCAGCGGCCATAGGACGCTCTCCCTGCACCACGTGGATCTCCACCTGCGACTGGCTGTCGGTGGCGGTGGAGAAGATCTGGCTCTTGCGGGTGGGGATGGTGGTGTTGCGCTCGATCATCGAGCTGGATACGCCGCCCAGAGTCTCAACAGACAGGGTTAATGGCGTGACGTCAAGCAGCAGGATATCCTTTACCTCACCGCCCAACACGCCTGCCTGGATGGCTGCGCCCACAGCTACCACCTCGTCTGGGTTAACGCCCTTGTGGGGCTCCTTATTGAAGAGCTTGCGCACAGCGTCCTGGACGGCTGGCATGCGCGTCATGCCACCGACCATGACTACCTCGTCGATCTGTGATGGTTCCAGTGAGGCGTCTTTCAATGCCTGGCGCACCGGGCCCAGCGTGCGCTCGACCAGGTCTGTGGTGAGCTGCTCCAGTTTGGCCCGCGTTAGATTCATCACCAGGTGCTTGGGGCCGCTGGCATCAGCGGTGATGTAGGGCAGGTTGAGCTCGGTCTGCATCATGGTGGAGAGCTCGATCTTAGCCTTCTCAGAAGCTTCTTTCAAGCGCTGCAGCGACTGCCGGTCTACGCGCAAGTCGATCCCGTTTTCGCGCTTGAACTCGTCAGCGATGTAGTCGATGAGGCGCTGGTCGAAGTCATCGCCGCCCAGGAAGGTATCACCGCTGGTGGAGCGCACCTGGAAGACCCCTTCGCCAACGTCGAGGATCGAGATGTCGAACGTGCCGCCGCCCAGGTCATACACGGCGATCACCTCGTCTTTTTTCTTATCCAGCCCGTAGGCTAACGATGACGCAGTGGGCTCGTTGATGATGCGCAAAACTTCCAAACCGGCGATCTTGCCGGCATCCTTGGTAGCGTTACGCTGGGCGTCGTTGAAGTAAGCGGGGACGGTGATCACGGCCTGGGTGATCGGTTCACCCAGGTATGCCTCAGCATCTGCCTTCATCTTGCTCAGCACCATCGCAGAGACCTCCGGCGGGGAATATTCCTTGCCGTCCAGGACCACGCGCACATCGCCGTTGGACGCCTGGGTGACCTTATAGGGCACCCGGCCCAGAGCGCGCTGCACTTCGGGATCGTTGTATTTCCGCCCCATGAAGCGCTTAATGGAGAATACAGTGTTCTCGGGGTTAACCACCGATTGGTTGCGTGCCACGCGCCCGGTAAGGCGTTCGTGGTTCTTGTTTACTGCTACCACCGACGGCACCAGCCGCTCGCCTTCTGCAGACGGGATGACCGATGGTTCTCCGGCCTCCATCACTGCCACTACAGAGTTGGTGGTACCGAGATCAATGCCGATAATTTTTGCCATAAGTTATGCCTCCTGATAATGACTTTGTCCTAAATCAACGGGCTATTCTAACCAATGCCGGGCGCAAGACGCGATCCCCAATCAGATAACCCTGCTTAATCACTTCGATAATCTGGCCGCTCTCGTATTGGTGATTATCTTCTTGTGAAATGGCTTCGTGCAAGTTGGGGTCGAAGGACTGCCCTTCCGCCTGCATTGCCACCACTCCTTCAGCTTCCAGGATGGAGGAGAGCTTGCGGTAGATCAGCTCGATCCCCTCTGCCCAGGCGGCTCCATCCCCATCTTGCGGACGGTTCTTCAAGGCGCGCTCCAGGTCGTCCAGGACTTCCAGGTAACGTTTGATGATTGTCCCGGCGGCGTTCTGGTATACCAGGCTTTGTTCTC
>Ga0316626_10001395_pt1 | contig 10708 bp, 4 predicted proteins | sample OWC_Aug_T1_C1_D5_FD_207656 | JGI IMG/M metagenome (GOLD analysis project Ga0316626, IMG submission 207656) | Wetland soil microbial communities from Old Woman Creek delta, Ohio, United States - OWC_Aug_T1_C1_D5_A | ecosystem: Environmental > Terrestrial > Soil > Wetlands | place: USA: Ohio...
AGTTGTCGCCGATCCAGCGCGCCACCGTCTCCGGTGCTCCACCCTCCGCCGGAACGGCAGTCGCACCCGCGTGCAGGGCCGCGACCGCTTCTGCCAGACGGTCGATCAGCGCGGGCGTCAGCTCGCTACGCTCCGCGAGGCGATCAAACGTCAGCCGCGTGTCGAAGCGGCGCATACGCACCGCAACTTCGATCGGGGGCTCAGCCGAGCCGAAGGCACCGATGCGCGGCGCAGACGGCGTGCCAATGATGGGGACCACATCCAGGTAGAGCCCCGGCGCAGAGCGCCGATTCAGCCGGAGTTCCTCTTCGCAGTCGCGCTGGCGCCGCTCGAGCGTCGAGAAATCAAGGAATCCGAGGTTCACCGGCTTGCGCAGCTTGTACGCGTAGTCGCCCGCCAGCAGGACCGTCGAAATGTGCGTTTCGATGCGTTCAACCCGTGCAACGGGATGCGGATACGCCGCCGGCCGCAGCAGGCCCACCACCAGCAGTTCATGCTGCTGCAGCGCTGAGCCAGCATCGAATTTTCCGACCGCGGGCGGCATGGACGCCTGCAACGTGTCGTCCTTGGGGACTCAAGCCAGCGCCAGGCAGAATGCATGGACGCGCGCTGGAACCCTCCAAGGTTTATATCCGGGCCCTTGCCCGCCGGGCTAGATACGCATCAAGGACGCATTGGTTCGGGCCGCGCGTTGATCGTCGACCTTGAGCCGGCACGAAGATCGCAAGCACAGCCTGGGTTGAACCGACCAACTCAGCACCCGCGGGGCAACCGAGCGCAATCTCAGCGGCGAATTGAATGCGGCTGTAAGGGAGGCTCGTGGTCTTGGCAATCCGGCACCGTGAAGCCTGCTGATTGTGAACTCAGGCGATTGAGCCCTAAGGCTGGCCCAGCTGCAGCTACATCGCTCTTTAACTCCTTCGCGGCCTCCATCCAGGTAGCCCGGTCTTTGGCGGTCCAGTGCCTCGAGCTCGCGCTGCCCACGCTCAATGCAGGGCGCAAGAGTTCCGGCACCAACGGCGTGCGGCAGTGCGTCATCCGCAAGGGCTAGGGCCTCTACCGTGCAGACGCGATCAAGTTGTTGCCGTTGCGTCGCCGATGAGATAGCTTTCGCCAACGCACCAATTTGAGAAGAGCGCGATCTCCGCTGGCCGTGCATCCGGCGCAACCGATCCGCGCCAAGTGAATCACCGGTCGGAGCTGGGGGCTAACAAGTCGAACTGGAGAGCATTGCAGCGACTTGCTGTGGGCTGGCCCTTGGCGCTTGAATTTTGTTGTTCGACCAGCTTTCGCAAGTCAAGTCTGTAGATTCCGAGAATGCAATGAAGTGCAAATCTAAGTTGGCAAGGAGAGGATGAATATGAAACCAAGAAACCACTTGCTGTACGCGACGGTGGCGATGACACTGGCCTTCGGCAGCGCCGGCTCCGCATTCGCCCAGAAGGACCGGGCTGTGCGACTAGAGCCGCGCAACCTGCCAAGCGCAATTGCGACGCAGAAACTGACTCAGCCGGTCATGGCGGGCGGCGTGTCCCGCAGTGTCCTTGATCGCAGCCTGCTCGGCGCTTCTGGGGCAAAGAGGATCATCGTCCGCCTCTCCGCCGACTCGTCTGCGAGCGCGTTCGTCAAGGGCGCTGACACGGCGCAGGCCAAGTGGAACGCCAAAGCGCAGCAGGATGCTTTCTTGTCGAGCGTGCGCGCTCTCGACCCGAATGCACGCGTAGTGGCTCAGGTGCAGGCCGTCATGAATGCCGTTTTCATCGAAGTCGATGCGGCAGCGTTGCCGACGCTGGCCAAGGATCCGCGCGTGGTGCGCATTGCGCCTGTGGGGAACTATCAGAAGGACTTGTCGACGACGGTCCCGTACATCGGTGCGACCGCGGTGCAAGCCAAGGGCGTCGATGGCCGGGGCATCAAGGTGGCCGTGCTCGACAGCGGGATTGATTATCTCCATGCAGCACTCGGTGGCTCGGGCAATCCTGCTGATTTCGCAGCGAACAATCCGCAGATCATCGAACCGGGCACGTTCCCGACCGCGAAGGTCGTGGGCGGCTATGACTTCACTGGTCCCACGTGGCCAAATGCGCCGGAGATGCCGGATCCGGATCCGCTGGACGCTGGCGTTGGCGGCGGCCATGGCACCCATGTCGCCGACATCATTGCCGGCAAGGGTGGTGTTGCGCCCGGCGCAAGTCTGTATGCCGTCAAGGTGTGTTCATCGGTTTCCACGGCCTGCTCCGGCATCGCGCTGATCCAGGGCATGGACTTCGCGGCCGACCCCAATGGAGACGGCAAGCTGAACGATCGGGTCGACATCATCAACATGTCGCTGGGCTCACCGTACGGCCAGCCCTTTGATGACGACCTGTCCGTCGCGGTCGACAACGCGACGGCGGTCGGCATCCTGACGGTGGCCTCGGCCGGCAACTCGTCGGACAAGCCGTACGCGAATGGAACGCCGGGCGCGGCGAAGACTGCGCTGTCAGTCGCGCAGACCGCCGTTCCGACCGCGTTCCTGCCGTTGATGCAGATCACCGCGCCCGCGTCGATCGCCGGCAATTTCCCAGCGGTCTTCCAGCCATGGTCGGCGCCGCTGACGGCACCGATCCAGGCGCCGCTGCAATTCGGCAATGGCGCGAATGGCAATGTGGACGGCTGTGCCGCGTTTCCTGCCGGGTCGCTGACGGGCAAGATCGTTCTGGTGAATCGGGGTAACTGCAACTTCACACTGAAGATCAAGAACGTTGCCGACGCCGGCGGCTTGATCGGCATCATTGGCCTCATCGCGCCGGGCGACCCGTTTGAAGGCGGGGATGGCGGCGACCGCCCGATCACCATCCCCGGTTACATGGTCAGCCAGGCTGTGGCTACCCGCCTGAGAAGCGGCCTGCCAAACACCGTCGTGCGGTTCGATCCGACAGTTGGCATCCCGTTGGCAGGGTCGATGGTCGGCAGTTCATCGCGCGGCCCGCAGCATGAAGACACAACGCTGATCAAGCCGGAAATTGGCGCTCCTGGTGCATCGGTGTCCGCGATTTACGGCACGGGCACCGGAGTGGGGCCGTTCGGCGGCACGTCGGGCGCCGCGCCCATGGTCGCGGGTTCGGCCGCGCTGGTGCTGCAAGCCTATGGCGGAACTAAGGCCACCGCGAAGGGAACGCCCCCCGGGAATGCGATCGGCCACGGCTTATCGCCGCTCGAGGTTAAAGCGCTGCTGATGAACACCGGCGAAACCAATATCGTCAACGACCCGTTGACCGGCGCGCTGGCACCGATCACGCGCATCGGCGGTGGCGAGGTCCGCGTCAACCGTGCTGTTGCCGCCCCGGTGGCCGCCTGGGACAAAGACGTGCCCGCCGGCGCGCTGGGCTTTGGCTTCGTCGATGTCGCGGACGGCACGGTTAGCGTCACCAAGACCGTCCAGATCCGCAATCTCGACAACAAGGCCCATACCTACACGGTGACACCGACGTTCCGCTTTACCGACGATGTTGCGAACGGCGCGGTGACGCTGAGCGCGCCGCCGCAGGTCTCGGTGAAGCCAGGAAAGGGAACGCTCACCAGTTTCGACGTGACCCTGACGATCAATGGCTCGCTGCTAAGAGGCAACTTCATGAACTCGGGCAGCAACGGAGCCAATCCGGCCACGCTGACCACGAACGAGTACGACGGCTACCTGGTGCTGGACGATGGGAAGCAACCGATCCGGCTCGCTTGGCATGTCCTGCCGCGCAAGGCGGCGCGGGTACAGCCCACCACGGCCGCGCTCATCCCGGGTTCATTCCCGCAGACGATCGGCTTGAACAACACCGGCGTGGGCATCGCACAGAACGATGCCTATGCGCTGCTGGCGGTCAGCCCCAACCAGCCTCAAGGTGGCCTCGGGGGGCAATCGCCGACACCCGATATCCGCGCGGTCGGCATCAACACGTTCCCGGTGCCGGCGGGCTTTTGCTCAGCGAATCCGTCCTTCATATGGGCGTTCGCCGTGAATACCTGGGAAAGACAGCAGCACCTGCTTCCGGTGAGCCATCAGGTCTACCTGGATACGAATCGCGACGGAACCGATGACTATGTAGTGCTCAATCGCGATGCCTCCGGCCTCGGCACGATCGCCGACGGGCGCCAATTGACATGGGTGGTGAATCTGGCCACGGGTGCCGCCAGCGCGTCGTTCTTCGCCGAGCACTCCACGAATACCGGGAACACGGTGCTGTACATCTGCGGCGAGCAAATCGGGATGAACGCGGCAAACATGCTGGTTACGCAGGTCAACATGGCCGTCGAGGCACAGGACTTCTACTACGGCGGTCCCGGAGACATCGTCACCGGCCTTACGGTCACGCCGTTGGGTGAGCGGTTCTTTGGTGTTGCCAGCGATGTCCCCGGAAACTCCAGCAATTCGTCTGGCCTGGCTGTGTACGACTTTGGCCCCTTCCCCGGCAATTCGCCGGAGCTGGGCTTGATGCTGATTACCAACGGCGATCGCGGCGCAGGCGCGCGAGGCGGCGCGACCCAGCCGACGGAAGCGCTGCTGTTCCGGACGCCGTAGTGAGTCCAAAGCAGGCGATCGATCGAATGCCCTGACGGGCATTCGATCGAGTCAAGGAGAGCCCGTCGTTTCCTGGCATGAAGCCCCTGTTTCGGGGCTTCACTGTTCCCGCGCTCACCGGTACGAACCAAGTGTGTCGCGAGGAAACGCAAACCCGGAGGTTACTTCTGCTCGGGTCAGCATCCATTTCTTTCTTGGGCCTGGCGATCGTCTTAGGTAGCAGCGTAGGCGACCCTGCGACTCTGCAGTCGCTGCAGGCGGCGAATGAGCCGGCTGTCACTGGTTCGACCACATTGCAGGCAGTGCAGGCGCAGCCCCACCACCTAGACGCCGCCAACGACGCTGACCTGCATTCGATCATCCGCGCCGCGGTGGACGACGCCTCACGCAGGACCGGGCTCAACGCTTCGGAACTGCAAGTCATCAGCAGCGAAGCCGTCACATGGCCCGATGGCAGTCTTGGTTGCCCGCAGCCCGGTGTGATGTACACGATGGCTCCGGTGCCCGGTTACCGAGTGCGTATCCAGGCCGGCGATACCGTGCTCGACTATCACGCCAGCCAGCGTGGATACCTTGTGTACTGCCCAGGAGAACGCGCCACGCGCGAGAAGACATCGCGATTCGGTTTATTCCACTTTGGGGTAGCGGCAGATCGCAAAATCGGAGATGCAGCACACACCGCACGATAGAGCCTCCTGCAACGGCTGAAAGCGAACTAGACAGCGTGCCGCCGCGCGATCCAGAAGATCGCCCCCTCGCTTCCGTAACGTTCGGCGTGCAATTCGTTGCGAGCGATCTCGAACCGGTCGCCAGGCCGCAAATGCTGCGTCTCGTCGCCGCGCGTCAGCCACAGTTCCCCCTGGACCATGAGCCCCTTGACCGCAAACGGGTGTCGGTGTGGCTCGAGCACTTCATTGGCATCCCAGCGCCGCTCAAGGACGTCGTCGAAGCCTTCGGCCAAGGCAGCGGCTTCGAATTCGGAGAATGTCATCGGCGGCATCGCCGGGACCTCCCTCGCACGACGGGCCAGCGCGTCCTGCACTGTGGCGCGCAGTTCCTCGCGCTCGATTGGCTTCTTCAGGACGGCGTGCGCGCCCCATTGACGAGCTCGCGCAACGCTGTCGGCGTCGGCAAAGCCCGTGCACAGCAACCATGGCAGGTCCGCGCGCCGCCGCCGAAGCCGCGCCGCGAGATCAATGCCCGTCACGCTCGGCATCGCGTAGTCGGTCACGAGCAGATCGATCTCGCTCGGCGCGCGCTCGAATATCGGCTCGGCGGCATCTGCCGAGCCACATGCTTCAACCTGCAGACCCCACGAGAGCAACGTCTCGCGCATCACCGCCAGCACGCTCGGTTCGTCGTCGACCAGCAGCACCCGCCCCTGCAACGTCTCGCGCGCGCTGCGCCGCGCGGCGGGCCGCTCGGCCAGAGCCGGCACGGCTGCGTGCTCAGGCAGGAGAATCCGGAAGCGCGAACCCTTGCCCCAGTCGGACTCGACGATCACGTGGCCGCCGTGCTCGTGCACGATGCCATGCACCATCGACAAGCCCATGCCACTGCCCTTGCCTGGCGCCTTGGTCGAGAAGAACGGGTCGAAGATCCTCTCCAGCAGGCCAGGGTCGATGCCCTTGCCGCGATCGGCGACGCACAATTCAACGTAGGAGCCGTTGACGGCGGCGCGGCAGCTGGTGCACACGGCGTCGTGCAGCTCCGCGCGTGCGACCGAGATGCGCAGGGCGCCGCCTTCGGGCATCACATCACGCGCATTGATCGCGAGGTTGAGCAGCACCTGGTGCGCCTGCACCTCGTCGATCAGGACGGCGGGCACGGTTTCGTCAACCTCGATCTCGATTCCCAGTGTCGGCGGCAGAGACGAGCGCAGCATCGGCATCGCATCGCGCACGACGGTTGCCAGCGACAGCGCGCGCGGCTCGCCGCGTCCGCCGCGCGAGAACGTCAGCATCTGCTGGATCAGGTCGCGCGCACGACGGCATGACGCCAGCGCCTGGTCGAGGTACTCGACGCTCTTGGCGTCGCCGGCGTCGATCACCCGCTCCTCGGTCAGCACGACGTAGCCCATCACGCTCGCCAGGATGTTGTTGAAGTCGTGTGCGATGCCGCCGGTCAGCTGGCCAATGGCCTCCATCTTCTGCGCCTGGCGCAGGCGGGCCTCGAAGCGGTGCCGCTCGGCCTCGGCGCGCTTTTCTCCGGTGATGTTGCGTGCGATCGCCAGCACATGCCGGCGACCGCGGTAGAGCATCGGTATCGCGCGCACCTCGACGTCAAGCACGGTGCCGTCGAACGATCGGGTCTGTGCCTGCAGCGTGCCACGGCTGCCGGCCATCGCTTCACCCAGCACCCGGGCCGCCTCGGCTTCGAATGCCTCTGTCACGAACGGCGCGTGGTTCTTGCCCACGACATTCTCGCGCGGCAGGCCGCACAACGCCAGGAAGGCCGGGTTGGCATCGACGATCAGCATCGTGTCGTCGCGCAGCAGCATCGCATCGGCCGAAGCGTTGAAGATCGAACGGTACTGCTCCTCGCTGGCGCGGAGCGCTTCCTCGGACTGTTTCCGCTCGGTGATGTCGCGCGCAATCGCGAGCACGTGCGGCTCGCCACGGTGGCGAAACGGGATCGCGTGCACCTCCGTGCGGATGCGGGTACCGTCGCTGCGAATCGCCTCGAGCTCCGCCTGGCAGTCCTCGCCGCCCAGCGCACGCCGCACCAGCTCCAGACGTGTCTTCGCGTACTCCGCAGGGAAGCGCGGGTCTTCGTAGCCCTTGCCGATGACTTCCTCGCGGGCCCAGCCGTACATCGCCTGGTAGGCCGGATTGACGTCGACGCGGCGGTACTGGTTGTCCCACAGCACCAAGGCATCCGCGGACGCATTGAAGATCGCGCGGTACTGCTCCTCGCTGGCACGCAGCGCCTCCTCTGTACGCTTGCGCTCGGTGACATCGCGTCCCATGTACAGCACGTGCGGCTGGCCGCGGTGCTGGATCGGAACCCCCCGCAGCTCGAGCTCGTAACGCGTGCCATCACGCCGCACCAGCGGCACCTCGAGCGCGATCGTCTCACCAGCCAGCGCGCGCTCGTGCAGCGCCTGGATCCTCGGGGCAACGTCGGCCGGATTGGCGACGACGCGGTTCAACCCGAGCACCTCGTCGCGCGACCAGCCGCTCATGCGTTCATAGGTCGCGTTGACGTCGACGATGCGGAAGTCGGCATCGCGGAGTACTAGCGCGTCGGCTGAGGCGTTGAAGATCGCGCGGTACTGCTCCTCACTGGCCCGCATCGCTTCCTCGCTGGCCTTGCGGCGCGTGATGTCGCGCAGGTAGCCGACGTAGAGCGGCTGTTCCGGTGTGTCGACGCGCGTCACGGCCATCTCGATCGGGAACTCGGTGCCATCGGCGCGCAGCGCGCTCATTTCGACACGCCGACCCAGCAGCGGCGACAGGTTGCTGAATTTCATGCGCTCCAGACCGGCACGATGCGCATCCCGGTGCTGGGCGGGAATGACGACGTCGGCGATCTGGCGGCCGATCACGTCCTCGCGGCGGTGTCCGAAGCAGGCTTCCGCTGCGGGGTTGAACTCGATCAGCCTGCCCTCGGTATCGATGACTAGCACGCAATCGAGCGCCGCCTCAACCGTGGCCCGCAGACGTGCCTCACTTGCACGCAGGGCTTCCTCGGCGCGCTTGCGGTCGCTGATCTCGCGCGTGATAGCGAGCACGCGCCGCTGTCCGCCAATCTCGGCTGCCTTCAGCACGACCTCGTCCCAGTGCAGGCTACCGTCGCGACTGCGGCGGTGCCACTCGAAGCGCGCGACCTCGCCCCGCTTGGCCGCTTCGAGGTAGCCAATCGCTGTGGCGAGCACGTACGGCGGCTCGTTCGAGCTGAAGTCGCCGACGTTGAGCCGCAGCATCTCATCGCGCGGCCAGCCATAGGTCCGGCACGCGGTGGGATTGACGTCGACAATGGCCCCGCTATCCCAGTCGTGAACGAAGATGCAGTCCTCCGCTGCCTCGAAGATGGCTCGGTAGCTCGTCTCCGACCGTTCGAGTGCCGCTTCGGCGCGCACCCGTTCCATCTCAGCGGCAGCACGGACGGCAAAGATCTTGAGCAGCGCCTCGGTCAGCTCCTGGTTGGCGATCGGCTTGCGATCGAGCGCGACGATGATGCCGAGTTGCTCGCTGGCGCCATTCAGGATCGAGTAGCCGGCATACGCGTCGAAGCCCTGGGCAGAGAACAGCGTCCCGGGCGAGAACTCTGGATTCACTCCCTGCGAGACGAAGCGCGACGCCCGCCCGACGATGTGCCTGCAGGGCGTCTGGGTGACGTCGTACTCGACGTTGCGCAGCAGCCGGCCTTCGAGAACCAGCGCTAGCGTCCGCATCCTGACCTGCGAGGTGTCGACAAATTCGCCGATCAGTGCGGCCTCGGTGTTCAGTACGCGAGCGAGTCCCCGGGCCAGGTCCGCGAAGACGCGTCCCGGCTTGGCGCCCGACACCGCCAGTGCGGCTGCAGTGGTGCGCGCAAGGACCTCGTGCAACTGGTCGTCGCCCTGTGGCGCACCGGTCACCGGCGACGTCGGTGCGGCAGGATCATCAGCGGCAAACTGCGGAGCGTCGTTCGGCATCGATCGGAGGGGGGCGAGCCGGTGGTGGCCTGAATCGGAGTGTATTGACCCGGGGGCGCGATGGCCTCAGCTGTTACACGACTGAAACACAGCGAAACGCGGCGATACCGATCGCCGCTTGGGCGGTTCAGTCAACCGGAGGTACGAACATGTAGCCCGCCCCCCGGATGGTCTGGATCGCCAGCGGATTGTCCGGATCGACCTCGACCTTGCGCCGCAGACGAGCGATGCGGATGTCGATCGAGCGGTCGAAGGGCTCCCATTCTCGGTTGCGCGTCAAGGTCAGCAACCGGTCGCGTGTCAGGACCTTGTTCGGGTGCTCGATGAACGTCCTCAGCAGGTCGAACTCCATCGCTGTGATCGCGACGTCGGTGCCGTCAGCCTCGAGCAGGCGGCGGGCGTCGAGATCGAGCGTGCAGCGACCGATGCGCGGCCGCGTGCGTTCGGTGGCCTGCACCGGGGCGGCTTCGCCGTGCAGCCGCCGCAGCACGCTCTTCAGCCGCGCTCGCAGCTCGCGCGGATCGAACGGCTTGGCAACATAGTCGTCCGCGCCCATCTCGAGGCCGACGACGCGATCGACGACGCCGTCGGCGGCGGTCACCATGATGATGCCGACCCGGTGATGCTCGCGCAGATAGCGTGCAAGCGTCAGTCCGTCCTCGCCGGGCAATCCGACATCGAGCAGCACCACGTCGGGGACCTGCCGCTCGAGCGCGGCACGCATCTGCGTGCCATTGGCTGCGGCCACGACGTCGTAGCCATGTGTGCCGAGATAGTCGACGAGCATCTGCCGCACGTTGGCATCGTCGTCGACCACCAGTATTCGGGCACTTGACACGTTCTCGCTGGCCTTCGGGTTCGCTGGGCGCGAATTATAGAAACGCAAGCCGTCGACGCGCCATACCTCATGCCGGCAGGCGCAACCGAGCGATACACAACGATGCACGACTGAAAGCTGGCGAATACAGCCGCTGCCTAGAGTGCCGGCCATCGAACACGCCGCGTCAGACCGGTTCCACCAGGAGAGTGAAGATGAGCCAGCACACGAGTGCAACTGCAGCAAAGTCCCACGTCGCCCTGCCGCTGATTTCCGTGGGCCGTGTCAAGCGCACCTACTCCGTCGCGGAGCGCAACGCGCCGGCAAGCAACGATGCCCAATACAAGGCGAGCGCCAGCAACGACGAGTTGACGACCTGGGCCCGGCGGGCGGCCGCGTCCAGCGGATTTGGCGACGTAGCAACCAGCTCGACCCGGGTGGCGCCGGCTCCAGATGCGCTGCACCTCGCCCTCGCTGCCCGAGTCGAGCGCCACGCCGCGCTCGCCGAGATCCTCGCGGCACTGATGACCGCCACGAACGACGCCATCCGCGGCGCCTTCGCCCGATGGAAGCAGAGCCGCAGCGAGCGCGAGACCTTCCACGCGCTGCGTGCCCTGGATGCGCGGACGTTGCGTGACCTCGGCATGGACGCGAGCGAACTGCGCTCAGTTGCGATGGAGGTCTCTGGAGCGACTGATCC
>Ga0316626_10001396_pt1 | contig 10707 bp, 10 predicted proteins | sample OWC_Aug_T1_C1_D5_FD_207656 | JGI IMG/M metagenome (GOLD analysis project Ga0316626, IMG submission 207656) | Wetland soil microbial communities from Old Woman Creek delta, Ohio, United States - OWC_Aug_T1_C1_D5_A | ecosystem: Environmental > Terrestrial > Soil > Wetlands | place: USA: Ohio...
CACGATTTTCGCCTGCGCCATCTTCGCCGCGATCTCGGGCGCTGCCGTGGCCACGGCGGTGGCTATCGGCGTGGTCATGATCCCGGCCATGAAAAAGGCCGGCTACGACGAGGACGTGGCCGCTGCCCTGACCTCCACCGCCTCCTGCATGGGACCGATCATCCCTCCCAGCATTCCCTTCATCATTTACGGCGTATCGGCCAATGTTTCCATCGGCGCCCTTTTTCTGGGCGGAGTTCTTCCGGGCATCCTGCTGGGCCTGGCTTTAATGATCTACATGTACTGGGAGGCATCGGTTCGCAAGTATCCCCGCGATCAGAGAGTGCCGATCAAAGACATCCTTGTCGCTGCATGGAAGGCGCTTCCGGCGATTTTCATGCCGGTCCTGATCATGGGCGGCATCCTGAGCGGCATGTTCACCCCCACAGAAGCCGCCGGCATCACGGTGGTGTATGCTGCCCTCGTGGGAGGGTTTATCTACCGCAAGTTGACCTTGAAAAACCTTCCTGATGTCCTGCTCAAAGCAGGGCTGGAATCCGGCATGGTCATGCTGCTCATTGCCATGTCCGAGCCTTTTGCCTGGATCGTTGCCGTGGACCAGATCCCCCAGCTCGTGATCGAGTGGCTGACCAAGCTGACCACGTCCCCTTACATCATCCTCATGCTCATCAACGTCTTTCTCCTGATCCTCGGGATTCCCATAGAAACAGCGCCAGCCCTGGTGATCGTGACCCCCGTGCTCGCGCCGGTCGCAGCCAGCCTTGGGATCGACCCGGTTCACATCGGGATCGTCATCTGTCTCAATCTGGTTCTGGGCCTCATCACTCCGCCGGTGGGCGCGGTGCTCTTCGCCGTGTGCGGAATATCCAGCATATCCATCGATCGCCTGGGCAGAGCCATCTGGAAGCCTTTCATCGTCGCCCTCATCGTGCTGGCCATCGTGACCTACCTCCCATGGCTCAGCACGTTCCTGCCCAGGACATTCATGTGAAGGACGCAGGGAGAGCTCCATGGCTGAGGTCACCATCCCTTTTGACGGAAAGCCCCACCGGTTTCAAGTGCCGGACCGAAATCTCGCCGAGGTCCTGAGCCCGAAGCCCTACCCCACGATTGCGGCCGTGGAAACCGAAATCGAGCACAGCCTCGACCATCCGATTCATCAAGCTCCCCTGGAAACCGCGGTTAAGCCTACGGATCGGGTCCTTCTGGTCAGTGATGACAACACCCGTTCCACCCCTGTCGACCACATGATTCCGGCTCTCCTCCGTCGCCTCAACCGGGCAGGCGTGCCTGATCATAGGATCGCCTGCCTCATCGCCCTGGGGACCCACCGCTACATGACAGAACAGGAGATCGTCGCCAAGGTGGGGCCTGCGGTCTTCAAACGCATCAGGGTGTTGAACCATGAGTGGCGCAACCCCGATGTGCTTGTGGACCTGGGGACCTCCAGCCGCGGAACACCGCTCCAGGTCAACCGCTTGGTCGCGGAAGCCGATGTGGTGATCGGGTTGGGGGCCATTGTGCCTCATCACATCCCGGGTTTCTCCGGTTCGTCCAAGATCATTCAGCCCGGCGTTTGCGGGGCCATAACCACTGCCGAGACCCACATGCTCTCCTGTGAAAGCGGGGGCGATTCCTTTCTGGGATATGAAGACAATCCGGTTCGGCAGGACATGGACGACATGGCCGACAAGGTGGGCATGAACACCATCTTCAATGTGGTCATGGACACGAACGGCCGGGTGGCCGGGTTCTTCTTCGGAGAGATGAGAGCGGTTTTTCGTGAAGGCGTGAGGCTGGCGCGAAAAATCTACGGGGTCCCGTACCACGAGACACCGGACATCGTTTTGGCCAACTCCTGTCCCTGCGACCTAGACTTCTGGCAGTCCCACAAATCCCAGTACCCGGCCCAGCGTATGGTGAAGCCGGGCGGCACCATCATCATCTGCACGCCCGCTCCCGAAGGAGTGAGCCCTGTCCACACCGAGCTCCTAAACTTCACCTCCTGGCCTTCGGACAGGATCAAAGCCGCCTATCGCCGCGGGGAACTCAAGAACGGGGTCGCCTGTGCCCTGGCCGTGGCTTGGGCCATGGTGCGAGAGAAAGCCTCGGTCATTACCTTTTCGCCCGGAATTCCAGCGGAGCACAAGGCAAAACTCGGACACACCCATGCTCCCAGCATCGAATGGGCCATTGAGGAAGCCCTGAGAAGGCAAGGGACTTCTGCCCGTCTCACTGTGCTCACCCACTCGCCCGATCTGCTTCCCCTGGGTCCGGAAACTGCCAAGGGATCTTCATGCTGAGGGCTGCCATCATTGCCGATGATCTCACGGGCGCTGCAGACACAGGCATCCAGTTCTGTAGAGCAGAGGCGCCCACCTATCTTCTCGCTCAGGATCACCTCCGCTCCTTCCCCTTTCCGGCAGCGCCTCACTCTCTTGCCCTTTTTACCAACACCAGGAATGTGCCGCCGGATCAAGCGGCTGAAGCGCTTGGGCCCGCGGCTGCTGCAATAAAAGACCTGAGACCCAGTCGCATCTACAAGAAAATCGACTCCTGCCTCAGAGGCAACATCGGCGCTGAACTGGATGCCCTTGCAGAGACCCTGGAATTTGACGCGAGCTTTGTCGCACCTGCGTTGCCTGCCCAAGGCCGCTCGGTTCTACACGACGTGCATTATCTCCGAGGGGTTCCTCTGGCTGAGACGGAAATGGCCCGTGATCCTGTATCACCTGTGACGGAATCACGCGTCTCGCTTGTTCTCGGTCGTCAGAGCCGCCATGCCATAGCCCACGTTGATCTGGAAATCCTGGAGGGGCCTCCCGAGGGACTCGGCGACCACGTCCGGCGACTGATCCGGCAGGGTGCCAGACACATCGTCTTCGATTCAGCGAGCCAGGCCCACCTCGATGCCCTGGCGAACCTTGCGGTCGCGCAATTCCCAAAGACCCTTCTGGTCGGATCCGCGGGCTTGGCCTCCAGCCTCTCTCCCCTTCTTTTTTCCGGCCCCGCCGGAACCCGAACTCTGCTCAACCCGGTGGGGAGACGGATCCTCTTTGTTTGTGGATCGGCTTCCGGAATTCTCGATGTCCAGGTCCTGGAACTTGTGCGATCCTTCTCCTGCTCATCCTACTTTCTCGATCCCCGAGACCTGGGTTCTGCGGCGACGAGGGCGTGGATTTCGAACGCGGCCCAAGCGGCCGCCGGCAGCCTGGTTTCAGGGGCTGTCGTGCTTAAAATCAAGGCTCCGAGTGTTTCGCCCTCTCCGGCCTACGGGGAGGACCTCCTCGATGGGCTTGTGGAGCTCGTGTCATCGATCATGCGCGATGTACGGCCTGACGGGATCTTTGTTTCAGGCGGTGACACCGCCTCTGCACTCTTGAAAGCCCTTGAGGCAAAAGCTGTCCTCCTTGAGCAGGAACTTCTTCCGGGTATTGTTCTTGGGTCCTTCTGCATGGGCCCTCTTCACGGTCTTCCGGTGGTCGTCAAGCCCGGCGCCTTCGGCGCTTCAGACGCACTGGTCCGAATCTATGAAATGCTCGTTTCAGGAAAGGATCCAAGCCATGGCTCAACACGCTAGGCCTATTCTCGGCATTTCTATGGGCGACCCGGGCGGAATCGGTCCGGAAATCTGCACCAAATCCTTGAACCTCCCTGAGCTCTATGAATTGTGCAGACCTCTGGTAGTGGGTGATGCCGCTGTCATGGCGGATGCGGTTCGTTTTACAAAGCTCAACCTCGGCATTCACCGGTTCACTGCACCGGAAGAGGGACTCTACTCCCATGGCATGGTGGATGTGCTGGATCTTGCCAACCTCCCCCTGGAAAAGCTTCGCCACAAGCAGGTCACGCCTGAGCAGGGCAAGGCCTCCTTTGAGTATGTGGCCAAGGTCATCGAGTTGGCCCTCTCAGGCCGCATCCATGGAACCGTCACATGCCCTATCAACAAGGCGGCTCTGAATGCCGGGGGGTACCCCTTTGCAGGCCACACGGAGATCTATGCAGAGCTGACCAAGACGAAGGATTACGCCATGATGCTCGCTGAGGAGAATTTTCGCGTGGTCCACGTTTCCACCCATGTGTCGCTCAGGGAAGCGTGCGATCGGGTCGTAAAGGCGAGAGTCAAGCGGGTGATCGAGCTCACAGCCGACGCACTGAAGCGTCTGGGCATTGGCTCCCCCCGCATCGGCGTGGCCGGATTAAACCCCCACTGCGGCGAAGGCGGGCTTTTCGGATATGAAGACGAGCAGGAAATCCTGCCTGCCGTGAACGAGGCCCTTGCTTTGGGGTTGCAGGTCGAAGGGCCTATCCCTGCGGACACGATTTTTTCCAAGATGAAGGGCGGCATGTATGATGCCGTGGTGGTCATGTACCACGACCAGGGTCACATCCCCACCAAGCTCGTGGGCTTCGAATACGACGACAAGACGGGAACGTGGGGGCAGCTTTCCGGCGTCAATGTGACGCTTGGTCTTCCCATCATCCGCACTTCCGTAGATCACGGCACGGCCTTTGGAAAGGCCGGAGAAGGCCGGGCCAATCCCCAGTCCCTGATCGAAGCCATCCGCATGGCCGCCCATCTGGCAAAAGATTAATCCGCGCATTGCCGACCGCCCTCTTGCCGGAGTCCTTTGTTGTAATGTTTGACAACATGTTTTGGTGTTGTTATTATGTCCAACATGAAGCCAAGGCTGCTGCTAAACGAGCGCCGCGTCATAGCCGAAGACGCTTTCGTCGAAATGGTGGTGTGGGGCTTGCCGTCTCCACCTGCGGGAAGTCCGCATAGGTTCAAGTATCGGCTTGCTTTGGTGGTCAACGGAAACTGCGTTTTGCGCTTTGACAACGAGGCAGGCAAGGGCGATCACAAGCATATCGGCCAGAAAGAGTTTCCTTATGTTTTCACTACACCCCAGGCGTTGCTTGATGATTTCTGGAACGAAGTAAACCAGTGGAGGTTCTGAGATGCATACTGTAAGGCTGGAGGTTTCTTCTCGCAAGAAAAGCAACCAGCGATTCCTGGGAGCCGCTAAGGGAGAATCGCAGGGGGCAGTGATCAGCTTCGATTCCCCGGCGCTTCTTTTCAAGGTGCTCTCGGGCAAGCGTTGGGATTTGCTCAAGGTAATGACCGGCGCAGGACCCATGACGATTCGAGAAACCGCGCGCCGGGTGGAGAGGGATGTGAAAGCGGTGCACACGGACATACACGCACTCTTGAATGCGGGCCTTCTTCAAAAAACCGACGATGGTCGCATCGTTTTCCCATTTGATGCCGTGCATGTGGATTTCCTGCTAAAAGCCGCATGACGTTCTTTCGGCTGCCATGGGCATAGATGAAGCCAATCAGCATTCTAAATGATGTGCTCGGTCCGGTCATGCGCGGGCCTTCCAGTTCGCACACGGCTGCGCCATTTTTCATCGGCACGATTGCCCGCGCCCTTCTGGGGGAGGAACCCTCATCCGCGACCTTCGCTTTTGACCCGAAGGGATCTTTTTCGCAGGTCTATCGCCGCCAGGGAAGCGATCTCGGGTTTGCGGCCGGACTCCTGGGCCTGCCGATCACGGACGAACGGTTTCCCCAGGCTTTGGACCTTGCCGCTGAAAGAGGGCTCAAAATAGAATTCACCACTGAGCCTTTGCCTGAAGCCGATCACCCCAACACCGTGGAGATTCGGATGGTCTCCCGAAGCGGCAAGCCGCTCTCCACCACAGTGCAATCGATCGGAGGCGGGACATTCCAGTTCATCCGCTTGGATCGCTGGCCTATCCTGCTCACGGGGAATGCGCACGAGTTGTTTATTGAGACAATGGCAGACACCGAATCTGCCGTTCTTGAACTGATCAACAGGAGCGGAAAACCGCTCGGCCCTCCTGAGCGTCAGGCTCGCAGGGATCTTGCCCTTATTCATCTCAAGCTTCATTCGGCGCTCGACCCTCAAACAGAGTCTAGGTTGCGAGCGCTGAAAGGCGTCCGTCACATCTGGACCGCTCCTCCGGTTTTCTTCCCTCTTCAGGGGGAACCCCTGTTTGCGACCGCCGATGAAATTATTGCCCTCGCGATTTCACGGTCTTTATCTCTTGGACGGATAGCCTTAGACTACGAAGCGACCCTCCTTGGCCTTCCCGAGCAGGAAATCATGCAGGAAATCATAAGGCGCTTTGGGATCATGAGGGCATCGGTAAATCAGGGTCTCAAGGAGAAGCTTCCGCCCATGCAATTGCTTCATCCCTCTGCAAGGAGCATTTTGCAGGCAGAGGCAGAGGGAAGATTGGCCGTGGGAGGGATTCACACCCGCGCAGCAGCCCGAGCGCTGGCGGTGATGCAAATCAACTCGGGAGGGGGTGTGGTGTGCGCTGCGCCTACTGCTGGCTCGGCAGGCGTGATACCCGGGGTTGTGGTGAGCCTCGTTGAAGACAAAGGGTTGAGCGTTCAGGATGCAGCTTTGGCCCTTTGCGCCGCATCAGCGATTGGATTGATTGTAGCCAACCGTGCGACCTTTGCTGCCGAAGTGGCAGGGTGCCAGGTCGAGATCGCAGCGGCCGGAGCTATGGCTGCGGCTGCGGTCGTTGAAGCGGCAAGCGGAACCGCAGCCCAGGCGGCCAACGCAGCGGCGATCTCCTTTCAGAACACCATGGGGCTTGTGTGCGATCCTGTTCAGGGCGCGGTCGAGATTCCCTGCCACACCAGGAATGCAGTAGCAGCCTCCTCGGCATTTCTATGCGCTGATCTTATTCTCGGCGGTTACGCCAACCCCATTCCCCTGGATGAAACCATTGATGCGGTCTATGCGGTTGGAAAGATGCTCCCGGCCGAGCTCAAATGCACCGCCCTTGGCGGCTTGTCTCTCGCCCCTTCAGCACTGAAGATGTCTGTTATGAGGAAGGCATGATTTGACTCACCACAGAGGCTCAGAGGACACAGAGAAGATTTTCTGTTTGTCGGGAGATACCGACAAACAGAAATAATCCGCCCTAAGACGATGTCGCAAAACAAACCATGACTTGTTCCGATTTTGCCGGGAGGTATTTTCGTCTATCGGTAGCTCCTCCTAACTGACCGGCGGGCAAGTCCCGATAGACGAAAAAATAATCCCCCTCCGCATGCTCTGTGCCTCTGTGGTGAATAGGTGGACCTAAAGGTCATCGGAGGTTTCGATCGTGATCTCGTAGTATGGCATGGAGTCATTCGATCTGTTCATGATCTCCGTTTTGGGATCACGGCTGGCCTTGAATTCGCATTCTGAGCAATCCCAAAAAAGCCATGATTTCCCGATGGCCTCGTCCAGGCAAAGGGCATAGCTCGAACAGAAAGGATTCCTCTCTCCCTTCCTGTAAATCGGATTTCTTCCCTGTTTCATGATAGACCCCGACCTCTCACAAAGCCGGGACTTCGGTAAGATCAGAAGAACTTAAATGTCACATGTAGGTGGGATGAGTCGGCGTACTGGCTTCATAGTCCGCTATAATGATCTGCATGGTGTTCTCGTCCAGATCGAAATCGTTCCATCCGATATAGTGAAGCTTTTCGCTCACTTCTTCATGAGTAATGTCAGGCCTGTCCTTTAGGGTGGCCAGAATATTCTTGAGCAGACCAGGAATCAGCACCGGTTCAATACCCTTCTTTTCGAATCTATCGAGCAATATCTTCTTGAGATCCATTTGTTTTTCACCCTTGCAGGTTTCCCACCGATACCCGGCTGTTGCCTATTCTCCCTTTAAAATTCTAATTTTAATTTAATCCTCATCCGCGCCAAGTCAATGCATGCCCGCCATTTATCACGGACGCCTCGCGCGATCATGCGCGCAACAATTTGATCCTATTTACAGAGCTCTTCATATCCTTTATATAGATATAAACGGAGGAGTTCCGATGAAAATGAAATCTGCCGCTTTTGCGTTCCTATCCTTATTAATAGGGCTTGGTGTTTCCGCTCCGAGTCATGCGGAAGTGGAAATGACTGTCGCCAGGACTCTGACCCTGGAAGAGACGCCTGTGGACGGCGCGCTTTCAGCGGGCGGGAAATATATCTTTGTTCTCACGGACAAGGGGAAAGTGCTGGTCTACACTCCGGATGGAAAACTGAACGACACGATACCGGTCGACAAATCCGTAGACTCCATCAAAGCCGGCCCGAGGGAGGAGATCCTTCTGCTTGTGAGCAGCAAAAACAAGACCGTTCAGGTTGCGGTCCTTGAGTTTGTGCAGGAGATAAATACTTCAGGCTCGCCTTCCAAGGGGGCGGCGGACGCGCCGGTGGCCATCGTGCTGTTCACCGACTTCCAGTGTCCCTACTGCGCGAAGATTGTGCCGCTCCTCGATCAGGTGCTCGAAAAAAATAAGAGCAAGGTCAAACTCGTGTTCAAGAATTTTCCCCTGAACACCCATCAGTTCGCCCGGAAGGCCGCTGCGGCAGCACTCGCAGCAGGTAAGCAGGGGAAATTCTGGGAATACCATGACCGCCTCTTTCAGAACCACAATCGTCTGAACGATCAGGTTGTGCAGGAACAGGCCCAGCAGCTCGGGCTCGACATGCAAGAGTTCAATAAAGACATGAATGATCCCCAAATCATGCAGGCCATCAACCAGGATTATCAGGACGGCGCAAAGGCTGGGGTAAGAGGAACCCCGACCATCTATATCAACGGGACTCTATTGCGCAATACCAACCTGGAAGGATTTCAGGCGGCCATAGACAAAGAACTGGAAAAGAAAGGAAAGAAATAACCAAGGGCTTCTGGACCCCGACTGGAGTTTATCCTGAGAGAAGTCGAAGGGCCGGGGTGACGGCTGGGGGGCTTGTTGCGGGAGCATCAAGATTGGTGCAATGAAAATTCTGCTCATTCAGCCTCCAGTTCAGGATTTCTACGACACAGACATCCGGCTTCAGCCCCTGGGGCTCTGCATGCTCAAGGCGGCAGCCAAGAAGTTCATGCCCAACATGCAGGTGACTGTCAGGGACTATCACCAGGGACACGGACGCAAAACCATTCCTCTGCCCACCGAGCTTTCCTACCTCCGCCAGTACTTCAAATATCCTGACTCAAGCCCCTTCTCCACCTTTTTTCACTACTACCATTTCGGTGCTTCCTTTGAAGAGATCGCAAAGGATGTGACTTATGAAAAGCCGGATCTGGTGGGCATCTCGTCCCTCTTCTCCCCCTATCACCGGGAAGCCCTTGCCTGTGCCCGCGAAATAAAGAAGCGCTTGAACATCCCTATCCTCATGGGCGGTTCTCACGTTTCCGCCGCTCCCCTTTCCGTGCTCAATGATTGGAGCGTGGACTTCATCATCCGCGGAGAGGGGGAAAGGCCTTTCGTAGAATTCCTGAAAGCATGGAAGGCGGGGCTGCCTCTGGAGAGTGAGCCGAACCTCGGATTCAAACGAAACGGAGAACCAGTTCTCAACCCCATGGCCGAGAACTTCGCTTTGGGCGATCTCCCGGTAGCCGACTTTTCAGATCTGAGCCCGGACCGGTATTTGTTTGAGAAAAAGCCTCTTTGCTTCATCACAACATCAAGAGGTTGCCCTCATCAATGCACGTTCTGCTCTGTCCATCTCACCTTCGGCGACAAATTCAGAAGACGATCACCGGAGAATGTGCTTTCTGAAATCAGGCAGCGCTACTCCGAAGGATATCGTGTCTTTGATTTCGAAGACGACAACCTGAGCTTTTCCAAGGAAGACCTAAAGACGATATTGAATGCTCTCATCGCGGAGTTTCCTGAAGACGACCTGCGTCTCGTGGCTATGAACGGGATATCCTACTTGAGCCTTGACCGGGAACTCCTGGAGCTTATGAAAAAAGCGGGCTTTCGAAGCCTGAACATCTCCCTGGTGAGCGCCAACGCCGATGTTCTGACCAGGCTCAAGCGGCCGCATACGCTTAAAAAATATCTCGATGTGGTGAATCAGGCTCACAGCCTTGGATTCGATATTGTCTCCTACCAGATTCTGGGGATCCCTTACGAGACTCCGGATGACATGGTGGATACCATGGCTCTGATGGCCTCTCTACCCGTGCTCATCGGAGCATCCATCTTCTACCTGACTCCCGGCTGCCCGATCGCCGGGGAGTTCCCTGAGATGACCGAATCGGATATCTTCAAGTCCAGATCTACCGCTATGGCGATTGAAACGGATCAGTTCCGGCGCGACGACCTTTACACTCTCTTCATCACAGCGCGGATCATCAATTTCCTGAAAGGCCTGCGACTGACAGGAGAGAAGGTGTCGCTTCAGGACGCTCTGAAGCAGGCGGAAAGCGCAGGACACAGAGAAAAACTCGGGGCGCAACTTCTTCGAAAGCTGTTGGACGAGAGACGGCTTTACGCGGCCACGAAAGGGGGTTTTGAGGCCTTGCCCGGATTCAAGGCTGATATCTTTCTGGAAGTTTGGACGAAATACAGGTCGGTGCGCACTCTGGACGGCACCTGGATCGACTTGTAAGACTGCTATTAGAAATCTTCTGGATCCCGGCTCGCCCTGTTGAATTGCGTTTCGCGCACTCGCCAGAGGCGAGATTCAACAGGGCGAGCGTTCCGCTCTGCGGAACTTGGCCGGGATGACAGGATGCTGCGCACTCATATGCACGGGAATGAAGTCCGGAGTGGTTTCTAGATTCCCCTTCCCAAAAACAAGCCTCTGTGCTATCCCATTTTCGAACTCAGAGGAGGTTTGTAGACCTTATGGCTCCTGAACCGAACAAAAT
>Ga0316626_10001398_pt1 | contig 10703 bp, 10 predicted proteins | sample OWC_Aug_T1_C1_D5_FD_207656 | JGI IMG/M metagenome (GOLD analysis project Ga0316626, IMG submission 207656) | Wetland soil microbial communities from Old Woman Creek delta, Ohio, United States - OWC_Aug_T1_C1_D5_A | ecosystem: Environmental > Terrestrial > Soil > Wetlands | place: USA: Ohio...
CGGGACCGGTGCATCCCAGGAGCAGGAAAAGGGCGGCCCATGCCAACCCCGACACGTCGAGGAAAGGTAGCTTACGCAATCGGTGAGCCACGATCGTTCCCCCTGCAGGCCCCAACCTTACCGGTCCGCCAGGTCGAATGTCCAGTAGCGAGTGGCCGGGTTCCCCCCGAACGGGCCGATGGCATATCCCGCGCCGATCTCCGTGAAGGCCGGGTTCATCATGTTCCGGCAGTGCCCCTCGCTTCCGAGCCATCCCTGGATGACGGACGAGACCGTCGGATACCCGACGGCGATATTCTCCCCGTATGTCCACCACGGATACCCTTGCCGTGAAATCCGCTGGCCCGCAGAACTGCCGTCCGATCCCGTGTGGCTGAAGAAGTTGTTCAGCACCATGTCCTCGGAATGAAGGTATGCAGCCATCGCAAGGTTGCCGGACCATGAGACCGGCGGAGCGGGGCCGTAAGGGGTATTCCCGCATACCTGGGTGACGGACCGGGCCTCGTTGACGGCGGTGAGGAACGCGTCCCGGATGTCGGCGACACCCGGATCGGGATCGTTCCCGACTGGCGGTGGGATTGCGGAACCGCCCGGGTCGATTACATTTTCGTCTCCGCTCCCCCCATCTCCGCACGCGGGCAGGATAAGGAGCGAAAAAACCGTAAAGGCGGCCAATAGCCTGTAAATCTTTGCTTTCTTGAGGGAAAAATCCTTCATGCCGATCCGGGTTTCCTTTTTCGTATCGGAGATCACCGCCTCCGTACAGCGGGTGTCCCTATCCTTTTCCAGAGAGGCTGCCGGAATCGTGCCTGAATGAAAAACCAAACGGCAGGTTGGGCGCCCCCGGCAGGTCGTCGAATGGTAGAAACGGGAACCCGCTACAGCCGGCGCCCCGCGGAATGGAGGCTTTTCCGAAGGAATTCCAGGTGGTCCGCGATCTCTTTGTCCGGCCTTCGGACGGCGTCCTCACACAGTGACGACGATTTTCCCGTTCTGCTGGTTCGATTCCAGGTAGCGGTGGGCCTCGACGATGCTTTCGAGCGGGCGGAAGATCCGGTCGATGACCGGCCATAGCGCCCCGGACTTCAGGCCGTCGAGGATATATATCCTCGCGCGCTCCATGCGCTCCGGGACCGATACGATCTCGAACAGGGTGTACCCGCGGAGGCTCAAGCCTTTCTGCAACGCCACGATCAGCGGGAACGGGGTGGGCTCCATGCTCAAGAGGCCGTAAACGAAGATGGTGGCCTCCGGCGCCGCGGCGGAGGCCAGGGCCTCCATGGAAGGCCCGGCGACCGCGTCGAAGATCATGTCGGCCCCGCGCCCTTCCGTGATCTCCATGACTCGCGCCGCGAGGTCCTCCTTTTCGGTGACGATCACGTGATCGGCCCCGCCCTGCCGCAGCACCCCCGCTTTTTCCGGTTTCCGCGTGGCGGCGATGGAAATGCCCCCGGCGGCGCGTACAACCTGGATGGTGGAGTAACCGACGCTGCTGCTGGCCGCTGTGATCAGCACGTGTTGTCCCTTCCGGAGCCCGCCGTGCTCGACGATGGCGCCGTAGGCGGTCAGGTATGCTACCCAGATGGACGCACCTTCCTCGAACGAGAGATTTCCCGGCAGCGAGGAAACGGCGTGGGACGGGACGACGATGGAATCCCCGTAGACGCCGTACTCCCCCATGGAAAAGGCGGGAATCGTGCTGACGCGGTCCCCGACCTTGAAGCGGGTTACGCCCGCCCCGAGGGCCTCGACGGTCCCCGCCGCCTCGTACCCGAGGCGGGAGGGGAGGTTCGGGGCTTCAAGGTACATTCCTTGCCGGAAAAGGGATTCCGCTCGGTTCAGGCCGATCGCCTTGACGGCGATACGGACCTCGCCTTCCCCGGGCGGCGAAGACGCGACCTCCTCGATCCGGAGCACCTCGGGCCCGCCTGTCTCATGAAATCGGACGATCCTCGCCATCGTTCCCTCCTTCCCGCGGTTCGCGATACTACCCGTTCGAAGCCCCCCGGAGGGGAAAGTTTCGGGCTGGGGAGGATGAGCGCCCGTGAATTCGGCCCACTCCCGTTCGATTCGGAAATACAATAGGGCGACGGAAATGCGCACACCCATCCCGGTCGATGGAGGGTCGATGTCCCCGCCGGACAAGTCCGCCTACCTGAGCAAGTCGCTCTACACCCGTGGTCTCCAGTGCCACAAATCCCTGTATCTTTACAAATACCAGCCGGAACTCCGGGGCGAACCGACACCGGAGCTCGAGGCGTTATGGAAAAGCGGTCACGAGGTCGGCGATTTCGCCCACATGCTGTTCCCCGGGGGAGTGAACGTCCCCTTCGACGGACTGACGAAGGAAGAACAGCTGGCGAAGACCCGCGAGGAGGTCGACCGCGGCACGAAGGCCATCTATGAGGCGACCTTCTCCTACGACGATGTCTTCGTGAAGGCGGACATCCTCGTCCGGAACCGCGGCTACTGGGACCTGTACGAGGTGAAGAGCTCCACCTCCGTGAAGGAGCACTACTGGGACGACGTCGCGGTCCAGTATTACGTCCTCTCCGGATGCGGGCTCCCCATCAACAAGGCGTATCTCGTGCACATCAACAACGGCTACGTGCGGGATGGGGACATCGTCCCGGAGGAACTGTTCGTCGTCCAGGACATCACCGGAATCGTGAAAGAGAAGCAGGCGTCCATCCCGGATGCGTTGGCGGGGATGCGGGCGATGCTGCGGGGCAGGATGCCGGAGATCGACATCGGGCCCCACTGCAGTGACCCGTACGATTGCGACTTCATGGACCACTGCTGGCAGCACGTCCCCGAGCATTCCGTCTTCTCCCTGCGGGGGCGTGGGATCGACCAGTGGGAGCTGTACCGCCAGGGAGTCATCAAGCTGCAGGATGTCCCGCTCGATTCGCTGAACCTGATGCAGAGAATGCAGACCGAATATTTCCTGGACAGGAAGTCGCACGCCGATCCCGCGAAGATCCGGGAGTTCCTCAAGAAGGTGCGGTATCCGGTCTGCTTCCTCGACTTCGAGACGTTCGGCTCGGCGATCCCGCTGTTCGACGGGACCCGGCCGTACCAGCAGGTGCCGTTCCAATACTCCCTCCACCGCATCGACGCGGAAGGGGAGGAGGCAAGGCACTTCGAATACCTGGCGGAACCCGGTGTGGACCCCCGGAAGGAGATCGCGGAAAAGCTGCCGGGCGAGATCCCCTTCGGTGCGTGCGTGATCGCCTACAACGTGGGTTTCGAGAAACGGGTGCTGAGGGAGCTGGGGGAATCCATCCCGAAGCTCCGGAAGCGCCTGAATGCGGTGATCGAAGGGATGATCGACCTGATGGAGCCGTTCAAGCGGCGGGACATCTACCACTGGCGGATGAACGGATCGTATTCCCTGAAATCCGTCCTGCCCGTCCTCGTCCCGGAGATGACGTACAAAGACCTTGAGATCAGCGATGGAGCGATGGCGTCGGAGGCGTACTTCACCATGGAGACCATCGCGGACCCTGCGGAGCTGTCCAGGCTACGCAAAGCGCTGCTGGAATACTGCAAGCAGGACACCTTGGGCCTCGTCCGTCTGGTGGAGAAGATGCGGTCCTTGGAGTCGGTGGATGCCAAAGGGTAGGATCCTGATCATGGTCGCGGCGCTATGGGTTCTGGCCGGATCGATCGCATCCGCCCAGACACGGGGCGGCGCGCCGGGAGGTGCGCCGATGGGGTCCGCGTCCGTTGCGGCCGGATACCTCTACCAGTTCGGGACTGCGATCTCGGGGGGAGGGGAGTTCAGCATCTCCCGCGCCTTTGTCAGCGCCGACGTAACGGGCACGACCGGTTCGCCGACCTTGCTCGGGCTGGGCCTCACGTACGATCGCGAGGAGTCCACCTTCTCCGGACCGTCCGGCCTGCCGGTTCCCGACCCCTGGGGTACAATCCACCGGGTCGGGTTCAGCCCGTCAATGGTCCACTCCATCGCCCCCGACTGGTGGATTCTGTTCGCCCCTTCCGTCGGCTATGCAGGGGAGGAGGGGGCAGACCCGGGCGATGCGCTGGTCTACGGCGCGGTCATCTCGGCGACGAAGACCATCGGCCCGGATCTGTCCCTCGGCCTTGGGGCGGGGGCGTTCCGGCAGATCGATCGGTGGCGCGTCTTCCCGTTCCTTTCCGTCCGGTGGCGGATCAACGACCGGTGGAGGTTGTCCAACCCGCTCCGCGTCGGACCGGCGGGACCCGCGGGGCTGGAGCTGGCGTACTCCCTCGACGGGAACTGGGAGGCGGCCGCCGGGGGTGCCTACCGTTCGTACCGGTTCCGGCTGGACGAGGACGGCACCGTCCCCGGAGGTATCGGAGAGATCCGGGGGATCCCTCTCTTCGCCCGCCTTTCACGGACGTGGCGGCACGGGTGGAGGGCGGACTTGTACGCGGGGGTTATGATCGGGGGAAAGCTCGGCATCGAAAACGGACGGGGGGACCCGATCGGCTCGGCTTCCTTCGACCCGGCGCCTCTGGCAGGGCTGTTCGTCACGCGGAAGTTCTGAGCTGAACATTGGAGGTACCCCCGACGAATACTGCCGGTCCCGCCGCACAATACCGGCCTGAAGGTTGCTCCAGGTGAGAATGCTCTACGGCATCGGCATCAATTTCAAGACACCGTTTATCGACGGCGGAGCCGGCGTTTCCATTTGTTGTAGGAAACGCGAACCGTAGGCGACAATGGGAAACGGTTCAAGCGCGGGGCTCGAGAGAACGCTCGGCCTCTTTCCTCTGACGAACGTCGTTATCGCCAACATGATCGGCGCCGGAATCTTCACCACCAGCGGATTGCTGATGAGCGATCTCGGCAACCCGCTTCTGTTGCTTTCCCTGTGGGTTGTCGGGGGCATCATCGCCTTGTGCGGTGCACTTTCGTACGGAATGCTGGGCGCCGCAATTCCGCATTCCGGCGGCGAATACGTCTTCCTTTCGAGGATGTACCATCCGCTCCTCGGGTTTCTCGGCGGCTGGACTTCCTTCATCGTCGGGTTCTCCGCCCCGATCGCCGCATCGGCCATCGGATTCAGCGAATACTTCCTCCGGGCTTTTCCGCAGCGATACCTCCTTGGAGACTCCACGGTTCTCAAGAAGATTCTCTCCATCTGCGTGATCCTGCTCTTTACCGGAATACACATGCGGAGAATCGAGTTTGGCGCACGGGTTCAAAATGTGCTGACAGTTTTGAAAGGAATGCTCATCGCCGGTTTGATCCTTGGCGGCCTCCTGCTCGGAACCGGCGATATCCGCCACTTTGCGCAAGGAAGCACGTTCTCGTTCTCCTTCGAGGGGTGGAAAACCGTGGGGCTTTCGTTGATGTGGATCATGTTTTCCTACAGCGGATGGAACGCTTCGACCTATATCGGCTCGGAAATCCGGAATCCGACAAGAAGTATTCCCCGATCGCTCTTTTTGGGCACGGGCGTGGTGATGGTGCTTTACATCTGCGTCAATATCGTCTTCGTCTACGCAGTCCCTCCAGAGGAAATGAAAGGCGTCATCTCCATCGGCGGGTTGGCCATGGGGAAACTCTTTGGCCGGTCCTTGGAGACCATATTTTCCCTTCTGGCCTCCTTCGCTCTTTTTTCCTCGTTGAGCGCATTCATCATTCTTGGCCCTCGGGTGTACCACTCCATGGCGAAGGATCGGTTATTCTTCAAGGGACTTGCGCACGTGGATCCGGCGTCCAAGGTTCCCACCCGATCGATCGCCCTGCAGGGGGGGATTTCCTCGATGATGGTGCTGACCGGGACATTCGACCAGATCTTGACCGTGATGGGATTCGCGCTCGGCATCTTTCCTCTGTTTGCCGTGGCGGGTGTATTGAGGCTGAAATCCTCCGGAACAACAGGGGAGAAGTCTCCCTGGTACCCATGGGCACCCATGATCTACCTTGCGAGTGGGACGTGCATTCTTCTCCTCTCTTTTTTCCACCGGCCGGCCGAATCGTCATTGGCAATCCTGAGCGTCCTTGCCGGTGTGCCGGTGTACTCCTATTTCAAGAGGAAGATGAACGCATGATCCTTTCCCCCTAATCAACCACACGGTTCGCGCGCAGGAGGAAGCGCTCCCGGCCATCCAGCGCCTCGCCCTCGATGCGGCCCTCATCGACCCGCACGGTAAAATGCAGCGGCGCCGACCCGGGCTTCCACGACGACCGGTCGAGACGGAGGGACACGCTGTTGCCGCGGATGTGGCCGCTACCCGGCAGGGTCCAACGGCGAAGCCACACGTTCGCCGACGCTTTCTGGTAGCGTTGCGCGAACTCGATCACCACCGGTTCCTCCCCATCCGGACCCGCGAGCGTGCCGCGCCAGTAGCCCGCGACGCGCGCCGGAACGATCCATAGATACACCCTGCTCTCCGTCAAGGGCCATACCCTCTTATCGGACGTCGGGATCACCCGTCGGTCGTCGGGCTCCCAATCCCCCATGTCCCAATCGTGCGACACGACGCGAGTGCCGGGCCGCAGTTCGAACAGGATCCGTGGACGGAGGTCCAGGTTTACTTCCGGCAGCAGGTACATCGTCAAGACCGTGGCATTGCGGAAATCCGAGGCGAAAATGTCCTGCTGGAGGAATTCCACCCGGTCCGACAGGCCCTCGCGCGCAGCGCTCTTCCGGCTCTGCGCGATCAGTGTCCCGTCATATTCGATCCCCACAGCCCGCGCGTGGAACTGTTTGGCGGCTGCGATGACGATGCGGCCGTCGCCCGAGCCGAGGTCGAACAGATAGTCCTTGTCTCCAACCCCGGCGATGGACAGCATGGCGTCGACGACGCCGGTCGGCGTTGTCACGTAGGGGACCTCATCCGCATGCGCCGCTGTCGGCATGCCAAGTGCGATCACGAGCATAACCATGATCACGTGCGGGACTGCCGTCATGCGTCACCTCCTCGTTCTCGATCCCTGACCAACCCCGTGATCGGTCCACCACGATCGTAATGAAAAAATCTTAAGGGGACACCCCCATGGGGCGGTCGCCCCGCTACTACCGGCCCGGCGATGCGCCGGCCGTCCGGATCGCCTCGATCGTCGGGATCGCGGCTCGTCCCCCCATCCCGCGGCAGGAGAGGCCGGCTGCGGTGTTGGCGAAGGCGAGGATCTCCCGGAAGGGAAGCCCTTCGAGGAGGGCGTACAGGAAGCCGGCGTGGAAGATGTCCCCGGCGCCCGTGGTGTCCACCGCCTTGACGCGGATGGAAGGCGAGAAGATCTCTTCCCGGCCGTCGCATCCGAAGGCCCCGCGGTGGCCAAGCGTCACCGTGGACGTCCTGGGGCCATAGCGGCGCAGGATCTCCCGGGCGCCGTCTTCCGCAGAGGCCCCGGAAATGAGCAACCCCGGAAAATGCCCAGCGGCCACGATGTGATCGCACAGGGACAACAGTTCCTCCGTTCCCTCCTGCACCTTTTCCGCGTCGAGAACGACGTGGACGCCCGCGGCCCGGGCGGCCCTCGCCGCGGCAATCGCCGGGGGGACGTCGTGGCCGTCGAGAAGGAGCGCCCGCGCCCGGCAGATGTCGTCAAGCGGCAGGTCTTCCGGCGATACCCGGATTCGCGGATCCCGGTCCCAAAGGATGGTCCGCTCGCCCGTTCCTTCCTCCACGAGAATCACAGCGAACTGGGACGAGGCGCCGGGAACCGTCCGGACGTGGGCGAGGTCGACTCCATCCCGCGATAGGAGCAGGGACGAAAGCCGCCCGTGCTCGTCGTCTCCGACATTCCCGACATATTTGCACAGGCGCCCCCAACGGGACAGCGCCACGAGGGCGGTTGCCACCTGGCCGCCGCCCTCCCGCGCGAAAGTTGACATCCGCAGCTTCTCGCCCGGAACCGGGAACCTCGGCAGGCCCACGAGATAATCGACCGCGTTGAGTCCGATCCCGACAACGTCGAACATCGGCTGCCTCCGTGAGAAGGTCCGGTTTTTCCCGGCTATTCGCCCTCGAGGCCAAGGTATTCCGCAAGCCGCTCCCGGTTGAGGAACAGGTCTCGTCCCTCCCTGCGCAACAGCCCGATCTCCTCGAACTTGTGGATGAGCAGTGTCACCGTCTCCCGCGAGGCGCCGATCAGGTTCGAGAGGAGTTCATGGGTAATGTGCAATGTCAGCCGGGTGCCCTTGGGGGTCTCGTCTCCCAGGTCCTCCGCAAGATGGAGCAACTCCTTCGCCAGCCGATGGTGGGGCCACGCCTGGACCAGCGCCGGAAAGGTCTGCTCCAGTTCGTAGAGCCGCATGGAAAGAAGGCGAAGATAGTTGCGCGAGAAGACGTGGGAGGTTGCGAGGAGCTCCTGGAGTGTCACCAGAGGGAGGATCGAAACGGTGGCGTCTGTCAGGGCGACGGCGGTGAACGGACGAGGCTTTCCGATCAGGATCAACTCCCCGAATACGTCTCCGGGCCGAAGGATGTGCAGGATCTGTTCGGTCCCTTTTTCAGAAATGGAGATGATCTTCAACAAGCCCTTTTTCACGACACAGAGGCCATCGGGCGGGTCCCCCTGCCGGAAGACCTCGGCATCCCTAAGGAATCGGCGCTCGATACAGCGGGAGTGGAACCACCCCGATTCGGCCTCGGAAAAGCCGGAGAGGAGTTCCCGTATGGACGGAAACGGCAGCGGCACGCGGTCCACCTCTTGCGGCGCGGCCGGCCCTTGCGCCGCGTACCCATTCTATCCCGGCGTCGGAACAAAGGAAACGGAGGAAAATGGCGAAATGACAACGCCGGTTGAAGGTACCGATGTTCCAGGGACCCCCAGCCGGCGGTCGGCTGCGGTGATTGCGGAGGGGATCAGGCGGCCTTGCGGAACTCCACCTCCGGGGCGACCTCGACACGTTCATCCGCAGGCCACTCGGCCCACAGAAGGCGATGCCCGGCCTTCTCTTCCTCGGCGATCCCGGAAAGAACGACCGCCGCGGCCGCACCGATCAGTGCCAACAGGGTGATGAACGCGACGCCGAACCCGACCACGAAATCTTCCATTCCGAGAAGTTCCATCGTGCTCACCTCCTTCCTTCCGAATTCAATCTATTCCGGGCAGAGAAGATTTTCCGTTAGGAACCTAACGAAACCTGGCAGGGAACAGCCAGGATTCATTGCATTCCCCGGATTGCCCGGGAGCAGGAACCGTCAGCCGCCCGGTTCGACGAAGAACTGGAGCATCTTTCCACCCGCCGTGTCGCTGCGCGGCCGTTCCTCCGACACATCCATCTCCACCGACGCGAGGCCCTGGGAGGACAGGTACTCCCGGAGGCGGCGGAGAACGTCGTCGCAGACCTGCGCGCGATCGTGCCCCGGGGCTTCCTCGATGCGGAGCCGAAGGCGCCGCGGACCCGCCTGGAGTACCTGGTACCTCAGAACGCCCGGTGCCTCCTCCACGGCGGTGGCCAGCACCAGCGGGATCAGCGGCCGGATCACGCCTCCCGCGAGCTCGATCCACAGAGTCTCGTCGCGCCGGCCTTCGGGCCGGATGGCGGGGAGCGGGCTGCCGCAGGGACATGGCGCAGGGAGCACGGTGACGCTGTCGCCGAGGTCGTAACGGATGAGCGGCTGGACGCGATTGGCCAGGTTCGTAAGAAGTGTCGTGTGGGAGGCTTCGCCCGGCGCAACCGGGTCGCCGGCGGCATCCACCGGTTCCAGGATCAGCCAGTCGGTGTTGGCATGAAGGCGTCCGTACCGGCAGTCGAAAGCGATCCCCATGAATTCCGAGGCGGCGTACGTGTCCCGAACGGGACAACGGAACGATTCGGAAATTCGCTCCCCGAGAGGTGTGGAGAGGCGTTCGGCCCCGGAGAGCAGGAGGGCCGGTGCGATCCGCAGCCGTCCCGCCGCCTGCTCCCCGGCCAGGACGGCCAGCGCAGTGGGGTAGCTTCCCACGACCGCGGGACGGAATTCGTTCAACGCGCGTACAAGCGCAGGGAGGGGAGTCATCAGGGAGAAGGTGCGGTTGCGGCCGGCCAGCCTCGGATGGCGGGACCGGACGAGGGCTTCCACGACCGAGCTGGCGAAGTGCCCCCCGGTGGCGATGATCGTCGCCGTCCGTGCCCGGTTCCTCAAGAAGGGGCCGAGGGCCCCGGCGGCGATCAGCGTCGGGAGGCGACGCGCCAGCAGCAGGCCCTGGTAGACGGACATCGCCCCGCGGTCCTGCAGGAAGATGGCGGGGGTCCCGGTCGTGCCGGACGTGGAGAAGGCGACATACCGGTCCAGGTAAAGATCCCCAATCCGGGTTGGGTCGCCGATGAACGCCTCCGCCGTCTCCCGCGTGACCGCCGGGTCGGTCGCCCACCCGTCGAAATTCGACATCAGGTCGGATTTGGCCACCGGAGGGAGCGCCGGGAGGTCATGGGCGTCGCGGGGAAGTGCGGCATATCGTTCCCTGTAGTAGGGGGACCGGCTCCTTGCGTATTCGATCAACCGGCGGAGACGGGCCTGCTGCCTCGAGACCGTATTCTCCGTGCGACCCCTCCCGGCGCGCAGGATGTCCCACAGCAGCCATGGAAACCCGGGGATGTCGTCCCCGGCCGGCATTCTGACGATGATCCGCTCCTGACTCGATCTGTCTACCCTGCGTGGATGTCTATTGATCGGATGCCTTCCATGTGACCACCTCCATGTCTTCCGCGGTTTTTACTTCCTCCACCACCTCATGCGCCTCACCGAACACGGGCATCCGGTTGATCACCCAC
>Ga0316626_10001399_pt1 | contig 10703 bp, 13 predicted proteins | sample OWC_Aug_T1_C1_D5_FD_207656 | JGI IMG/M metagenome (GOLD analysis project Ga0316626, IMG submission 207656) | Wetland soil microbial communities from Old Woman Creek delta, Ohio, United States - OWC_Aug_T1_C1_D5_A | ecosystem: Environmental > Terrestrial > Soil > Wetlands | place: USA: Ohio...
GATTACGGGATCGAATCGTTCATCACGGAAGCGTCGGGGCAGGGCGTCGACTTCATCACAGAAATGAAGCCCGCACGACAAATGGTCTTCGACATGGTCGAGGAGGCCCTCGGGGTCTTCGAGGATCTCACCGGCCTCGAGATGGACGAGGAGTAAACCGCCCCGGGGCCTGACCCCCAGGGAGAGCGGCGCGCCTGATAGATGCCCTGCATGACCAGCGGGAAGCCGCCCTCTGTCAGCTGCAGCCGCTCCGCGACGCTGGCGCGAATCGAGCGAAACGCCTTCGTGTAGTCGTGGCTGCCGAGACGAAAGCATAGGTTGCTCCGCTGAGGCTTGTCAGGACAACTGCATCTGACTAGAATGACCACATGAAGAAGACCGCCGCGGTGGCCGAGCTGAAGGCACAGCTCAGCCGCTACCTGAGTCGCGTCAAGGCCGGCGAGGAGATCCTGGTGACGGAGCGTGGGGCACCGGTGGCTCGGCTGGTCCCGGTCAGCGCTGGTGCGCCGGACCGCGAGCACCTGCGCGACCTGGAGCGACAAGGATTGATCCGTCTGGGGACCGGCAAGTTGCCGGCGAATTTCTGGAAGCTGCCGCGCGCCCGCGACCCGCGCGCATCGGTCCGCAAAGCTGTGAGCGAAGAGCGAGAGGCAGGCTGGTGAGGTTCTGGGACACATCGGCGGTCGTCCCGCTCTGCGTGTTCGAGCCGGCCTCACCTCAGGCGCGGCAGATCGCCGAAGCTGACCCGTCGCTGGTGGTATGGTGGGCCACGCGCACGGAGTGCGTTTCAGCGGTGGCGCGGCGGCGCCGTGATGGTCACCTCAATGCGCCTGCCGAGCGGCGTGCCCGCGGGGTGCTTGCCGTGCTCGCCGCCGCATGGTCAGAGGTGTTGCCGAGCGAGCCGCTCCGCCTTCGCAGCGAGCGCCTGTTGGCCGTACACTCACTGCGCGCCGCGGATGCCTTTCAGCTCGCGGCGGCACTGCTGTGGTCACGCGGTGACACGGCAAGACACACAGTCGTGTCGTTCGACGACCGGCTGCGCGAAGCAGCCCGGCGCGAGGGGTTTGAGGTCGTGCCCGAATGATCGCGAGATCGTTTTAGCCCTTAGTACGAGGAGGGGATTTCCCTCCAGCAGGCGCTCGGCAAGGTCATTCGCGCGATGGGTGTTAAGGAATTCGCGGCGAGAATCGGCACGGCCGGTCCCAACGTGCTCCGGGCTATCAATGCCCGCCACAACCCGACCCAGGAGACTCTCAATCGACTGCTCAGGCCGTCCCGGTTGAGGCTGAGCCTGGCTCCACTCGGCAAGGATGAAGGTAAGCACGCCGCCTGATTCTGCACGCTCCGCTGCGGCGCGTCCAGAGTATCCTTAGCTTACTTGCATGGCTACATGGCGTCCGCGGAGTCCCGCGTGACACACTGTGCCACCATCGTGTGACGGGCGCGGCACACGTCCTGTCCCCAGCCAAGAAGACAAACGAAAATCAGGGAGTTCCGGCCGCGCCCCCGCAAGGCATGCGGGTTGCACTCCTCCCCCTCCCCGAACCAGTTACAAGGAGGATTGACACCCATGAAATCCCGGGCCGTAGCCATCGCCGCCCTCGTGAGTCTGATATCACTCAGCGCTCCGGTCACGCCTGGAGAAGCTGGCTGCGGCTGCCAGAAGCCACCGCCGCCGCTTGCGGCGATCCGGCCGGCCTTCGCCTCGCCAGGGAACACGGTGACGCTGTTCGCCCCGGGCATTCGGGATGGGGTGACCTACTCCGTCCAGTTCGTGGGTGAATCCGCCGGGTCGACCCAAGCAGCGCCAAAGGTCTTCGCGAAAGCCACAACCCGCCGCGATTTTGCCGACAGCGTCAACAAGGCCCAGCTCGTCGTGCGGGCACCAGACCTTCCACCCGGACCGACCAGAGTAATTGTTTCGGGCGGTTACACCGAGGTCCTCAGGGTTCCAGCAGCAGACTTCACCATGCTGCAGCGGCCGCTCGTCCTTCCGGAGGCGGATGGCTTGACCATCGCCGACTGCTATCGCGCCGCGGTCGGGGCAGACGGCACCGTCTATCTCCCCGTCGACATCTCGGCCATCGACGAGCACATGTTGTTCAGCGGCATCGGCTGGACCTACCCGCTCCTCTTCGAAGGCTACGACATCGTGATCTACAACACCCAGGGCGTGCTCATGCAGCTGCTTGGACCGGAGCAGGCAAACATCTTCGGCATCGCCGATCCCGGTTCTCCTCATAGCTTCGAGCTGATCTACGACCGACACGAGTTCCAGACCTACCGGGCCGAGCACGCCCACGAGGGCGGCTATGGTCTCGACCCGACCGATCCGCAGTGGCACTCGGACGGTACCCGTCACGTCGACCACGACCACCTCGTCATCGCCATCCAGGGCATCGTGGAGTTCGAGGGTGTACCAAGCCCAGGGGTGACGCCTCCCTTCACCATGGACATCGCAACCGTCCTCCCGGATGATTCCTCCGGCCCCGCAGCCACCACGACGATCCCGTGGAGTGATGAGTGCGCCGCGGCAACGACGGGGATGGCTGATGACAACAACGAGGACGGTGATGACTAGGCCTCGAGAAAACGACGCCCGAGAGAACTACGGGAAGGTATAAGTATACGTGCTACGATCGACAATAAGGTAATTGCCAGTGGTTGAGGAAAGAGAAACCACGCACGACGAAGCGAAGACGGTCATGAAGCCCCTCGACGAACATCCGGCCGTGCGATCTGCCCTCCCGCTTTCCTACGGCTTTCTGCTCGCGACTCTCGCAATCTCAGTCCTGGTCGCCACCGTGCTGATGGGCATCCGCGCAACCAGCTGGAGTGGTGCCTCCTTCCCCGGCTTCTTCGTCCTCCCCAATCGGGTCGTCGCATCGATCGGAGAGCCTCACTGGACGGCTAGCAAAGACGGCTCGCTCTACCAGCGAACGGTCGTTGCCGTCGACGGCGCCCCCGTTGACAGCAGTGCAGAGGTCTACCAGCGTATCGGCCAGCGACCCAGCGGCACCACCTTCGCCGTGACCCTCCAACAGGGCTCCACCACCGACACCGTGTCGCTGCGCTCCATGGAGTTCTCGTGGGGCGATTACTCGGCGATCTTCGGCGCCTACCTTGCAACCGGCGTCCTGTATCTTATGATGGGCCTTCTCGGCGCGTGGCTCCTCCCGGGCACGCACCTCGGACGGGCACTTCTCTTCGTCGGCAGCACGGGTGGGGTCTACACGCTCTCCGCCATCGGCATCTACGAACCCTACGGCGGCTTTCGCATCCACGCCCTGGCCGAGGCGTTCTTTCCTGCTGGAGTCGTCTACCTGGGCCTCGTTTTTCCACGCGAGCGCGGGGCGCTCGTCAAACCGGGGGCAGCCGTGGCCTATTGGGTCTCGCTGGGGCTCGCCATTCCTTATCAGCTTCTCCTGGACCAGCCCGGTGCCTACTCCGTCATGCACGCGGCGTCCGAAACCTACCTGGGGCTCGCCTCGCTCGGCCTCACGGTGAGCCTCGTCGTGCACTACGCAAGCGCCGCGGACGACGACAAGCCGTTCCTTCGCAGCGCCACTGCCGGCGTGCTTCTCGGCCTCGCGGTCCCCGCGGTGGTCATGACGCTCTCGGGATTGAGTGGTGGGAGGCTGCCGGTGAACATCTGCACCGTGACTGCATTTCTGTTCCCGCTCTGTTTCGGATACGGGATCGTTCGAGAGTGTCTCGCCGGCGAACCAACCCTCCGGGAGATCGCCTCCGAACGCGCTGCTCCGTTTTGATCCGCCAGCCTGCTTTGTTGCCTACTACAGGGGATTACAAGCTGTCTCGGAACCTCTTCAAGGTCCCCATTTCATAGGGTCTACGTGGGGTTTTGAAAAAGGTTCTAATCTCCGAGGTGAGAGGAGAGGAACAACGGCTCGTCATGGCAATGCCTGACGGTGGCGCACGGGCAGGCAGCCCAGCAACTGCGGCTTTCTCGTGTCGCGCTGATAGAGCTACCGGCAGCTTCGGGGATCGAAGAGGGTCCGTCACGAAGATAACGAGGCCTGTCACGCGAGTGGCGGCACCATGCCTTTCCGACGGTGCTCGTTTGTACGGTGAGGCAAGGGGATGGAGGCAGTCAATGTGCAACCTCGCTCAGCCAGTACGGCGATCTCTCACTCCGCATGGGGAAGAGAGAGTATGGCTCTGTGTCAAGGTGCCGATGCGCAGGGCACCATCCGTGCGGCGCGCTCATGGCTTGCCTTTGCCCATCTTGCTTGCGGGTTCCCTTTACCCGGGCATCGGAATTGCTCCGTGACCGAAGCATGATCCGCAGCATGATCCGCAGGCGCTCACGTCATGATGTGCGCTCTGCTGCGGGCGTTAGGCAACGCCCGCGGGGTGTGACGGTCATGGAGGTTCTCGTCACCGTGAGCCTCGTGTCCGTGCTTGCAGGTAGCGCCGTGCACAGCGCTGGCCCCTACCTCTACTCGGCTGCCGGTCGCAGCGCCACACAGCAGATCGCATCGGATCTCCGCCTAACGCGCATGAAGGCGATCGCACAGAACAGGCGCTTCCGGGTCACGTTCAACATGGATAATGGAACCTACACCATCGAGCGAGAGACCAGCTTGGGTAACTTCGAAACCGATGAAGGGCCGTTTGATCTGCCCGGGGCTGCCACCATTCAATATGTCAGTCCTGGTGATCCGATCTTCGATACCCGCGGTACCGCCAATGCACCGACCACGATAATGGCCGGGGTTCCAGGCGTGAACTATCACACCGTGACTATCAATCTGCTCGGCAAGGTGACGGCATCATGATGTCATTCCACCATCAGCAGGTATCGACCCGAAAGACCATTGGCCCTCACCAGAGAAGGGCACGCCGGCGGCAGGGGAGGGCGGGGAGTGGTCTCGTGGAGGTCATGGTGACCGTGGGGTTCGTGGCCGTTGCATTCCTCGGGTTTGCCGCCAACACAATCGCCGTTGCGCGCGCACATACCACAAGCCGGAACGCTGCATCTGCAACCACGCTCGCGCAACAACAACTCGAGGCCCTTCGCAACCTGCCCGTGGGCGCGCCTGGCCTGACCTCGGGTACCTACCCGGACCCTGGTAATCCGCTTGCCGCCGATGGTGCTTCGGGTGGGATCTTCAACCGCAGCTGGACCGTTTCGGCCCCTGACGCTCCCGGGATCGGGCTCAAGTCCGTGACCGTGACCGTTGCCTGGGCCGATCAAGAGGAGCACCAGACGGCCGTCTCGGCGTATGTCCGATGCAGCACGGTGCCCTGCCCATGAGCCGGTGTCGAAAGCGCACTGCTCTTCGTCGCACGCGCGGCGTGAGCATACTCGAGGTGATGATCGGCCTCGCACTGTCAGCCATAGTGCTCGTCGGAATCCACTCTTCGCACCGCGCACAGGCGCATGCCCTGCAATCGCACAGTGCGGCGTTTGCCCTTCAGGATATGGCCCGAGGATCCCTCGACCTCATGGTACGCGAGGTGCGGATGGCCGGCTACGATCCGAGCGGAGCGGCGCTGCCGGTTGCACCAGGCCCGGCATGCCCAGGCGTCAGCCAGGGTCTTACCGAGGCGACGGCGACTCGCGTACACATCCTCGCAGATTTGGGCGGTGATGGGACCACAGTCGGCCCCGCCGAGGACGTGATCTATGAACTCGGTGCTCCGTTCGACCGGATCTTGCGCACCGACAGTGGCGGAACAGCTGTGCTCGCCGAGAACATAGCCAGTGACGGGCTCGTGTTCCGTTACTTCGACACGAGTGATCCGCCGGTCGAGTTCGTACCGGCACCGAGCCTTACCGCTGCGGAGCGCGACTGCGTCGGTACCATCAGCGTCGTTGTACGCTTGACGACTCCGAACCCGGACCCTCAGATCCACTCGGACCTCACGAGCCAAGCCAGCTCGCAGGTTGCCATCCGGAGCCGGGCGCTGGGGAATTTCTAACGGAAACCGGAGGAGCTGCCATGAAGACACGGAAACGGCGCGCGCGTCGGCAGGAGCGAGGCATCACCATGGTCCTGGCGATCATAACCACGGCGGCGCTCCTGATGCTGATTGCTGGAGGGCTCGTGGAAAGCGGCGCCACGCTTCGGAGCACCTATAACTACAGCTCCGCCACACAGGCGCTCTACACCGCCGAATCGGGTGTGCTCGATGCGGTGAAGACGATCAACGGCCCGGGAGTGCTTGACTTCGAGAACGAGGTTACCAATTCCTGGGGTACCCTGTTCGGCAACACGTCGCGGGCTTTCCCTTCCGCCTCTGGCTTCAGCTACACGGTGGCACCGGTCGTTACGGCCTGGGATGCCGCAGACCCGGCAAACCGGGGCACCCTTCGCGCGAGTGCATTCGGCCCACGCTCGACCAACAGTGCCGTGGTCGCCCGTGTGCTGCGATCGAATATTCCATCGACCTCTCCGGGGGCCGTTTACCTCGCGAGCGACAACCCGACCGACGTCGACTTCACTGGTGACGCCTTCGCCATTGACGGAAGCGATCAGAACTTCACGGGTGGAGGTGGTCCCGCGGATCCGGTTCCCGGTATCTCCACGCGCAACGCTACGAACACGAGCGAGACCGTCGGCAGCCTGGGCGGCACCCAGCTGGACAACATCACCGGGCTCGGCTTCAACCCTGGCCCACCGGTGACCCCCAGCGTCATGACCTCACCCGCCGCGCCGAGCCAGCTGCAGCTGAATCAGATCATCGACGCGCTGCTCGATCGGCCCTACGTTCCCTGCGCCGATAACACGATCAACAACTCATCCACGTGCACCTACGGGACGGCGGCGGCCCCGCAGATCACGTATATGAACAACCCGGGCGGCGTGATCATCAAGGGGAACGGAAACGTGTCGGGCGCTGGAATTCTGATCGTCGAGGGTAACTTGACCGTCCAGGGGACCCTGGACTTCAAGGGGCTGATCTTGGTCCGCGGGCCGACGTCGATCGATTACGACGCAGAGACACTGGTGACGGGCAACGCGACGTTGTACGGCTCGCTCTGGACGACGGATCTCTCGTTCACCGTGGGTGGGTCGGCAATCATCCAATACAGCTCCGAGGCGCTCGCCCTCGCCAATGAGAGCGGTGGGGGCGGCTCTCTTCCGGCTCCGGTCTCGATCGTCTCCCTCGGGGATTGTTCGCTCATACCCGGGGGCACGAACGGATGTCCCTGAACGTCGGGGAGAATGAGCGACAGGCAGGAGATACAATGGCTTCGGTAAGATCGCTCACGCTCGCAATGGTGCTGCTGGCGGCGTCAGTCTGCACACTTGGCCCGCATCCCTGGAGGCCTCTGGCACATGCGGAGGGTTTCACCACCGGATGCCCAGGACAAGGTAACGCCAGTGCGGGATGCAGGTGTTGGAGTGATGACGGCATACTCAAGATGGTGTGTAACCAACCCGCGGCGGAAGGACGGGAGCCCAGACGGGAGTCGAGCCGGGATGGAGAGGTATCCATGACCAGTACCCCGGCCAGCCGCCCACGCCAGGCGGTCACCTCCCTGCCGGCTGCCGAGGATCCCTCCAATTTGATGACCGCTGAAGAGCGGCGCGCCCATTTCGAGCAGCGTCAGCGGTCGCTTGACCGCAACCTTCTCGAGGTGCAGCGGGCACGTTTCATAGCGCGGGAGCGAAACGAGAACCCCAAAGAAGTCGAACAGCTGGACAAGGCTTTCGAAGAGCTGCAGGGCAAGCGACATCAGAATCTGACCCAACTCGAGGCGTTCGGGCCTCGGGAGTGACAAGAATACGGCCTACTGCCCTTTGAACTTCGGCTTCCGCTTCTCCACGAATGCCTTCGTTCCCTCGCTTGCGTCCTGCGTGTGGGCGGACATGGTGCCGGCGACGGCCTCGTAGTCCAAAATCTCATCGAGGCTGGATGTGAGTGCCTTGTGGATGCAGCGGCGGGCGAGGTCTATGGCCACGCTCGGTCCCGTGGCGAGCTTCTTCGCGTAGCTGAGCGCTGCCGCAAGGGCCTCGCCTTCCTCGACCAGCTCGTCTATTAGTCCAGCCTTGTATGCTTCCTCGGCTTCGAGGATCTTCCCCGTCTCCACCATCATGAGAGACGTAGAGAGGCTCGTGATTCTTGGGAGAAAATACGTGATCCCGCAGTCCGGGCTGAAGCCCAGGCGAACCATGGCGGCGCACATACGCGCGGTCTTGTCCGCGATCCTGCGGTCGCAGGCTAGTGCATAAGCCAATCCGGCCCCCATCGCCGGTCCCGAGATCGCCGCGATGACGGGCTTCTCCACCTCGACGATCATGCGGGTGAACTCGGCGAAAGGTCCGGCGGGTGTCTTTCTCTGGTAACGTTCCAGCGGGGTGTCCGACAGACCCGGTATGGGACGGTCCGCCGAGCCGCTGAGCCACTCGGCGTCACCCCCGGAACAGAAGGCCTTGCCGGCGCCGGTCAGGACCAGGACGCGAACCTCGTCACGAAAGCGCAGATCGCGGAAGAGAGCCACGAGGTCGGAAGCGAGAGCCCAGTTCACGGCGTTCATGCGCTTCGGGCGGTTCATCGTCACTACGCCGACACCCTCGTCGACGTGAAAAAGAAGGTGATCCTCTGTGGTCATGTCGATTGCCTCCGCGTGGGGGTTTGAAACAGGTTCTAGCAGGCCGGTCAAAAAGGTCCAGGTGCCGGGCAGGCGCGTGAGCCCGCCGACGAAGGCGTACCGTTACGTCTCGTGCAGCGCCCGCACCATGTCCCTGAAGCGCGTTTCATCTTGCCGCAGCTGGGAGGGAAGGTCGATGAGGATCGTGGAGAATATGCCGCCACATCTCTCCTTGAGCTTGCTTGCCAGCTCGTCGTACGTTGCGATGACCGCCCACTCCTCGAGCATGTCGTCGGTGATGAGACCCGGCATCTCCTGCCACTTGCCCTCGAGTGAGAGCTGGTGGAGCTTCAGGCCGATGTCCTTCCAGCCATGGTATTCCAGAACCGCATGATAGGTGCGTGTGGATGCGTAAAATGCGATCCGCTGCTTTAGAGCCTTCTTCGCCGCCTCGATTCCGCCTTCAGTGCTCGCCACGGCAAGAAACGGGGCGCCAACGACGTCGATGTCCGAAACCTTCCGGCCGGCCTTCCGGGCTCCGGCCTCGATCCCCGGCAGGATGACTTCCTTCGTGAATCTGAACGTCGCGATGGGGTGCAGGCGGAGACCGTCACACAGCTCGCCGGCGAGGCGGACCATGTACCTGTTCACGGCCGCTATGTAGATGGGAACGCGGGGATGCTCGATTGGCCCCGGGTTGAAGAACGGCGGCATCATCGTGAACTTGTAGTGCTCCCCGCTGAAGTAGCTGGGCTCTTTGCCGTTCTGGAACGTCTGGAACATCGCTCTCAAGCAGAGAACGTACTCGCGCAGCCGCGGGCCCGGTTGTGCCGTCCAGGGGGCGGCGTATCGGCGCTCGTTGTGTCCTTTCACCTGCGTGCCGAGGCCCAGCTGGAAGCGACCCCGGGAGAGTTGCTGCAGGTCCCAGGCGATCTGGGCCACGACCATCGGACTTCGAGGAAAGGCGATGGCTACGTTGGTGGCGAGGGTGATGCGACTGGTGTGCTCGGCGGCGACGAGCAGGGGCAGGAAGGGATCGTGGCCGGCTTCCGGTGTGGTCGTCCCGTCAAAACCCAGCTCCTCGATCTTGCGGGCAGCGGCAGCCATGCGGTCGATGCTCGGCGCGTCCTGGCCCTTGCCGGCGTACTGGTCCACGTGTAGGCTCTGCAAGATCGTTTCGACCTTGAATGGCACGATCCTCTCCTCTTCTGAAATCAATCCTGTCTTCGGCTTTTCCGGCACATCACCTCGCTTGCATGCCCCGCTCGTGAGACGTGTGAGCAGGCGCGAGCCGCCGTGGGCCGCCATCCTCTCGAGGCGCCGCTACGCCGCAGCTCCCAAATCCACCTCGATACCGCTGAACTGAGCGATCGGAATGAGCGTCTTGCGTGGTCCTTCTTCCTTCAGCTCGATCAGCCCAAGGTCTGCCAGAAACACGACGTCCGCGTGGACGTTCTTGAAGTCCCGCTCGAGGCTGCGCGCCAGCGCCGCGATCGACTTCGGCCGCAGTGCCGGAATGCGCGCCAAGATCTCCAGTCGCGGCGCGGACAGCACCTTGCCGAGCACTTCCCAGCTCGCAACTGTGATCACCGCTTCCTGGGAAGCGGACTTTCCCTTGAGCGCCTTCTTCCAGCGCGCGTGCGTCTGCGACAGTGGCTCGACCGCTATACGTACTCGCGTGAGCTTCATAGTTCGAAACCTGCCTTTCTGACGACGGTTCAGCGTCACCCCCGGCTTGACCTGCCTCTGGCAGGTCAACCACCGCACCCCGAACTTCGATGATTGGGTTCGCTCGGACATGGAGTACATAGACAACTGGTCGCTGGCGCTCGACCTGAAGATCCTCGCGAAGACGCTTCCGGCTGTCATATCGCGGCAAGGCGTCCACTGAAGCCGAGCCGAGGTGAGACAGGCCCAGAATCATTGACCCTGTCGGCGACGCTGGCGCGGCCTGTGCATCGTGATTTCAATCAGCCAGTGGGTTCTTCCATTTGAGATTGGGGAAGCGTGAGAAATCAGCGTCGGTTGAATTCATCTCACAGCCATGTTCGATCGCCAAGGCTGACAAGTGGGCATCAGTGACGAGGTTGGCGGAGGCTTTACCTTGGACGAGCATTTTCTGGAAGATGGCCCAATGCTT
>Ga0316626_10001401_pt1 | contig 10695 bp, 6 predicted proteins | sample OWC_Aug_T1_C1_D5_FD_207656 | JGI IMG/M metagenome (GOLD analysis project Ga0316626, IMG submission 207656) | Wetland soil microbial communities from Old Woman Creek delta, Ohio, United States - OWC_Aug_T1_C1_D5_A | ecosystem: Environmental > Terrestrial > Soil > Wetlands | place: USA: Ohio...
CAGGATCTCCGAGGATAGTACACGGATAAATGTGAAAGGAGGCCTCGAGGAAGTCCTCAGCGTGTGCGACAGGATAATTATCATGGGTAACATCAGACCAATAACAGCCGAGGATGCCGGGCTTATCCGCAGTACGAATGAATCAATGGCAAATTCAGCTCTGCGCGTTCTGGCAATGGCCTATAAAGACCTGCCCGGACCACCCCGGAATATTGAGATCAGCGAGATAGAAAACAGTCTGATTTTCATTGGTTTACTGTGCATGATCGATCCTGCGAGGCCCGAGGTTGTTGATGCAGTGATCAAATGCAATACAGCTGGCATACGGCCTGTCATGATAACGGGAGATCATAAAAGCACCGCCCTGGCTATTGCCCGTGAGATAGGAATATACAGGGAAGGAGACCTTGCCATCACAGGCGCTGAGCTGGAAAAACTCAGTGAGGAGGAGTTCGGCGGGAAAGTTTCAGGCTACTCAGTTTATGCCAGGGTCTCTCCCGAGCACAAGGTACGTATTGTCAAAGCCTGGCAGTCGCATAAAGAGGTGGTGGCAATGACCGGCGACGGCGTTAATGATGCTCCTGCTCTGAAACAGGCAGATATAGGTGCCGCCATGGGAATCGTTGGAACAGATGTGGCAAAGGGTGCTGCAGATATGGTCCTCACCGATGACAATTTTGCAACAATAGTATCAGCGGTGGAGGAAGGCAGGAGGATATATGATAATATCCTCAAGGCTATCCAGTTCCTGTTGTCAACCAACGTGGGTGAGATATTCCTCCTGCTTGTCACTTCAGTATTCAATCTTGGAGTTCCCCTGTTGCCGATTCATATTCTCTGGGTAAACCTTGTCACCGACAGTCTGCCTGCCCTGGCTTTAAGCGTTGATCCGGCTGAAAGCGATATTATGAAACGGAAGCCGCGTAATTCAAAAAGAGGGTTTATGACCAGAGGAATGGTTTGGAGAGTCTTGTACCAGGGTGTAATGATCGGCTGCATACCGCTTGCTGCATTTATCATTGGCCTCAGGGACGGTGGCGTTGTACTTGGTCAGACGATGGCATTTGCCACACTTATGTTCGCACAGCTCGTCCATGTCCGTAATCTTCACTCCAATACAAGATCTTCACTCGCAATAAGCCCTTTCAGGAACAAACCTCTTATCGGTGCCATCCTTGCATCAACAGGCCTTGCACTCATCGTCCTGCTTATACCACCTATACGCAATGCTTTCAGCCTGACACCTATGGATGGCAGGCACTGGCTTGCTGTAGCGCTTATGTCGCTTTTACCGCTGCTGGTTGTTGATCTGTTTAAACTGTTCAAAATAAACGGAACAAAAAATGATCTTTAACAATGAAACAGGTTCTTAAATACACCGGATATATTTTACTTCTCCTGATCATCGGGTTCCTGATATGGCGATTTTACTATATAATCATCTGGATGCTCGTCGCCGCAGTACTCTCTTTCATCGGCCAGCCGCTTGTGCGCTTTTTCGACCGGATTCATATCAGGAAGTTTAAAATACCACACGCTCTGAGTGCGCTGCTCTCCCTGATTGTAATAGTACTGGTTTTTATGGGACTGATTGCTGTTTTCGTTCCCCTTATTGTAAGCCAGGCTGAAACGATATCGAAGATCGATGTAGGGAGGCTAGCTCAGAACCTTGAAGGGCCGCTTCAATGGCTTGACGAAAAGCTTCATGGACTGGGTGCGATTCCGGAGGGGCAGACAATTCAGGATTTTCTTGTGATACAGGCAAAATCGGTAGTCAACCTCGGAAGCGTCAGCACACTTCTGGGTAATTTTATCAGTGTGGCCGGGAATATCTTTATCGGACTCTTCTCAATACTTTTCATCGCCTTCTTTTTCCTTAAAGATGAAAACATGTTCGAGGATATCCTGCTTCTGTTCGTTCCGGTCAAACACCACCAGGCAACCCACAAGGTTGTAGCTGATTCAAGATACCTGCTTATACGTTATTATATAGGCGTCTTGTTCGAAGTGCTCGGAGTAATGTCGCTGATTGCCCTCGGACTGCGGATCTTCGGCATCAAGAATGCACTGCTTATTGGATTCTTCGGGGGGGTTATGAATATTATTCCCTACCTGGGGCCTGTTATCGGTTCTGCAATCGGAATCACCCTGGGTATCACCTCAACTCTGGCTGCCGGTTCGTACAGTGAGCTGCTTCCTGTTATATTAAAACTTGCAGGTGTATTTATCGTTGTAAACTTCATCGATAACAATATCCTTGTACCGGTCATTTATTCCAGAAGTGTAAAATCACACCCCCTTGAGATCTTCCTGATAATAATTATCGGAGGCGGACTTGCAGGCCTTGTAGGAATGTTGTTTGCCGTTCCGGTCTATACCCTTCTCAGGGTGATTGCCAGGGAATTTCTTCAGCAGTTCAGGGTTGTAAAAAAGCTGACCGAGACCATCGATGACGATTAACCTGTAATACAATATGAATCCGAAAAAAGCAGCAATCACAATTCCGGTACAAATTGTTTTGTTTGCATCAATTGTGCTGGCAGGATGCACTTCCGGTGATAAAATCACCAATGCCGAAAAGCTTGGATTCCCGGCCGATAAGAAGGTTGTTCTCTTCCACTGTGATGATGCCGGGATGTGCAGCGAGGCGAATATTGCAGTCCGCCGGTATTTTGAAAGCGGAGATATTCAGTCGGCTGCCGTGATGGTACCATGTGCTTACGCAGAGGAAATAATCGAATGGGCAAAGACGCAGAATTCACCCGATATCGGCATTCATCTCACCCTCACCAGCGAATGGAAAAACTGGCGCTGGGGGCCGGTTGCCGACTCTGCTAAAGTACCTGGACTTATTGATCCGGCAGGAAAATTATGGGATGATATTCCGTATGTGGTCATGAATGCATCTGCCGGGGAAGTTGAAACAGAGATCCGTGCGCAGATTGAGAAGGTTCTGGCTATGGGATACACTCCAACTCATATCGATACCCACATGGGAACCCTGTACGGCTCAGCTGAATTTCTGAAGGTATTCCTGAAAATTGCGACAGAATATAATATCCCGGCTAATGCAATAGACTGCACTGACACCATAAAGGCTGAAAAATTCAGAAAAGACGGCGTTCCCGTCACTGAAGAATATTTTGATATAATTAATCAGTACACCCTCCCGAAACTGGATGACCACAGTGCAGTTCCTGACGGCAGTTCATATGAGGATAAGCGAGCCAGGTTGTTTGCGTTGCTTGACACGCTTGACCCGGGACTGACATATATGATTTTCCACCCTTCGGTGGAAACCGGAAACCTTAAGACTATAACAAATAAATGGCAGCAACGCGTATGGGAGGCACGGTTGTTCTCCGATCCGATGGTTAAGGACTATATCAGGAAAAACGGCATTATAATAACCACCTGGAAAGAGATTATGAAACGACATGAAGAGAGAATCAGCCGAAACTGATGTACTTTTACTGTAATTACAATGTAATTACCTGTTTTCCGGTCCGCCAATTACTTTCAGATAACGTCCCATCCAGTATGGGAGCAGCCAGATATCCCCGGCACTGTATTCTGATCTTCCGTCTCCTCTTCCATCGAGGTCGAAGCGGTTTGCGTTGTGCCTGACAACCGGAAGCTCATCGGGCGGAAGCACCTCCTTCGTTGTCTGTCCCCTGAAACCGGGTCCGAGCATTTCAATATCCTTCCTGTGACTGTTGTTTATTGTCCAGTCCGTAAGATCAAGAGGATACTCCCGTAGGTACCAGATTGCCTCATCGAGATCAAATTCCTCAACACCGGTAAGAGCGGTCATTATATTCCACAAACCCTCCTTTTCGGGTCTCTCAATCTCCCAGTGATCGATGATTGCATCCCGGTATTTTGCCTTGAGGGTATCGTTAAATGCATAACGGTACAATCCCCAGTATCCGCAGTAATACATCTCATCGTCCGAGTGGTTCCATTCCTCTGATAACATCCTGCTCCAGGCATCCGCATTCTCAGGTGCCGGACCTATCTCTTTTATGGGACGCATAAGGTTTTCGAGATAGCCGTGTTCATTCATAAGATAAAATGCCGCATCCCTGTATTTCTGCTTACCGGTAAAATGAAAGGCTGTCTGCAGCATCCCTGTAATATTTGATGAGTTAAGCTTCCGGTCGCCCACCATTACCGGAAAGGCATTTACATAATCGGGATTCCATTTCCCCCATAATGTAGGTTCACCGTTCCAGTCGATAAGATAGAAGCTGTTCTTAACGACATGAGACATCAGCGTATCAATCAGCATTACGGCCTTCTCACGGACATCTGGTATATTAACCAGCTCGGCAATAACTCCGAAGGCAAAAATATGGCCGATGGCTTCATCACTACTGGTTGTGGATTTCCAGTCCCACTCCGGATCCTCAGCCCTGCGCCATGGTTTGTCGTCATATTTATATCCGCGCCTTTCAAATGAACGTGCAGGAAATCCCGGAACAGGATTTATTGAATAAAGCCGTTCCATTGCCTCGAGCGACTCGCGGACATTAAGCAATGCTTCCTCTTCTTTCGTAACAGCATACCTGAATGCCTCACCTGCCAGGTACATTGATGTCCACAGGCCGTCATTGTCAGAATCGGCAAGCCTGCCAGTTGTCACATCACCTTCTTCCATCCCCGTGACAGTTGCATTGAATCCATGTCTTATATGCCGTTCGCGGACCTGCTTCTCAAAAAACATCGCCTTTTCATACAAAGTCATCTCTTTAAACATGATCTTCGCAAGACCTTTATCAGTAAGTATAAGAACTGAGTTTTCCGGTCCTCCGGCAATATCAACCACATTATCCGAGGGCAGCCAGCGAAGTGAAGAATAGTAGTCGAACTTACCGTCATTGCGCAGCTTAAACGCTCCGGCGGTGGTCCCGAACCATATATTTCCGTTGATTTCACTGATGACAGTTATGTCATTACACGGCAATCTGTTCTTAACTTCTGTGCCAGGATTACTGCCCGGAAAGGCTGTCTCATAAAATCCGTCATGAGTTCCTGTTAATAACTTAACACCGGTTGTTTCCATGCAGGTATAGCTACCGCCGGTCATCACTGAAGTTAATTTCTTACCGGCAGGATCAAAAACGCTGATAGTTTCAATTCCGAGTATCCAGAAACGGTTTCCTGAAGCGTCATATTTAATATCCCTTACATCACCTTCAAATTCTCCCTCCCATAATAATTCCGAATCCTTAATGAGAACCAGCCTTTTACCATCTGCGACAAGAAATGTAAAATCTGCCCCTCCCGCAAAAATCCCCGCTGAAGTCATCTGGTGTCTCGAGCATAATTTACCGGCCCATGCATTGCTCAGAATCGCCTTGTCGTCAGCATAGACCATCTGATCGCGGTATGTACCGATACCTGCTATCTTCCTGTCAGATGTCGGCCTGTAATGAATATCCCCGACGATTTCCCCGGGTGACAGGAATTGTCCGCCGCGCAGCCGTAACAACCCGCGCGATGACAGGATCTGGATGTAGCCATTCCGGTCCGCAACAACCCTGTACAACTGAACTGTTGTATCGGCAGGGAGGTATTTTATACTGTAGTCCTGCATGAACGGCTTATCCCGGTAATGCTGCACTGATAAATCACCATTCCTGAGAGTACAGCTGATAGTAAGGGCCAGAGAACAAACAACAAAAGCAAGCCTGATTCTTTTTCTCATTAGATTAATTATGTTGAACGATTAATTGCTAAATCTGGAATCTGTTATGGGTGCCCTGGCGCTTGTACCTCCGGCCCATGCAGCCCCCTGCTCATGGCCAAACTGACCTCTCTCCACCCAGGCTGTACCTAAAGTCATCCCGACTATCAGAACCCCAATCCACTGCTTTTTCATTGCATCCTCATCAGGGTTAATTCTGCGATTTCAATTCATCATCATTGCCGCGTACCTTCCTGATTGCGTCAGCAATAACGTCCATGTCAGCTTTTGTTCCCATAAGGGCTTTATGATGAACACATACTGACTGTTCATAATGGATACGGTCGCAGACAGGAAGCTCAAATCGCGACGGATCTATGGCTTTCCAGTATTCATCGTTAAGTTTATGTCGGGACGGTTTCGTGAGGGGTGCATACAATGAGCACTTATTAAGCGGTATATAACTGGCAGCAAATTCAATTCCAAGTTCTGCGGTCAGCGCCTGCCTGAACCTGGTAACCGGCAGATCCTTAAATTCTTTCCTGTCATACCTGAAGGAGAAGTTATAATAAACCTCCTTCGTCTCCCGCTTATCCCTCCGCATGGGAATAATTCCCGGGATATCTTTTAAAAGGGAGTTCAGGTATATCGCATTATCCTCCCGAATCCGGTTCTGTCCGGTTAATCTTCTGAGTCCTTCAGTAAGTAATGCTGCCTGAAATTCCGTAATCCTGTAGTTACCCGACTGAATGAAGTTCCCCTCATCAAAATATAAACCGGCACCCTTATCGGCTTTTACAGAATCCTTTGGTTCAGGTCTCCTCCCGCAGTTCCTCAATGCATCAAGCTTTTCGTACAACCCGAAGCTGCTTGTAGTAAGTGCACCGCCTTCACCGGCGGTAAGGAGCTTTGAAAGCTGGAAGCTGAAGCTGCCGATGTCACCGATTGATCCTGCTTTTTTACCGTTCCATTCTCCACCGTGTTTATGAGCACAGTCTTCAATAACGACAAGATTATGCTTTTTTGCGACCTTCATTATCTCGTCCATATCGGAAAAACTGCCATAGAGGTGAACAGGGATAATTGCCTTAGTCCGTGGCGTAATGGCTTTAGTTATTTCTTCCGGATCGATACACCAGGTATCTTCGCAAACATCCACCATAACAGGCGTTGCGTTCACATCGAGAACGGTAGCTGCCGTTGCCTGCCATGTCAGCCCCGGCAGGATCACCTCATCACCGAGCCCGATACCGCAGGCTTCCAGCGCCAGCTGCAGAGTCACAGTTCCGTTGGCAAGTGATAAGGCATATTTTGTTCCTGTATATTCAGCAAACAGTCTGTTGAACTCAGTTTCCCTGGGTCCGTTATATGACCATACCGCGCTTCTGAGCGTTTCATTCAGAGCTCTCTCATCATTCTTATCCCACACTGGCCACTCAGGCCAGGGATTTGTTTTTGTGTCACGGACAGGTATACCGCCCGAAATAGCCAGCTTGCTCATCTTTCTTATTTTTCCGTTTAGTTATTTCAGAGTAACCATATCTACATTCCAGCCGTTGATTTTCAGTATCGGCTTGTTTCCATCTGAATCCTTTAGAAAATATTTTGCTGTATACTCCTGTTCCTCTCCGGGAAGGAGTGTCACATAATTATCATCAAAATAGATCGGGAGGATTGGTTTGTCACCGGTTGAATCCACCGGATCAAAAAACAGGAAGAAGGCTATTGACCCTGACGGATTTTTTACCTTTAGCTGCAGCATTCCATATGTATCATCCTTTGAGAACTGATAATCATAAATAAGGTTGATTTTGGGTAATTTGTCCAGTGCAGTATAATCAGCATACTGTTTTACCGGAGTATAAAAAGGCCATGAAAGCTTTTCAGAAGCTTTATAATCGAGGATATCCTTTTTTAGCGAAAGCCAGTAAATACTGTTATCAACCTCCGTACTATTCTTGTCATATATTCTCAGGTCGAGAAACCATACTGAGGTCAGGTTCTTTATCTCCGGAAGCTTATAAATAAACTTTGAAGTGTTTGTTGTAATATTGCCTTTCCACTCGTCTGAAAATATTTCCCCGGAATTAATATCAAATACCCTGATCCTTACTGTCAGATCTGCAGCATCCGAGAGGTCTTCATTGGCAAGATATATGTCGTTAAAGCCGTACCTGTAAATTGCATGAAGCGGAGTGCAGGCTTTTCTGACGGCATAGAATGCCCCGTTCGGCTGAAGGTATGTATCGTACAGCTGCCATATCAGTTCAGGCCATGCGGAATTCAGCTTCCACTGGATAAGGCCTGTGCTTACCGGTTTGTGTGCAATGAATGCTTCGAACATCGGCCGCATCAGTTCATAATTGCTGACCTGCGATTTATAGGCGAAATCCTCAATACCCGAAGATTCTCCATACCTGGCCGATAAAGCCTTCAGGAAGCGGTCAAGTGTGGTAAACTCATTTCTCCCTGTATGGTACTCCCAGTATTTTCTGTCTATTGGCCAGAGGCTCTCTTCCGGAAGCATTTTTCGGAGCGAAGCGAGAGGCGGGATCTCCTCACCGGGACAGGTTTCAGTATTAAATCCCCAGGCGCCGCCGAGTGTAGTGTCGGTGAACCAGTAAACAGGAGGTGTTATGGCATAAGGCCCCAGCATTTTCATTCCGGTCGGTCCGCTTATTTCGCTGACCAGGGGTATCTCGGCCACAACATCGGTCTTTTCTGTTCCGGCACCTCCGGCAGATGTAACATACGAGCGTGAGGGATCGTATTTTTTGAACATCTCAATATACCTGCGCTCAAGATCAGGTGCCGGGAGCTTATCGCTTCCAAGCATCCATACATAAATCGACGGATGGTTGCGCAGCCACATCATCTGATCGAACCACGAGGCAGCAATAAGGTCAATATCCTCCTTACTGACTGGTCCGCCATATTTTTCATGAACCGGCTTAAGCAGATATTCTTCCCATTCCCAGTGGCAGTTCCATCCTATCATGACCAGGATCCCATATTCGTCGCAAAGGTCATAAAGCGACTCATCTTTTCCCCAGAATCCTTCACACCTTATACTGTTCAGGTTCATATGCTGAACATATTTCAGCTGGGCTTCCACCGATGCCTTTGTATCTTGCAGAAGAACATCGTCTGTCCATCCGCCTCCCTTTATCAGTACAAACTTACCGTTAACCTCAAATGCCCGGTTCTTTCTTTTATCGAGATAGCTTGTGACTTCCCTTATTCCATATCTTGTCTCAACCCTGTCGATGATCTTCTTTCCCTCTATAAACTCAACTTTAAGCTTATACAGGTTTGGCTTCCCCATTCCATTCGGCCACCACAGATTCACATCACTGACTGAAAGCTGAGGAAAATCTACCGACATAAAGCTGCACGATATTGTCTCTTCCGGTTTCAGCTCAACTGTCTTTTCGACAACTCCAAGCTCATAATCCACCCGGAGGATACCTTTGACCGGCTCCTTCCTGCTATTGATCAGCTCCGTCTGGAAAAACAGATCGGCATCTTTGAGAGTTTCCTTATTTACCTTGGAATAGATAAACGGACTCCTGATTTTTACTCCGTCATTGATTTCAAGGAAAACTTCCCTGAAAATACCCATGTTCCTGTCACGCGGAAGGGGATTCCAGTCAACAAATCCGATTGAATACTCACCATCGGCATGCTGCAGCATTTTTAAAGCAACAGCATTCTCCCCCTCCCTGACATAATCATTGATATTGAAAGTGAACATCCTGTATGTTCCGGCAAAAGTGTTTTTATCTGCGACCATCCTCCCGTTTACCCACAGGTCGGCCCGGTAGTTAATGCCGTTGAACCTGAGTGAGATATTTTTTTTCAGATCTTCACCGGTGAGACTGAAGGTTGTCCGGAACCACCATGGCTGGCTGAACTGCCCGGGATCAACATTTTGCATGTTTATCCCGAAATACGGGTCAATAATGACTCCTTTTGTGGCCATGCTTCCCAGTACTGTCCCCGGCACCACAGCCTCTAACCAGCCGCCGGTATTAAAGCCGTTTTGAGAAATTGACTCTTCGCCTGTACCCTCCAGTTTTTCTTCAGGCATCATTTTCCAGCCTGAAGAGAGCACCACTACCTTCGAAGCAGCCTGTTCATCTGAGTTACTGCAGGCAGATAAGAAAAACAGAGGCAGGATGAGAAGAGGAAGCAATAATTTTTTCATATATGTATGGTTTACAATGTTATTCTGAATACAATTTAGGATTTTTTTGAATTGAGTATTCCCCGGTGCTATAATTTACTGTTCTGATGATGAGCTTGTTTGTTTTTTCATCAAATGTATAATCCTTTGCTTCAGTCAGAATAGTATTATCAAGCATCACACTTTCCGGTTTCGCAGGCAGGTTTACTTTCAGGATATGAGGTTTTTGCCATCCTCTGACCGAGATTCTGATCATCTCCCTTTTCTCTTCAGCAAGGACTGAGGTGCTGTCTTTACCGTCAGGATAATATGCCGTGAATTCGCTGCTGCCAGACGGATAAACAAGCCACGTTATGTATCCCTCAGAGGTTTTATCGCCGATGCCGGTATAATCCCGCCTGATATCCATCGGTACTATTGCACCTTCACGTATATATACAGGATATTCATCAAGAGGGAATTCACGCTCGAAAGTGACCGGGCCGTCAATAACCTTATCATCATCAAAGAAATACCTCCATTTACCTGCAGGAAGGGTTATCATGTTCGTCAGATCATCCCTGTAAATGGGTGCAACAATAAAACAATCTCCGAACAGGTAATGATATTTACCTTTTACAGGGCGCTGAAGGATAGTCCCGCCATTATGAGCACTGACAACATAGGTATACATATACGGTATCAGCTCAGTATGCAGCCAGGAGAATTTACGGATAATCTCAAGCTCCTGCTGTGATCTTTTCCATAAAGCCCGTTCCCCATGACCTCCATTGAGAAACAAACCGCAGAATGCTGAAAACTGTGCCCAGCGGATATAAAG
>Ga0316626_10001403_pt1 | contig 10688 bp, 3 predicted proteins | sample OWC_Aug_T1_C1_D5_FD_207656 | JGI IMG/M metagenome (GOLD analysis project Ga0316626, IMG submission 207656) | Wetland soil microbial communities from Old Woman Creek delta, Ohio, United States - OWC_Aug_T1_C1_D5_A | ecosystem: Environmental > Terrestrial > Soil > Wetlands | place: USA: Ohio...
TCGTCGAGGCCAAGCGATACTACTTCCAGAAGCCCAAGCCCGGCGTCACCAAGAGCCTCGTCGCTCGCTACTCTCGCAGGCTGGTGGGGAAATGACAGACATCGACCCTCGTGACCTTCTGGTGGACGACACGCTTTCCGTTGACCCGGTGACGGGCGAGGAAGTGGTGGGGCCTGTCCTGCACGGCCGCACCCGGCGTCTGGTTCTGCGCGGCGGTCCCGGCTCCGGGCACTTCGGTCACGAAGGGCGTCCCGGTCAGGTTGGCGGCAGTCAGCCCGGCGATTTCCATTCGGCGGAGCCGGGGTCCTACGGCAAGGGCATCGACGCCGCGGCAATGGAAGTGTTCCTTGCTGGCCTTACGGTCGTGCCTACCGATGCCGACTGGCTCGAAAACTGGTTCATTGACCGCAAGGCCGAGGCCGACCCCTTGGAGAAGGAAGTGGTGGTCGGGCCTTCGGGCAAGGCATTCGACGTTGAACCATTCGGCGGACACGAGAGCGCAGGCGACAACGCGCTCACCGCGCTTGGAACTGTTCTGAGCAAGGAGCGCGGCGTCGAAATCGTGCTCAAGCCTGTTGAGGGAGGCGAGTTTGACATCGAAACCTACGACGAGAGCGTGGGGCCGGAAGGAGACGGATGGGATAGAAACGAGAAGGGCGAACTGACCTTCCAATTCCTGTCGCACATGCCGGGAGAACGCAAACTCTCGCCTATCAAGTATTTCTTCGAGAGGAACGAGGACGACGGGAAACTGCACCTGATGGTTTCGCAGTCATGGGATTCGGTTCGTGCCTCGATGCTTGGAAACGTCGCGACGAATGCCCTTGAACTGTCGGGGCGCGACCCATTCGTTGCATGGGACACTGAGGAGCAGGCCAAGCAGTATCTCGAAGCCGAACTCTTTGGCAAGGTCTCGACATTTTCAATCGACGTTTACGGGTTGCCGGGCGAGGGGCGCTCCTACAGATTTACGCGCCTTCCGCCGGAGATGCTGGAGTCATTGGGGCTGGACCCCGCCAAGAACATCGTGCCGGACTACAACTGGACGGACAGCAGACTCCCGCCATTCCTTGCATCGAGCGTTGAGGAAGCGAGCGATGAACTGAGGAAGTATGTTTCGGGCCGGGCTAGACCAGCGGGAGAGGCGTATCGACCGAACTACGGGATGGGCGGAGTGGACGGCGAGAACGCCCTGCTCTCGATGGGGTTCATGCGCATCTCAAGAGGCGGCTTGACATCCAACTCCGCGCCGGAAATCGGCATCTCTTGGAACCGGACCGCCGGGTTGACTGACGCACAGCGGGGGGTTGCCCTGAGGGTTGTGAGGGATACCATCAAGCGGGACGGGCGGGTGGCGTGGGAGCGGCTGAAGGGCTACGACATCGAGCGCCAGAACTGGGGGGATAGACCGGGCGGGATGTTCAGCGAGTTGCCCAACAACAAGTTCACCGCCGCTCTCCAAGGGCAGGACGTGGAGAACTGGGTGGAGCGTTCGTCAGCCGACCTCCCGGCGTGGGCCTTGCGCCTGCTCATCCCTCGCGGTGGCCCCGGTAGCGGGCACTTCGCGCATGAGGGTCGTCCGGGTCAGGTCGGCGGGTCACAGCCCGGAGATTTCCATTCGGCCGCAGGCCGTCCGCTAGAACCAATCGACACAACTTGGCTTTCCGAGCACACCGAGATTCCTGCGACGCTCTGGAATCAGACGGAGGACCCCAAGCGCATCGCCGAGTGGCTGGAACGATACTACGAGAAGTCCACTGACCCGACAGACGAGTTCTACCTTACGCCGGATGGCGTTGCATACAACGTCAACGAACGGGAGCCTGCGGCCTTCGATAGAGGCATAGACGCTGAGGGTCATGGCGAGGTTGGGCAGGCGGCGCTGAAAAGCCTCATCGAGAAGAAGAAGGATAGCGGCGAGTTGGTTCCTCCCGACTTGGAGGAAGCGAAGAAGGGCCTCGAACTCGTGCGAGCGGGGAGCGAAGCGGACCTGTCGTTCACGAAGTTCAGGACGGAGGATAAGAAGCACGAGGAGTATGCGGCCACCATCGGGCTGAGGAATAGATTCTACGAACTGATTGTTTGGCCTGAGAATGAGGAAAGGACCGAGTGGCACGTTGACTTTCTGGATACCGGCATCGGAAGGCCGGAGACAATCTCCGCCACCGAAAGCGACCTGCCCGAGCATATCGCTGGCAGGCTCTATTCCTACAAGGTCATGCACGAGGTTCAGGACAAAGAAACGGGCTACAGGCTTGCGACAGTCTATGAGGCGTGGCCGGGGAGCGAAGAGGCGAAGAAGGGGAAGCCGTTTTCGGCTGTGACATCCTATGATGGTCCGGTTGTCACTACCGACTTCGAGACCCGCGACGAGGCCGAGAAGTTCGCTATTGATGAAGCGGCAAAGTCGCTTATCGGGCAGGCTTACCACTTCCGCATGAACACCGACTACGAGGAGGCGATGGCGGCTTTCGGCTTCATCCGGGTATCCCGTGGCGGGAGCGGCGGCAGTCAGGTTGGCATGACCATCGACCAGTATCTCGGTCCGACGCCTGCTCAGGCCCGTTTCCTGACGAAGATTGCCAGAGAAGCCATCGAGAACAGCGGGTCGGTCGCGTGGCAGGCTGGCCGGGCGTCCGGGGCAATCGAGGAGTGGCCGTCCAACGAGTTCACTTCGGCGATGCAGGGGAACTTCACGGTGCGCTCGGTCTACAGCCTGCCTGCATGGGCACAACGGGTGCTCATCCTGCGCGGCGGCAAGGGTTCCGGGCATCGTGGACACGCAGGCCGTCCCGGTCGGGTCGGGGGAAGCCAGCCGGGGGATTTCCATTCGGGGTCGAATCCGAGCATCCCGGAAGGGGGCCATCCATCCTTCCACTGGCCCAAGACGAAACCGTGGGACGCCACACAAGCCGACATCGAGGCGGGCAAGATACCGGGTCTGCGGTATGACCCGCGCATGTCTGCCGGAATCGTTGCTCACTACTACAACAAGCCGGACATCACCGTTGGGCCGCTCTATTTCGAGGACGATGCCTTCTCCCGGAATCTACTTCTCTATCACGAACTTGGGCACGAAGTTGCCAACCGGGTCACGCGGGCGCGAGACTTGTTGGAGGTCGATGTCCTGCGCCCATTCCTGCGTCCCGATTACGAGCGCCTTCCTTACGACAGAATGTTCGACAACTTCGTTGGCGCAAGTGGACGGGCAGAGGAGTTTCTGGCGGACGTTTACACGGACCTCATCCACGGTGGACGCTCTCACTGGGAGTCTCCGAAGTACACCGATGTCTACGATGCCGTGGCCCAAGCCGCCGCCGAATTGCTGATGCCATCCACCCCGCAGTTCGCCTATGACCCGGCTACGGGCCAGTGGGTTGAGCGCGGCGGGCCGGGTTCCGGGCATCATGGGCACGAAGGTCGGGAGGGCAAGCGCGGGGGAAGCGCGCCGGGAGACCGGGCGACGGTCGAGGCCCCCGTGGGCAAGGACCGCAAGGCGCAGATGGACGAGGCGAAGCGCCGCAAGGATTTCCAATCGGCGAAGCCAGCGACGACGCCGAAGGCCGAACCCTTGGGCGCTCAGGCCCCGCACATCGGACCGGGCTACCGGGTGCATCTGACGAACGAGGCCTTCGCCAAGTATCGGGCGCAGGTGTCCTCGGCGCTGGAATGGGCATCTTCCGAGTTCAAGCGGGCGTTCGGCGGGCAGGTCGAGGGCGTGACCATCTACGACGACTCCCCAACCTACGTCGAGGCCTGCGACCCGCAGTTGTGGTCGGAGTCCTTGGCTGACAAGGGTGCGGAGTTCGTCCAGCAGGTGAAGGACGGCCTGCGGGAGGACTACGGCCGCTTCTACGGGGCCTACAACCACGTCGCCAAGGCGATGTTCGTGAACACGGGGAAGTTCATCGAGCCGAGCGGGGTGCTTGATACCGAGTCGATGACGAAGACAGCCCTGCATGAATACATCCACTGGGGGACCGTCGGCTCAGGCCGTGACGAAATCTGGAAGGAAGTCGAGGTTCCTCGGGCGTTCAGGTCGGCGTTCAAGGCAGACTACCCACAGGACTTGCTCAAGCAAGAGTACGTTGCCCGCGTGGTCTCCGCCGAACTGATGGGGAGCGACCTGCTGACGAACCCGACGGACACGGCCAGTATTGATATGAGCGAAGAGGACCATGAGAACGCTCGCGTCCTCATCGACAAGATTTCCAATGCCTTCGTCGCTCCGAACTTGGAGATGCCGACAACCCTGCGCGCCGCTCCACCGACAGAGCGCATGGTGGACGTGGGCATCCCCGACGGATTGGGCAACGTCTGGGGGCGCGCCATTCCCGAAAGTGCGCTAGACAGCCTGCCGGACGGCGCTCACGTCACCTCGGTCTACACCATCCTGAAGGGCGAGGAAGCCTTCGAGGACGGCCGCACCATCCGCCCGGACGCCCTCTCCCTGAACTGGCTGGACGAGACCGACCCCGCTAGGCATCCGGTCCGCCAGCCGATTACCAAGGAGCCAAGGCCGGACGACGTGACGATGGCCCGGCGCTCGCAGGACACCGTGCTCGACCGGGTTCTCGACACGATTGGCGGCGCACTCCGCGAGTTGATGGGGATGAAGAATGGCTGACATCACGCGCTTCACCCGCAGGCTGGTCATCCGGGGCGGCAAGGGTTCGGGCCACCGCGGGCACAAGGGTATCCCCGGACAGCGGGGAGGCTCCCTGCCGACTTACCCCGAAGGCATGGCCCCCAGTGACCAGCCCGCGCCGTCAAGCCGCAGATGGAGGACACTGACGGACGACGAGATAAGCGATGAGCCAAAGCCTCTGACGAACCCCGCTATCAAGACGCACGCCATGTCCACCAATCTCCGAAATGAGGTGGACGGAAAGACGGGCCACGAATGGCTCTCGGCTTTCGGCAGGCGTATCGGGGCAGAGGCGATGGGACCATCCCTGAACGACAGCCAAATGCAGAGGATAAAGGAGTTCTACTGGTGGCTTCAAGAGAAACACGCGATGACAGCCTTCGACTTCACCCGGAAGGCGGCTAAGGCCCTGATGGAAGCCGGGCTGAACCAGCAGGGGGTTCGGGGAGACTTCGAGGCCCAGAAACTTCAGGCCGTTGCCCAGTATCTCACTCAACTCACGGACAAGCAGGCGTGGACCGACGGAGAACCCGCTACGGGTGACGAGGAGGCTCAGTTCTACGTCCTGCACGAGTTGGCTTCCTCTTTCCAGTACGCGGGCATCGGAGACCTTTTCAACAAGGACGGCACGCTCAACACCAAGAGCCGACTGGCATCCTATGTCCGGGCCAACATGGGGGCGCACGGCTACGACGAGGCCTTCGACAGATGGGCAGAGGAGCAGGCGGCTGGCAGGGTGGAGCATATCAACGCCACGCGGAAGTACCCAGAGGACCGCGAGAACGCCTACGAAAGAATCACAGAGCGCAAACTGATGGAGCGGGCCGATGCCATCGACCGGGCTTTCGGCTATGCCGACACGCAGGGCGAGCAGGTGCGGCAGGGGCTTCTGGCGCTGTTGTCCGACGAGCGTTACGACATTCCCGGCCTGAAGGCGAAGGTGGCCGAGGAGCAGGCCAAGAACGACGCCGCGCGCAGAGCCTATATTGACAAGAACGAGGCGCTGAACGCCGCGCTCGAATCGAGCGCCGAGTACAAAGCGGCGCGGGCAGAACTTGACCGGGAGTACGATACGTCTGTGATGACGCCCGCCGATATGGAAGCCGCGATGGAGACCAAGCGGAAAGCCTACCTCGTGATTTCCAAACTCGACCGGGAATTGGACGACGCCAAGCACAAGACCGACGAGTGGTTCCTGTACGCCGCCGCTGGCGACTACCTGAACGAGGCCAGCAAGGAACTTGAGAATGCGAAGAAGGCGAGGGCCGAGGCCGCTCGCGAGTTCATCGAGGAGCACGGCTTCGGCTCGACATCGACCCTGATTGAGGGAAGGGTCGTAAGCATGGGCAGGCGACCCATGAGCAAGGGCGACGTTGACTTCGCCCTCAAGCGAAACGAGCAGTGTCGCAGATGGCTGGCGAAGATGGTTTCCCGCGATGTCATTCGACTGGGCACTCCGCTCAACTACTACAACCAGAGGGTCAATCGGGGTTCGGCATGGGAGAACGGTTACACGATGTATTCCGGGGCCGATGTCACCCACCACCTGCACGAGTCGGGCCACTGGCTTGAACGATACAATGATGATGTCCACGCTCAGGCCGTTGCCTTCCTCCGCTACCGCAATCAGGGTGAGGACTACGTTCGCATGAGCGCCGCCCGCAAGCGGACGCTCAAGCGGCGGGCGGCGGAAGGACTGTCCACCGACCACCTCTACACACGAGGCTTCACGGCTTCAGAAGTGGCGGCGGCGGACAAGTGGCGTGACCCCTACGCCGGGAAGAGGTATGGCAGGGACTACCGCGCTACGGAGGTCCTGTCGATGGGATTGCAGTGGCTCTACGATGACCCGTATGCCTTCGCCGTGGAAGACCCGGAGCACTTCAACTACACCCTCGCCATGATTGCGGGAGCGAAGTGATGAACAAGGCTATCCTCATCCACCCACTCGGCAACCTGATTTTCAATCCCGAAACCGGGTGGTCGGGGGATGTCGAGCGGCTGGTCGAATCGCTGAACCGGAACTACCCGCCGGGCTTCACGCCTGCATCGCTCTACTCCTACCAGCCGGACGGGGAACTCATCCCGGCGTATGCCGCGGCCGAACTCCACGGAGCCTCCGTGATTGTCATTCGGGACGAGCCGCCGACCGACGAACTGGTGGGCAATTCGCCCGAAGACGAGGAGATGGTCGAGCGGGGCGGTCCGGGTTCCGGCCACCGGGGGCACAAGGGACGACCGGGCAAGCGCGGGGGTTCACGCCCGGACCCCGGAGGCCACGTCGAGCCTCCGCCGGAGCCGGAGAAGCCGAAGCCCCCGGCTCCTGCGCCCAAAGCACACGGCGAGCCATTTGACTACAAGCGCCGCCTGCCCCGGCCGAAGCAGTGGGTCTGGGGCGACTACTGGATGGATAGGACAAGAGCGAAGGAAGACGGGCCGGAGTTCTGGCGGCTGGACTTCATGACTCGCGAGGGCAAGAAGAAGATGCGCAAGGAGTTCGGCGCTCTTGCCCGCGACTACTTCAATCACCCGGACGACCAGCAGTGGAAGGACGGCGATTGGTTCCGCTTCTTCCGTGAGGACTTGGAAGGCAGGAGCGACTCATCGTATATGTACTGGTCGGCACGAGACCTGATTCCGACGGGCGACAGTTTCAACGGGGCATGGACCACGGTGGATGAAGTGAAGGACGCGGTGGCAGATATGTACGCCGCCGAGTTCGCGGCCTACTACAAGAAGGAACTGAAATCTCGCACGCAGAGGGCTGAGGTCGGCGACAAACAGAAGGAATGGGCGCAGTCCACCACCTTCCTCTCGCCGAAGGACGGCTTCTTTTTCATTCCCGAAACCGAGCGGTGGGATGGGGCAAGGGAGGGCGTGCAGGCTCTAGCGGACAGCGGCCTGCTCCTGCCGGAGTCCTTCAAGGCCCAGTTCGGCAAGCCGAAGCCCGATGGCTCGCTTCCCTTCGTCGAGACCAAAGCGGGTAGCAAGTGGGGGCACTATATGAACATGGGGCCGCTGGCCTTGAACATCGCCCTCAACCTCTACGACCAGCGGCAGTCTGCGGACGTATCGACCACGACGGTTCACGAAATCGGACACATGATTGAGCACTTGGCGTTCAACTGGGGCGACCTTCCTTCGATGGAGCCGGGCGACACATACGACGCTATGGAGTCCTACCACCAAGCCGTCAAGGACTCCGGCTACCTTGAGCGCGTGAAGAACTGGCATCCTCGGGAGTCCCGGAAGATTGCAAGGCCCATCGAGGTCTTCGCCCGTGGCTTCATGCAGTATACGGCCAGCAGGCTGAAGAAGGCGTCGCCGACCGCGCAGAAGCGCAATGCCGGGTTCATCGAGTCGATGGACAAGCGCGTGGAAGATGCACAGAAAGGCGGCTTTGAGCCTCCCCTGTACTACTCGTGGGAGGAGTTCGAGGGGGTCGAGCGGGCATTCGACAGACTCTTCGAGGTTGGGACATGGCGCAAGAAATAGACGAACGCGACCTTCTGGTTGACGACATCGTTTCCATTGACCCGGAGGACGACCCTCAGCGCCCGCCGCCCGGTCTCTGGGACGATGAGGAGCCGCCGTTCCCCACCGATGACCCGGAGGATATGGTGGAGCGGGGAGGTCCGGGGTCCGGTCACTTCGGGCACGAGGGCCGTCCCGGTCAGGTGGGGGGCAGTCTTCCGGGAGACGGTCAGCCCGAAGATTTCCATTCGGCGGCTCGGCGCAAGGAGTTGTATGGGGGCATCGAACTCGTGGGGGCTATGCCGGATGACGTAGTGGATGGCGTGAAGCGCGCCATCGACAAAATCCCATTGCACCTGCGCCCTGCCGTGCGCATGGTCATCTGGAAGAGGAACTGGGACCGCATCTCCCACCCTCCCGGAAGCAAGGAGGTCTGGCTTGGCGCTGATAACTACATGCTAGATTCGAGGGACGGAGAAGCAGACGCGCTTGACGGCAAGCGGATTTTCACCCAAGCGCAACTCGACTACGAGAAGAAACAAGAAGCGAAAGGCAACCATTCTTGGCATGACCCCAAAAGGGTCATGGTTGAATCTATCCGTGCTCACCAAGCAGAATTGGCGCTTCCACACGAAATCGGGCACGCCGTTCAAGATGTCCTTCCCGAACGCCTAGCGGACCGAACGTGGAGGATGCTCAAGCGATACGGCAAGAAGATTCGCACGCAATCGACCGCCGCCTACGAGGATTACTACTTCGGTCCCGAATCGTTCTACAGCGGCGCTGACTTGCCGGAGCAGATGGTCCAGCGCCGATTCATGCGGGAGCAGTACGCCGAGGGCTTCCGGCTCTGGGTGGCGAAGGACCCGCAGTTCCGCAAGTTACCAGCCGACCTCCGCAAAATCTACACGGACCTCAATCGGACGGAACTCGAAACCGAGTGGATGGCCGTGTTGCGAGGCGGGCCGGGTTCCGGGCACTTTGGACACAAGGGACGGCCGGGCGAGGTCGGTGGCTCAGACGCCGGAGACTTCCACCCCGGAAAGGGGAAGAAGGTCTCCAAGGGCACGAAGGATACGAGCGCCCCGGAGTTCAAGCCCGCTGGCACGAAGGCGGTCAAGGCCCCGATTTCCATTGCCCCGAAGTTGGTCATCGGCGAGCAGGACGACAAGCCGGAACCCGTCGAGCAGTTCGACGACGGCTCGGCCATCGTGGGCGGTCGCCGCTCTTGGCTCTCCGAGCAGGAGATTGCGAAGGCCAAGCGAGAAACGGGGGTCGGGCCGAACGGCGAGATTCTGAGCGTGGGTTCCGACCAAGAATACATGGACGACAAGATTCTCAGAGCCACGGTCGCCACCGACCAGAATATGAACGCCGACGACTGGAAGCGGTGGGACGCTCTGCGTCAGGCGATGGATGAGAAGTATGAGGCCATCGTAGACGACGTGCAGGCCAAGCCATCGGGCAAGGCGCTTGATGCAATCCGCCCACAGTTCGACCGAGCGGTTCAGACTTTGCAGGAGGCCAACGACGCGCTGGAAGAGGAGTTGGCGAAACCATCACCGGACCCGGACGTACTCCATGACCGACGGAGGGCCGTCGCTCGCATCGTGGAGACTGCATCCTACGGCTTCGACGCGATGGATGCCTACGCCGAGGACATGGACAGCATGACCGAGGCGCTGGCCGACGCCGGAACCCCGATGTTCGACGGCGACATTCAGGGCGTTCCGGGAGATGACGAACGCTTGCGACTGCGCGCCGCGAACGGCGGATATGCCGGATACGCGAAGGCCGCGGAATCCGTCGCTATCGCCAAGGCCGTGCTCGCTCGCTTCACGAACCCCGAACTCCTCAAGGCGGTCGGGCCGTTTTCCGTTCAGCCGCCGGAGCCGCTTCAGGGGATGGGGTTCAGCCGAAGTCACAACTATATGTCCATCGAGGCCGACGCCACGCCAGCGCAGGTCATTCACGAATACGGGCACGCTCTCTCCGACAGCAATCCGAAGGTGGGCGACCTCGCCAAGATGTTCCTGCTGTATCGGACGCAGGGTGATGGTTCCCTGCCCTACCGGGGCGACGTGAACATCCAAGTCAAGCCCGACGGTTTCATTTCGGAGTACGCGGGTCGGTTTTATGCCTTGGATAAGGGCGCTCCGGTGTCCGGCGAGGAAGTCTTCTCGATGGGTTTGCAGTTGCTCGCCACGAACGCATCGGAGTTCGCCAAGCGCGACCCGGAGCACATGGCCTTCACCCTTGCCCTGCTCGCCGGGGACTGGGAGAAAGCCGAGGCCGTCGCCCGTGGATTGTCATTCTCCCCGCTCGTGCGCCGCCTCCTGCCAGCCGCCGCCCAACAGACGTGGCTGGACGCCGCACAGCGCCTCGCACAGGCGTTCGGGATGGCCCCGGATGCCGAGAAGCCTGCTCCGCCCGGAAAGCCCGTTCCAGCCCCGCAGGAAGGCACGGTGGACCTCCTGCGGTTGCCGACGACGCTCCACGGGTCCGGTATCTGGGGAACGGCCTACACCACGGAGGAAGCGAGCAGGCTGGCACAGGACGTGATGGC
>Ga0316626_10001406_pt1 | contig 10670 bp, 3 predicted proteins | sample OWC_Aug_T1_C1_D5_FD_207656 | JGI IMG/M metagenome (GOLD analysis project Ga0316626, IMG submission 207656) | Wetland soil microbial communities from Old Woman Creek delta, Ohio, United States - OWC_Aug_T1_C1_D5_A | ecosystem: Environmental > Terrestrial > Soil > Wetlands | place: USA: Ohio...
CCGACGCCCGTGGCGGGACCGGCGACGGCTTCGTCGTGCGAATGGACCAGGATGCCAGCGACCTCCTACTCGGCACGTACCTGGGAGGCAACGGCGTGGACGCGCCCTGTTATCTGGCGCTCGATGGTGGGGGGGTCCTGACCGTCGCCGGCGAGACCGAGTCCACGAACATGCCGAAGGTCGCAGGGGCGTACGACGACACCGCCAACGGCGGCCTGGATGTGTTCATCGCGCGGCTCGACTCGACCCTGTCAACGATGCTCGACTTCACCTACCTCGGCGGTTCACAGGACGATAACCTGCCGGTGATGAGCATCAGCGTCGACGGCAGCGTCTACATCTGCGCCCAGAGCAAATCGAACGACTTCCCGGTTTCGGGCTCGGCGTACCAGGACGAGAGGAAGGGAGATTGCGACATCACGGTCTCCAAGCTGGACACTGAGCTTGGGACGCTCGTCTATAGCACGTACATCGGCGGTGCGGAGTACGACTATGCTAACAGCTTCGAGGTGCTCTCGAACGGGTCGGTGCTGCTGTGCGGCAACTCGGTGTCCGATGACTACCCCCTCACGAGCGACTGCTACCATTCAAGCCGTAAGGGTAACAGGGCGGGCATCATCACGATGTTGGGCAAGGACGGGGACCGGCTGGAGTACAGCACGTTCTTCGGCGGCGAATCGGACTGGAACCTCGATGTCTGCTGGTTCGCGCATCGAGAGGCCGACGGCACCCTGTTTCTGATCATCTCGACCTACTCGGACGACCTGCCGGCCCCGAACACCTATTATTCCGGCGGGACCGACCTGTACCTGTGCCTCGTGGACATCGAGGAGAAGGAGATCCTCGCGGGGACCTTCTTTGGGGGTACCAGCACGGACCGTGCCATGGATTACATCAAGGAGGGGGACGAGGTCACGATGACGGGCATAGCCTCGCTCGATTTCCCGACGACGGCGAACGCCTACTGCCGGGTATCGAACGGCGGTGACGACGTCTTTTTGCTCAAGAGCACCATCGACCCGATCGCAGGGACGGTCCCATCCGCGCCGCTGGGCCTCAAGGCCAGTGCCCACGACTGGCTCGTCAATCTCACCTGGTCGCCGCCCTCCGACCTCGGGGGTGTCATCCTGCGCGAGTACAGGCTCTTCAACGGGGATTCCCCCACCAACCTCACCCACAGGGTGGCAACGCTCGCGCCCGGCGTCCTGTCCTACGACGACAGGAACGTCTTCAACGGGAGGACGTACTACTACGGCCTGATTGCGTACAACTGGTGGGGGGAGGGGCCCATGAGCGCGGTCGCCACCGCCACGCCGATGGGGCGGCCGAATCCCCCCCTTAATCTCACCGCCACTGGCATGTTCGGCGCCATCCGCCTCGGGTGGGACTCCCCGAACTACACGGGCGGCAGCCCGATAATCGGCTACCGGCTCCATAGGGGACTTGATGAGGAGGACCTGCGGCCATTGGCCGATCTCGGGCTCGACCGCGAGTACATGGACTCCCCCCTACAGAAAGGCACGAGGCAATACTATCGCGTAGTGGCGTACAACGTCGTCGGCAACGGTTCCTTCTCGGATGTGGTGTCGGCCGTGCCGACAGGCACGCCGGGCGAGCCCACCGGCTTCCGCCTCACCTTCGGTGACGGGCAGTGTCTCGTCGAGTGGAAGGCACCAATCGATACAGGCTCCGTGCCGCTGCTGGGATTCAAGCTCTACCGTGGTCCATCGGAGCAGGGGCTCACAGAGCTGCGCACATTCCCGCTGGCCACACTGTCGTACCGTGACACCGAGGTGACGAACGGCCAGACGTACTTCTACGCCATGAGGGCGTTCAACGAGAACGGCGAAAGCCCGCTCACCGAGTTGCTCAGTGGGATGCCAGCAGGCCTACCAGGGCCGGCCCGGGATTTGATTGTGTCCTCCGGGAACGGGACCGCCGTGCTCTCCTGGACTGCGCCAACGAGCGATGGGGGCATCCCCATCGTCGGATACCATGTCTTCAAGGGGCTCGCGGAGGACATGATGGCCTGGTACGCCGACGTTGACGGCCTCACCTTCACCGACCTCGGTCTCCCCGTCGGCACGACGTTCTACTACAAGGTCCAGGCGTACAACCGCATCGGCGACGGGCCCATGACGGAATGTCGGTCGATCCTTGTGCTGGCGCTGCCCGGCGCGCCCCGTGACGTGAGGGCGAGCGCAGAGGTCGACAAGGTGACCGTCCTATGGTTCCAGCCCCTGGAATCGGGCGGTTCGCCGGTGAGGGAGTACAGGTTGTACCGCGGCACGAGCCCGACTGACCTCATCGCTGTGAGGAGCTTCCCCAGCTACACGACCTCCTACACGGACACCGACATCGCCTCTGGCGTCACGTATTATTATGCGGTGGCGGCCATCACCGAGGCTGGCGAGGGCGAGCGGAGCAGGCCTGTCTCCGCCACGCCGTACGGACTGCCCGGACCCCCAAGGGGCCTGAACGCGACCGGCGGCGACAGGGAGGTCGCGCTGTCGTGGGAGGGACCGGCCCTCGATGGTGGCACTCCTGTCACGGGCTACATCGTCCTTCGCGGGGCCTCCCAGGCAGACCTCAAGGAGATCGTGAGGGTCGGTGTCGTCCTCGCCTACACTGATACCAACGTCACTAACGGGCAGACGTACTTCTACGCGATGGTGGCGCTGAACTCGGCCGGGATGGGGATCGCTACAAGCCCCGTCGAGGCGACGCCCCGAAGGCCAGCGGTCGAGCCCGGGGCTGTACTGACGCTGGTGTCCGAGGTGAAGGACGGCAAAGTCACGCTCGTCTGGATGGCGCCTGACGATGACGGCGGCAGCCCGGTCACGGGCTACGTCGTGCTGCGGGGTCTGTCGAGGAAGGCCCTCACGGTCGTCGAGACCCTGGGCACGGTCACCTCGTGGACCGACACGACGGCCGAACCGGGCAAGACGTACTACTACTCCGTGGCACCGCTGAACGCGGTCGGCCGTGGTGCAGACTTCGCCCCTGTCGAGGTGAAGGTGCCCAAGAAGGGTGGCGACGGGCCGGGCCCCGGCACTGTCGCGGTGGCGATAGCGATGCTCTCGGCCGCGATGGCCGCATGCTCCAAGAGGCGCTGGCGCGAAGGATAGGGAGGGATGGTCATGGGACGCGAATTGGCAATCCTCGTCATCGTGATGATGGGCCTGGGGACCCTCGCGGGGCTCCCCTTGATAGGTGAGATGGGGCGCATGGGCGGGACGGTACTTGAGACCAGCGGCACCGCATGGACCGATTCGTTCGAAGACCAGAGCGACGTCTACGTGCCGCCCGGAGGGCTGGTCGGTGTGGAGGTCGCGGGGGGCGAGGTCCAGCTGGCCCTCAGCAAGAACACGGGTTGGGTGGCCTCATCGGTCATCACGTGCCCGGCGGACCTCCGGTACGACCGCGTGATGCTGGACGCGGTGACGCCGGGCAACAGCGCCGTGCTCATCTCCATCTTGGACCCGGCCGTGCCGCCTCCAGGCCCCTGGGCGGCCAACGGCACCATCGATGGGTTCACCAACGTCACGGGCAAGCAGCTCTCGCTCACGTCGCTCAGCACAGCCGAGCACCCGAGCATCCGGCTGCAGGTCACCCTCGTCGCACAGGGCTCCGACAGGCCACGGCTGCTGGCCTGGTCGGTCTTCTACGTGGACGGGGACGAGTGGCGCGAGGACTTCCAGAGCACCTGCAAGGTGGGGCGCATGAGGCAGGTCGCATTCACCGGAGGCCGCGCCCAGCTCGACCTCGCGAACATGACGCTGCCACCCTCCGAGCCAGACTACGGGCCGTTCCCGCCGGTGTTCTTCCCCATTGGTGACAACAGCGCCACCGTGCCCTGCTTCTACCCCACCGCAGACCGGACGGCATACAGGGCCATCGCCGCCATTGACGGCAACGGGACAAACGATGTCGAGTTCGACGATTTCGATGGGGACGGGAACATGGACATGGTCATGGCGAATACTTTTTCCGGCGGTGAGGCAAGGGAATCCCAGATCAGGTGGGGGACAGGCTCGGACCCATGGTCGTACGCCAGCACGACCAACGTGTCCATACGAGGGGCGGAATGGGTCATGTCTGGGGATTTCAACGGGGACGGAGAGGTAGATCTCTCATTCGCTTGGTACATCTATCAAAATCATGGCGGTGGAGTGTTCGGTGAGTTGCCCGAAATATGGTGGATAGTCCCTGATGCGATTGGGGATCTGAACAACGACGGGTATGAGGATATCGTATCGATTGGTGGCTCAGGAGCGCAGGTATTCAATGGCAGCTACAAGGGGCCCGATCCCAGCTCGGAGGAGATTATCACACTCCCCGTCGACAGGATCTCCTCGGCCGCAACCCACATCCTGGGATTGGACGACATCAACCGCGACGGGTACCTTGACGTGCTCATCCCCCAGGCGGGCTACGACCACCTCATCTACCTCGGGGGCCCCGACGGTCCGGACACGACCATCGACCGGTACCTCTGGTGCCGTCAGGACTCGTGCAACGCTTTCATGACGGGGGACCTGAACAAGGACGGGTACGTGGACATCGTAGCGCGCGCCACTGACACCTCCGGACAGTGGACGCTCATCTACTGGGGCTCGCGGACCGGGTGGAGCAGGGCGCCCGACACCGAGCTCGCAGGGCCCACGCCGTACAAGGTGTTCGACATCAACAAGGACGGCTACGACGACATCCTGTCATACCAGAGCAACATCTCCAGGTTCCTCGTGTTCTTCGGCTCGGACAGCTGGGACTGGGTTCCGGACATAAACAAGAACGCCCCAATGGGGACCATCTCCGACATCGTCGTGGCCGTCCCGAGGGCGCGAACACCCACGGTCTACACGGGGTCCCTCGTGACCGAGCCCATCCGCCTTCCCGAAGGGAAGCGGTGGGACCTGCTGAACTACGATGCGGTCCAGCCCGCCGGCACGGACGTGCTCGTCTCCGTCCTGGGCCCCGACGACCGGTCCCCGTCGGGGATGATGATGCTCACCGACCGGTGCGTCGACCTCTCGGGCTTCGAGGGCATCGATTCCATCAGGCTGAGGTTCACCTTCCGCAGCGCCACCGACACCGTGACGGCGAGCATCAACAACGTGTTCGTGACCTGGATGGACGACATGACGTGGCGCGACAAGTTCTACAGCGACTTCAGGGCCGAACGGCTGTTCAGGACAGAGGTCAGGGACGGCCACCTCTGGACCTCCATTCCCGACGTAGGTCCGCAGCTGGTCATCCCCGGCCTGCGCAGGGACGGCGACATGTTCGGCTACACGAGCGTCACCAGCGCCTTCGTCGATGCTGGTGGCAGGGACTACACCTCCATGCCGCCCATGCTGTTCAACACGTCCGGCGTGGAGGGCGCGTCCGTCGCCGATGTGAACGGCGATGGCTACATGGACCTGGCGCTCGCGGTCCTGGCGAGGGGCGACTTCGACTACGACACGAACAGCCCGCTCTACCTGGGCTCCCCCGTCGGCTACAACGAGCTGGCGGCGCATATCTTCAGCACGAAAGGAGCGAGCGACGTGCTGATGCACGACCTCAACGACGACGGCTTCACCGACATCGTCTTCGCGCAGGAGCGGAACGGCACCAAGTACGACGTCGGAAGCGTCCTTTTCTGGGGCTCGAGGAGTGGCTGGAACTCGACCCCTGACATCATCTTCTCCACGCGCGGCGCCTCCGGCGTCGAGGCTGCGGATCTCGACGGTGATGGGCGCCTCGACCTCGCGTTCGCGTGCTACAAGGACTCGAGCACCGTCACCGACAGCATGGTGTTCCTGCAGGGCGCGACGGGGTTCAGCGGGACCGCCCCGAGCCACAGGCTACCCACCCATGGCGCGCGGGCCGTCGCCGCCGGCGAGCTGAACGGCGACGGGCTCGTGGACCTCGTGTTCGCCAACAGCGTGTTCAACACCAACCCGAGGACCGACAGCTACGTCTACTGGGGCAAGGCTGGAGGGGGATTCCAGGCGACTCCGATGAGTTTGCCCACGGTCGGGGCCGAGGACGTGAAGGTGGCCGACCTCAACGGCGACGGCCTGGGTGACGTCGTCTTCGCCAACATGGTAGACCAGCAGGATGCTTACGGCATCGATTCGTACGTCTATCTCAACAGGCCCTCGACGGGTCTTCCCCAGACGCCCTCGGCCCGTGTTCCGACGATGGGCGCGAAGGCCGTGGGGGTGGCCGACCTGGACGGCACGGGCTACAAGGACCTGGTGTTCGCGTGCCACTACAACGGCACGAACTACACCGTGCCCTCGGTGGTCTTCCTCGGGGGCGCCTCCGGGTGGGCATCACAACCAGACATCCAGCTGCCGACGGAGGGCGCCTCCGACGTCGTCGTGGCTGACATGATCAGGCGCGGTCACGGCGGCTACATGTCCAATCCGATAAAGCCGGGCGACCCAGAGAAACTTGGGACGTTCCACACGTTCAGGTACAGCGCCACCATAGGGTCTGGCGAGTCGGCCACCGTCCGGATCATAGACTCAGAGACATGGGAGGTACTGGCTAGCTCCCCACTCAGGCCCGGGGACAACGCATGGGTCCTGGCGGGGCTCTTCCGCATCAGGGACCACCCAGCCGTCAGGGTCCTCATCGACCTCGATGACCCCGCACGCAATGGCGACCTGTCACTGGACTACGTTTGGCTGAACTGGACCCCCCGCATGAAGATGGCGCCACAGGTGCTCCGGTCGGAGCTTTCGACCGATACCGTGCTCAGGATGAGGGGGGCGACCATGTGGGTCGACATCGTCGACGAGTGGGACGCGACCAAGGACCTCGTCGTCTCGGTGCAGCACCAGCTCGAGGGGACCTCAGATTGGCTCTCCGACATGGTCGGCCAGATATCGTTCACTGACGGCAGGTGGACGGTCCAGCTCCAGACGGACCCTGACGTCGCCAGTGGCAATCACAGCTTCCGGGTGAGGGCGGTGGACAGAGAGGGGATGACCTCGGCGTGGACCGAGACGGGCTCGAGGCTGAGGGTCCTGAACAACGCCCCGACCGCACCCGAGGTCGAGATAGAGCCGAAGGAGCCACGCTCCACCGATGAGCTGCTGGTGAAGATAGTCCGGTCGGCCAGGGATTTCGACGGATACCGGATATCCTACAGGTACACGTGGTTCAGGGACGGCATCCTCATGGACGGTCTAGTGTCCGATAGGGTCGCCGCCGAGCACATCTCGAAGGGGGACAACTGGACCGTGGAGGTGAAGGCGTTCGACGGGGAGGACGAGAGCCCGGTCGCGACGGCCTGGGCGCTGGTCCTGAACTCGCCCCCGTCCCTGAGAGGGGAGATATCGGACATCACGTTCGACGAGGATGCGGTCGACACGTCGCTGGACCTCTCAGGGGCTGCCGTGGACCCTGACGGGGATGCCTTGGTCTGGACGCTCAAGGCCCCGTTCGAGCACATGCAGGTCACCATCGACAGGGGGACGGGCGTCGTCACCCTCCGACCCGAGCCCAACTGGTACGGCGAGCTGCTGCTCACCTTCACCACCTCCGACGGCGAGTACGGCCTCGAGACATCCGTGAAGGTCTTCGTGCTGTCCGTAAATGACCTGCCACGATATGTGACGGTGAACGGGATGCCCGCCATCGGTACCGTCCAGGTGACCGCGAGGGAGGGCGTGCAGCTAGTCGTCGCCGTCTTGGTCGAGGACGTCGAGGGCGATCCCCTCACATTCGCGCTCAACACGACCGAGATGGAGTTCGATGCCACGACGGGCACGGTACGATGGACGCCCACCAACGATGATGTGGGCGAGCACAAGCTCCGCATGACCGTCCACGACGACATCTCCACGGAGGAGACCATCGGCCTGGACCTCATCGTCATGGTCGAGAACGTGAACAACCCGCCGGCAGAGCCAAGGATAACCACCCCCCTGAGCGGCTACAAGACGAAGGTCAACCAGACCTTCAACCTGTCCGGCAAGTGCACCGACCCGGACGAGATGCATGGCCAGGTTTTGACCTACACGTGGAGCTCCAACGCCTCCGGTCTGCTCGGTGAGGGGCCCAGGCTCACCGTCATGTTGAACACCCCCGGTGTGCACATCATCACCCTCAGCGTCAGCGACGGGGAGTTCCAGAAGACGACCACCGTCTCCGTGACGTGCGAGGCGCTTCCACCTGTGGAGCCGCCAAAGCCCCCCAAGCCACCGAAGCCCGAGGACGAGGGCCCTGGTTTTGAGGTGCTCGCGGTCGTCGCATGCCTCACCGCGCTAGCAGCACTGAAGACCAGGAGACGGAAGCCGTAGGAACTGCCGCATAGAATGGCCCACATGCCACGGACCGTGGCCGACGGCCCTGGGGACTATTCCTTGGGCATCGACCATGGTGCTGGGCGCACTGCCCCGACCGCGTTCCCTGTTGAGGGCACGGCCCTTCACCATTGCACCCTCGAGCTGCAGTGTGCCCCTGAACGGGGTTCAACGCCTGTCCCGGTCCGGCCGCCCCTTGGCGCGCCACACGCGGGCGCCCGGGCGCGGTCCCTGCCCCCTGTCGGGCGGCGGTCCCTGGTGGACCCTTCCTCCACGGGGCCGGTACGACCCACGGCCATCGCGTCCGCCCTTGCCCTTCCTCTCCCTTCGCCTGCGCGCGTCCCGCTCCCGCGCCGCGTGCCTGTCGCGCCATCCCGGCGGGGGCTCGCGGTGCCTGGCGCGCAGCTGCTGCGCCCTGCCGAGGAAGGCCTCCCTGAGGTCCCGGCCCAGGTCCCCGTCGGGGTGCGTGCCGGCCGCGTCGGCTCGGGCGGCGATGCAGGCCTTGCCCGCGATTGCGCGGGCGATGCGACCGCGCAGCCATGGCGGGGCCGAGTGGACGGACGGGTGCTGGAACAGCACCCCGTGCTTGGGCGCTGGCACGCGCTCGCTCAAGTGGAGGAAGAGCGCGCGCTCCGCCCCCAGGAGCTGGACCGTCGAGGACGGGAGCTTGGACAGGCGGCCGAGGGAGCCGGCCAGCGCTATGAGCCGCGCGCCCACGATCGCGCCCGTGAGGGCCGTCAGGTTCGGGGCGGCCCTCGCCATCTCGCCCTCGAGCACCGTCCGCACGTCCGCCGCGGCGACCCTCGCGCGCCCGACGTCGGACGCGAGCTTCTGGATCGCCAGGACCTCGGCGTCGCTCAGGGGCCTTCCTGGCTCGGTGCCGGGGTCGAGGTCGGGGCGCTCGGTGACAATGTCGACCCTGCGGGGGCTGCCCTGCAGCAGGGCGAGCATCGTGGCCTCGTCGACGAGCGCGCCGAGCTCGGGGAAGTGGAACCCGTACCAATACCTCAGCAGCTCCATCTGGGATGTCGCGCGCCTCTCGAGCATGTCCATGGCGCGCAGCAGAAGCATCACGGGCTGGTCCGGGGGGAGCGCCTCCCTAACCGCCCTGGCCGCGTGCGCGAGGCTCGCCTGCCGCAGCAGCTCCGGACCGAGGCCCAGGGACGCGGCCGACGGCGGCACGGGAGTCATCGCGCCCTGCGCGACGCTCGCCGCGCCCGGCAGCGCGAGCTGCCTCGGCTCCGCGACGAGCAGCTCGCCCTCGCCCACGGTCGCGAGCTCGGACTCCTCGTCAAGGAGCTGGCCGGAGCGGATGGCCTCGAGCCGCCTCGCGATGCCCTCCACCTCGCGCGGGAAGGTCCTCGACGCGAGGACGACGCCCGTTCCGTCTAGGAGGAACGAGCCGTACCACGTCGTCACGAGGTGCCGGGGCATCGCCCGTGTAAGCGCGCCCCCTCCTTAAAAAGGCTTGGCGACCGCCGCTCACGCGACCGCGGCCAGGAGCATCAGGAGGACGGCCAGCACCGAGACGGAGAGGGCGAGCAGCGGGAACCGCCTCGGCATCTCGGTCTCGAGCGTGCGCACGTTGGGGAAGTGGAACACCGACCAGAAGGCGACGACGGCGAGCGTGCCCGCGACGAGCCCCCTGCCCCCGACGCCCCCGACCAGCGCGCCCGCGAGGCACATGGGCCAAACGAAGGCCGCGAGGACGGCCTCGGCCCTGCGGTCGAGCGCCTGGGCGGTGCGCATCCCAAGCCCCGCGTAGAGGCCCGCGAGGAGGGCCGCGACCATCGCGCCCGCGACAGTGGCCGGTTCCATGCGCCCACCGCGGCCACGAACGGGATGGCGGCGGATAAGGATTGCCGTGACAGTGGACGTGCGACAGCCCGATGGCCCGCGAGGGGCGCGCGCGGGCTCCTCGCGCCCGCTCACGACGCCGCGCCGCCGGGCGCCATCTGCAGCCTGTTGACCTCGAGGGCCACGCGCAGCGCGCGGTTGGCGTAGATGAGGGCCTGCACTATCTCCGCGCTCTCGAGCAGCGCCCGCGCGGTGCGGACGAGCTCCCACGCAGTCGTGAGGACGGTGCCGCGCGCCTCCATGAGCTGCAGCGTCTCCTCGAGCTGCTCGAGGAGCCGCTCCGTGGTCTCGTACCGGTCGAGGTAGGGCATGACGCCGGAGTCGAAGCCGTAGCCCTGGGGCTCGACCACGAGCTCGGCGATCTCGTCGGCGGCCTGCTCGGACGCGTCGCCATCGGCGCATCCCCTGGACCCGTCGACCGATTTCTGGTCCAGGGAGTCCAGCAGGTTGTCGACGTCGTCAAGGACCTCAACGCAGTCGCGGTCACCGGCGCTGCTCACGACGGTCGGC
>Ga0316626_10001407_pt1 | contig 10661 bp, 9 predicted proteins | sample OWC_Aug_T1_C1_D5_FD_207656 | JGI IMG/M metagenome (GOLD analysis project Ga0316626, IMG submission 207656) | Wetland soil microbial communities from Old Woman Creek delta, Ohio, United States - OWC_Aug_T1_C1_D5_A | ecosystem: Environmental > Terrestrial > Soil > Wetlands | place: USA: Ohio...
ATCGATACCGAGCAGCATTTCACCGAACCGCCGCCGCGTTATTCGGAAGCGAGCCTGGTCAAGGCGCTCGAAGAACACGGCATCGGCCGCCCTTCGACCTACGCCAGCATCATCCAGACGCTGCTGTACAAGAAGTACTGCGAGCTGGTGAACAAGCGCTTCATCCCGACCGACCTCGGCAAGATCGTGAGCCGCTTCCTCACGGGAAATTTCGAGCGCTACGTCGATTACGGCTTCACCGCCGCGATGGAAGACGAACTCGACAACATCTCGCGCGGCGAGGAAGACTGGCTGCCGATGCTCGAGCGCTTCTGGGACGACCTCAAGAAGCAGGTCGACGACGTCTCCGAGAATGTCACGCGTTCGGACGTCGCGATGGAGCGCCCGCTCGGCATCGACCCGGTCTCCGGCCGTCCGGTGAGCGTGCGTTACGGCCGCTTCGGCGCGTTTGCGCAGATCGGCACGCGCGACGACGAAGAAAAGCCCAAGTTCGCGAGCCTGAAGCCGGGCCAGCGCATGGACGATCTTACGCTCGACCTGGCACTCGAGCTGTTCCAGCTGCCGCGGATCCTTGGCAACTGGGAGGACGGCTACCCGATCAAGGTGGCGGTGGGCCGCTTCGGCCCGTACGTGCAGTACGGCGCCAAGAAGTACGCGTCGCTCAAGAAGGAAGACGATCCATACACGGTTACGCTTGAGCGTGCGCTCGAGATCGTCCGCGAAAAGCAGACGATCGAGGCGAACCGGATCATCCAGGAATTTGACGAAACCGGCATCCAGGTCTTGAACGGCCGCTACGGCCCTTACATCACCGACAGCAAGAAGAACGCCAAGATTCCGAAGGATCGCGACCCGAAATCGCTGACGCTCGAAGAATGCCAGGCGCTGCTCGCCGTGGCGCCAGAGCGCGGCACGAATCGCTGGGGTCGCAAGACGGCCGCGAAGACCACGGGCAAGACGGCTGCGAAGTTGGTCGACACCGAAGTCACCGCGAAACCGAAGAGGGCCGTGAAGAAGAAGACGGCGCCCAGGAAGAAGGCCCCTGCAAAGAAGAAGGTGCCCGCGAAGAAGTCGGCGTGAGGATGAGGGGATGAGCACCGGCACACCATCGACGCCTGTCGTCATCGCGTACCTGCGCGACCTCCACGACCGCATCACGAACGCCTTGCAGCAGGCGGACGGCGGCGCGACGTTCCGCCGCGACAGCTGGCAGCGACCGGAAGGCGGCGGCGGCGAATCGCGTGTGCTGCGTGACGGCACCGTGTTCGAACAGGCCGGAATCAACTTCTCGCACGTGATGGGCGACAAGTTGCCTGCCTCCGCCACGGCGCAGCGACCGGAGCTGGCAGGTGCCAGCTTCGAAGCGACCGGCGTGTCGCTCGTGATCCATCCACGCAATCCCTACGTGCCGACCTCGCACGCGAACGTGCGGTTCTTCATGGCAAGCAAGGACGGCTTGCCCGCCGCCTGGTGGTTTGGCGGCGGCTTCGACCTCACGCCGTACTACCCGTTCGACGAAGACGTGCTGCATTGGCACCGCACGTCGAAAGCGGCTTGCGATCCGTTTGGCCCCGACGTGTACGCCAAGTACAAAGACTGGTGCGACCGGTACTTCTACCTGAAGCACCGCCATGAGACGCGAGGCGCAGGCGGCCTCTTCTTCGACGACCTCAACGAGTGGGGCTTCGAGGAGTCCTTCGCCTTCATGCGCAGCGTCGGTGATCACTACGTGCCGGCCTACCTGCCGATCGTCGAGAAGCGCAAGGACACGCCTTACGGCGAGCGCGAGCGGAACTTCCAGTTGTATCGCCGGGGGCGCTATGTTGAATTCAACCTCGTCTACGACCGGGGCACGCTGTTCGGGTTGCAGACCGGGGGTAGGACCGAATCGATCCTGATGTCCCTGCCGCCGCTGGTGCGGTGGGAGTACGACTACAAGCCCGAGCCAGGTACGCCGGAAGAGCGGCTTTACATGGACTTTCTGCGGCCGCGGGATTGGCTCACCGAATTGGCCCGCTGACTGCTGATTGCGTCAAGCGCAAGCTTCCCGACACAGCAATCTGCGGCGCAAAAAAAGAAGCCCGGCTGCGGCAGCCGGGCTCCAGGTCAAACCAATCGATTCAGCTCAGAGCGGTTCCGAGGCCTGCACTGCCGCCTCGGCATCGACCAGGCCGACGCCCGCATCGAAGTTGTAACCGTTCACCGTAATCGGCGTCGTGATTAGCGGCCGATTCGACGTGAAGCGCTTGTCAATTGGCCGCGCCGCCGCGGACCCTTCGAGGATCTGGCGCACCTCCGACTGCGTCAAGCCGGAATTCTTTTCCAGCATGAGCGCAGCCACGGCCGCCACGTGCGGTGCCGACGCCGAAGTGCCGAAGAAATTCGGGTACTCGTCGCCTGGCAGGTCGAGCGTCGCGGAGACGAAGGTGCTGAACGGACTGTTCGCTCCGTCGCCGTCGTCGTCGTCGTAGCTCGAATCCGAGAAGAAGAAGCTCGTGTTGCCGCCGTCCGGTCCGGTGACGCTTGGCACGCGGCGGACTTCTGGCGCAGGAAGGCGGGTGCCGAACCTGTCAAACAGGATCGGGATGCCGCCGGCCGACGAGAAGTCGTTGAGGCAGGCCGGCACGCACTCGCTCAGGTCGATCGGATCGCTCGGGTCCTTGTCGTTGGGCGGCACCAGTCCGCTGTTGCTGAATGGCACTGTCGCGTACCAGGACGCGGCTCCCACCGCAATGTTGCCAGCCGCGTTTGAGTGCCCATACGAGGTCGGGCTGAAAGTCGGAAAACCGCTCAGCCCCGGCAGGTCGAGAATGCCGAACGAGCCCTGCGACTCGGTCCAGGTGTACTTGATGCGATTGACGGCGCCGGGACTGGCATCGCCACCCGAATACACGAAGCCGATGTAGAACAGCTGCGCTCGCTTCGGCGGCCCGGCGTAGTAGATCAGCGAGAGATCGACTGCATCACCGCCAACGTTGCGATCGCCGGAGATCTGGCAGGTGATGCCCTTCGAAACGCCTGGCGGGCAACGACGCACGACATGACCCTTGTAGTCGAAGACCACGATGTCGAGGTCGGTCGTGGCGCCTACGGCCAGCGCCGGATCCTGTTCCGCTTTGATGCGCGCGTAGCTCGTCGCGGTCAGGTGCGGCTGATCCCACTGGAAACTGAAGATGATCACGCCGGCTCCGCCGTCCGGCGTCACGACGACCGGCTGCAGGATCTGGGTTCTTGCCGGATCCGGATCGAAATCGTGGAACCGACGAACCACGGCTGCGCCACCATTCAGGTTCACTCCGGCGTTGACTGCGAAATTCACCGGCCGATAGACGCTTTCGTACGACTCACGCGCAGAGTTGCCGGCCGAGGAGAAATACGGCACGCCGGCGCCGCCGTCAGCGACGATGTCCACGGCCTGCGCGATCATGCCGTCAGAGAAGAATGGCTCGGCGAAGTAGCGCACGTCGTCGACAATGACGTCGGCGCCGGCATTCTTGAGCCTCTGGATGCCCTCGGCGAAGTCGAGCTCGCTTTCGAAGGCGGTATGGAAAGAGAGCGAGGCACCGGGCGCCACGTCGTGGATCAACTGCCCCATGGCGCGGCCTTCGTCCGTGCCGTCGGGGCACGGGCCGTCTTTGAGAATGTTGATGTTCGGCGGCAGCTCGTCGTTGGTGACGTCCTGGTCCTTGCTGGAAGTCGGCGCTCCCGGCAGGAAGGCCGGCGGGTTGCACGCAAAGCTATCGGACAGCACGCCGACCGTTATGCCAGCACCGTCGACATTTGAGTTGCTTCGAGCGATGTCCGCACGCAGACTTTCGTCGCCCTGCGAAACCGCCTTGGCCGGCAACGCCTCGGTCGTGGCTAGTGGCGAGCGCGCGTACTTGAGCGCCGGATCCGCAGCCAGCTTCCCCAGCGCGCTGACCGGCACGCGGGCCGACACCAGCGGGCCCTGGTTGCGGACGTTGGTCGCGCCCATCGCCTTCAGCGAACGAGCCAGCGCGGCTCCGTCGGTCGCGACGGCATCGAGCCCGATCGTGGCACGCGTAACACGCAGCGCCTTGTTGGTGCTGCGAAAACCCTTGTCCGTGGCACCCATACCCTTGGCCACCTGGTACTCCTGATAAAGGTTGTCGAGCCAGGGGCCGAGCTTGGCGTTGGGCGACTGCTTGGTCTCGGCCAGGATCGCCGCCGGATCGTCCGGCGTGGGCGCCGGCGCGGCCAGGACGGACCCCGCACTGATGGCCGTCAGGGCCACCATGTTCAAGGCGGCAAAACGAAGATAACTAGGCATTAAGCACTCCTTACAGTGGCGCCTTGATACAGCGTCAGAATTTGCTAAGCGGTTGCGCTCGGCACAGGCGGCTGGTTGTTGTTCACGCTCGACGGAGCCTACTCTGGCCGCCGGGCACGAGTGATATCGATTTAACTTAATTTCGGAAAAGGCAGATGTCGCCGCCAGGGTTTATCGTCACGCATTCCATACCGTAATCAGGCCGCGGTATCGGCCTACTTCGGCACTGCCGGCACAACACGACCCGCCGGGCAGAACACAGGCCTGCCGCGGGACATCGCGTGATAATTCAGCATCTGGTCGCCGGCCTGCAGCAAGATGCGGTACCCGGCAACGAGCGCCTGCGTGTACATCATCCCGGGCTGCGGACAGCCGAGTGAACCGTCCGGCCAGGTCACCGCTTCGGCGCTCATCACTTTGATGTCTGCACGCGCCGTCGTCGACCGGTTGGCCGCGTCGTCGAGCGCGGCCTCGATCATCTCGGCGGGAGCATTCGCCACGGCTTTCTCCTCGACGGCGGGGGGTGGGCCGCCAGCCGCCTGACCCAGCGCACACCCGGACGCGAGCGTGCAGGCCAGCCACGCACCCGTCAGGGGCCCGCGCCAGCGAACCATCGAACCGGGACGTGTCCGGTGCAGTACTCTTGTCGGCATCCAGCGTGACTCCGTTGCGTGACCCGGGACCCCGGATCGGTCAGACATGAATTATCGCCACGCGTTCCATGCGGGAAACTTCGCGGACGTGCTGAAGCACGTCGTGCTCATGATGCTCGTCGAGCACCTGAAGAAGAAGCCCGCGCCGTTCTTTTACCTCGACACCCATGCCGGCGGCGGCACGTACGACCTGAGCCTCGGCGAGTCGCAGCGAAGTGGCGAATACAAGAACGGCATCGGCCGGTTGCTCGAATTTCCCGAAGCTGCACTCGCACCGGAACTCGCGGATTACGTGCGCCTGGTCAAGGCGTGCGCAGGAGCCGGTCGCAGCGCGATCACAGCCTACCCCGGATCGCCCACCATCGTCGGGAAAATGCGTCGCAGCACCGACCGGCTGGTGCTCGCGGAAACGCATGCGCGCGAAGCGTTGGCGCTGCGTTCGACGCTGGGCCGGCAGAAGCTCGTGTCGATAGTCGAGGGTGATGGCTACGCCGCGCTGAAGGCACAGTTGCCGCCGCGCGAGAACCGTGGCCTCGTGCTGATCGATCCACCCTTCGAGTCGGACAGCGAGTTCGATCGCATCCTGTCGGCGCTCGAAACCGGCTACGAACGCTGGCCGACCGGCACGTACTGCATCTGGTACCCGCTCACGGAACGCGCGGCACCGCTGCGTTTCCGCCGCAATCTCGAAGGTTCGGGTATCCGCAAGGTGCTCGACGTAACGCTGAGGGTGATGCCGGACGACACGGCCGTGGGACTGCGCGGTTCAGGCCTCGTGATCGTGAATCCGCCGTGGCTGCTCGATGAACGGCTCGCGGAACTGCTGCCGGACCTGCACCGCCTGCTGGTGCCGGACGGCGCGGGCGGCACGAGCGTGGAGTGGTGGATCGGCGAGTGAAGGGGTTAGAGGATAGGGGTTAGGGGATAGGGGATAGGGGTTAGTCGGAGGATCGCGCCAGCCTGACGTTGCGGGTCTTTCCCGAAGCGATGCCGTTGATCGTTATGCAGTCACTGCACATCCGACTAACCCCTATCCCCTATCCCCTATCCCCTATCCCCTATCCCCTATCCCCTATCCCCTATCCCCTTCCTTTCACTTCCTCATGCCTGAAACACGTCACCACGTGATCATTCACCATCCCCGTCGCCTGCATGTGTGCGTACATGATCGTGGAGCCCACGAACTTGAAGCCACGCCGCTGCAGGTCCTTGCTGAACGCATCCGACTCCGGCGAAGTCGCCGGCACCTGTGACATGTCGCGCCATCGATTCACGATCGGCTGGCCGCCGACGAACTGCCAGCTGTATTGCGCGAAGCTGCCGAACTCTTTTTGCACCTCGAGAAAGCAGCGCGCGTTGGTGATCGCGGCCGCGACCTTGAGCCGGTTGCGCACGATGCCCGGGAACTGCAGGAGCTTCTCGACCTTGCGCGAATCGAACTTCGCCACCTTCACCGGATCGAAATCGGCAAACGATTCGCGGTAACCCTCGCGCTTGCGCAGGATCGTCGACCAGCTGAGGCCGGCCTGCGCGCCCTCGAGGACCAGGAACTCGAACAGCCGCCGATCGTCGTGAACGGGAACCCCCCACTCCTGGTCGTGATAGGCGACGTACTCCGCGCTCATGCCGGAATACGACCAGCCGCACCGGGGCCGTGCATCCGGGGCAAAAGACACGGGCAGAACCGCAGCTGCCTTGGGCGTTCTGACCTTGGGAGCAGGCTTCCTGGCAGCCTTGGTGGCAGGAGTCTTTGCGCGGCCTGGGGCTGCCGGCAGCCGGGTCGAACGGGCTTTCGTGCTCATGCACGGATTCTGCCTCCGCCGTTGCGGCTTTTGCGTCCTTTTCGCGGCCAGTCCCGCTCGGGTATAAAGTCTGGATTCCCACCGCACCAGCGCCCGCCGCCATGACCCACCCCGACTCCCCTGGCCAGTTCCCACGTGTCCGCATGCGCCGCATGCGCCGCGACGGCTTCTCGCGCCGCATGATGCGGGAGACGGTGCTGACGCCGGACGACTTCATCTACCCGATGTTCGTCATGGAAGGCACGAAGCAACGCGTGGCGATTCCCTCGATGCCAGGCATCGAGCGCGTGTCGGTGGATGAACTGGTCCGCGAGGCTGAAGCAGTCGCGCGCCTCGGCATCCCGGCACTCGCCCTCTTCCCGGTCACGCCGCCCGAGGTCAAGAGCCTCGATGGCCGTGAAGCCTGGAACCCCGATGGCCTGGCACAGCGTGCCGTGCGTGCAATCAAGCAAGCCGTGCCGGAGCTCGGCGTGGTGACCGACGTCGCGCTCGACCCTTTCACCACCCACGGCCAGGACGGCATCATCGACGGGAGCGGGTACGTCATGAACGACGTGACGGTCGCCGCGCTCGTGCAGCAGGGCCTCTCTCATGCGGAAGCAGGTGCCGATGTAGTAGCTCCCTCCGACATGATGGACGGGCGCATCGGTGCACTGCGCGACGCGCTCGAAGCCGCGGGCCACATCCACACGCGCATCCTCGCCTATTCCGCCAAGTACGCGTCGAGCTACTACGGCCCGTTCCGCGATGCCGTGGGCTCGGCCGGCAACCTCGGCAAGGGCAACAAGTACAACTACCAGATGGATCCTTGCAATTCGGACGAGGCGCTGCGCGAAGTCGAGCTCGACCTCGCCGAAGGCGCGGACATGGTGATGGTGAAGCCCGGCATGCCGTACCTCGACATCGTTCGCCGCGTGAAAGACCGCTTCGGCGCGCCGACATTCGTGTACCAGGTCAGCGGCGAGTATGCGATGCACATGGCCGCGGCACAGAACGGCTGGCTCGACGAGCGCGCGGTCGCACTGGAATCACTCAGCTGCATCAAGCGCGCGGGCGCCGACGGCATCCTGACCTATTTTGCGAAGCGTGCGGCCGAATGGCTCAAGGAAGGCCGCTAGCGGCTGGAGGCCTGGTCGGAGACCAACGCGCCACTGCACCTCCGACTAACCCCTAACCCGCATCCCCTATCCCCTATGTCTGACTCCTACGCCCTCTTCGGCAATCCGGTTCATCACAGCTGGTCGCCGTTCATCCATGGTCTCTTCGCACGGCAGACCGGGCAGGACATGGTGTACCGGCTGCATGAAACTCCTTCGGAACAGTTCCGTCACGACCTGCTCGAGTTCTTTTTCGAGCAGAGTGGGTGCGGCGCAAACATCACGCTGCCGCACAAGCGCGCAGCCGCCGACCTGGTCAACGAACTCACGCCGCGGGCCCAGCGCGCGGATGCCGTAAATACTGTCCTGCGGCGCGCAGGCGAACTGATCGGCGACAACACGGACGGTGTCGGCCTGGTCACCGATCTCACGCAGAACCTCCGGCTGCAGCTCACGGCGCCACGCATATTGATGCTCGGCGCCGGCGGCGCAGCGCGCGGCGCGATCGGGCCTTTGCTGGAGCTGAAGCCGTCGACTCTCGTAATCGCCAACCGCACGGCCAACCGCGCCAGCGAACTGGCCGCGGAATTTTCCAGTCTCGGTGAAGTGAGCGGCGCCGCCTTCGACGGTGTAGAGCCGCTGGAACCGTTCGACCTGATCATCAATGCAACGTCGGCCAGCCTGAAAGGCGAGGTGCCGCCGATCCATTCCCGCGCGGTGGACAGGAACACCACGTGCTACGACATGGCGTACGGGATCGGTGAAACGCCCTTCACGCAATGGGCTCGTGACCGCGGCGTGACCAGGGTGGCGCAGGGTTGGGGCATGCTCGTCGAACAGGCGGCCGAGGCGTTCTTCGTCTGGCGCGGCGTGCGCCCGCAGACGCGGCCCGTGCTGGAAGTGCTCAACGCCCGCGCTATTTACCTGGCGGAAGCTGCGCGTACTCGTTCTTGAGCAGCACGTAGTCGCGCGCCATCTTCGGGATGCGTGCAATCTCCTCGGGTCGCAACTCGCGCGATCGCCGCGCAGGATTGCCGACGTACAGGTAGCCGGATTCGAGTTGCTTGCCCGGGGTGACGACGCTGCCGGCGCCGATGATCACGTCGCTGGCGACTGCGACGCCATCCAGCACGATCGCGCCGATACCGACCAGCACGCGGTCCGCAATGGTGCAGCCATGCAGCGCGACCTTGTGACCGATGACGACGTCCTCGCCAAGGATCGTGGCCCAGCCAGCGTCGTTGCCAGGGTACGGACGCGAGACGTGGATGATGCTGCCGTCCTGGACGTTACTGCGGTCACCGATGCGGATTCGATTGACGTCGCCACGGACCAGCACGAACGGCCAGATCGAGGCGTCCGCACCAAGCACGACGTCGCCGATGACCAGCGCCGCAGGATCGACCCACGCGCCCGGCCCCAGTGTGGGAGACACGCCGCGACAGGTTCGAATCGCCATGCTGGATCACTCGCATTCCCCGGATCTGGGACGCACAGTCTAGACGCTGCCACCGGGCAACCGGCAATCTAGCCGCTCGCGGGGTCACTCCCGCCCCGGAAAACGACAGGGAGCCGCCGATGCTGGTCATGCTGTTGCTGTTTGCCGCGCTGCTGTTCGTGGCGGCCGTCTATTTCGTTCGCATCTATAACGGGCTGATCGCGCTGCGCGAGAACGTACGCAAAGCCTGGGCCAACATCGACGTGCTGCTCACTCAGCGTCACGACGAATTACCGAAGCTGGTCGAGACCTGCAAGCGCTACATGCAGTACGAGCAGGAAACGCTGGAGCGCGTGATGCAGGCACGCTCCGCGGTGTTCAAGGCGCAGAGTCGCGGGGACGTCGCCGCGGTCGGCGCGGCTGAGGAGCAGTTGCGCCAGGGGCTCGGCCGCCTGTTCGCGGTGGCGGAGAATTACCCGGACCTCAAGGCCGACAACAGCTTCCGCCACCTGCAGACGCGCATCTCGGAACTGGAAGAAGCGATTGCGGACCGCCGCGAGCTCTACAACGAGTCGGTGAATCTCAACAACATCCGCATCCAGACCTTCCCCGACCTGCTGATCGCGCGGATGTTCGAGTTCAAGCCGGCACAGCTGCTCGAATTCACCGACGAACAGAAGCGCGACGTGGACCTGGGCAAGCTCTTTGGCTGAGAGCGACTTCTGGTTCTGGCTGCTGACGCTTGGCGTCGCTGTCGTAGCCGGCGGAGCTGCGGCGCTGCGCTGGCTCAAGATAGCGCGGCTCATCGAAGACACGCCGACGTCGCGCATCCGATCGGCGGCGCAGGGCTACGTCGAACTCGCGGGCAACGGCTTACCCCTGCCGGGCACGAAGAATCCCGCGCCGCTTACGCAACGGCCTTGTATCTGGTGGAGCTACAGGATCTCGAAGCGGACCGAACGCGGCGCGGGCAAGGGCCAGCGCAGGAGCTGGCAAACGATTGCGTCAGGCAGCTCGTCGGTCGCTTTCCTGCTCGACGACGAGACCGGCCAGTGCATCGTGCAACCCGACGGCGCTGAAGTCGTGCCGACCGAGTCGACCACCTGGTACGGCGACACACCCTGGCCCGCGTCGGGACCGGGCAAGGGACTGTCGCTGACCGGGGGCCGCAATTACCGCTACGTCGAGGAACGTATCTACGAGCACGAGCGCCTGTATGCCCTGGGCGATTTTCGTTCGACGGCGTCGTCCGGCGAACCCGACCCGCAGGTGGAACTGGCCCAGGTGCTGGCGGAATGGAAACAGGATCAGCCCGCCCTGCTGCAGCGTTTCGACCAGGATGGTGATGGCCGGATCGACCTGGTCGAGTGGGACGCTGCA
>Ga0316626_10001410_pt1 | contig 10658 bp, 10 predicted proteins | sample OWC_Aug_T1_C1_D5_FD_207656 | JGI IMG/M metagenome (GOLD analysis project Ga0316626, IMG submission 207656) | Wetland soil microbial communities from Old Woman Creek delta, Ohio, United States - OWC_Aug_T1_C1_D5_A | ecosystem: Environmental > Terrestrial > Soil > Wetlands | place: USA: Ohio...
CCGACCTTGAGCGGCGGTTGATCCATCTTCGTCGTCAGACTGGCTTCCATGGTCACGAAGCGTACGCCCTTCCGTTCGATCCACCCCTTGGCCGAGCTGCCTTCCCGGCTCAAGTGCACCGTGGCCGTCTTCTTGGGGAATCCGTAAATCTCGCGCCCGTTGAACACGCGGTCGTCGCTGCCGTCCAGCGGCATGGAGAGACAATGGTTCCCCACCTCTCCCTTGTACCGGCAGCGGATGAAGAGCCCGCCTTCGCGGTAACCCGGCCCGAGATTCGTGTCGGGGAAGCGGGAGATGTACACCAGCGCCCAGGGCTCGGGTGCCGGCTCGAGCGGCGGGGGCAGCAGCCGCTCGATGATGGCGGGCTGCGTTTCATACATGATCCCGAGCATCTGCGCGCCAGGGAACTCCCGAACCGCCAGACCATAGTAGGTGTCCATCTCGTCCTGCGTCCTGACGAATCCCATCCGTGTCCCCTCCTGCTGCCGGCCGGCCGTGCGAGCCCACTCTACCGCAGTTCGGTCTCCCGTCATCTGATCCGCTCGGCCTTGATGACGCCCTCGTCGTAGCTGGCGACAATGCGCCCGCCCGGCTCCACCACGAGGAAGTCCTCCGGGTTCCAGTCGCCACCGACCAGCTTGCGGAACAACGTCAGGTCACCGGCGATCTTCTCGAACTCCCAGTTCTTCTCGGCGGCCTCGTCGCGCGTCTCCTGCTCGAAGCGGCCATCGGGCTCGAGACCGGTTTCGATGAAGGTCAGCTGCCGGTAATGCTTCTGGTAGCTGGTGAACTCCTCGTAGAGATAGCGGCCGTTGTCTTCGCCGTATTTCGCGATCAGATCGGCGAGGGTGAAGTCGGTTCCGGCGAGGCGCGCGAGCTGTTCGATGTCGCGCCCGCGTTCCAGCCACCCCGTCGAGCGGAAGAACACCCCCGTGTGCGTGCCGCAGTACGTGTCATACCGCTCGCGACTGCCCATCAACAGCGTGATGCAGTCGTGGGCGCGCGGTGCAACCAGGGTCACGCGGCGCGCCTCCAGCCGGTCGAGACCGTTGCCGCACAGTGCGTAGCCCATCAGGACGGCCTCGTGACGCGCGGGATCGGCGCGATCGACGGCGGCCTGCAGCGCCTCCCGCATGCGTGCGCCGCCGAGATCGTGCAGCCCCTTGGGCAGGAATTCGACGTCGATGGTGTGCGGTGAGCGTGCGATGGCATCCGCCAGCTCGCGCAAGAGCACCTCACAGCCGATCAGCAGACAGCGCACGACCGCTCACCGCTTCGACCGACGCCGGCCGGCTGACTGAACGTGGTCGTCATGTGCAGCTCCCAGGCGATCCGCCACTCGGAGACGACCTGTTGCGCGACCGGAACATCCACGGCGATCGCTCTTACTGGCGGTGAACGACGTCTGTCAAGCCGAGGGGGCTGCGGTGCCGCCGTTCAGCGGCCGTGCCCCGAATCGCGCGGGAGCCGGCCCGCTGCTCGACCGCGGCATCCAGTGGGTGTAGACAGCGAGGGGGATTGCCAGCAATCTGACCGCAAAGGAGCCGCCATGATTCTTCTCAACCCGAAGCGACACGACCGCGAGTACCCGGACGCGCGCTCGCGCGAGATCATGCGCAAGACCGTCGACTTCTTCGAGCGTAAGGGAAAGCGACGGCTGAAGCACGATGATCGCGAGCGCATCTGGTACGCCGACTTCCTGGAGTTCGTAAAGCAGGAGCGAATCTTCGCGACGCTGCTGACCCCCGCCGGCTACGGCGACGCCGATGCCCGCTGGGACACGTGGCGGATCTGCGAGTTCAACGAGATCCTCGGCTTCTATGGGCTGGCGTACTGGTACACCTGGCAGGTGTCGATTCTCGGTCTCGGGCCGATCTGGATGAGCAAGAACGAGACGCTCAAACGCAAGGCTGCTCAGCTCCTTCGCGACGGCGCGATCTTCGGGTTCGGCCTGTCCGAGAAGGCGCACGGCGCCGACCTGTATTCGACCGAGATGAAGCTGGTGCCGAAGGGCGAGGGTGTCTACGCGGCCGCCGGGCGCAAGTACTACATCGGCAACGGCAACCAGGCAGCCATGCTGTCCACCTTCGGCAAGATCGGCGACTCTGATCTGTACGTGTTCTTCGCGGTCGACTCGCAGCATCCGCAGTACGAGTGCGTCCAGAACGTGTGCAACAGCCAGTCGTACGTCTCCGAGTACGCGCTGCACGACTACCCGATCACCGAGGCCGACATCCTCTCGAAAGGCGACGAGGCGTGGAACGCCTCGCTCAACACCGTCAACATCGGCAAGTTCAACCTCGGCTGGGCCTCGATCGGCATGTGCACCCACGCGTTCTACGAAGCCATCAATCACGCCGCCGGCCGCCGGCTGTACAACATGTACGTCACCGATTTCCCGCATGTGCGGCAGAACTTCACCGACGCCTACGCCCGCCTCGTCGCCATGAAGCTCGTCGCCCTGCGCGCCGCCGACTACATGCGCTCGGCGACGGCCCAGGACCGCCGCTACCTGCTGTACAACCCGGTGGTGAAGATGAAGGTGACGACGCAGGGCGAGGACGTGATCAACCATTTGTGGGACGTCATCGCCGCCAAGGGGTTCGAGAAGGACATGTACTTCGAGATGGCGGCGCGCGACATCCGCGCCCTGCCGAAGCTCGAGGGGACAGTGCACGTCAACATCGCCCTCATCCTCAAGTTCATGCCGAATTACTTCCTCAATCCCGCCGAGTATCCCGAGGTGCCGAAGCGCAGCGACGCCGCCAACGACGACTTCCTGTTCGATCAAGGGCCGGCGCGCGGGCTGGGCAAGGTCCGGTTCCACGACTACGACGCGGTCTTCGCCCGCTACAACCTGCCCAACGTCAACCTCTTCCGCGAGCAGATCGCCGGGTTCAAGGAGTGCATGATGCTCGCACCGCCGGATGCGGCGCAGAGCCGGGACATCGACTTCCTCTTTGCGGTCGGGGAAATCTTCGCCCTCATCGTTTACGCGCAGCTGGTGCTCGAGAACGCCCGCCTCTACGCCATCGACGACGCCCTCGTCGACCAGATCTTCGACGTCTTCGTGCGCGACGCCTCGCGCTTCGCGCTGCAGCTCTACAGCAAGCCGTCAGCCACGCCGGCGCAGATGGACTACTGCCTGAAGATGATCCGCAAGCCGGCCGTCGACACGGCGCGATACCAGCGCGTCTGGACGGAGCACGTCTACGCTCTGAAGGGCGCGTACACCATGAACGAGTGACCCGCGGCGGGAACGACCGGAGGGCAACGAGTTGGGTGACCTGCGGGATCGCCTCCGCGCCGCGTGGCAGGGCCGCATCTCGGGCTGCCAGCTCGGCAAGCCCGTCGAAGTGCTGTCGATCACCCAGGGACACGCCGCGCTGACCGGCTACCTGGCCAGCGCCGGCGCCCTCCCGCTCCGTGATTACGTTCCTCTGGTCGAGGGCACGGTCGTGGACAAGTTCGGGCGCGCGTGCTGCCGTGGCGTGCTCGAGCGCAGCGAGCCGGATGACGACATCAACTACACCGTCCTGGCGTTGCTCCTCCTCGAAGAGCACGGCCTCGCCCTACGCACGGCCGACGTGGCCCGCGCCTGGCTGCGGCGGCTTCCCGCCGCCGCCACGTTCACCGCCGAGCGTGCGGCGTATCGCACGCTGCTTGAGCGCGCCCACGAGTGGTTTGCCTTCGGCGCGGAGCCCGGGTTCGACCTGGCGGACTGCGCGAACAACGAATACCGGGAATGGATCGGGGCTCAGATCCGCGCCGACCTCTACGGGTGGGTATGCCCGGGGCAGCCGGCAGTGGCCGCCGACCTGGCGCGGCGCGACGCCGCGCTGTCGCACCGCGGAGACGGCGTGCACGGGGCCGCGTTCGTGGCGGCCGTCGGGGCAGCCATCCCCGCCGCGTCGTCGCTCGAGGCGGCCGTCGAGGAGGCGCTGCATGAGATCCCAAGCGATTCGGCAACCGCCGCGGCGGTGCGTCTCGCCCGCTCGCAGGCCGGCAACGCGAACGGAGCCGGCGTCATCCGCGAACGCTACGCCGATCTCTCCCCGATCCACGCCGTGAACAACCTCGCGCTCGTCGTCTGGGCTCTCCTCTCCTACCGGGATGACTTCGGCGCGGCCGTCGGCGAGGTCGTCGCCGCCGGCCTGGACACCGACTGCAATGGCGCCACGGTCGGTGGCCTGTGGGGCCTCCAGGGCAAGCCGATCCCCGAGCCGTGGATCACGCCATGGCGGGGCCGCGTGGCGGTCTCGCTCGCCGGACTGGACGAACTGCGGCTCGACGACTTGGTGCGCCGCACCCACGCCGTCACCGAGCGCATCGCCGGAGCGTGAGTGGAGCGACTCAGGCGAGCGCCGCGAGCAAGCTTTGCGCATCGCGCAGATCAGGGGCGTCGAGCCCCTCGCTGAACCACCCGTAGATCCCACCCAGCAGCTCGCGCGCCTGTTGCCGCTTGCCCTGTTGCTGCCACAGCCGACTCAGGCTCATCGCGTGGCCGCTAGGCTTCGGCTATCCGTCACAACCGCGCAAATTTACACCACGGTGGAATGATTGCTACTATCCACCCCTGGTGGTATCAAGTTGGCAATGGCTCTGAACATCAAGAACTCCGAGGTTGAGCGGTTGGCCGGGGAAGTGGCTGCCCTGGCTGGCGAGAGCAAGACGCAGGCAATTCGCCAGGCCCTCGTGGAACGCAGGTCCAGGCTGAGGGTGCGGGCAGTACGGCGCGACCGCCAGGCCCAGTTGCGCAGTTTTCTCGAATCTGAGGTCTGGAGCCAGGTTCCGGCGAAGCTGATTGGCAAGCGATTGTCACGCAAGGAAGAGGAGCGCATCCTCGGCTTCGGTGCGGACGGAGTATGATCGTCGATACATCGGCGATTGTCGCGGTCGTTTTCCGCGAGCCGGGATTCGATGCCCTCGTCGAGCGACTTGCCGCGGCGCCCAGTCTGGCCTCAGGTGCACCGACCTTGGTGGAGACGGCGATCGTCCTGTCGGCGCGGCTGAGGCGCAATGCCCGTGGCATGTTGGAGCGGCTGCTACAGGAGTTTCGAATCGAGGCGGTGCCCTTCTCCGAGGAGCATTGGCGCGCCGCGCACGACGCGTACGTACGATATGGCAAGGGGCGACACCCGGCACGGCTCAACTACGGTGACTGCATGAGCTACGCGACCGCCAAGCTGGCCGACCAACCATTGCTGTTCGTGGGGAGCGACTTCGCGAAAACCGACATCACCGTTGCGTAAACCGGCACACGGGAGCCCCTCGCGGACCGATCTCAAGCGCCGGCACGTACAAGTGGGCCATCGGGCCGTTCAGCGCCGCGGCGATATCTGACCGTTTCAACCTGGTCGAATTGAGTGGCACCATGCTCCCGGCTGGAATCAGCAAGTCTGGCTATAGAATCTGGAACCGCGGCCGCTGATCACGGTCGACGGCCAGACCGCCGCACACAGCTCCCAACCGCCCGGCGTGCTCCACCAAGTGGTGGAGCACGGCGAAGAGCTTCGGACGGAGCAGCCCGACGCGCAATTCCACGCCACTCACACGCGAATTCCACGGGTTTCGAACGCCCGTTTCAAGGCGAAGAGTCGGAAGGCCGCCAACGGTATCCTGGAAGTCAAGGAGGCGCTGGCGAATCTGTACCGCGGCGAGTTCTCCGCCGCGTCCTTTTCGATCTTCTTTCCAGTGACGAGCTCATCGATTCGACGAGCTCATCGCGGCCGTGGAAAACGCGCTGGCGAGATGCGGTTCGCCAGCGAATCGGGCGCCGCAGGCGAGCGAGGTTTCGTTTCGCGCCGACACCGCAACGCCCTACGTGGACAAGCAGTTGATCGGGTCCGACCAGGACAACGAACCGCGGCCTGAGCCAGCGCCGCCGCCGTTCACGCCCCTCGACTCCGCGTGCGGCGGGGGGCAGCGTGCGGACGCCGCTTCCCTTGGCGCACGGCGTAAACGCCCTGCGCCGCATCGTGCAGCTCGCGGAAGGACCGCGTCACCGCCTCGACGAAATCGTGCAGGTCGGGGAGGAGGTCCCAGTCGGCGTTGAAGCCCCAGAAGAGCTTGCCCGCGTTGCTGAACGAGCCGACCGCCAGACCCTGGTTCTCGAACAGCGGCACGATCGGATAGCCCTCGATGATGCGTGCGCCGAAGAAGTACAGCGGAAACGGCGTGCCCACCACGTTGGTGATGATGAGGTTGTAGGGGTGCATGAGCGACGCCATCCGCAGGCTGAGCGTGAACACGGGATCGAACACGGCCGCCAGCTCAGAGAGCAGGTCGATACCCGACGCCTGGTGCGACTGCTTTAATCGCGCCGTCGCTTCGGTGATCCTCCGGAGACGCTTCACCGGATGGCGCTCTTGCAGCGGCAGCTCCATCAACCACGCCGACACCCGGTTGCCCATCACGTGGCGGTCGGCGGCGGTACGGATGTTCACGGGCACCGTGGCGCGAAAGCTCAAGCCGCTGAGACTGACACGCCGCCGCTGGAAGAAACGGTGCAGACCCCCCGTCACGGAAGCGATGATCACGTCGTTGATGGTGCCCCCGAGGCGGTTCTTCACCGCCTTCGCGTCGTTCAAATCGACGCTGGTCCAATCGCAGCGGCGGTATGGCCCGATGGGCCCGTTGATCGGCGTGTCGCTCGGCGGCTGCAGCCCGGTCCGCAACGCGTGCCAGGCCCCTGTCAGGCTCTCGGCGAAACGCGAGGCGGTCTGCACCGGAGCGCGGAGCGCCGTGCCCGCGCCGCGCGCGATGTCGAGCGGCAGCGCGGCCTGACGCCGCAGGTCGTCGCGCAGCAACTCCGCCGGTGTCGGAATCCGCCGCGGTCCCCACCGCCGGGGGTGCTCAAGCGTGGTCTCCGGGGTCGGTCGCATGAGCACCGACATCAGGTCCAGACCGGACACACCGTCGATCATGCAGTGGTGGCTCTTCATGATCATCGCGCACCGGTCGCCGTGGAGCCCTTCGACGAACCACATCTCCCACAGCGGCCGGCGGCGATCGAGCTGCTGTGACATGACGCGTCCCGTCAGCCGCTTGAGCTGGCGCTCATCACCCGGCCGCGGCAGGCTGCTGTGACGGACGTGATAGTTGATGTTGAAGCGGTCGTCGTCGACCCATACGGGGTAGTCGGTCCCCGGAACGTACGCCAGGCGCTGGCGGTAGCGCGGCATCAGGTGGAGATGCGCGGCGACGAAGTCGCGGATCCGATCGATGTCGATGCCCCCCTCGGGCGTGGCGAGCGGCGCCAGCTCGTAAATCGATGTGCCCCCCACGTGCATGTGGGTGTGCGCGCCCTCAAAGACGAGGAAGGACCGGTCTTGCGCGCTGAGTCGCTCGTACCAGGATGGAGACGCCATGCTGCCACCGCTACACCGTCATTCGTAACGGCATCGCCGGGAGAGTGTCAATTGGGGAAGCGAAGCGTTGCGCCAAGCCTCACGGCGCCGTGTCGCGCAGCTTCACCAAACCGCCGAGGACTCCAATGTATGCCGAGCCGTCCGGTCCGAGCGTCACTGGCGCGTAATTGTTGTTGAAATAGAGGCCGGTGCCCGCCAGCTGCTTCCACTTGGTCTGGCCGGTCGCGAAGTCGATCGCGGTCAGATACCAGGGATCGGCGTAGGTCGGCCCCGGTTCTGGATCCTTCGTGTAGGTGTAGATCAGGCCGGTCTTGAGGGACAGTTTCGGCACCACCGTGGGAGCGCGTTCGTCGCTGTGCCACACGAGGTGGCAGCCGTTGCCGTCGGCGTTGATATCGACCCGTTCGATGCCCGGACTCGTGGAGAGGCCGCTGACGGTCACGAGCGGGCCGGTGTAACCGTAGTTGTTCTCGACGATCAGCGAACGGTCCGCACCGATGAGCGAGTTCTCGGTCGCGCTGGCGCCAGTCGCAAAAACAGGTTGCTCGCATACCAGCCGCGCACCGGTCACGTTGCGTTGGCGCCGGTAGACCACCACGTTCATCGGGTCGGCATTGTCGGTGATGGCCACCCACTCCTTGCCGAGCAGTGTGGGCGTGGTGCCCGAACCGGCGTTGACCTGCCCCGGCTTGGCGATGTTGGAGTTCTGATAGACCTCGCGCCAGGTGATGCTCGGCGCGCCGTTCGCGTCGGCGTCGAAGCGGTACAGCGCCTGGTCCGTGACGATGAACACGCCGCCGGTGTCGTCGACGGCGAACGAGTTCTCGATCTGCTCACCGGTCGCGGACGTCTGCACCTGGCCGCTGCCCGGGTCGATGACGCCGACGATGCCGTTCAACGTGACGAACCAGATCCGCCCCGACCAATCGGGGAGCAAGGACGTCGACTTGTCGTCGCTCGCGATGACCGAGGTAAGATCGTAATCCTGCTCGACTGCGAACGCCGGCGGTGCTGACTTGCCGCCGGTCAGCGCAACGATGGAGACGTGGTGGTCGGCGGTGAAGAGCACGGCCCGTTTCTTGTTGTCGAGGTAGAAGTAGCCGCCCCCGGTGAAGTCTTGATACGGATTGGGCGACGCCGGTTTGGGCGGCAGCTCCAGCGATGCCAGCTCACTCAGGGTCTTGGCATCGATCAGCTTGAGGAATGGTTTGCCGCCGTTGTTGATGCAAACCGTCACGATTCGTCCCCGGGCGTCGAAGGTCACCGACGCGCACACCCCGCCGCCGGTGAACATGGACAGCCGCTCCATACTTACCCCGCTCGGGCCTTTCCTCTTGTAGGTGTCGGTCATGAACGCGTCGTTGTGGAGATTGCTGCGAGCGTTTCTCGCCATGAATGGGTGCCGGGGGACCCTGGCGGCAGACACCCTGGCGCCCTTGCCCGCCTGCCCGACGAAAGGGGTAGCTGTGGCGCCGGGGCTCGCGAGAAACCCCTCGGGAATCGGAGTGGGCGGGATCGGCTGAGCCCAACCGACGGTGGCAACCGTCAGCCTGCCGAGCAGCGCGAGTGCCGCCGGTATCGCCTCGAGCCCGTAAAGCCGCGGGGCGGGCCGATTCACCGCGCCACGATCCGATCCGTTCCATCGCACTTTCATTCTCTTGCCCCCACTTCTGTCGGGCACAGGCGCCCAGACGGCTTTTCTCCAGAGCGGTTTGTCGTCGCGTCGCCATCCTACTGCAGGTGCGCAACGACAATCCAGAAGGGCGAACGCTGAGGGCCTTCTGACCCGTCCCATGCAAACCTCGGGATCCACTGCCGCGACCAAGGCAGGCTAATCGAGCCGCCCAGTGTGGCGAGTCAGAAGTTCGGCGAATAATTGTACCTCCACCATCCCCGTTGCCAGAATTGGCAACGGGGATGGATCAAGGGAGGGAGCAAATAGAGTGCGAACGTCTGGCTCGGCACACTGGGATACAGCGCCACCTCGTCTGCAAATGAAGGGGATCAATCGCGACGATTTCCCGGTCACGCCCGACGACGGCCACGAAGTCATCGCGGCCCTGCCGCCTCAGAGGACTTTCAGAAAGTTGACCAAGTCGGCTTGCTCGCCGGGCGTCAGCGTGAGGTTGAAGCGGGTGTTATAGAAGGTAACGACATCGGTCAGCGTCGCCGCTGAACCGTTGTGGAAATATGGTGCGCGCGCGGCGAGATCGCGAAGGATGGGCCCAACGGGTTGTTGGGATCGCTTTCCCGGCTCAGCGAAATCGTGCGCATCGAGCCACTGGAGTTCGGAAACGGGGCGAAGAGCGAATCCGCGGGCTCCGCATCATCGGCGCGGGCGACGCGGCTGGTGACTCCGAGCGTGCTGCCCCAAAACGCGATCGAGGCTGCTGCCAACACTTTGCGCAGTGTGAGCGACATCATCATTTGATCCTCCGCAGCGTTTCGTCCCTGACGAGACTTCTGATGAGCATGGCGCCACCATGTGATTCGTCCCCCCCGTTGCCAATTCTGGCAACGGGGGAGGGGACGGCTGGCGCTGGACTTTCGACAGTCCCGATTCAGCAGCGCACGTGCCAAGCGGAGCACACTGAAGCCACGGATCATTGCCACGCGGACGACGGGAGCACTTGGGGCAGAGTGTCGCACTCCTGTGGCAATCGGTCTCGGGAACAGACCGCCCAAGCCGATCTTCCCCTCCGCCCCTACGTTCCTGTCGTCGCCAGGCGAGCAAGGGAAACTCTGGCAAGGAAGCTTGCTCGCTACGCGGCTGCGCTGGTGCGGTGCGCTGGCGTTGTCCTGCCCGCTGCCGGCACGACGACGTGCGCGGCGGCATCGCGCACCTCGGTGAGCCGCGCCAAGGCGTATGCCGCGATCGCCATCTCGAGATCACGCACGGCGAAGTCCAGAATGCCGGCCGCCACGAGGTTCGCCGCGATACAGATCAGCCATGCCATGGCCACGTAACTGCCGGCACGAGTCCAGCGCGTAAGCACCGTAAGGCCGACGGCCATTTCGATGATGCCGACCGCGTACATGAACGTTTGGGGGCTCACGGGCAGCGCTGCCGCCGCCAATGGGCTCAGGTAGTGAGGCCAATCCGCGAGCAGGTTGAAGAACTTGTCCAATCCCGCAAGAAACGGACCGACTCCCAACCCAAGCTTCAGGGCCATGCGCGCGGAGTCGAGCCGCGAATCGAATGTTGCCATAGAACACCTCCTTGCTTGGAATTGAGTGGCGATCGCGCAAATGGTTCCCGGGAACCTTTTGCGGCCAGCGAACTCAGAT
>Ga0316626_10001413_pt1 | contig 10640 bp, 9 predicted proteins | sample OWC_Aug_T1_C1_D5_FD_207656 | JGI IMG/M metagenome (GOLD analysis project Ga0316626, IMG submission 207656) | Wetland soil microbial communities from Old Woman Creek delta, Ohio, United States - OWC_Aug_T1_C1_D5_A | ecosystem: Environmental > Terrestrial > Soil > Wetlands | place: USA: Ohio...
CCCGGGCGTGGTACTCGAGAACGTCCTTGGTTCGGATGAGCATCGGTCAAACCCCCGTCGGGTCCGGCTGCACGGCGCTCTTCTTGGCGCCAACCGCGCGCACGGGACCCGTCTTGAATGGGGAAGCATCCCCGCCGCCTCCCATGGCGACCGGGGCAGGCCGCGAGGACGCGCGCCGGGCAGGAAACGTGCATAAGGCGGTCCCCTCGCCTTCTTCAGTCAAGTCTCCAATCTACAACGAATTGAGACTCCGGAAGCGGAGCGACCACCACCACGACTGACATTTTTTCCGACCGCGGGCCGCACGCCCCGGCGGCCAGTCAGTCTCCGAGCGGCGGTCCTGGAGGTGGGCGCTGGCCGGCCGCGCCTCCGCTGGCTTCGCTGGAAACACCCTTGACGCCTGGCATCGCTTTCTCTAACCTCTGCAGTTCCCGTCGATTAGACGCCCGACTCGCTTTCGCGCCTCGGATCCCGATCGCCTTTGCTGGCCATCTCCCGGCCTAGCACGAACCGAGCCCGCAGACCCCCCGGTGCCCCGGTTTCCAACCGTCACTCAGCCAGGAGTTCGATGGACCATGGATGACACCTGTGCACCGGCCAGGAGCGATGTTCTGGTCACCGGCGCGGCTGGCTTCACCGGATCGGTGCTGGTCCGCAAGCTGTCCGCACGCGGCGCGTCCGTGCGCGCATTCATCCGGCCGGGCAAGGGGCCGGCCCACATGGACGATCTACCCGGGCGCTGGCTCGGCGGATCGATCCTGGACCCCGCTGCGGTCGGCGAAGCCGTCACGGGGGTGAGCCACGTATTCCACCTCGCCACCCTGTTCCGCTCTCCGCACGTCACCTACCGGGAACTGCGCGACGTGCATGTCCGCGCAACGACGCTCCTCGCCGAGACCGCAGCACGCCAGCGCCCGATGCCGCGCTTCGTGCACATCTCCACGGTGGGCGTCCATGGCCACATCGCGCATCCTCCCGCGGACGAGGACTATAGGTTCAGCCCAGGCGACGACTACCAGTCGACCAAGGCCGAAGCAGAGATCTGGCTGCAGGAGTTCGCTCGCCGCGAGGGACTGCCCGTCACGATCGTGCGGCCGGCCCCGATCTACGGGCCTGGAGACCGGCGGCTGCTCAAGATCTTCTGGATGGTCGCCAGATCGATGGTGCTCACGATCGGCTCGGGCCGGCAGCTCTATCACCTCGTTCACGTCGACGACCTGACCGATTTCATCCTCCACGTCGCGGACCTGCCCCAAGCGGCCGGCGAGGTCTACATCTGCGCCGGGGACGAGGCTCTGCGCTTCGACGACATGGTCCGAGTGATCGCCGAGCACTACCGCCGGACTCCGCGCCTCATGCGCCTGCCGGCAGGGCCGGCCCTTGCGTTCGCCAACGCCTGCGAGAAAGTGCTGCCGCGGATCGGCATCCGTCCCCCTCTGTTCAGCCGGCGGGTTCAGTTCTTTCTCTCCGACCGCTCGTTCTCGACCGCGAAGATGCTGGCGACGGGGTTCCGGCCCCGACACTCGACCCGCGAGGGGCTGCGACAGACGGCACAGTGGTACCTCGATCACGGCTGGATCCGGCTCGGGGGCCGATCCGCTGCCGCCGCCGCGCTGCGCCAGGGAGCGAGCGCGGCTGCTCTCGTGGCCGAGTCGTTCCTCGAGGTGCTGCCTCCCCTGTGAGGTTTCGCTACTCCCCGTCCGGCACGTCGCCCGCCACCTCGACCGGCACCTCGACCGGCACCCGGCCGCGGCGACTGCGGACCGACGCCAGCGCCGGCAGCTCGTGCCGGCGGATGGTCGGAAAGGCGAGCACGACGGCGACGTAGATCGTCGCGCCGGCGATGACCACTGCGAACATCGGGATCCCCGGCCAGAGGAGGGCCGGCACCACGAAGGCGGCGCTTGCGAGGAGGCTGATCGCGAGCCGCGAGGACAGGAAGCGGAGATCGAGCATCTGCCGTGTCGAGAGGATGGTGAGGACGACGAGGATCGCTTCGGCGGCGAGGATGGCCACCGCCGCCCCGATCGGGCCATAGCGAAGGATCAGCAGGACATGGCCGGCGACCGCGATGATCGCGGACAGCGCCTCCAGTCGCGTGCGTGCCGCTTGCTGGTCGCAGGCGGTCATGATGGTCGCCAGCATGTTCCGGAGGCAGCTCAGGAAGAACAGCCACGCCAGCATCTGGAGAACGGGCACCGCCCCCTGGAACCCGGGCCCGAACACGAGGGTGATGAGCGGCCGCGCGACGAGCGCGAGCCCCACCGAAGCGGGCACCCCGATGAGGACCATCCAGCCGAGCGCGGTCTGCACCAGTTCTCGCTCCTGGCCGGGGCGGCGATGGTACAGCCGGGAAATGACCGGAAACACCGCCAGCGATGCGTAGTAGGGCAGGTACATCATGAGGAACACCACGCGGTAGGCGACATTGTAGACGCCGACAGCCGCCGCGTTGCGCAGGAAACCCAGGAGCACGACATCGCTGCGAATCGTCAAGTAGCGTACTGCAGTCGAGAGGAAGTACGGCAGCGACTTGCGCCAGAGACCACCGATCGTCGCGCGGTGGTGGCGGGCCTGCGCGCGGTTGTACTTGCGATGCACCAGCACGCTCGAGACGGCGATCTGTAGCGCGGTCACGACCGGCAGCACCCAGAGGACGGCCGGCAGGCTGAAGCCGGCCAGGGCCAGACCGACTCCCGCCAGCGCCGCGAGCGCCTTGGCCGCGAAGTCGACCGCCGCCGACAGGAACATGTCTTGCCGCGCGACGAAGACGCCGGCCAGACCGTTGGCGATCCCGTAGAGCAGGAGGTGCAGCCCGACGATGAACAGGATCGGCCGCCCGCTCTCATCGATCGGCAGGATCAAGGCAGTCAAGCCCAGGAGCAGGATCGAGGCCAGGGTCAGCATCAGGCGCATGGCCATGATCGAGGCCATTTCCTGCCCGAAATCGCCGTCACGGCGCGCCAGGTCGGTGATCGTCAGCCGGTACAGGCCAAAATCGGCGAGCACGGCGAAGCCGGAGCCGATGCCCACGGCGAAGGAGTACGACCCGATACCGGTTTCGCCGAACTTGCGTGAAAGAACCACGAAGAGCCCGAACGTGAATGCGTCGGACAGCAGCTTGAATACTGTGAGCAGACCGAAGTTGCCGGCGATGCGCTGGCCATGCCCGGCCGCCCGCGGGGCGCGTCCGGCGGTGTCGATGGGGACTGCCTCGCCTGTCGGAGATGCACTCATGAATCGCTCAAGACACCTGCATGATGCTGGACTCGGCCGGGGCTCCGCTCAATCGACGGACGGCAGCCGTCCGGCAGCGACCCTTCTGATGCTGGCGCATCCCCTTGATCTGCCCGTCGCTGCGTGCCATAGTGTAACCGGTTTTCGCGGGCAGATGGCGACGATAGCCCGGCCTGCTCACGCGAACTCGACAGCAACCGGACCTGGCCTCCCCCACCCCTCCTCTGGATATTCGACCCGTGAGACGTGACCAGCCCGCAACCATTGCCGCCCTGCCCTCTTTCTCGGTCGTCATCGAAACGGAGAATCTGTCCGTGACCGAGATCGCTGGCCTCGAAGAGAGTCTCGATTCGCTCGCCCGGCAGTCGCCATCGCCGGCGGCGGCGAACGAAGTGCTGATCATTGAAAGCGGCGATACGCCGGCCGCTGTGCTGGAGCGCATCCAGGAAAAGTGCCCGTGGGTGAAGATCGTCGCCATCGACTCCGACATCGACTACTACGACGCGAAGATGGAGGGCGCCCGCCGCGCCACCGGCGAGGTCGTCATCTACGCCGATTCCGACTGCGTATACGAGCCAGACTGGATCCGCTCGCTGCTGGCGCCGTTCACGGTCTACCCCGACATCCAGGTCCTCGGCGGAGAGACCGCGATCCGCGGCAGCGGCCCCTATGCGATCGCCACCGCCATCAGCTTCTTCTTCGACGGGCATTCCCATACCCCAGATCTGTACAGCTCCGCTACCTACTTCTTCAACAATGTGGCGTTCCGGCGCCAGTTCCTGCTCGAGAACCCGGTGGCCCACGACCTGCCGCTGTATCGCGGCCACTGCGTCCTGCATACCCATTCACTGCGCAATCGAGGAGTCGAGATCTGGCGCCAGCCGCGCGCTCGCGCGCATCACGCACCTCCGCATGGGCTGTTCAATTTCCTCTGGCGCTACCTGTTGATCGGACGGGATAACGCCGTCATTCGCACGCTCTTGCCGGCGGCGGCGGCGACGCCCGCCCAGCGCGGCCGGGGCTCCCGGCTCGACAAGCTCCGCCGGCGCCTGCGGGCCAGCTTGGCGGCGCATCCGATCGGCGCACTCTGGTTGCCGCTCGCCCTGCCCATTGCCGCCACGTCGCTCCTCCTCGTCTGGGCCGGCGATAGGATCAGCCGCTCGCGACCGGACTACCTGCTCGCCACGTTCAGGCGTCTCGCCTCCCGGACGCGGAGCATCGCCCCGGCGACCCACGGGACGCAGTAGCCGGTCGCCACCGGCAGCGGAAAGGACCGTTGTTTCCAGCCGATCTCACCGTCGCGATCGTGACGTTCAACACCCTGGACACCGACCTCCCGCGCGCGATCGCCGCGGCGCGCGGTGCCGGTTGCCCACCCGGTCAGCTGCTCGTCATCGACGTCGCGAGCACCGACGGCACCGCCCACTACATGCAGCAGCAACAGTCCCAGGTGAGGTGCATCACGCTGGCCGATAACCGCGGGCCGAATCCGGCGCGCAATCGCGCCCTGCGCGAGGCGACCACGCCATACGTCCTGCTCATGGATGTCGACGTCGAATTGCAGCCCGGCGTCGCCGAGCAGATGCGTGACATGCTCGACAGCAACTCCCGGATCGGCATCGTCACGCCCGTCGTCGTCTTCGCCGAGCGGCCCGACACCATCCACTACGCTCGAACCTGGCTGCATTTCCTGGGCGAGGCGGCCGCGACCCACCAGCTCGCACCGGCCAGCAGCCTGGGTGACGCGCCATGCGATGTCGGCTCGTGCACCGGCTGCGCGCCCATGATTCGCCGCGCCGCCGCGCTGGAAATCGGCCTGTTCGACGAACGACTGTTCTTCGGCAAGACGGATGGCGAGTTTGCCTATCGCATGACCGTTGCCGGCTACCGGATCGTCGAGATGTCGGGACTGCGCGTGCTCCACCATCACAAGCAGCGTGGCAGCAAGTACTTCGACCACCAGATCGCCAACCGCTGGTACTTCCTGCTCAGGGACTTCCAGTGGCGCACGCTCGTGCTATGCGCACCGGCGCTCGTCGTGCACGAGCTGGGACTGCTCGTCTTCCTGGCTGGGAAGGGCAACCTGGCCTGGTGGTGGCGCGGTCTCAGTCGCTTCGCGCGCCTCTGCCGGGACCTGCCGGCCGTGCGCGCGGAGACCCGCCGCATTCGCCGCCTCGGCGACGCCCACCTATTGCGCGGCTCGCACCTGATCCTGCCCGTTCGCCCGGAGCAGGGCCCACGCCTCCTCGCAGCGGCGTTGCACGGCTACGCGGCGGCGGCCGCCCTCTACTGGCGGGCGATCGGCGGGGTGCTGCGCCGGATCTAGCCTGGCGCGGGGCTCCTCGCGTTTCTAGAAGTGAAGGAGCGCGCCCACCGAGACGTCGCCCTGCCAGAGCACAGAGCCCGCCGAGATCGAGACCGCACAGTCGCCGTTCGAGCAGAAGATGGTCCCGCTCTCGAGACTGATCGGGGCGAGGAGGCGCGCCTGGGCACGCAGGCCGACGGTCGGCGTGAAGTAGGCCTTCAGGCCGCCGACCGGCGCAAAGGCGAAGAAAGTCTCCGTGTCATACCGGTCGCCAACCGGGTTCGCGGTAGCAGCGCCGAGATAGAGACCCGCGAACGGGATGACCTGCCGGGACCGCGGGAAGTCGTAGATGGCGCCAAGCAGGAAGTAGTGCATGTCGACATCGAAGACGTACTCGGGCTCCTCGACGTTCGACTGGCGTAGATTGACGCGCGTGCGCTGGCGGGAGTAGGCCCCCTCGCCGTGAAGCCCGGGCTGATCGGAACGGGCGTAACTGCCGCTCAACCCGAAGTTCGCGGCCGGCTCGAGCTCGAGCTCCGCGCCGTCGTCGTCGAAGCTGCCGCCGTACTGGTAGCCGTACGAGATGCAGATCTCGGTGCCTCCCTGCTCGGACGCCCAGTACTCGGCTCCGGCGCCACGCACGAGGCCGAGGAGGCCGAGACCAACCCCGAGCCCGGTTACAACCACTCCCGTGAGCTGAGTCACCATGACCAACCGATCCCCTCTCGCCTACGCCTAGCTAGCTAGTGCGTCGGTGCGCCCCCCTGCAAGGCCACGCCCTTGAACAACGCATGCGCGATGAAACCCGCGATCGGCGGGAAGAAGAAGGTCGAGGCGAGGCGGATCGCGGTGAATCGCCAGCCGAGGAGCCCCACCTCCATCGGCAGGCGCGCCACCGACCACAGCGACCATGCGGTGAGGAAAGCCACGAGCGTGCCGACACCCGCCCCGGCGCGGAGGAGCCCGGCAACGATCGGCATGCTGATGTAAGGCCCACCGGGGGTCAGGCCGCCGGCGAGAGTCCCGATCCAGATGCCGCGCGCGCCCGATTCGGCCCCGATCCAGCGTGCCACCGTCGTCGCCGGGACGAGCGCCTGCACCATGCCGGCGACGATGAAGGCGAGGAGAAGGAGCGGGAGCACCTGGATCGTCATCGCGGCGCCCGCCCTGAGCCCCGCCACGTGCTCGCCCTGCCCGCGGAGCAGGCCGAGGACGAGGAGCACGGCGGCCACCGCGGCCATGACGAGCGTCGGCCCGAGCATGCGCGACATCACGCCTCTCTCCCTTCTCGGCGCCCGTGATCAGTAGCGTGCGAGCGTGCGGGAGCGCTCGACGATCCGTTCGACCGACGGTAGCGCCGCGCGCTCGAGCGCGGGATGATAGGGTACCGGCACATCGAGCCCCGCCACCCGCTCGACCGGCGCGTCGAGCCACTCGAAGCAGGCGGCCCCGATCGCGGCCGCGTACTCGGCGCCGACGCCGCCCGTCTGCGGCGCCTCGTGGAGGACGAGCGCCTTCCCCGTCTGCCGCACCGAGTCGTACACCATCCCCTCGTCCCACGGCTTGAGGCTCCGGAGGTCGATGACCTCGATGTCGATCCCCTCGGCCGCCAGCGCCTCGGCGGCGGCGAGTGCGCGGTGCACCATGGCCCCGAAGGTGACGAGGGTGAGCGCACGCCCCGGGCGGCGAATCGCGGCGCGGCCGATCGCGACCTGGTCCCCGTCCGGACCGCCGATCTCCTCCTTGACGTGCCGGTAGAGGAACTTGTGCTCGAAGAAGAGCACCGGGTTCGGGTCGCGGATCGCGGCCTTCATGAGGCCGTGCGCGTCGCGCGCGGTGGCCGGCGCCACCATCTTGAGCCCCGGCGTGTGCAGGAAGTAGGCCTCGACGTTCTGCGAGTGAAAGGGCCCGGCCCCGACCCCGCCGCCGACCGGCCCGCGGATCACGAGCGGCACCGCGGCCCCCCAGCGGTAATGGCACTTGGCCGCGAAGTTGGTGATGAGCTGGAAGCCGTTCGTGATGAAGTCGATGAACTGCATCTCGGCGACCGGGCGCTGGCCCATGAGCGCCGCCCCGATCGCCGCGCCGACGATGCCCGCCTCGGTGATCGGCGTGTCGATGACGCGTTCGGGTCCGAACTCGGCGAGGAGGTCGTGCGTGAGCTTGAACGCTCCGCCGTACAGCCCGATGTCCTCGCCGAGGAGGAAGACCCGCGGATCGGCCCGCATCTCCTCGGCGAGCGCGATGCGGATGGCTTCGAGATAGGTGACCATCGGTTCCTGCGCGCACCTGCTAGATGTGGATCGGATGCCCTGCCACCGCGTGGGCGGCCTCCATCACCGCCTCGGAGAGCGTGGGGTGGGCATGAATCGCGCGATGGAGCTCCTCGGCTGTCACCTCGAGCCGGAGCGCGGTCACGCACTCGTTGATGAGCTCCGTGGCCTTGGGTCCGATGATGTGCACGCCGAGCACCTGGTCGTACTTCGCGTCGGCGACGATCTTCACGAAGCCGATCGACTCGAGGAGGATGCCCGCCTTCGAGTTGGCCGAGAACGGGAACCGTCCGACCTTGATCTCGTGGCCGCGCTTCTTAGCCTCCGCCTCGGAGAGGCCGACCGAGGCCACCTCCGGATACGAATAGGTGGCGCCCGGCACGAGGTCATAGTCGATCGGCCGCGGCGCGCGCCCTGCCGCGTGCTCGGCAGCGAGGATCCCTTCGTGCGAGGCGAGGTGCGCAAGCTGCTGGTGGGCGCGGCCCGGGATCGCGACCAGGTCGCCGATCGCATACACCCCGGGCACCGAAGTCCGCATGAACTCGTCCACCTTGACGTAGCCGCGCTCGAGCGCCACCCCCGCCTCCGCGAGCCCCGCCCCCTCGCTCGCCGGACCCCGGCCGACGGCGACGAGGAGGATGTCGCAGCCGATCGCCTGCGCCTTGCCGTCTGCATCCTTGACGCGGAGCGTGAGCTCCTTCTCGCCGCGGTCCACCGACTCGGCGCGCGCGCCGGTCATGAACGCGATGCCGAACTTCCGGAAGGCGCGCTCGAGCTCGCTCGAGAGATCGGGGTCCTCGAGCGGCAGGAGGTGCGGCAGCAGCTCGACGAGCGTCACCTGGGAGCCGAAGCGGCTGTAGATCGAGGCGAACTCGACCCCGATCGCCCCGGCGCCGAGGATGGCCATCCGGGCGGGCACCGACTCGAGCACGAGCGCCTCGGTGCTCGAGATGATCCGCTTCCCGTCGAACTCGAACCCGGGGAGGGTGCGCGGCACCGAGCCGAGCGCAAGCACCACGTGCTTCGCACCGAGCGTGCGCGCCTTGCCGTCGGGACCGGCGACGGCCACCACGTTCTTGCCGGTGAGCTTGCCGAAGCCACGGATGACGTCGACCTTGTTCTTCTTCATCAAGAACTCGACGCCCTTCGTGTTCTTGGTCACGACCCGGGTCCGATACTGCTGGAGAGCCGCCACGTCGACGCGCGAGCCGGCCGGCGCCGCAATGCCGTAGTCCTTGGCGTGCGCGAATTCGTGGAGGAGATCGGCAGCATGGAGGAGCGCCTTGGTCGGGATGCAGCCGACGTTCAGGCAGGTGCCACCGAGCGTCGCGTCCTTCTCGACAAGCGCGGTGCGGAGCCCGAGCTGCGCAGATCGCACCGCGCAGACATAGCCGCCGGGGCCGGAGCCGATGACGATCAGGTCGTAGGTCGCGAGATCACCGTTCACCTAGATCTCCTCTGCATGCACGGCCGGTGCGGGCGCGGCCGCCGGCAGCCGGCGTCACGTGACGTGCCGCTCGGCGTGATAGGAGCTCCGGACGAGGGGGCCCGATTCAACGTGGCGGAAGCCCAGCGCGAGACCGGTGGCACGGAGTTCCGCAAACTCGTCGGGATGCACGTAACGAGCGACCGGAGCGTGCTTCTTGGTGGGTTGCAGGTACTGGCCGATGGTCAGGATCTCGCAGCCGACAGCGCGCAGATCGTGCATCACCGCGACCGCCTCCTCCGTGGTCTCGCCGAGTCCGAGCATGAGGCCGGACTTGGTCGGGATGGCGGGGGCGATGGCGCGCGAGCGGCGGAGGAGCTCGAGCGAGAGTCCGTAATCCCCGCCGCGGCGAACGCGCGGAAAGAGCCGCGGCACGGTCTCGATGTTGTGGTTCAGGACATCGGGGTGGGCAGCGAGCACGGCGCGGAGGCTCGCCTCGCGGCCCTGGAAGTCGGGGATCAAGACCTCGACCATGCAGGCGGGCAGACGCGCACGGATCGAGCGGATCGTCGCGGCGAAGATCCCGGCGCCCCCGTCCTCGAGATCGTCCCGGTCCACCGAGGTGATGACCGCATGGCGAAGCCCCATCGCGACGGCGGCCTCGGCGACGCGGGCAGGTTCTTCCCGATCGAGCCCGACCGGGTGCCCCTTGTCGACCGCGCAGTAGCGGCAGCCGCGCGTGCAGATGTCGCCGAGGATCATGAAGGTGGCGGTGCCGAGGCCCCAGCATTCGCCGACGTTCGGGCAGATCGCCTCCGCGCACACCGTGTGGAGGTGAAGCCCGGCGAGGAGACCCCGCAGGCGCTCGTAGTTGGGGCCGCCGGGAAGGCGCACCTTGAGCCAGTCGGGATGACGCCGGTGGCGCGGAGCTGCTGCGGCCAGAGCGGCGGGAACGGCCGGAGCGACCGGAGCGGCGGCCCCCGCGGCGATCGGGATGCGGTTCGGGGTCGGCTGGTTCATCGCGGGGAAGAGCCTACCATGCCGGAGCGCCCCTTGCCGGGGATACCGCCGGCGCCCCGGGGCCAGCCACCGGATCCGTCGGGATCGGCTATGCTCCGCGCGCATGCGCAAATGGCTCCCCCCTCTCATCGGCCTCCTCTCGTTCACGGTGGCGCTTGTCGTCCTCCGGCGTGAGCTCACGGGAACGAGCGCCGCCGAGATCGCCGCTCAGCTCCGCGCCATCCCGATCCAGCGCATCGTCCCCGCCGCGCTCCTCACCGCCCTCGATTTCATCCCGCTCATCGGGCTCGACTGGCTCGCGCTCCGCGTCATCGGCCGCACGCTGCCGCTCCGGCGCCTCGCCGCCACCTCGTTCATCGGCTACGCGTTCAGCCGCGCG